>ORMF011229048.1_pt1 | contig 13745 bp, 10 predicted proteins | sample 1779871 | NCBI WGS metagenome assembly ORMF01 (sample SAMEA104232316, study PRJEB22302) | groundwater metagenome | biome: forest; feature: aquifer; material: groundwater | place: USA | collected 2011-08-07 | depth 5.4 m | reverse complement strand
TCTCCTGTTGCCCCGTCCAGAGCCTGGATGACGCCGCGCGGGTTCGGCAGGTACATGACGCCGTCGTACACGAGCGGCGTCGCTTCCTGGGCGCCGGAGTCGTCCATCGCCCACGACCACGCCAGTTGAAGCTGTTGGACGTTCTGCCGGTTGATCTGATCGAGCGGGCTGAAGCCCCACGCGTTGTCGGTGCGCCTCCAGTTCAGCCAGTCACCGGGGGCCGGGTTGCGCAACATCGCCTCGGTGACGGGGCGGAAGTCTTTCACCTGCGCCATGAGCCAGAGGCTGCCCAACATCACCATGATCGAAATCGAACATGCGAATCGCACTCTCATAACGCCTCCTCGTGCCGGTGCCATTCCGCTTTCACGGCATGGGCAGCAGCGGCTTCTGCGCCGCCGGCAGATGTTGATCGAACGCGGTGAGCAGCGTCGCGTCGTCGGCATGCTGCGCCATCAGGTTGACGAAGTCCACGAGATCGCGCTCCCCGAAGATCTGTAGTGCGCGCGCGTACGTTTCAGCGCTCACGTAGTGCCTGCCGAACAGTTCCCGGCCGAACTGAATAATCGCGGCCTCTTTTTCGCCGATCCCGGTTGGCGACTTCATGTGTCGGATGACGTCGATGATCGCCGGCTCGAGACCATCCTTCAGTGCGGCGGTCTCGCCGGTCGTCCAGTCATATTGCCCGTCGTGCGCGCGGGCGGTCACAAGCACCGCGACGCTCATCAGCCGTCGCCCGACGCTGGTTTCCAGCGACTTGAGTCCGGCTCCGTGACGCCCTATCTGGCCCGGTCCTGTTCCCTCGGGGGCCATCTGACGACTGTAAAGTGAAGGTGGGGCCGCCGGCGGAGCGGCTGGAGTCCGAATCAAAGGAAGCCGGCTTCGTGAGTCCGGATGAATGTCGCCAGGCGGAGTGAACGGCAGCGGCAGGAACTGCTTCCAGCCTGGGGGCATCTGCTGATTGACCGCGGTCAGCCGCGTGGCCGTCGCCGCATACTGGCCCATCAGCCCAACGATGTCGACAAGATCGCTTTCGCCGAAGGCTTTCAACGCGCGCGCGTAGGTCTCCGAGCTCACCCGGTGCCTGCCGATTTCACGGGCCAGTTGAATGACAACCGCTTCTTTCTCACCAACGCCGCTGAGCGCCTTCTTGCTCCGGACGACCTCGATCACCGCTGGATTCACTCCAACCGCGACGGCTTCCATTTCGTGAAGAGACCACTCGTACGGTTGGTCGTGTTCGCGGGCCGTCGAGATGATGGCCAATTCGGTGAGCGCCCGCCCGACGGGCGACTGCCAGCGAACGTCGACGCCTGACCGGTGAAGGCGAATCGCAGCCGCCCCCTCAGGTCGCCCGCTGGCGGCGTTGACCGCCGCAGCGTCGTAGGCTTTCTTGCCTTGATCGTTCAGGCTCTCCCGTTTGATCAAAGGAAGACGGGAACGAGAATCGGGATAAGCGTCTTTGGGAAGGTCGGACTGGGCGCTGAGTGGAATACACACCAGCGCCACGATCAGAACGATACGCATCCTCTGCCCCCTTCGTAGACGAATCCGCACCTTTCGAAGATTCGAAATCCTGCTCGGTGCTCGCTTTATAACCGATCCGCTGCTTCCCTTGACAGCGAAGTTACTCCGGTCGAAAATCGCCCGCGCCGCGCAATCCGCGCGCGCAGGCGGAGGGTTCCATGACACGGTGGCTTCCAATCATCGGCGGTATCTCGCTGAACCTCGCGCTCGGCTCGTTATACGCCTGGAGCGTGTTCGTGCTGCCGCTCGAAAGAGAATTCGGCTGGAACAGGGCGCAGACGTCCTGGGTGTTCACCATCGCGATCGTCGCCTTCGCCGCAACGTTCATCGCCGCCGGCAAACTTCAGGACGCGAAAGGTCCTCGGATCTGCGCGTTTCTCGGGGCCGTGCTCGTCGGGGGCGGGTTCGCGCTCGCCAGCCTGACAACGTCGCTGACCTTCCTCTATCTCGCGTTCGGGCTGATTGTGGGCATCGGCAACGGCTTCGGTTACTCCGCGCCGACACCCGTCGCATCGAAGTGGTTCCCCGACAAGCGCGGCCTTGCGATCGGCCTGATGGTTGGCGGATACGGCGCCGGCTCGGCGATCATCGGTCCACTGGCCACGCAGATGATTCTTGACTACGGATGGCGATCGACATTCCAGGTGCTTGGCGCGGCCTTCTTCGTGATGGGGATGATCGGCACGGTCCTCCTGAAGAATCCACCAGCGGACTTCCGGGCGCCCGCCGGCGGCACCGCAGCCGCGAAGAAAATCACGGTCAATCTGTGGACGTCCGAGATGCTGCGGACACCGACGTTCTACGCATTGTGGGTGGCGTACTGCCTTGGCACGACCGCCGGACTGATGGTGATCAGCCAGCTCGTGCCGTTCGCGCGTTCGGTTGGGCTGACCGCGGGCGAGGCGGCGTTCGCCATCACTGTCGGCGCGTTCGGCAACGCCGGGGGCCGTATCCTCTCGGGCTGGCTCTCGGATACGCTTGGCCGGCTCACGACTCTCAAGGTGATGATCATCGGCTCGGCGCTCGTCATGTCGGCGCTCGCGTTGGGAAGCACGCAAATCGGTCTCTTCTACATCCTCGTGGCGGCCGGCTATTGGTGTTACGGCACGCAGCTGTCGGTCTTCGCATCGACCACCGCCGACTTCTACGGCACGCGGAACCTCGGCATGAACTACGGCGCGCTGTTCACGGCGTGGGGTGTCGCGGGGATGCTGGGACCCTTCATCGGCGCTCGCGTCTACCAGGCGACCGGCGCGTATCAGTACGCGTTCTATACCGCTGCCGGGCTGGCCATCATCGCGTTCGGATCGCTATCGATGGCACGCCCCCCAATCAGCGCGCCAGCGACACTGGAACCTGTTCGCGCCTGAACCTACACCCTTCGTGTCGCAGAGTCCCCGCGTCCGTTTTGCGCCATCGCCTACCGGCTACCTCCATGTCGGGGGTGCACGCACCGCGCTCTTCAACTGGCTTTACGCCCGCCGGCATGGCGGCGCGTTCATCCTCCGGATCGAAGACACCGACGCCGAGCGCTCGTCGGGAGAGATGGTCACCGGCATTCTCGATGGGCTTGGATGGCTTGGTCTCGACTGGGATGAAGGCCCTGGCGTCGGAGGCCCGCACGCGCCGTACTTTCAGTCGCAACGCTACGATCGACATCGGGCCGCCGCTGCATCGCTCGTCGCGACGGGGCACGCCTACTACTGCTACTGCTCCACCGATCGTCTGCGCCAGGAGCGGGAGCGCGCCGACACGCGCGGCGACGCCTGGCAGTACGACCGTGCATGCCTGAACCTTCCTCCCGAGCGGATCGCGGAGCTCGAAGCGTCCCAAACGCCGCGGGCGGTCCGCTTCAAGGTGCCTCCCGGGATCACCGCGTTTGACGATGCCGTGCATGGGCGGATCGAATTTGACGGCGCGAACATCGAGGACTTCGTCATCCTGCGATCCGACGGGCATCCGGTGTATCACCTGTCGGTCGTGGTGGACGATGTGGACATGCGGATCACGCACATCATCCGCGGCGACGATCACATCTCCAACACGCCGAAGCACGTACTGCTTTTCCAGGCGCTCGGCGCGTCGCCGCCGCAGGTCGCGCATGTGCCGTTGATACTCGGCCCGGACAAGAAGCGACTGAGCAAGCGTCACGGGGCGACGTCGGTCATGGAGTACGAGCGCGCGGGCTACCTGCCGGACGCGCTCGTCAACTTCCTCGCGCTGCTCGGATGGTCGCCCGGTGACGACCGCGAGCTGATGTCGCGGCGCGAGCTGATAGAGAGCTTTACGCTCGAAGGCATCAGCGGCGGTAACGCGGTCTTCGATACCGCCAAGCTGGATTGGATGAACGGGCAGTACATCGCCAGGATGCCGCTGGAACAGCTTGGGGCTGCGGTGGTGCCGCTCCTCGTGCGCGAAGGCTCATGGCCGGAGAACACGCGGGCGGACGAGTGGCTGCTCCGGCTTCTCGAATTGCTGCGCCCGCGCGCCAAACGCCTCACCGACTTCGTCGAACAGGGCCGCCCATTCCTCGTGGAAACGGTCGAGTACGGAGAAGACGCCATAAACAAGCACTTGAACTCCCCACAACTGGTGGAGCACGTCGCGGCACTCGTCGAGGCGCTGCGCACGACTGAACCGTTTGACGAGCAACATGTGGAAGCCGCGGTGCGACGAACGGCAGAAGAGCAGGACGCGAAAGCGGGCCCGCTCATCCATGCGGCACGCGTCGGGGCGACGGGACGCACCGCCAGCCCGGGTATATTCGAGGTGCTCGTGCTGCTCGGACGAGATCGCACGATCAGGCGTCTCGAAGAGCTCGTCAGATTCCTTGGCGCCAGAACCAGGTAATTACCTCAGTGAATGTCGTGTTTGCCGCATCAGGCGCGCTCGCGATCGGACGTCGATACGGGGCAGTTCGGCATCGCGAGTCCCCTGAATTGAGGAATACCGCTTGAGCCATGGCACCTCGGTTGCAGCCCCACTGTCTGGAACGGAGGCCCGCACGTACGCGGGCAGAACGGATCGTGGATTGTGGCAGGAGGACAGTGTGGCTAAAGAGGATCGCGGATTCGCTTCGATGGACCGCGCGAAGCAGCGCGAGATTGCCAGCAAGGGCGGCAAGGCCGCCCATCAGAGGGGCACGGCCCACGAGTGGACCAGCGAGGAAGCGCGGGAAGCCGGACGCAAGGGCGGCATGGCGAGTCATCGCCGCCGCAGTGAGACCGTGGAAGGCCAGGGCGCCGAGAACGCGCAGAACCTGGAATCGTCTGACTTGTCCGCGCGCGACGACGGTTCGAACGAGCAGATTCGGTAATCGCTCGTCATCCTCGCGGCTCTGTATTTTCCAGGCGGCCAGGCGCGTGTTTGCGCCGGGCCGCTTCTTCTTTGTACAATCGCGTTTTCCCGCCTGGGCACGCCGCGCGTTCTAGCGCGGATCTCGCGATAGCCAAGCACTGGGAGGTCGTTCAACGGTAGGACACGGCGCTCTGGACGCCGTTATCGGGGTTCGAATCCCTGCCTCCCAGCCAAGTTCGAAACCCGGGTCGCGATCTGCTACAACCCCAATATTTGCAAACGCTTCCGCCTTGCAGACTTTCCCATTTGAACTGGAACGTGTGTTCTCAGCCCATTCATGAGATCTCGCGGTCTCTCCTGAGCAAATTTTGAGTTCGTGAGGCCCCTCGAAGCCCGAGTGACATTTCCGAGCGACATTCTGAGCCGCCGAGTCCCAGAAGGCGCAGCGCTTCCAGCTCGATGGCTGAAGTGAGTCACTTCGGATCTGTGGCCGGATCAGTAAATACTTGGCAACTCTCGGGGAGCAATCCCGCCGATCCTCCCGCGTGTGCAAATCCATCGAACCCAGTGAGGACTACGAGAATTCTCGGCGCCGCGGGGGTGCTGGGACCGCTCGTGACGGAGTGCTGACGGGACCGGGCGATGCATGCGATAGGGCTTGGTCGCCAGCAGGCCCGTGATGGAAAGAGGAAGTCGACTCGCAACTGCCTGCGACGGTGCCCCCAAAGTAACGTCGCGACGATTGCCACGACATTTAGGAGTCGGTTGAGCTCGGCGGCTGGCCGATCTTCTGGCGCAATTGTGAATAGCGCCGGCGAAACTGCCGTTCGCTAAGTCCCAGCAATGTGTGAGGCTCCTGCGCTTCGGCCTTGGCGTGCTGAAACAAATGCCATTCGACGGCCTCGAGAAGATTCTGCCTGTCGACCGCCCTGTCCTCGCGCACCGCATCTCTCACGAGCTGGCGGAGGTCCTTGAAGAAGAACCCTGCCGTCCGTAGCTCGGCGTCGACGATCGACGCGAGGTCCCGAATAAACCCGTGTTCCACCTGGCCAATGTAGGTGTCCGCTTCGGCACGCGCGACGTGCGCCCGATACATGCCGCCGAGCCGACACAGCGAGCGGGCCCGGTGCAGATGTGCGGCCGCGAGAATCTTGGGATTGGGCGTCGCGTGCTTGATCGCCCACTCGAACCGCACCTCTGCGAGCCTAGGCTCGCCCTGCGCGAGGCGAACCTCACCTATCGCGATTTCCGCCTCGGCGATCACCGCCGAAGACCCCGCGAACCGCGCAGCCCGGAGCGCCGCATCAGCGGCTGCCAGAGAGCGCTTCAGGTCAGGGTCGGCCTGAAGTCGGCGCAGGCGGCTTTCGACGATCGACACAAGGCTGGACCACCGGGCCTCGCGCTTCGATCGCCACGTATCTCCACTGCCGAGAGCGCCTTTGAGCGTTCTGAGATGAGACTGCGCTTTCTCCTTGTATGCCGGGTGCTTGCAGTACGCGAGCAGCAGCTCATAGCTCGCGTGCAGCGTGAACTGCGGATGTTCGCTCAGCACCCGGGCACCGTCTTCCATGATTGCTATGGCAGCCTTCAGACCGTTCAAGTCGTTGCCGACCCGCGCACGCCTGACAGCGCCGATCAGCAGCAGCGCATAGGCGCGATGCACGACGTCGCCGGTGGAGCGGAGCAACACGTAGCCGGCATTCATCAACAGGTCGGCGGAAGATAGCCGGCCGTTGCTGAACTCCAGCCAGCCGGTCCCTAGCGCAAGGCATTTTCCGACGGTCGCGTGCGCGAGGAGACGGTGGTCGTCGAACGCTGGCGTCGCGACGAAGTCGAACGATTGCGCCGAGATGGTCGTCTGTTCCGCGTCCGGCGTCTTGACCGCGAACCGTTCTCGCGCGAGCGTCGTCGCCAGTTCGAACTGGCTGAGCGCGTCCGAATATCGCTGCAGCTGCCGATAGACCTGGCCCCGCGAGTGGGCCAGTCGCGCACGGGTGCCGAGCAGCGCCGGTGCATCTCCAGCCGCGGCCGAGCCGTCGCAGACGTCCACAATCTCGAGGGCGCGGTCGTAGTCGCCGCGCCGATAGAACACCGTGGCATACGCCAAGGCCACCCACAGGCGGCGCTTGATGACCGTTCGCGCCGCTTCGTCGCCGGGCCAGCCGTTCTGAATTACCTCACGGAGCGGTTGAACCTGCGCTTCGCCCGACGCGGTCACTTTCGCCGCAGCTTCGGCGTACTCGCCAAAATAGTCGAGCACTTCCGCCTCGACATGGCGAGCCTTAAGTTGCTGCTCAAGGGCCGGCAGGGCCGCCCAGCGCTCACCGTTCTCCCGCACCGTGCGCAGGAGGTCGACGTTGAAATCGCTGCGTCGCAGCCGCCGGTGCGCTGCTTCCATCTCGACGGCGGCGGCCAGCATCTCGGGCACCGCCGCGTCACGCGCGATCGCGAGTTCGCGCGCAACCTCGAAGGCGACAACTTCCTCGACGACATCTGCGGCGCGCCGCAGCGTTAGCCCGCGCTGCCGCAGTGATAACACCACGTCCTGCCGTGTGGCGTTGGCGTGTCGGGCGATGAACGCGATAGGGATTGGCATCGTCAAGGTTCTCCTCGGAGCCCGTCTGTCGCTGACCTGGTGAGCCGCCAAAGTTACCTCACGTCGGCCGCGGCCGCGCAAGAAGTCTTGATATACGGAGCACACACGCCGGCACGTTCGCGTGCCGCCTCTATCGAAAGGATTTGCCATGAGCACCGTCCGAACCACACTGACCGTCATCAAAGCCGATATCGGGTCGATTGGCGGTCACCTCCGGCCGTCAGATGAAGTAGTCGACTGCGTTAGAAACTTTGTTCGACATTGCGGAGCCGATCTCGTCGTTGACAGCTATGTCGCCTTCACGGGGGACGACATCGCGATCCTGATGACGCACCGGCGAGGCGCGGCCGATGCAACCATCCATCGCCTGGCATGGGATGCATTCCACGCGGGCACGAGCGTGGCCCGCGAGCAGGGACTGTATGGCGCCGGACAGGATCTCCTGATTGACGCCTTCAGCGGAAACGTGCGCGGTCTCGGCCCCGCGGTCGCCGAATTGGAATTCGTCGAGCGGCCCAACGAACCGTTTCTGCTCGTGGCGGCGGACAAGACCGATCCAGGGGCGTACAACCTGCCGCTCTATCTCGCCTTCGCCGATGTGATGCATTGCCCCGGCCTGATGTTGAGTCCGGCCATGAGTCGTGGCTTTCGATTCGTCGTCATGGACGTCGCGCACACGGCGGGCGATCGCGTCGTCGAGCTGGAAGCGCCCAACGAACTCTACGACATTGCCGCGTTGCTCCGGGACAATCAGCGCTTCGTTGTCGAGGGCGTCTTTTCTCGAACATCAGGCGAGCAGGCGGTGGCGGTCAGCACCACCCGCCTGCACAACATCGCCGGCACCTATACCGGCAAGGACGATCCTGTCATGCTGGTGCGCACCCAGGGACAGTTTCCCGCCACGGGCGAAGTGCTCTCACCGTATGCCATTGGGCACCTGGTGGCGGGCGCCATGCGCGGCAGCCATACCGCGCCGTTGATGCCGGTACCGATCAACTGCCCGACGTCATTCTTTGACGGCCCTCCACTCGTCAGCTGCCTTGCCTTCTGCGTCCACGACGGCCGGCTCACGCAGCCCGTGGACGTCTTCAGCCATCCGTTCTGGAACGCGGTGCGCGACAAGGTCTCCCGGAAGATGCTGGACCTGCGCGCGCAGGGCTTCTCGGGCGCATCGATGTTGCCGATGTCGGAGCTGGAATACACGGGCGTCGTGGAGAAGCTGTCCGCGCTCGATGAACGGTTTGTGTTGCGCGACAGTCGCTTCGCGCCAGTTGACGCGTAGAAGGAGCCAAACCCATGTCATGCACATGTGAGGAACTCACAACAGTGGAATGGACTGAATTCCCGAACGAGCAGCCGTACTTCGTGCGGGGCTGCCGTCATGAATCCTTTTGTCCCGATGCCACAGAAGGATGGACTTTTGAAGGCCGCGGCGCGTTCGACGTGTGCTACCAGCGCGAGGCGCGTGGGTCGACCGATGCCAGACGCCAACGCGCGACGCTGCACGCGTGCCTCGTCGCGAAACCCTGGGGGCCGCTTTTCAAGGAAGTGCTGCACGCGATGCACTGGGTGCGTGGGTGGATCCAGGACAACGCGACCAAGGACCCCGCGCGCGCGTTCGAGCCGATCCGGATCGTCGGGCGGCAAAAGGAGGTGCGCACGATCGATCTCGTCGCCGAGTGCCTGCTGATCTCGCGCCTGAGCGAGCGCCTCGCGTCGTACGGCGCCGTGATCATTGGCGAGGAGAGTCTTCGCGACCCAGAGACCGATCTCTCGTCGGTGGACTCGCCGGTGATTCTGGTCGACGCTGTCGACGGTACGAAGCAACTCGAACGCGATGTCCATGGTCATTGGTGCTCGGCGGCCGTCGTCTTTCATCCCCCGACACACGCGATTCTGGCGTCGTTCGTCGTACTTCCCGACGGGTGGGTCGTGTTTAAGGTCGGCGCGCAGGCGGCGAAATGCCGCTTCATGTATGGGCGGCTGGACATCGTCGCCCTCGCTGGGCCGTCCACGGTCACCACGCTCGATCAGGCGGCAATTTCGTTCTACGGACAGAAAAAGGAGTACCTGCATGCCAACGGCGCCCTCGCCGTACGACTCGACCCATTTCTGATCTGGCCTGGTGGTGGCAATCCGGCGATCGTGCGGCTCGTCGATCGGCGAACGGTCGATGCGGTGTACGAGTTGCGCGGCCAGTGGCCGCACGACGTGGTGCCGGCGCTGGCGATCGCGGAGGCATGCGGCGTGACGCTCATGACGCTGCAGGGCGAGCCGCTTGACCTCTATCGTGCACTCTGCCGCCCCGGGCATCCGCAGTCGCGCCTGTGCTACATCGCCGCGTCGACCCCTGAACTAGCGGCGGCGATCGCGCACGAGGCAACCGCCAGCTCATCTGTAGGCTCCCTCGCAGTCGCGGACCTCCATCGGTTCGCGGCCGCGTCCTGAGGTGAGGTCATCCGATGACCGCGCATCGACAAGCCGATCTGTATGCTGTCGCCGTTCGGCAGCCCAGGTCACAGTCGCAACGCAATCATCGTGGAGACGACGAATGAACTCTCTGCAGTCGGAGCCGCTTCCGCACCAGCGCATCCTCGACGTCGTTCGCGCGATGGGCGAATGGTCCGGCTTCGGCTCCGTCTCGATGGTTTTGATTCAGTGCACCGTCGACGCGGCGCTTCGGGGAAAAATGCAGATTTCAGAGGCGGAACTGTGCAGTGCGATCTACGGTGACGACGACAACAAACGTCACCGGCTCCATTCTCTGATGCGCAACATCCGCCGCCGTGCGTTGCCAGTCTGGTACGCCGGGCAGGGGCGGTTTGACCCGATCCGTCTGAGCTATCCGACGCAACTGGAAAAGCCGGAGAAGGTTGGGTCGGCATATCTGCCCGAGATCCAGCCTGCGTTCAGCTATGAGGTGTGCCGCGCGTACGCCCGTCGTCACGGGCTGCGCCAGTCCACCGGCGGCCACCCCCTGATGGCCGTGACCGGGGCGGATGACAACCGCTACCTGGCGGTTGCCGGCGTGTCCGTCCGCCGCAACGACGACCGCATCCTCATCCTGCCGCTGCAGCCGGATGTACCGGTTGTCGACGCGCTGCTCGAATCGTTGATCAAGCTACCGACCGCTAGTGGTACGCCCCCGTGCTACCTTCGCCTGCAGAAGCACCTGATAGATTACCTGTTTACAGCTGCGGGCACGGTGCTGCTGGACGCGGGCGGGCCACGCGCGCGACTGCGGGTCACGCCAAAGCTAGGCGAGGAACTCTATCTGGGCTGGTTGTTCGCGGATCTGTGCGCACGCGAGGTACTTCGCGACACAACCACGCGCAAGCTCTTTCTCGATGTCCCGCTCGGCGACCTGCAGGCGCTGGTCGAGCCGGTGTCGCACCCGGTGGACGTCACCGAGGTCCTCCTTGTGGACGACACGCACGCCGCTCCGACCGAGATCGTATTGAGCCACATGGAGAGCGAGTTCAAACATGCGCTCGCGGGAACGAACGGTTCGCGTGAGCGCATCAAAGAAGTATTGGGCGGCATCTGCGCGCTGAGCCCGCGCGTCAAGCGTGTCGGTGTGAAGGCGCTTCATGATGCGCTATGGGACGGGGCTACGCGGGCTCTGCCTTCCAGCATCGTGCGACGACTGGTCATCGACATCGACGAGCGGAATGAGATCACGGTCCGCGTCTACGACCTCGACGGACCGGGCACCGCTCCGGCAACCACCGTCGGCGACGAAGCCGCGATCGTGAGTCTGATTAACCACTTTCTACAAGGCAATTTATCCCGCTGAGGAGCGCTTCCCATGACGAAACGGTTCTCTCGCTACGAAGTCTTCGTATGGAACCTGTCGGACGACCTGCGCGACCTGCGCGACGCGTGCGTGCAGATGACGTGGGACGCCGGCCATCTCGGACGGGCGCACTTCTCCGGGGTCGCCAGCAGCACCATCGACGAGCAGATCCGCGCGTCGCATATCATCGTGTGTCTGGCGCGCTCGGTAGACGAGATCGCGCGCAAGTATTTTCGGCTCGCCGCCAACAACAACAAGCCGGTGCTCGTCTTTCTGGTCGATCCGTTCGATCAGGACACCGTTCGCGAGTTCCGCACTATGGTGGAGTCCGCGCCGGAAGGGAGCCGCCTGAAGGTCGTCAGCTGGGATAAACAGGTGCTGGCGACCGAATACCTGCTCGGACTGCATACGGCGGTTCGAGCCGTCGGTCCCGTCAGCACCGAGCCGGCGACCGAGTCCGTCTACTTTCCGACGCGGTTGTTCCACCGAGTCGCGTCGCGTATGAGCCAATGGTGGGTCGTCAATCATCGGGCCAACGAGAACTCGCTGCTCAAGCAGGCTGTCGCCGATCACGTGATGGAGCGATACCTCCGGCGGCTGATCGAGGGCAAGGTCTCGCGACTGTTCTTCGAATCGGGCACATCTGTCGCGTTCCTAGCGCAGGCATTTGCGGATCAACTGGACGACGAATGGGTTAGACGCTGGGCGCAGTTCGAGATCGAGACCAACAACATTTTCGCGTTTCTCGAGTTCCTCGTTGCGCCGTCGCAGCGAACCGCGCTGTTTCCCGAAGGCCCGCCCGATCACAAGTACGGCGCGACGTTCGGGCGGCTGCTCTCGGTGGAACCACCATTGAACCATGCCGACCCGATCGGACCGCGCGCGCGTCAGATCATGGAGGATATTCGCGATCACCTGAGAGACCGGTATCAGCAGGGAGGGCTCATCTTCGCGGCAAGCTCCGCACTGGAGTGGAACGTCGGACCGCACGTGGGCAGCTATCCGAACATGCTTTTCAAGCGCGCCATCCTCGAGGCGCGGTGCCCGACGGTCCTGCTGCTGGACGAGGAGAAGCTGCGCACGCCTTACAGGCCCGAGACGTGTTACCGCGTGTGCGACTCCGACTATCCGTGGAGCGTGGCGAGCGAGGAAGTTCCGCTTGCCGTGGCCTGCGCCTTCAAGGGCATCGAAGAAGCCGATCAGGCCAGCGAGCGGCTGCGCAGGCTCGGGTTCCGGCACATCGAAGCGGGCGGGCGCCACAACACACCTCGCTGCTTGATTGCGGCGAACGACAAGTTTGCCGCGGTGCTGGCCACGTGGTCGAAGGAGGAGCCCGAAGCGGTGCCCCAAGGTGTCACTCCCTCCAACGTGAGGCCATTTGACGCAACGAACTCTCGGCGAGGGTAATGCGCGACGGCGAGGAGGCTGCCCGCCCAGGCACGCCTCCTTCCCCCTACCTCACCTCGCCCCGGGTCACATCTCAGGTCACGTATCACCCCTCCTCATTTCCTCTAGTTCTAGACTCCACGGCGGTCAGCGGGCACCACGGCGCTCGGCGGTCCCGGAAAGGGACGTCGCAGTCGCATGGCGGGCCCACGACCGGGAGGGGTGTGCATGGGCGCGGAGATCTTCAATCAGGTCGGGTACTTCTTCGCGGCGGTTCTTGGCACCGCAGTCGTGCTGCTGGTGTTCATCATTCTCCGCTGCCTGCAAAAGCGGCTGCGGTTTCGGATTCCGATCGAGCTGCTCGAGATGATCGATCGCGTCCTCGGGCCACAGCACGAGGCGGGTACGAACGCGCGGCCGGCGGGGCGCGTGATCGATCGCAACCCGACGCTCCGCGCCCCCGACGACGAGCTTGGCGCCCCGTCGTCGGATGAGGTCGATCAGGATCTCAAGGCGGTTCACCAAGTGATCGTTCACGAGCACGTGCACCACGTGGAGGTGCGCAGGGAAACAGTGGTAGTGCGCACGCACACGCGCGCGGGCGACGAATCGCCCCTGAAGTAGCCTTCTCCGATGTCATGTAGGCCACGGTGCCCACGATGGCGCCGCGCTCGCTCAATGCCACGCTGATAGTCCCGTCGCTGGACAAGGGCGGTGCGTCTACCTGCGCCAGCCCGAAGTCGAGCAGCTTCGCTCCGCCCTCATTCACAAGAATATTGGCTCGCGCGAGCTTCGCGCTTGAATCGGTCGGCGTGCTCGGCTCTGAGGCGCTTGATCGCGACGATCCGACCGACCCGCGTGTCGCGGGCCTTCCACACCTCCCCCATGCCGCCGGCACCCAAAGGCACCGATGATTTCGTAGGGATCGAGATGGGTGCCTGGAGTCAGAGCTAACCGACGCGGATTATACGGGCGGAGCTTAGCGTGTAGGCGATCACTCGTCTAGACAGTATGGCTGTCGGAGCAGAGGCCTGCCTCACGTAGTAAGTCGTGGATTGCGCGACGCCGATGAGGGTGACGCGCAGAGCCACATACAACGGAGGCAGGCCATGGCGAAACGTAGCATGTTCGTGGGGATGGATG
>ORMF012428748.1_pt1 | contig 13747 bp, 4 predicted proteins | sample 1779871 | NCBI WGS metagenome assembly ORMF01 (sample SAMEA104232316, study PRJEB22302) | groundwater metagenome | biome: forest; feature: aquifer; material: groundwater | place: USA | collected 2011-08-07 | depth 5.4 m | reverse complement strand
CGTCGCCAACTTTACAGTTCTTTATCGCCCCAGTGCTATTCCCAGTTGCTGAAGCAATATCTCCTGCCTTTTCCGCTTCGTGCTGCACGAACTCGCACACCACATCCTCGAACTGTCGTCCATGGGTTGTGGAACGAAGCGATTCGGCGCGCCTCGCTTTCATCGCCTCAAGCGCAGAAGTCACGTCTATCTGGAAGGTGGTGGCCTGCTCTTGGTGGCTCTTCAATATTTCCACCAGTTCGCGTTTTAGGCGCGCGAGCGCTGATCCTTCCAAGTCGAGCGTCAAGTTATTATTAATTGCATCGGTAGCTTCATTTAACAAATTCGACATCCGCGACAACGCCGACTCGTCATTGTCCAGAGAAAACTCGTTCGTAATAGTCCGCTGAGCATTCTCCACTTTGCGCACGAGCCGACTCAATGCTGAATCTTGCGCGTCCAGCGAAAACTCCTTAACAACCTCCTCCACCTTTTTTGTCAGATCGCCTGTCAAGCGCCCGTTCTTTTCAGTCAGCTCGGATATCAAGCGGTTCAGAGCGCCGTCCTTGTTGTCCAAAGAGAATTCGGCCAGGATCGTCTCCCTTTCGACCTGCAATACCTCTTCGGCGGAATTGCGGACTGCCTGAACAAGACCACTCGACTCTTCCGGGTCAAGCAGATTCATGATTGGGCTGTTCTCGCCAACATGGACTGCGAGGGTTTTTGCTAGCTCAGAACCGTCCGCTCCAATCTGGCGTCTCATGAGTTGTTCGAGGTCGCCGTCCTTCCTTATCAGACGTTCTAAACGCTCTTGGAATCTGCCATTGTTTGGATCGAAATATTCCTTCAAGACCGTTGTTACATCGTCGTTTAGCTGAGTTCGATAACTCGCCAAGGATTTCCCCATGTCTCGTAATAACCGGTCGCCCTCACGCTTGACAGCGTCGGCATCTATCTGCCCCCGTGCTTGCTTCAGCGACAACAGCCCTATGCGCAAAGCACAAAGAGCATATTCATCACGATCACGTCCTGAGTTTTTCTCAACCAACTCTCGTACTGAGTCGTGATCGTTAACGAGCAGTTGAAGCTGAATAGAGGCCGGCATTTCACTAACTAACCTGGGAATGGCGGTGGCGATTATGGATTCATTCAAAGCTGCGCTCATAACATTCTCCTCATGATGGTTCTTAGGGCTTCACACAGTAGGTCCGCAGTCGGAAATTAGCAGCGGCCTCGTGCCTGCCAGGGCCTTCTTTAGGCCCTCACCATACTTATGTGATTTGCGGAGTGATTTGTTCGGGAAGGATAATCCTGATCGCTCAAAGACAAGAAGAGCCAGCTTGAGGCGTGAGAGGAAGAAGTCCGCCTGCAATCACCTCACCTTCATGAGCTAAAAGACTGGTGTTACCGCTCAGCAGTGGAGGCAGTATGGTCGTTTCGTTCTCGCGAGTCGGAGTTTAAGATTCGATCAAACCTGCCTCATCCAAGGGTTCGAGTACTGCGTTACGCAACCATGCTTCATCGAACCCTTCACTCTGTGTCGCAGTCACATCAACGCTCACCTTTCCAGCGGCGTCGGCAAGGTTCGCAATCGCGTTCCACGCAGTAAATAGTTGGTCCCGATCCGCGCTGAATGAAAGACGCACGATATCCCGTCGGGTCGTCCCAGGCGGTGGAGGGTTTGGGCCAGGAACAGGCGGTTGAACGCCTTCGCCATCAGTCGTATCGCCTGGAACGACTATAGGACCTACGGGTGGCACATGTTGTTCTGGCACCGTTGGCATCGCGCCAGAGATAATAAGAAAGCCCGTTTCAAAATCCACCTCCATCGGATCGAGGCTACGCCCAAAGACAATTCGATCGCGATTCGCTTGGTACCGTCCATCTGGCCCCAGGGCGGGTGCTGGTCCACTCCAGTATCCAAACTCAAGATTCGGCTCTTCTACGCCTTTAGCTATCGCCCTTCGGAGCACGTCGCTGTTCTCTAGCCGCGTAAAACCGAAGATTGAGTAGAAGGATTCCAGCACTTCCGAGGTCTTAATTCCTGTCTGCGCTGAAGATTCGGTTCCCGTGGCCTCACCGAGCTTCAAAAGCTCTACGATTTTCCGTGGACTTAAAGTCGCGAACACCTTGCTGGAGATCGTTTTTAAGAGTTCTAACGTGCGCTCGTGTACGCCACTCGCGGCCAACGCTCTGCCGCCGACCTCTACCTTTTCGATCTGTATCTGTCCCGACTCAATTCGAGGCAACCACACTGCGCTATACAACTCACGAAAAGCATACTCGATGGCCGAATCTTCCGTTCTTCGACGTTCCTTGAGTTGATCGAGTTGTTCCTTAGTCAACCTATGCTGGGCTTTACTTGCTTCAACCTTTTCGACGGCAAGCAGATATCGAACAGCGCGGCGAAGCGCGTTGACCTGGGCCGTCTGCGGAATTGCCAAGCCCAGCCCGTTGCGAAAGCGGCGTGGCCTGTCTCCATATTGCTCAAACAATTCCTTTGCGATCTTCGTCCGCTCCTTTGTGCTCTTCTCAGCAAACTCAAGGGGCAAGTAACCAACGAGGAATGCCGGATCACTGTCAGGAATGTCGAGGGACTTTTCGGGCCAGACAATAGCGCTCCGATGCCCGGCTACTTTATTATTAAGGAGATCCTTGATCTTATTCCTTATGAGCTGCGACTGTGATTCCTGAGCTCCTATCTGCCCTTCGGCCTCTTCAACCAGCATTGTGACGTTTGGGTCTTTTTTGAAGACGTAATGAACCCCGTCATAGTGCAAATAGACGCAGGTATTTCTGAGGTCGGAGAGCACCGCGCCGGCTGTAATGCTATCGAGATCTGGACCAAGACAGATCGATAATAGCTCCTGCTCGCTAATTCCTGGCGGCAGCATTTCGTCATCCGCCCCCTGTTTACGTAAGCCGCCGAACGAATACATCAGAATGGCGGTTGCCAATCTGGTGGCCGGTTGGACGCTGGCGAGCGCAGGTGCGTGCTTAGCAAACTGCTCGTCAATGCGTCTAACGCGAGCGTTTGGCCCCGTGAGATCTTCGACGAGGATCGGATCGTAATCGTTGTTCAATCCAAGTTCTTTGTAGAGCGCATTCCGAACTTCAGCGTCGGCCAATGGGATGTCACCAGGCCCAAGCAGAGCCCGAGATGGTCCACGCTTCTTCGCCGAGCGAAGACAAGTAGCCAGGAAGCGGAGTGCTCCCCTAGTTCGCTGGAACGCTGGTACTGCCGCCCAACGCCCGCGCATGACGTTCAGGGTTGCGGGATGAAACGGATACGAGATCTTTATCTGGTCCCGAAGTTGAGATCCTTCAGCGTCAGCCTGTTCCTTTTCCAAAGGCGTGCCTGCTGCTGCGCGGCGTTGTTTTGTGACGACCTCTTGATAGATTCGCGCAACTTCCGATGCGTGAGTCTCATCAGGTTCTTCCGCGAGCAGGCGGCGCTTGACGACATGTACAATTTCATCGTCTCCCACCGGTTGACGGAGCTCATCAACTCGAGAAGCTAGATGATCCAGTTCGTTCAGGAGTGCCACATTGTCGAGGGATTCTTTTGCGCTCCACTGCAGCGAAAAGACCATCACTGCGTTAGGGCTGTTGGCTACTTCGACTGTCAGATTCTGAAAAAAGTCCTTCGCTTGCCGCGACAGAGTCGAGTCAAGAACTGCAACAGCTGCGGTGCGCTCCATATACTTGAGCACTTCATCCAGCAATAACAGCTTTGGCCCTCCGGCCAGCATCTTCTGGATGTCGTCGCCGCTTGGCGAGACGCGGTCTTTGTCTAGTTTCTCAATCGCGGCGTATGCTTCATCGCCCAGTTGAGCGGAAATCCAACCCCACATAGTGTGAATGTGACGCCCATCGGGGAGATCCTTCCCCTGGGCGCTAAACTTCTCGCCATCGAAAACGGCAAAATCTGCCTTTCCCGGGTCGGCAAAGCCAACTGCTTCAGAAATCACATTGAGAGCCTTGCGGTCACGCACTGCATGCAACAGAGCGGCAAGTGTATGCGACTTACCACCGCCGAATGGCGTTCGAAGCTTGAGTACGCGGTTGTATCCTTGCTTACCGGCTAGTGAAGCAAGCACCTCTTCAAGGAGTCGCCGCAAATCAGCTGTTAGGTAAGTAGCACGGAAGAAAGCTTCGGCATCACGGTTGACTAGTGGTACATGTTGATCATTGGCGGCGATTGCCCCTACGTCGATTGCGAATACCGATTCGGTTAGAGATCCTGACTCGACGTCCGGATGAAGTGAAACCACATCGGTCCAAGGTCGCAGGGCGTAACTTTTCATATGAGTCTCCAACTCTTACTTCATTATGCCTATGTAGGGCCAAGTAAAGAATGACCTATGTCTAGAGTACGTCTTCAATCGGACTAGCCAGTTCCTTAACTAACCGCGACTTCACTGTGGCAAACAACATCGCCATTTACCTCAACTCAAATTCTTCCAGTCGCGCATCAATCAACGTACGCCAGTTGGCAAGCAACTTGCCCAGGGCAACGGCTTCCGCCGTTGTGGTGTTGATCAGCCGAGCGTCCACCTCACCGCCTTTGAGACCTGGGCCGGCGAGAGCTTGTGCGACCTGTCGGAGTCGCTCGCGGTCGGGGAGTGCTTGCTCTAGGTACCCATTTAAGGTTCGAGGTTGATTTTCCATAAGCCAAAGAACCCGATGGAGCACATCTATAAGCGCTGGCGCTGATCCGTTCGTACTTTCCCCATCGCGTAAGCCCAAATCCCCTCGTGCGCCACGCTCGGTGAAATCGCGAACGCGGTACTTGCTCTTCTTCCTCTCGACAAGCGCAGAACCGCCTTGAGTTAGACCCCGCGGACCATCTAATTCGACAGATTGCGGATAAGCGAAGACGATAGCTTCACCCGCATCCAACTCGGCCGCTTTGTACGCGTAGCGCCAAAGGACATAAAAACGGCTCGGGCCATCGACGGCGGCAACACCCAAGTTGGAATAGCCGAAAATCTTTTCAAGCAGGGTCTCCAGCACCACCCCTTCCACTTCTGTCAGGAAACGTTCGGCGGGGACTTCCTCACCGTTCGCATACTCGACATGAGCAAAGCGCGTGAAGGCTCGCAGTCCTGCACCTACTGCGGCGATCACGAGATCCGCTCCACTGATTCCCATGTTCCACAGCGTCTCGACTCGCTCTCGGACTATACGCTCCAATTCCGGACGAACTCCTGTCTCGTAGTGACCAGTTTGTGCGCCTTCGCGCTTACGTGCGATCAAAAAAATACTCGACGCCAATGCAGAGGTTCCTTGAGCAAGGAGCCGACCTGGCTTCTCCGTGTCTAAGGGCCAAGCCTCTGTGACAGTGAAACCTGCTTGACGAAGAGCGTCCACAAGAGTGGACCAACCCAATGTGGTTTTATGAGCGTAAACAACCACTAACTGACCAGTAGGCTTGAGTACTCTGGCTGCCTCCCGGAATGCGTTCAACATCATTGACTCGTACTCTGTTGTTGCTTTTGACATGTCGCCGCCGTGTCGCGATGAAAGCGCCGTGGCTTCTGTCTTCTTAGGTGTGAGTGTTGTAGCGAAGTGGTCAGGATAAAGATACCCTATCGCCCGCTTGAGCCAAATATAAAAGAAGTCGGATATATCTGCATAGGGAACATTATCATAGTAGGGTGGATCGGTTATTACGGCATCAAAATGAGAATCATCCCACGGAAGAGCCGTTGCTGACGCCCGTTGAACAATCCCCTCCAACTCCATTGATGCATCCCGCAGTCCTGCCGGCACATCGGCGATGCCAGAAACCCAACTGGCGCCGGCTGGGTTGAAGACATCCGTTTCTGCAAAGTCCCAAACCATCGGAAGAGCTTGCCTACCGAACGTATGAACCACACCGCGTCCGCCCGTATAATTAAAGACGCATATAACAGAATTGAAGTCCACGAGACGATTGACTATTAAAGCCAGCATAGTCTCCACCGCTCTTGCTTGCTCATGCGCGTAGCCTTTAGTACGCATCTCGCGACCGGCCTGCTGCACTGTACCAGCGAAGGATAACAACGATAGCATTTGCCTTGGTGTAAACAGATCGCCAAATGTCTGCATGCCATGCCGCGTCACCGCTGAAAGGCCTCGCGCATTAGGCGAAGGACGAATAGCATTGATAGGCTCGTCTGGTACCGTCTGCCCGGTTCGTTCGCACCACTTGTCAATACGTTGACGTATTGATAGGTCATCCGGTATTAACTCAGGACTCAAATCATCCGCTGATATGTATATCTTTCCCTTCTTGTCGGGCCGTGTGCACGCGACCGCCATCATCTGCAAGCCAGTACGCTTCGCTTTGCCTTGCGCCTGAACATATTCAGCGTCCGCTACTGTTCCACAGAAAGGACAGGTTGCATTACCTCCTTTCGAGAACGCCTCTGGGTCGAACCCTAATCCCTTCTCATTGACGGACTCTACCACTTCGAAACCTGGGCGTTTCCCCCCTTTTGGAGCAACGACCTTCATTGCCACAAATCTACCTTTTTTCTTGCACAACCAAGTCTGTTTGACCAACGGGACTACGTGCTGCTCCGTCGGATTCTTGCATTGGACAGTTCGCGTCCATAGGTAAGCCACAGGCGTCAGGAATTGACCTGACACTTTCAACTTCTTCTGCTTGCCGGCATCGGGAAACAGGCCAGGGCTCTCATCTGCCACCAGTTCACGCGACTTGGCGGCTGGGTCGGGTATAAGCGGATATATATCGCCAATCTCACTACGAACGCGCTCTAATACCCAATTACCCCACCAGCGAACTTCTTCAGCGAGGCCGCCCCATGTGGTTTCGCCTCTGGCGTTCTTCGGACCGGTAAGGCCGATTACATCCTTGTCCGGCTTGCCAAACTTCTGCGGGTAGACCAGTGTGCATAACTCGATAATGTGCGCAACAGGATTAAGATCAACCGCGTAGCCCTGGCAGCCAAGTCGAAGCGCTTCAAGGGGGATCGAGCCACCGCCTGCAAACATGTCGAGCACGCGTGGCCTTGGCGCGTCTCCATTCTTGATGTGCACCGTCGTAACCTTCTTACCCGACTCTTCAGAAAGACGGTCCGCATGTGCCTCAAGAATGTGCTGCTCTGCTTGTTCAATAATCCCTGCATCGCCTGGATATTGGCACAGCACAGAGACAAACCTCTCGGCATTCGCCCGTCCCTTCTTTACGGCCTTTGGAGAACCATCTTCGGGTACAAAGCGCGAAGCCGGAACGAGGGCGCCATAAACTGCGGCACGACAGGCGACCAATGGCCGCCGCGCCCACCAAAGATGCAGCGTCGATATGTGTCCTTTTCGCACGGACTTCTCACGCGCTGCCTCTTTGCTTATCGCCTGAATTGGCAGATAGTCTTCGATTAACCGTTTGTCGTCTTTCATTTGTTACCTGGTCTCTTCACACTGCTTCGCGGATTCTGTCAAAGCCGCACCACCAAACTCGACCATTCTGGCGACGGCGATTTCACGTTTCGCGTGGTCGAGAACGCGTGCCGGATCTTTAATCTTGAGGAGTTCCCGCTGAGGAGTTGTCGGATCCCACACGACATATAGCCAATATGTGGAACCAAGCTGACTCGCTTTCAGCCATTCGTTTGGCGTGAGCCTGATCGGCTCGCCACGGTAGCGGCCCTTCACTTCAATCCGCCTCACATTTCGTTGTCCGGTTGCCGGGTCAGATGGTCCAATACTCCTGATGTCGAATCCAATTTTCTGATTTCCTACGCGTTGGCACTTCCAGCCAAGGCTCTCTTCATGCGCAATCACATGATCCTCAGCAGCAAGTTCACTAGCGCGACGAGCATCCGTCATCATTTCGCTTGACAACTGCTGCATCTGAGTCTCAACACTGTCAGCAGGGGTGAGCACAATAGCTGTTGCCACATGACGGACTGGGCCGGTACGAGCAACGGCCAGCCTCTCCAATCGCTCAAAGCGGTCCTCTCGATCGCGTTTGAGTTTTTCCAGATCGGCTTCAGCGTTTGCACGCGCCCTAGCTACAGCTTCATCATCACGCTCACGCGCTCTTAAGGCCATTACACGATTCTGTGCAGCCTTGATCCGTTCCTTAAAAGACGTTTCAAGATATTCACGACATACCGTTACGAAGTGCTGGCGTTCTTGCTGCTCTTCGGCGCTCTTTTGGAGCTGATATGAAGACTTCAAGAAGTCAGTTGCGCCCTGCACATCGACGGTGTTAACCGACTGAGGAGGCGTAGCGTGCAACGCGAGATTGATGAAAGAGTCGGACGGTACCACCTCATACTTTCCACCTTCTTCCCTTACTGCCACAAGTTCGCCATATAGGACTGTTTGATTTCCCTGTGAGTCTTGACCGCGAATGGACATCTCGAAGAAGTGAATGCGATACGGCGAGGGAGATAATGGATCAACGTAGAAGGCAACCTGTCCGGAGAGAGATGCAAGCCGGAAGTTTAGCGCTTCGTCGGCAACAGCATACAATGAGTGGCCCGGACCGAGCAGTACCGCATCAATGTGCTGATCCTTTTCCAGCACGTCTTTATTAAACGTCAGCTTTCGGTACGTGGTATCGGGCTTGCCCATTCGTCGGACTGATTCCCACCGCTCAGAACGCAAGTCCTGCGGCACGTGCTCTAAGCGGAAAAGGCCGTCGGCACGTTCATCCAGTCTAAGGTTCAGCAGCTTTGCAGTTGCTTTGAACTGTTCCTCGACGTACCTCGGCATCAGTCGGCGCTCTTCGGCCTCGAAGTTATCTTCCTGGAATTGTTTGAACCGATCGACGTCAAATTTATCGCGCGCAAGCGCAATTCCTGTCGCTTCTTCATATTTTCGCCATTTCTCGGGATCGATCCGTTCGAGATCGTCAAGCTTCTCGTCGAGGCGGCCGGGGTTAAGGGTAGCTTCTTGGATCATCGCGGGCAGATTCACTTCGTTGATTGAAAGGATCTCACCGATAACGTCATAGACGCGGCCTTCGAGGGCACCCTTGATCTGCTCCATCTTTTCCAAAAGACGCTCAAGAATTCGTCCCTCAATTACGGGTTGGCCGTCCTCGGATTCGGTCGCCACAAAGTTATAGCAATAGCAAGTGCGCTTCTGGCCAATGCGATGAATTCGTCCGAGTCGCTGCTCAAGTCGGGTTGGGTTCCAGGGAAGGTCATAGTTGATCATCAAGTGACAGAACTGAAGGTTGATGCCCTCGCCCGCAGCCTCTGTCGCAACACAGATTTGCACCGTGGTACGAAACACTTCCTGAGCACGTTTACGCTCGTGAACGTTCATGCCGCCGTGAATCTCGCAAACCGAGAAGCCCCATTTTTCAAGTTCTCGATGAAGGTAATTGAGCGTGTCTCGATGTTCCGTGAAGATGAGAAGTCTAGCGCTCCCTTCCTTGAGCTCATTAAACTCTGCCTTCTTCAAACAGTCTCTCAGCGCAGTAAGCTTACTGTCCGAAGCCGTGTCGCGCACTATGCGCGCCTGCTCGACGAGATCCCGAAGCGCGGCAACCTCTGATTGCAGATGACGCAGCTCGACGGCAGCAGTGTATTCGTCGGCAAGAGCATCGCGTTGAGCGTCATCGAGATCATCTTCGTCCTGTTCGCTATCAACTAGGACTCCCTGAATCTGGGCAAGGCGCCTAGCTTGCTGGGACGGTGTCAGCGCCTCCAGTTCCTCCAGCAGACCACGCTGACGATTGAGCCGTCGCTTCATAGATTCGTAAATTGCTTCTGTCGAGCTAGCGAGACGGCGCTGCAGAACCGTGCGAACTAGAGCTACGCTGGCTTTCTGCCTCCCAGCACCACCCGGCAAGTACTCGTTAATATATGAGGCGACCGATTTGTAGAGTGTGTATTCATCGCTATTGAGTTTGAACCTAACCGTGGTCGCAATCCGATCCGGGAAGAGCCTATGTCCGTCCAGGTCACGTAGATCTTCTTTCAACCGTCGCAAAGCCCAGGGACAATCATGCCCAAGTTTAAGAATATTCCGGTTGATCTCGCCGGCAATCTCGGGCAGCTTGTGGGGTTCCGGGAAGAGATCAGGATCAAGTAAGCGCAAGAAGTGGTTAAAGCGATCTTCATTCCCGTGGTGTGGAGTGGCAGTGAGTAGCAGCAGATGGTCGCACTTTTCGGATAGCTTTTCGGCAAGCTGATAACGCTTAGTCTTCCCGGCCTCCGGAGACCGTTGGCTGGAGTGTTTTGTGTATGCAGAACACTTATGTGCCTCATCGATTATTACAAGATCCCATTCCTGCTGCCATACGCGCTCTCGGACATTCTCCTGCTTCGCGTAGTCCATCGACGCGATCACCTGCGAGTTGCGTTGCCACTGATTTAGCAGCTGCCGTTGGTCCGTAGCAGAAGAGATTATCTCAAATTCCTCACCGAACCATTTGAGCAATTCGTCCTGCCACTGCAACGTGAGCGGTGCCGGTGAGAGTATGAGTACCCGCTCGATCGCTTGCCGCAGTTTCATCTCCTTAATGAGAAGCCCCGCCATGATGGTCTTTCCGGCGCCGGGATCATCAGCTAACAGGAAGCGCAGACGCGGCTGAGGCAGCATCTTCATGTAGACCGCTTCGATTTGGTGTGGAAGAGTTTGTATGCCAGAAAGACTGACGGCGAAAAAGTCATCGTGCGCGTAAGCAAGTCGGATTCGGGTCGATTCAACGAGTAGCCGTAAATGCTCGGCATTAACCGGAAGCATTTGTGCCTCAGCTGCTTCTCCCTGAAAAATGCTAACGGCCTCTTCTTCGCTTATGATCGTCTCATCGAGAGAACCGTCAGCAAGGCGCACACGACACTCATAGCCAGCACCGATTGATCGCACCTCTTCTAGCACAACATGCTGTGCGAAGTGGCCCGGCATGAGGACCCTCTGCCCCAGCTTGAACTGGCGCTCTTCTTTCTTTTGCAAGTCTATTCCTAGCGATAATTCCATAAGCCCATCTTTCTGGCGAGAATGTCTCGGTTGCGTTGGCGGTTCCAGCCATAGCGACTTTGCTCGACTCTCATCGGCCGTTCGCAAACGCGCTTGACGGCGAGGTGAAGCCTGATGCTTTCCTCCTGTCGCCTGGTCGAGGACTTTCTTAAGTTTTCGATGCTCCTCAAACCTATCTTCCTTCTCCAGTAGATAACGGTAAAGCGATACCCTCTGTCGAACATTCAATCCATCATGAAAGAAGTGCTCGGGAAGGCGCTTGGTTTCGATGGCTACCACGTCTTCGGTTCGGTTAATGAAGGCAACTTCACTTTGTGGAGCCCCTGGAACAGGATCCATTAGTCCGAACCGTTGGAACAGCTTGTCGAAAAGAGGTTCGAGACCCGTTTCGGGAAGTCTCCCTCCGTAAATAGCAAGAACGCTGTCGCGAAGTACAGAAGCGAGTCGTTCAACCTCCTCCTGCGTCAGTTCTTTCTCCGAAGACAGCAGGTCGTAAGCGCCTTCAACGATGCGGTCGGCCCGCGCCTGCCATTGCTGAAAGTGCCGAAGATCTTCGGAATCCATGATCCGGTCTTTCTTGACGATGTCCACCAGGTCACTAAGAGGCTTGAGGAGTTCGTTCGGAACAACGGCAAAGAGTCCGTTTCCAGTCAGCTCTGCCTCCGCCAAGTCTGTTCGGTTCGCATAGCCCAGTATCTCTGCTCCGGTGATAGACGAGTCTACTTGCGCACCCACGTAGAAGTCTGAGAGCACGCCAACCATCAGGGGCATGGTCGGTACATACAAAGCATCACGCTCAGCGACGGTGATGGAGCGCACATCAATCTGCCAACCGCCAATCCTAAAATCACAAATGTCCAGTAATTCAACATACTTCAATGAGCTTGACCGTCCGTCTTCGATTACTTGCCCGGAATCGAACCGTTCTTGAAGGTACTGCCTGAAGGCAAGTGCAACGGCCTGTGACACCAGTACTCTCTCCCGTACGGAGGCAGAAGAGCACTCTCCAGCAAGTCCGGCAGACCTTTGTAAGACCTCACGACTAATCGCTATTTGAGTTACACCCATCGACGGGGTTTTGCTCCTCTACTCTTCTATATGTGATCCGTCGCTTCAGTTGTTCCACTCGCGAAACGTGCTCGCATGCGAACTAGCAATTCCTGCTCACAGGCTGCATGTAAAGTCTTTCTGCGGCGATAAATGACTGGCCTAGAGGCACCGACAACTTCGCGATAATTGTCCGCAATGTGTTCGGAGAGTTCTTGGTCTCTTTCACAGAACGGGTCGACCTGGCTTAGGTTCAAGTGGAGCCCCTCATAGTCCGATGACAAGCACCAAAATACGTTGTGCCACGCGATCGGCCTATAACCCTCGGATGGCTTGCTTTCGTGCAACCCTTCCATAAGGTTAGTCAATTCCGGTCCGATTTCTCTGCCTAGCAGATGCAGATCGAGGATAGTCTCGTGGTCGACCCCGGAGTCGGTGCCCAGAACGATTTTAGCCACACTGATCGAACCATAATCAACGCCTTCTGAGTCGACTTCGGTTCGCTGATCTGAATCGACGATGGTCAGGTAATAGGCGTCGAGATCTTGCTGTTTTTTGAAATCCCACCAACTTTGCTCAATGCGCTTGTTTGACGTCGCAAACGCAATCTCATCAAACGGGTAAATCTCTTCAACTTCTTCTGTGACTGCCAATCCCGCGGGGCGAGGAAGTGGGATGCCTGCGGCGATCATGGAGCTACTTAGCCTTGCGATTCTCGCACGTTTCCACTCGGCGGCACGCTTCAACCCTGGGTCCCAAGGAAAAGCGGTGACTAAATCGTCCAGACTACTATCCGGGCGCGCCCGGATGACCTGAACGAGCACCAGCGTTCTTCGGACAGCCGCAACAACGTCATCTACAACATAATCCACCAAGTCGTACTCGCGAAAACGAGCGAGGGATCCTTCACTGGACGACAGCTTTGAGATGTAGCGGGCGACGGCATCTGGCACCGGCCCCTGGTACTTACGCCGTTCTGCACCAGAAAAGACGAAGTCACGCAAGGCGATCGGAAGTTTTAGTTCCAACAGCTCTCGAGCCGCACCCGAGTTACCATCAGCTGCCAGTCTAAGGATGTCGAGCCAGATTCCCATGCAAACAAAGCCGAAGGCCAAGGCGCATCACTCAATCTTGCCTCCAGTTTTTCGCCCGACACTGCGATCATCTGCAGCTATCAGACTTCACAGTCCAGGAAAGATCCATCAGCCTTTCCAAGCACCTTACGTCCCAAAGCAGTTCAATGTCCATGCATCAGCCTTCGGTTCCTGCAAATCGATGGGCTGGCGCGTGAAGACCGAAACAAGCTGGCACATTATTGATCAGGACGTAATGTGGTGTCCTGACGTCGTTGCTCACAATGATCTGTTCAGGAAACCTTCTAACCAAGCCAATGAGCGCCTCAGTCTTTACGGCGTATGCGCGCTGACGAGATCTTCCTCGAAGCGACTTTGCCAGGCGATTCGCAGTTTGGGCCCGTTCCATCAGCCTTTGAGCATTCTTCCCGGCAACTATTCCCAAGATTCCTCTGAATGTCTTTGGGCTATTTCCTCCGGATCGGTTAGCCATCTCAATCCGTCCCTTCGAAGCCGCCGCGTCGTCGGCATTTGTTCTTCTAACAGGGAGTGTGATCGAGAGATGGTTTTGTTCAAACGTCGTGGTCTGAGGAATTGGCAGTTTTGAAATTAAAATAGAAAACGGGCAGATTACTTGAGGAATTTGGCCAGTTTCACGAAATAGCAAAGAGTGAGAACCTACCCGCAACGACCCGCGCCTG
>ORMF012372499.1_pt1 | contig 13747 bp, 9 predicted proteins | sample 1779871 | NCBI WGS metagenome assembly ORMF01 (sample SAMEA104232316, study PRJEB22302) | groundwater metagenome | biome: forest; feature: aquifer; material: groundwater | place: USA | collected 2011-08-07 | depth 5.4 m | reverse complement strand
TGTCTAGGACTCCGCTCACGCCCAAAATGGTGAAGACCGACCGGGCGATCTATGAAAAGGCAATTCCGCTTTTGCCCAGCGCCGCGATCGTCGAGATGCATTGGGTCTACCAAAGCAGAAATATTGCGCCTGAGGAGCTTCCGTTGGAGGCGCGGCTGGCGAGGCTCGACCCGGATGCCCAGGCGCGGATCGAAAGGGTGCTGGTGGAGACGCTGGCGAAGGAACAGGCGTGAGGCTGTTCGATCTCAACATCCAGACGCATCACCCGGAGCTCAAGCCTGAGGATTGCCGATGGCAAGCGTCGGCTGAACCCTTCCACGACGACATTCTCGTCATCCACCACGGACTTCCACACTTGCGGAAGCTCGTGACCATCGCCGAAGCACGTGCCGAGATGTTTGAGAAGTCGCAGGTCGTCGACAGCAACGCGAAGGCATACGAAGACCCGAATCACCGCCCGAACTCGCACTTCGGTCTGTCGACCGACGGGCTCCCGGACCAGCTCTCGGTCTACCACATGGTCTGCGAGGCCGTGGAGTCGACCTTCATCCAGGTCTATGGTCAGATGATCAACCCGTTCGCGAAGGCTGCGCGTTCTTTGGGCTACAATCTTCTGCGCTACCAGCCGGGTGAGTTCTTCGACACCCACGTGGATGTCGTTCGTGGCCACCCGACCTACGTGGGCCGCCAGATTTCAGTCGTTGCCTTCTGCAATCAGGGCTTCAAGGGTGGCGAGCTCTACTTCCCAAGGCAACGAGTGAAGATCGAGCCCGAGGCGGGAGCAGTAGTCCTCTTTCCTTCGGCATACACACACCCCCACGCCAGCCTTCCGGTGGGTGAGGGCACAAAGTACTCCGTCGTGACCTGGTACTACTAGAGCTCTTTGAGCACGATGGATCCTGGATGTTGAGTTAGGAGCGCGGCATCCTTGAAATAACCATCGTTATAGCTGGCCATGCAATGCGCGACAATTCTCGGATGAAGAATCTGGTCAAGTTTGTCACTCATCTCAAGTACGTAGGAACCACTCGGCGCACTAGGTCGGGCCGTTATACAAACGGAGCTCCCATTCAGCGAGGGGAACTCTACCTGCCACCGCTTTAGCACAATCAACAATTCTGTGGTATTCCGATAATGAATCGAGTTGAGTACGGGCTCATGAGCCGTCATGACATCCAAGTTTGGAACGCGAAGTAAAAGACCGCGAAGACTAACGTGATCGAGATCTTGATCAATGAGTAGCGGAAGCATGACAGTACGGTCTATGCCGTCGGCGTTGCGTCGCCATTCTCTTAAGCCGTGGTCCACCGTTCCAGAGAGTTGATTCCTCGAAACTTGACACTAGCCCTCCACTCGCCGCGTGAGGTAATGACTTAAAGAAATGAAAAGTTTTAACCGGCTGCTCGTTACTCAAAGGAATTGACAATAGAATTTGATGAAAATGCACAGAGAGGTCAACGCCACTTTTTGCCCGCCGCCGACAGTCAACCACCTGAACTTATCAATCACCTTCACGGAACCTTTGCCAGTATACTGCGGCGGTTAATTTCTCGGTGAGTCGGACGGAATTTAAGCACAACGATCCAAATACAGCTAATACGCTTGAGCCAAACAAAAATCAGAGACTTCGCTGTATTCGCAGATCGTACCCAAGAATTTCACGCCTCAGCAGGGGACTCGCGAAAGACCAAACGGATTGCCTGTTGAAGAAGCTGTCGCTGAAATTAGACGTAGTAAGGGCATGCGCGACTTCTGGTTGTTGTTCGCACGCTTAGTTTTTTCAGTCGGTGATTCGCATACCTCCGCCCTCTAGAAGATGACTTGCGCTAGAGGATGTGCTAGATGTTACGGTCGATAACGGGGCATGGAATGCCTGTCACAACTAAGGCACAACGAGGTGCTGAGGGTGTAGAGAGTGTGAATGGTGTAAAACACCTACTTGGCACAATCTTCAACAAAATGCAGAATAGTGTGAAAACATTAGGGAAGTGTTGATCGCGCCTGAGTCCTACCTGCGGAGCCAGATTGGACAACGTTGGGTTGATATAAGGCACTGCGGGAAGGACTGTCGGTCTTAAACCGAAACACTCGTTAATAGGAACAATATCGGGGTCGGCCAAAAAGAGGCCAATAGATTTCTTAGCGTTTTGCTAAGCCCTTTAGACATACAATATAGAGACAGTAAGCCTACTTACTGAGCCAAGCGGGCGACAAGTCCTTTACTATCAATAGTTTACGCCGGTTATTGAACCACGAATTTAGCCTCAAAACTCGGCGCATTGACCGCGAATGCCGGCATCTTATCCTATGATTGTCCGCTCACGCCAGCGGTAGGGGCACTCCGCGGTAGGGGCACACCGTCAGCTCCATAGTTGTTATTCTGTCGGGCGTGGGTCTCTGCAATGATCCCGCAAGAATTATTCCTTCGTTCAGACACGCCGCGTGAGCAACCAGCCTATTCAGCATCTAACCGACGCTCCCGACCAGTGAGTTAAACTGCCGGAGTGAGGTGTTATGAGATCAAACGTCGCAAGAATATGCCGCAGCGTAGAGCGTGGCGCAGTCCTGCTTGTCATAATCATTGCCTGCATGTCGAGCGCGTCCGCTCAAACGCCGGCAAGCACGCCAAAGCCATCGCCCACACCATCGCTTGAGCGAAGATTCTTTAAGAATATTTTGCGGGACCAACGCGCAATCTGGACGTCGCCGCTGCACCTTCAGGGCGATGACGCAAAATGGTTGGTGCCACTCGGCGTTTCCACTGCGGCGCTAATCGCCACCGACCGACGCACGGCGGGCGCGCTTCATAATGATCGCCTTCGCCTAAATATCAGTCGAGACGTTGCCTATCTCGGTTCCGCAGGCGGCGCCAGTAGTATCGCAGGGGCTTTTTATCTCCTAGGGCGGGCGACGCACAATGCGCGCGCCCGCGAGACGGGACTGCTCGGTGGAGAAGCGCTGATTGATGGTGGCATTGTCTCAGGCGTGATCAAGCATGTCACCCAACGACGCCGCCCACGCGCGTCAGAGCCTGGTGACTTCTTTGAAGGTGGACTCTCTTTTCCGTCGGGACACACAACAGCGGCCTGGTCGCTGGCGACTGTCGTAGCATACGAATACCGACATAACCGGCTTGTGCAGGTTAGCGCTTACGGACTGGCAGCCGCGGCGAGTATGGCGCGCTTCACTGGGCGCAACCATTTTCTTTCTGACGTGCTCGTCGGGAGTGCGATCGGCTATGGAATTGGTCGGCACGTCTATCGGACGCATCACGATCCGGCTCTAAGAGTCCACGAGCCAAGCGACACCGCGACCGCCATCAAAGTTATTACCGCTGATCATCCCTCATTATGAGCGAGCAGCGCGCAACTATGGTGTTGCTTTGGTGTGGAGCTTCTAATTCATTCTTCGAATACAGTGCGGATGAGTGCGTGAAATCGCGACCGGGGAATTGCGAAGTATTCTTTATCTCATTGACAATGGGTTTGGATGGGCGAGTGTTTGAGTGCCCGTCACTTCATGTGCTAGCCTACGCGTCCCAAGCGGAAGACATTTGAGAACACATGCAAAAGGACTTCACGCACCGTCACAGTCTGCAACGTTCTCTTGGTCTGCTCACGCTTTTCTTCCTTTTTGGGGGCCTGTTGCTCTCTGGCTTCAGTCCTTCTCGAGAAATGGAAGAGATGCTTGGGTTTGATCTTGACGGTCCTACCGCGACTGCAGCATCTTCTGAGAACCCAATCAGTTACGTCGTCGCTTCTGCCAGTCAAAGATCCGACAACCCCGTAAATACCGAAGGCGATGATGACGATTGTCTGTGCTGGTGTGGGCAGGTACTTGCCGCGCAGTCCTTCGAGATGGCTTCACCATCAATGAATCTTGTATTAAATGAGTCCGATGACTCATCCGTTCCACCCGCGCCTCCTCAAGTCTTATTTCACCCTCCACGCATTGCCTGAGTTGTCGATTCTCTAACTTTTCTGAGTCTAATAATTTTCCGTCTAAGCGGTTCCATGAGGCAGCTGCACTATCTCCATTTGTAAGCCTTAGTAGAAAGCACGAGAAGCAGTAGTTCTGAAGGTGCAACTGGTCTACTGCGTAAGGCCGAATCAACGAGGAGCGTTCGTTATGGGTTTGTTTACTTCACCTGAGGTCACGTTTAGCAGGTGTGTCTGCTTATTCGCAATTCTTGGGAGCGCGTTCTCCGTTGCCTCCGGACAAGAGATTCCTACAGCGAGTGGATCGCGCGATGGCAATCCCGCCGTTGCCTTAACAGCGAGCGCCGCGCGTGGACCAGAAACAGCCGTCAAGGTTAAGGGGCTCGTGGAGCGTTACTTCGATCCCTTTCAAGGTGCCTCATCAAGCGACCTCGTGCAACGTGCGCTTACGTCCAACGCGGAGCTTTCAGCCACCCACCTCGACATCGAGCGGGGCCGCGCCCGCCTGCGACAAGCTGGATTGCGACCAAACCCCACAATTGACTTCGAGCGAGCGAGCGGAGGATTGGTCGGGTCTCCCGGAGAGCACGCTTTTAGCATTGGCTTTGCGCTTCCGCTTGAAATCGGCGGACAGCGTCGTCGCAGAATCGAGTTAGCGCAAGCGGAGCTTGAGGCTGCTGAAGCTGAAGTGGCTGACCGCGAACGGCGGCTCACAAACGAGGTACTTTCATCGTACGCCGAAGCCTTATCCAGCTTGCGCGAACTGCAGATTACAGAAGAACTGAACAACATCGACCTGGAGATGACGCGCTTCGTGCAGATAAGAGTAAACGAGGGAGAAACTCCACCGCTTGACTTAAACCTGCTGCGCGTCGAAGCGGATCGCCTGCGTTCGCGCCGCGTACTTGCTGAAGGACGGTTGCAGGCGGCGCTTATCAAACTGAAGAACATCGTCGGCATGTCGCCAAGTGAGGCGCTTCGATTAAAGGAAGACTTTGCCGCGCCGAGCTTGCGCGAACCGCCCGCCTCCCTGGACGCGGCCATCAAAATCGCCCTACGGACGAGGCCAGATCTGCGGCTGGCGCGCTTGAATGAAGAAGTGGCGCGCGCAGGCTTGCGTCTGGCGCGAGCGCAAAGCGCGCCAGAGGTGACCGCGTCCGCTAAATATTCTTCCGACCGCACGATCACCGATTTACCGGAGCCGCTGGTAGCATTGCCCGATCAGAGCCGTGCACTCTCATTCGGCGTCTCGATAGGACTTCCTGTCTTGAACCGGAATCAAGGAGCGAAGGCTGAAGCGGCGATCGCGATCACACAGGCGCAGCGGCGGCGCGAATTCGCTGAAACAGTAGTACGCGCTGAAGTCACCAGCGCCTATGCGCGCTACGAAGCTGCGCGATCCGCAGTCAACATCTTCGCACAGGGCGTCATCGGGCGTTCGAACGAGAACATTCGAACCATTCGTGCGGCTTATCAGATAGGCGCGTTCAGCATCACGGACCTTCTAGTGCAACAGCGTCAGCTTCTCGATTCGCAGCGGGAGTTCACAGATGCGCTGGCGGAGCGATATCGAGCACTCGCCGATCTGCAGACTGCTATGGGCGCACGGATTAATTAACACCAATGAAGAACATCATGCCAAACGATTCCAACGGGCCAGAACATAGTGACCAGGCTGCCAGCGACGACGCAGGTCTTTTAATTGATCGCTCTGAGACCGCGGAGCGGCAGCCTCGCAAATCGCACAACCGCAACCTCGTAATTGTTGGCGTGGTCGCACTCGTCGCGCTGCTGAGCATCTTCTTTATTTACCGATCCCTCAGCAAGAAGACGGCCGCCGATGCCGACGATAAGCCGACAAAGGCCGCGACGGAGACTACGCAAACACCAACCGAAGTCGTGTTACCTACCGAAGCACTCGCCACTGCCGGAATTGAGATTGTGGGTGTCACACAACGGCCTGCTGTCGCGCGACTAACGGTAACCGGGAGCGTCGCAGCGAACCAGCAACAGATGCAGCAGGTGACGCCGCTCGTTGGCGGGCGCGTTGAACACGTTAACGTGGCGCTCGGCGATCATGTTCGCGCCGGTACGGTACTCGCGACTATTTCCAGTCCTCAGATTGCCGAGATGCGCGGCAACTTTCGCGCTGGTGAGACGAAACTATCACTGGCTGAGCGCAATCTTACGCGCGTTCAGCGTTCGGAGAATCGTGTGGGCGTGTTGCAGGCGAAAGCCAAGCTCGACGAAGCGGAAGCGACGCTCCGTCGGACGCGCCGGCTCGTCGAACTCGGAGTGGGCGCGGGCAAAGACCTGATCGGCGCCGAAGCCGCGTACAAGACAGCCAAGGCCGACTATGACTTTCAGAACAACATCGCGCTGAATCGTGAAGTGCAACAGGCGCAGGCTGACGTTGAGACGGCGCGCACAGAAGTTGCGCAAATTCGGCAAAGCCTGAATGCCCTTGGCGCCATACCGAACGTAAGTGGACTTAACTCTGCTCTTATTTCCGTGCGTGCGCCCGTCAGCGGCACAGTAACCGAACGCTTGATTAACGAGGGCGCTGGAATTGAAGCAAGCAAACCGTTGTTCACGATTGCCAACCTTTCAAGCGTGTGGGTCATTGCGAATGTGCCGGAAGCGCTAGTCGGAGTTCTGCAACCGGGAACGCCCGCCGAAGTTCGTTCCCCTGCTTTAGGTTCAATCGCCCTCGCCGGCAGGATCAATTACATCGATTCGCAACTGGATGAGCAAACACGCACCGCGCGCGTCCGCGTCGAGGTTCCCAACTCCGGCGAGCGGCTCAAGGTTGGCATGTTCGTCGAGGTCGGCTTTCAGGCCCGCACAGGCGCGGCAACGGGCGAAGAGCTAATGGTCCCATCGGCAGCCGTCCAGCGCATCGGCGACCGCACCGTGGTCTTCATTCCAAAAAGCGAAGCCGGACACTTCGAAGTGCGCGACGTGCAGATCAGTGGCGAGACAGAAGGCTACAGTCGCGTCATCGATGGCCTCAAGCTCGGCGACCGCGTGGTGACCAAGGGTAGCTTCCAACTTAAGTCTCAACTGATGAAGGGTCAGTTTGGTGAGGACGAGAAATGATTAACGCCCTCATTCACTTCGCAGTCTCGCAACGGTTGCTCGTCATGCTCATGGTGGCAATCATGATCGGGGCTGGGGTGTACAGCCTGCGAAGCCTGCCGATTGACGCAGTGCCGGACGTGACCAATGTCCAGGTGCAGATTCTAACGTCCGCGAGCGCGCTGGCACCGCTGGAGGTCGAGCGTCAGATCACCTTTCCGATCGAAACGGCGATGGCGGGGCTGCCCGGTGTAACTGAGCTACGCTCGCTCTCAAAGCCCGGGATCTCAGCCGTCACTGTCGTCTTCACCGATTCGACCGACATCTACTTTGCCCGCCAACTTGTGCTGGAAAGACTTTCTGTAGCGCGTGAGCAGATTCCCGCGTCGGTGCGTTCACCCCAGATGGGACCAATCTCAACTGGTCTCGGCGAAATCTATCAATACGAACTTAAAGGTGCACCTGGGAGTAAATACGATCCGATGTCGCTGCGCACCATACAGGACTGGGATGTGCGCAGGCAGCTCTTGGGCGTTGCCGGGATCGCTGAAGTGAACAGCTTCGGCGGCTTTGAAAAGCAATATCAGGTACGCGTTGATCCGGCGAAGCTCCAATCCTTTAATTTGTCTTTGCATGACGTACTGGAAGCGGTGACGCGCAACAATGCAAACGTGGGCGGCGCGTATATCGAACATGGCGGAGAGCAGTACCTCTTGCGCGGAATCGGTCTGGCGCAATCGACTGATGACATCGCGAACATCGTCATTAAGACAGGCAAAGCGGGTGTACCCGTTTACGTGCGCGATCTTGGCGAAGTTGTGAACGCGCCGGCCGTCCGGCAGGGCGCGACGACTGCTAACGGCGAGGGTGAGATTGTCGCCGGCATAACTATGATGCTGATTGGCGAGAACTCGCGCACCGTAGTTGAGCGGGTCAAAGAGCGGATCGGCGAGGTCCGAAAAACTCTGCCGAAGGGCGTCGAACTTGTTCCTTTCTATGACCGGACGGAGCTTGTCGATCGCACTATCCACACTGTTACCAAGAATCTTATCGAAGGGGCCATTCTGGTGATCGTCGTGCTGATCCTGCTCCTGGGCAACTGGCGTGCAAGCTTGCTGGTGGCAACAATCATTCCGCTCTCGATGCTCTTTGCGGCGATTCTGATGCGCGTCTTTGGGGTCTCCGGCAATCTAATGAGTCTAGGTGCGCTCGATTTCGGACTCATCGTAGATGGCGCGGTGGTGATGGTGGAGAATGCCGTCAGACGACGCGCGGAAGCGCAACACGCAGGTTCACATGAACGGTCCGAACGAACGATCCTGGAAGCCTGCACCGAGGTGGGTCGTCCAGTCGTCTTCGCTGTCGCGATCATCATGATCGTCTACCTGCCGATCCTCAGTCTCACAGGTGTTGAGGGCAAGATGTTTAAGCCGATGGCCCTGACGGTTGTCTTTGCGCTGCTTGGGTCGCTCATTCTTTCGCTCACCTACATTCCAGCAGCGATGACGTACATCCTGCGGGGGCATGTCAGCGAAACCGAAGGCTTCGTTATTCGGTATGCGAAACGGTGGTATCGGCCCTCGCTGGATTTCACGATGCGCTATCGCAAGCACGCGCTCGCCATTGCCAGTCTGCTGATTCTAATCAGTGCCGTGATTTTCCCGCTACTTGGCTCGGAGTTTATCCCGCGACTTGACGAGGGCTCCATTGCTATTGAAGCGCGGCTGGTGTCGAGCGTATCGCTCACGCAATCAATTCGCTCCTACTCTGAAGCTGAACGCGTGTTGAAAGAGTTTCCTGAAGTCACCAGGGTGGTAAGCAAGATCGGGCGGGCTGAAGTTGCCACCGATCCGATGGGTGTTGACGCCGCCGACCTCTTTATCGATCTGAAGCCTCCTTCCGAGTGGAAGACTGCCAAAACCAGAGAGGACTTGTACGCGCAAATGGCGGAGGCATTGGAGCGCCGAGTGCCGGAGGGCGCGTTCAGTTTTTCGCAGCCTATCGAGATGCGTATGGCGGAGTTGATCGCTGGCGTCCGTTCGGACGTAGCGATAAAACTTTTTGGCGATGATCTGGATACGCTGACTAAGAATGCCGAGCAGATTGCGCGGGTTGTTGGCCGTGTACCAGGCGCGGCCGATGTGAAGGTGGAGCAAGTCTCTGGCCTGCCGCAGCTTCAGATCAAGACCGATCGGGCGGCGATTGCGCGCTATGGCATCAACATTGAGGATGTCAACAGTCTGGTCGAATCGATCATCGTCGGTCAGGAAGCCGGCCAGGTCTATGAAGGCGAAAAACGCTTTGATCTTGTCGTTCGCCTGAACGAAGCATCGAGTCGGGACGTGGAAGCAATCAAGAACCTGATTGTTCCAGCTCCCAATGGCGCGCGTGTCCCGCTTTCTCAGCTAGCCGACATCTCACTCTCGGAAGGACCCGCTCAGATCTCGCGGGACGACGCGCGCCGTCGCATTGCCGTGGAGTTAAACGTGCGCGGACGGGATATCGGAAGCTTCGTCAGCGACGCTCAAAAAGAGATCGAGAGGCAAGTGAAACTACCCGCTGGTTACTACCTGAAGTGGGGCGGCCAGTTCGAGAACCTGCAACGCGCTTCGGCGCGACTTCTGATTGTCGTGCCGCTGGCTCTCTTCCTGATCTTCATTCTGCTCTTTACCACGTTCGCGTCGGTTAGGCAGGCCGTCCTGGTCTACACTGGCATTCCCTTCGCCGTGGTCGGTGGAGTCTTTGCGCTTGCGTTGCGCGGAATGCCGTTTTCAATCTCGGCAGGGGTCGGTTTCATAGCCTTGTTTGGCGTCGCTGTCCTCAATGGTGTCGTCATGCTGAGTTACATAAACAAGCTGCGCGATGAAGGCCGGTCATTAGCGGACGCAGTGAAGGAAGGCGCGGAGACACGGTTGCGCCCGGTGTTAATGACAGCACTCGTAGCCAGCCTTGGCTTTATACCCATGGCGCTGGCGACCTCTGCTGGCGCTGAGGTGCAACGACCGCTGGCGACGGTGGTGATCGGCGGCTTGGTTACCTCCACGCTGCTGACGCTACTCATTCTGCCGACGCTCTATCGATGGTTCGAACGGGAACGAATCGAAGAGGGGTAACACCATGAAGATTATTACAGCAATCATACGACCGGCCATGTTAGCCAAGGTCACGAATGTGCTGGAAGAGATGGACGATTTTCCCGGTATGACCGTGACGGACGTGAGAGGTTTCGGGCGCCGAATTATCGCCAATGAGGAGGACGCCCCTCTCGAAGACTTTATCGAAAAGGTGCGCCTCGAGATTGTGGCGCGCGATGAGATGGTAGAACAGATTGTCGACGCCATCGTGCGCGTCGCGCACACCGGCAACCACGGCGATGGCAAGGTCTTCGTTTGGCCTGTTGGACAGGCGGTTCGCATTAGCACAAGCGAGAGAGACGACCAAGCACTCTGAGATCTATTAGGGACGCATGATGATGTCGAAAGCACAAGCAACCGTCACACTGCGCTGCGCCGTTGCAGCTCTTTTAATGGCGATGGCGCAGGTATCTATTGCGAGAACATTGACGGATGCAGGTAGCATCAAGGGCATCGTAAAGGCCACCACGGGAGCGACGGAGGCGGCTCCCGCACCGATTCCCGACGCGCGAATTACACTCGTTAATCGTGATCTGCCCAGCAAACCCGTTAAGACCACAACGGATGATGCCGGGAATTTCGCCTTCGCCAATCTCCCCGCCGCGAATTATATCCTGACGGTTGAAGCCAACGGGCTGCCAACTATCACACGAGAAATCAGCTTAACCACCGGACAAGTCCTCACCGTCGAGATTGTTTTGACCGCGTCGGTTTCCGAAACGGTAACTGTGCGCGAAGAAGAAGGCCTCCTCAGCACCGCCGAGACAGCAACCTCGAATACGATCCGCTCACAGACTCTTACGGAGGCGCCACTGCGCACTGAGAACTATCAGAGCGCGCTGCTGCTTACCCCAGGTGTCGTGCGCAGTACGGATGGAGGGGACCATCTCAAGGGAGCACGAGCCGGACAGAGCGCCTACACTCTCAATGGCGTGGATATCACTGATCCCGTCACAGGCCAATTGGCCTTTGACATTCCTCTCGAAGCGGCGGCTAACGTGCAGATTGAGGAAAATCCTTATTCAGCCGAATTCGGGCGGCTCACAGGCGGCGCGACTAATTTAGAAACTAAAGGCGGCGGCGATAAGTTAAAGTTCAACGTCACCAGATTCTTCCCGACGTTTCGCAACATCATCAGCGGTCCTCTTGATTCTTTCCGGCCGCGCCTGACATTGAGTGGTCCCGTTGTTCGCAAGCGCCTCTTCTTCCTGCAATCGTTTGAATACCGCTTTACCCGCTTTCGGATTCCAAGCCTAAAACCTCCGATTGACAGCTCAACTTCAGAGAGCTTCAATTCATTTACTCAACTTGATCTGATTATCAACAAAAAGAACCGCGGCAAATTCGTCGCTGCTCTCTTCCCTCAGAAGACGCGCAACGCCGGCTTGAATACTTTCAATCCGCAAGAGACAACGCCAAATATCAAACAGCGCGGCTTACTCTTTGCAATCTCGGAGCAGGCAATCTTCAAGGACGCATCGTTTCTTGCTTCCACACTCAGCTACAAGACCTTTGATGTCGATGTCTTCCCGCAAGGGCCTCAGCCGTTGACGTTGATACCCGATGGCAACCGTGGCAACTACTTCGTTGATGCGCACCGGCGTGCGCCGAGACTTCAGTGGCAGGAGACCTATTATGCGCGTCCCCTTGCGCTTGGTGGTCAGCATTCATTCAAAGGTGGCGTTGAGTTCGACCGGACCAGGGCGTCTGGCAGATACGGTTACAACTCAATTCTGATCCGCCGCAACCTGGGCACACTCGCCCAACGAATAGATTTCACAAAAGCGGCTGCGGTTACGCGCAGTCTGAATGAGTCTGCTGCATTCATGCAGGATCGGTGGGTGGTCAACAAGAAGCTGACGATTGACGCCGGACTTCGCTTCGACCGCGATGGGATTGCACGTCAGAACAACGTCGCTCCGCGCATCGCTCTGATGTTCCTGCCATTCAAGAACGACCGGACAATTATCCGGGCAGGCATGGGCCTCTTCTACGACCGCATCGCACTCGCGTCCGGCTACTTCACGCAATTGCCCGAGCGCATCGTCACGACGTATGCGCCGGACGGCTCCACTCTCATTGATGGCCCGCGCCGCTTTAGCAACTCGATTGAGAGTCCCTTACGCAACGCGCGCAGTGTGCGCTGGAGCTTGCAACTAGATCAGGGCCTGACAAAGAGCCTGACCGCTCGCATTGGCTACCTCGAACGTTCGACGACTCATGATCTGATCATTGAGCCATGTGTGCGCGGCGCCGATGCAGGCGCGTTGGTTCTAAGTAGTCGCGGCAGGTCGCACTATCGCGAGTTGCAGTTGCTCGCCACCTACAACAACCCTCGCGTTGGCAACTGGAATGCTTCTTATGCCTGGTCTAGTGCCCGTGGCGATCTAAATACGATCGACAACTTTCTCGGCGATCTGCCAGCCTTCGTGGTGCGCCCAAACGAATACGGCCCACTGCCGTTCGATGCACCGCATCGTTTACTCGTCTCCGGTCAATTGAAGGGACCTTATGACCTCACTATTTGGCCATTGATAGAAATCCGCTCGGGATTCCCGTTCTCTTTCGTTAATGAGCAGTTGGATTTTGTCGGCCCACGCAATACGGCGGGGCGCTTCCCCGTCTTCATCTCGCTCGACGTGCAGGTCACTAAAGGTTTCACCGTTCCCCAGTTCATTCCCAAGTTCAAGGGACGCAAAATGCGCGTCGGCGCAGCCTTTCTCAACATCACGAACCACTTCAACCCACGTGATGTTCAGAGCAATCTTGGCAGCCCGCGTGTCGGTCAGTTTTTCAACAGCCTGGGCACGTCCGTGCGCGGCAAGTTCGAGGTCAATTTCTAGTCTCGGTGCGAAATGACCCAGGATTCATAAGAGCAATGAGCACAGCAAACCACAATGGCTCGAAGCCGGCTGTCGTTTTGGGACTGTCTCGCTACTGGTATCTCATCATCCTCGCTCTGTGCGGCTTTGTCACCTCGTTTGGTGCACACATCGTCGCGACCAATTTGCCCGCCTACGCTCAAACGGTTGGCGTCGGCGCATTCATGATCGGGCTGCTCATCGGCGTCTACGATTTTGCGGAACTGTTCGCCAAACCTGTCGCCGGTTTCATCGCCGACCGGCGCGGGATGAAGCTTACGCTCCTCGTCGGGCTCACTATCTTCATCTTCGGCTCGCTGCTGTTCCTGGTCATCAGTCCAAAGCTTCTGCTGCTGGTTCGATTTGTACAGGGCCTGGGCGCGGCGGCGCTCTCGACTGTCTCGATTACTCTCGTCGCCAAGTACTTCACAGAGGGAAGAGGAAAAGCCTTTGGCATCTACAACGTTATCAAAGGCGCGGGCTATGTGATCGCTCCGGCGCTCGGCGGATTCCTGGTGGTGGGTTATGGCTTCTCGATGATCTTTGTAGTTTCCGCAGGTGTCGGCGTGTTAGCGCTGCTTCTCAGTTTTTTCCTGCCGGGAGACCGCCGTAAGACTGAGCGACTGGACGATGACGATGACATCACCCTGAAAGACTTCTTTCTCATCTTTCGAGAGCCACGGCTGCTACCGATCTATGCTGTGATTCTCATCAACATGTTCATGGTCGGCATTCT
>ORMF011850962.1_pt1 | contig 13749 bp, 14 predicted proteins | sample 1779871 | NCBI WGS metagenome assembly ORMF01 (sample SAMEA104232316, study PRJEB22302) | groundwater metagenome | biome: forest; feature: aquifer; material: groundwater | place: USA | collected 2011-08-07 | depth 5.4 m | reverse complement strand
CCCCATCGCCACCGGGTTGACCGGTTGGAGATGGAGTTCGTTCTGCAAGACGCAGTATGCCAGCGATCCCCGGTGCGGCGGGGGGCCGCACTTCCTCCAATGCCACCTGTGCGTCATCGCGCTGCTCGACCGCGCCCAGGCGCTCGGCTGCCTGGAATGTGTCAGTGACGAAGGCGGCTTCTGGGAGCGGCGCGATCTGTCGGCGCTGGTTCAGGAGATCGGCTCTTGGAACGAGATGCTCGCGGCGTTTGGCGGAAAGCTGAAAGACCTCCTGGGGGAGGGGCCGTCGGGTGTTCAGTCCGCCATCACTCGATACCCGAACTTCGAGCAACTCGAAGCCGCGGGCCAGGACCAGCTCCCTCCCGGATACGAACAGCTCGTCAAGCTGCTCGGACGCGTCGGGGCCAGGGTGCGCGAACGCCCGGCGACTCGATGTGCAATCGTTCCGTCGGCGCCATCGCCCTGAACCCATGGTCACCCTCATCGTCACATCGGACGGCTTGGTCGAGGGCCTCTACACCGAGGCGATCGATCTGGCCGCGATTGGCCCGCTGCGCATTGAACGCGCCAGCACCGTCGAGTTCGACAACCCGGCTCAGGTCTGGCGCGTGTTCGAGCCAAAGGGCCGGTGCGTTCATTCCTCTCCTTCCCGGCAGGAGTGCCTGCGCTGGGAGGAACAATACTTCAGCGGAGAACGATAGCAGTTCCCGCAGGAGGAATCACAACCCAAGCCCGCTCCGAGCCACTCGGGGCGGGCCTTTTTCATCCATTCACTAAAAACCAAGACAAGAAAGGAAACATGAAATTGCTTGAACTGCTGAAAGACATCACGCCCTTGCCCTGGCGATTTGCCGAGATGGACAACGACAAGGTTGTTCCCACGGTCAGGCTGTTTGGGCGACGGAGACACGACCCTGCGAAAGAAATCTGTTTCGGGCGCATCGACGCGGCGCGCGACGCACGCTATGCCTGTCACGCTGCCAACGTGTGCCCGGATCTGGTGGCGGCGCTCCAGTTGCTTGTGGCGGACCAGAAGCGACCGAAGTCCGAGCTGTCGCGCGGTCAGTTTGAATTCTGCGAGTCGGCACTCGCCAAGGCCGAAAACCTCACACCGAAAGGAGAATCATGAAAACCCAAATCACGAACTACGTCCGGGCAGGCTATCCCGGCATCTACCTGGTCTCGTGCGAAGAAGCGCGCATCGAGGCGGAGATGAAAGCCATCGCCAACGAACTGAACTACCGGCTGTTTGCCTGGTCGGTGACGGAGGGATTGGTGGACACGGCGGACGGCCACGCGCGGGACGCACAAGACCCGATCCAACTGTTGACGGCTGTGGATGAACTGCCGGAAAACACCGTGGTTCTGTTGAAGGACTTCCACCAGTTCGTCGAGGACGGAAATCCGGTGGCGGTGCGAAAGGTCAAGGAGAGCCTGCGCAGCGGAAAGACGAAAGGGAAATCATTGATCCTTGTCGGTTGCCGACTGGCGTTGCCGCCGGAACTGGAACGCGAGTTCGTGGTGGTCCACTTCACCCTGCCCGACAGGGAACAACTCGGCGCGGTTTTGGACGGCATCGCCACGTCAGCCAAACTGCCCAGGCCGGAGAACGACGACCGCGAGCATTTGCTGGATGCCGCGTGCGGTCTCACCTCGATCGAGGCGGAGAATGCCTTCGCCCTCTCCGTAGTCGAGAGCGGCAACTTGTGCTCGAAGATCATCGGACGCGAGAAGGCGAACGAAGTGAAAAAGAGCGGCCTGCTGGAAATCTGCCCGCCGGTGGCCTCGTTGGATAACATCGGCGGTCTGGAGTGTCTGAAGTCATGGCTGCTCCAGCGTCGCGATGCGTTTGGCAAGGAGGCGAAGGTGTACGGTCTGCCCGCGCCCAAGGGCTTGCTCATCGTGGGCATTCCCGGCACGGGCAAGTCGCTGACCGCGAAAGCCACGGCCAACGTGTTCAATCGCCCGCTGCTCAAGCTGGACGCGGGGCGGTTGTTCGGCGGACTCGTGGGCCAGAGCGAGGGCAATCTGCGCTCCGTCATCCAGACTGCCGAGGCGATTGCGCCCTGCGTGGTCTGGGTGGACGAGATCGAGAAAGGATTCAGCGGCTCCAAGGGGTCCGGCTTCTCGGATGGCGGCACGGCCTCGCGGGTCTTCGGGACGTTCCTCTCGTGGTTGCAGGATCGGACCGCTCCCGTGTTCGTCGTGGCGACCGCAAACGACGTGACCCAATTGCCACCGGAGATGCTGCGCAAGGGACGGTTCGACGAGTTGTTCTTTGTTGACCTGCCTAATCTGCAGGAGCGCGAAGCCATCTGGCGCATCCAGATCGCCAAGTTCCAGCGCGATCCAGGAGGGTTCGACCTCGTTCAACTGGCCCGCGCCACCGAGGGCCTCACCGGCTCCGAGATCGAGCAGTTGTTCATCGACGCGCTGCACGAGGCCTTCAGCCGGCGCGAAGAGCCGACAGACTTGTCCGTCGCCATGTTGCTCAATGATCTCGTCCCGCTGAGCAAGTTGATGAGCGAGCAGATTGAGGCGCTCAGAAAATGGGCCAAAGGGCGCGCCCGACCGGCCACAAAACCCAAGTCAGATGCGGCCCCGCGACGAATCTTAAGCGCGGTGTAATCAACGCGCACCGAGAGGGAGTCCAACCCTCCCTCTCCGTCGTGCTCATGCGCCGAAAGGCTTAAATAGGCGGGTCACTTTGCTGGGTCATTCTCAACCCTCATGGCAGCGAACATTCACCATCTGATTGCGGCGATCAACCCGGAGCTGTTCTGTCAGCCGTGGCTGGAGCGGCAAGGCCAGCGGGTCAACCTGATCGCCGAAGTGAAAAGGCTCGCGGAGAAGCAAGGCTACCTTGCGGCGGCGAGAGCGGCGCAACCGCGAGAAAGCGAAGTCTTCGACTTCGAGAAGCCCGAAAATCAGAACCCCTTTTCACTGGGGGCGGTGAAACAGCCGGTTGAACAGCACCACCTGGTTTATGACGACTTGGACGAGAGTCTGGCCGCGACGTATTTCTGGCTCTTGGATGCGCTGCCGACCGTGTGTCCGCGCCTGCGGGCGATTGAGAAGTTGGTCGACAACTGTGGGGCTGCTCCGGGATCGAGTCACTTTGCCGACCTGCATCGTCAGTTCATCCAGACCCAGGACAAGGCCGTCCAAATGCTCGAGCAGGCCCGGCGCTGCATCGAATCCATCCGGCGCGACTTGGCGGAACTGCACGACCTGGAGGAAGGCCTTCGTTTGGCCCGACAAAACGAGCCGGCCATTGAGCCAGGCCTCCCGGCGCGGATCGAGACCGTCCGCACTCGCGTCAGCGGGCAACTGGCGTTGGCCAAGTTACACGCACGCTGGTTGAAACCTTACCTGAAGTCTGCGTTTCAACTCGAACCACGAACCCAAGGGCATCCGGCGCTGGTGAGCGGGTTCAACACGGCGCTGCTGGAGGTGGTGTGGCTCGTGGAAGCTCAATACGACCCGCGGGAAGACGTCTCCCAAGGCCACCTGCCCAAGGGCATCGTGCGCCTGAAGCATCGGGATTACTTTTCGACGCTCGTGGTGGAGTTGCGCTTTCGGGGAATCCCTGAGCGGCTCAAGCAAGGGGGCTACGTGTATCGCGGGCGCTCGGAGTTTACGTTGACGAGCTATGCGCTCAACGAGGACGAACTGCGCGCCCTGAAGGCCGGGGTGGAGCAAGACGACCTGGGCGACCTGTTCAAAGCCACTGTGGGCCTGACCGACGAGAGCGTGGCCCAACTGCAGCGCGAACTCGAGAAACTGGAAAGCGTTGAATCAATGACCGGGCAAGGCTCCAAGGCAAATTCGCCGGCTGACGAAGATGTGAATCCTTTTTCCGCCCTGCTGTCACTACTCCGATGGGACGACAATGACGCAGCCAAGGGCGAAGCGGGGCAAGTGGTTCGGCCAGACTCGGAGATCGAGAAGGTGCTACGAAACCAGGCGCTGTTTCAAGCGCGCCGGAGTTGCCGGTTGCTCTACGATCGCTTCAAGAAACGTCTCAACATGGCGACCGAGCCCGACACCCCTGCCCTGCCGTAAGCGGTGGCAGAGATCCTCGTGCGACGAACGCCGTTGCGAAGATCGACCGGGGAGTAGGTCGGCAGCTCTCCGACGGGGGCGTGGTCTCCCGCACCGGCTCTGGCCGGGTGGGGTCCATCGTGGTGCGGGACAGGCTGCGGTCGAGCGGGTCGCGGGCGGCCATGTAGCGGTCCTTGGCTTCGACAGGCTGGGAGAGCTTGAGCAACGTTAGTAGTCGATGCTGCGTGTTACCACCGTTGCAAGAAGAAGCCCTCGGCGGAGACCCTCTGGGACACCCAGCATCCAAAGCTGCTAGGCCAGCACGCCCACCTCTCGCAGTTTGTGAGTCAGAACCTCTTCAATGTCCGGTTCGTCTGAGGCATAAGTGCACACGACGCGGATCTTGAACAGACGGTAGCGTCGCAGCTTGGACTCCACTGACTGACGATAGTCTTCGTGCTCCAGGCCAAAGTGCTCCAAGACCACGTTGTAGTCAGTGAGATAGAAGTCGGGCATCACGTAGAAACCGCCCAGATTCATAATGGATTCATAGACGAACTGGATGCCCTGCTCGAACAGAAAATCTGCGATGATCTTTTCGATCTTGCTGCGCACCCGGATGCCGCTCTTGGTCTTGAATGTCTGGCCAAGCTGTTGCTCTTTTAAGGCGATCAAGCGCGACCGATAATCCCCCTGGCGCGTCTCGGCGACGTATTCCGCCAGCTTGCGGCGGTAGGTGGCGTGATAGACCTCCTGTTGCTTGCGGAGCGCCAACCGACAGGCCGTGACATCATCCTTTCCCTGCTGCTTGAAACGACCATACGCCTCATAGAAAGCGAGGATCACGTCTGGCTCCTTGCCCGCGCGTTCAGCGATCTCCTTCTGCTCATCAACGGTGAGTGCGTTCCCCATGCGCTTCGGAAGGCGGGAAGGTTTTTATTCTTTTCGGCTTCGCGAAATCCACACCCCAGAGCGGGTGTTGCCCGAGAATCAAGCGCCGGTTGACCCAGCGCAGGAGTTCTTCGGGGGATGTTTGAATGGTTTCCGAATGATTTGTGGACAAACCATAAAAGGGGCTACGACCAGAAGGTTTCCTAAACATGGCGAACCCGAAGAAGTCAGGCGAGAAAACGGGAGGGCAGAAAAGTGGCAAACCGTTCGATCTGGAAAAGATCCTCAAAGCAACACTGTTGGCATTGCAACGCCAGCAGCGCAGCCTCAGTCAAAGCGAGAAGGCTGACCGAGCCCCGCAACCGGGGTCAGTTTAGCCGGCTGATTCAAACTCCGGCAGCGGATCGTCGATCGTGTCCAGCCGCTCCTGCTCTTGAACCAGGTCCTGCTGGAGTTCTTTGAGCAAACCTGCGTATTGCATTTTCGTCAGTTGCCCCAGTTGAAACTCAAGAGTCCGCGCGGCAATCTGGGCGTTGAGCCGTGCCAGACGCTTCAGGCAGGTGATCTGGGCGGCGCTGACTTCCTTGAGCTTTTGCAGCCGGTGGGCGTTGAGCTTCTCCTGCTGACGCATCTCGCCCAGCGCCTTCAGCAAGGCCGAGAACTGGCTTTCCTGCCACTTCCCCTTTGGCTTCACGCGGTCAATGGCCAGATAGTTGATGTACCGGTCGATCTCCCGCGAGGACGGCGAGTGTCCGAGACGCGCATTGACTTCATCCCGAGACCAGCCTTTGGACAGGAGGTCACACGCCATCGAGGAGCGCAGATCCTTGAGCGTTGGACGTTGGCCACCCGGCAGACAGCGAATAGCGGTCCTTTGCACGGCCCGTAACAGTAGCTTCTTGCCCCAGGCCTCTCCGAAGTCGAAGAGCAGATCATCGTCGCCAAGCTCCTTGAGAAGCAGATCCAGGGAAGCGGCTGTCTCCGGGTAGTTGGTCAGTTCACTCCGCGGTCGCCGGCTCCGTTTGAGAATCTCGCGCCGCAGATTGATCAGATACTCGACTTCGTGAGAGGTCTCATGCACCTGCCGCACGCAGTCTCGCTTGCGCAGTTTGAGGAGCGCGGTGGCATTCTCGCCAATGTCCCAACACAGCCAAAGGAAGGCTCGCTGCTCGATTCGTGAAGTGGTTTCGACGAGTCTGCGGAAATCCATCTCCCGGATAAACCGGACCTGTTCGTCGGTCCGCATCCGGCTGAATTGCATGACCTGTTTCACCATTTCGGTTTTGCCCGCCAGCGCGAAAGGCTTGCCGCGGATGATCATCTTGTAATAGGTCCGTTTGTCGCGCAGCGGCGTGCCGCGCACCGTGCGAATCCGCCCATCTTCCAAGTCGTCATACACATTCCGGATGTCGGTTTGCTCGAGACTGCTCCAGGGTTTGTTGGCGAACCACTGGTTCACGACTCGCAGACGGGAGACATAGGCGAGGAGCGTTTTGAAAGAGTTGTCGTCCAACGACGGCTTCCCGTTGATCCTCCGGAGTTTGTATTCTTCGTACTCGAAGAACTGAGCGAACAATCGTCGGTTGTCTTGGCAGATTGCTGGGTCGTGCAAGAGCTTGCGCTTGGCCCGATCATACCGCTTTCTGAGTGTCATGTGACCTGCAGCTCACATGAGTATTTAAGCTTTGTGCAAAAAGGGGACAAAAAGGGCCTATGATCCCGCGGAGACTGTAGCCTTTTTGTCTCCTTTTCTTGAAATTTGGAGACTCGCCGAAAAAGGGGACGGAAAGAGCCAATGATCCCGCGGAGGCTGGATCTTTTTTGTCCCCTTTATCCGAATCGTGCTGTTCAGCTCAAGAAACCTCTGTGCGCAGAGCTTAAGATGGTCACTTAACCACACGCTGATGGCGGGGGCACGAAGGAGGCGTGTGAGAGCAGCGACAGGGTCGGAGTCGACACGCCGGTCGTCGCTGAGAAGTACAACGCGATGCGTATGTTCCTGCGTCGGCTCGACTTTGCGACGCTGAAACGCAAGGTGCATCCGCATTAGTTCCGGCACAGCTCGGCGACTTATTACACCACGAAGCTTAACCGACAGGGGCTCTGCTACCGCTACGGGTGGAAGTTCGGTAGCAACATGCCGGATGTCAATACTTCAAGGGTCGGCATGGAGAACAAGGATTTGGACGAGAAGTTCGCGAAGACTGAATTGACGAAAGTGAAGAATGTCTTGGCCCTGGAGGAAAGGGAGAGTCGCATCAAGGAGGAGCGCGTTGAAGCACTGCAAAAGAAGATCGAGGAAATGCAACGCAATCTGAGCGGCATCGCAGAAGTCTTGGCGATGAAGGCGACAATCGCGGAGGTGCAGCGAGCGCTGGCGCGAAAAAGAGAAGGGCAACGATAGCTTTCGAACGCGCTTCAGGCCGGTCGGAGCCATGCGCTGGAGTCGGATCTTACCCACGCGAGCCAGCCAAGCGAGCGGATGCCAACCACGCTGGCTAGCCGACCACCCGCGAGTGAACCGACAGTTCTGCCGGGCGATGTTTGGAAGAGGCGGCGGCTTTCTCGGAGGAGCTGCAATCACCTGCAAACCAGCTGCCTCATCCCCTGAATACGCTTAGTTGCCCGAGACGGCCACGACCAGAGCATTCCCGCATTCCCACGCGTATCAAGCCAGCTCACCCGCTCTGGACTTGCCGGGTTGGCAACATCGATGACCTGCAGGCCGGCCAACTCGTCCGTCACGCAGCCGAAGCTGGCCCCACCACCACTCCCAGCGCGTTCCCAGCGGTTTCAGACCAGCCCGCCCGCTGCGAATTCGCTGGACTGCTAATGTCGATGACCTGCAACCCAGTCCACCATCGCCTCCCCAAGCCGCGGTTTCCACTCGCCACGTAGGCATAGGTGCCCGACACCGCGACGCCATTGACAGGCCCGATCGGGTCAGACTTTCCCACCCGCTTCGGACTTGCGGGGTCGCCAGCGTCGATCACCTGCAGGCCGCCCAAGTCGTCTGCCACATAGGCGTAGGTGCCCGAAACCGCAACCCCCTTGGCATACCCGCTCGTGTCAAACCCACTCACGCGCTGCGGATTGCCTGGGTCAGTAACATCGATCACCTGCAAGCCAGCCGCTTCATCCGCTAAATACGCGTAGTTGCCCGACACGGTCACGCCCAAAGCAAAGCCGCTCGTGTCAAACCCACGCATGCGCCGCGGATTGGCCTGGTCAGTAATATCGATGACCTGCAAGCCGAGGCCATCCGCCATGTAGGCGTGGTTGCCTGACACCGCCACCCGTGCCCATCGCCTGCACGGCGCTCATGTAGATCTTATCCACATCCGGCCGCTCCTCGCGATCCACCTTGATGCTGACGAAGTGCCCGTTGAGGTAGGCCGCGACCTTTTCGTCTTCGAATGATTCGCGTTCCATCACGTGGCACCAATGGCACGTCGAATAACCGATGCTGAGGAAGATCGGTTTGCTCTCCTGGCGCGCCTTGGCGAAGGCCTCCTCGCCCCACGCGAACCAGTCCACCGGGTTGTGCTGGTGCTGGAGGAGGTACGGCGACTTCTCGTGCGCGAGGCGGTTGGTGTGCTTGGGAGATGCGGCGTTGGTGGACACGGTGGCTTCGGTTCGATTGATTTGGCGTCTGGCTTCGCGTTGGCTTTGGGCAACGACTGGGCGCAGGCGGCCAGCCGGATCACGACGGCTGCGCCGCCACAAAATGACTTTGCGCTCAGCAATACTGCTGACCATAGGTCCGCTCGGCATTCGGGCAAGAAACAAAACTCACGATGGACGCGCGAAGACGGCGGCAAACGCAGCCCCCCACTCCGCTGGCGAAACCCTGGGGAGCCGAAGGCCAAGGGCGCTGGCAATGGCTTGCAGAACGTGCGCCAGGGAATCGAGGAACTCCGCGGCGCCTTCGCGCTCCTCAGCCAACCCGGACGAGGCACGAAGATCCTGCTGGAGGTCGATCTATCACAAAACGCCCGACGAGTGGAATAAGCCCCGGTGGCCCGGCTCCGCATACGCGATTGGGTTATTGCCGGCAGCCTGGTTCGGTGCTCAACTGGCCGGGTTGAGCCTCCGCGTCGCGGCTGAGGCACCGTAGCTATTCGACGTCGGGACGTTTCTCCGCGCCGATCAGTTTGTGCCGCCCAAGACGAACGAGTTACCCAGAAAGTAGGAGCAAGTCGTTGAATACCAAGCAATACCAAGCGGCGGATTTTTCATGCGAAGAGGTATCCCAAAGGGACGGGGGATTCATGGCACACGCGGTGGCGTTTCTTCTCAGCAGCCAGCAAGACGCAGTCGCCACGAGTCGATTTGCCATCCGACTTCCCCAGTTGCCCTCCATCAGGAACGGCCTCGGACAAGGGATACAGAGCCTGATGAGCCTCGCGATCTCCGGGTTCGGAAAGCCGGACGCCGCGGTCGAAAAAACCAAAGCCGCGTGCGGGAAGCATCCCGAAAGCCTGCTGCCGCTCGCCGCGGCGACATTCTTGGAACCGCACCGGCCAACGGATCCCCGCAAGCTGCGCGACTTCCTGACGACACAGACCGAGCTCCTCCAACTTACCGCTGCGCCGCCGAGTGTCGTTCCGAACGCCCATCGGCTGGCCAGGCTGATGGCGGCGCTGAATCAGGTTGAGCTGTGCGCTCGGCTGAGCCCGCCAATCCCGGAGGCGTGCCCAGCGTGTCTGACAAACCTGAAGTGGTTCTTGGAGGCCGAGGGCACGTCTGCGGATGAATACAAGGCCTGCTTTCATATCGCTTTCGAGCTGAAGGAGTTCAATCTTGCCCGTGACCTCCTAGTGCGCTGGGAGAGTTCAGATTCTGATGATGCCTCCGCGAAGCGGAGTCGCATTCAGTTGGAACTCGCCGCCGGTGCGTACGATAAAGCCCTCCAGGCAATCGACGCGCTGCTCGCCAAAGATCCTGCAAACGCCTGGGCGTTGGACAGGCGGAAAGATGTGCTCCGCGGCATCAAGCACCTAGCCGAATCCTCCGGACTGACGCTCCAGCCGGAGAGGTGATCTCTTCTTTTGTTTCGTGTAACCTTCGGGTCGAAATCTCGAATTACTCGTTAGAGGCCGTTCGGTGGCTGGCTGCCCTGTGGCGGGTGCTGGCCGCTGCGCTGCCCTGATGAACGTCTGTAGTTGTATGAGCGCTTACGCTATGCTTCGTCTCCCTTCTGGCCCGACCGCCCTCGGCGCGGACCCGTGCGGCGTGCCGTTCGCGTCGGTCGGTGCCACTGGCTTTCTGCTGTTGGGCTCTGACGTCCCCTCGCGCCTGACTGCGCCTAGCCGTCGCCTGCGCCTCGCTGGGCTCCAGTCCACATGGGATTCGAGTGTTGCACCACGGCGCTTGTCCTGGAGCTCCATGCGCTTGCCGGGTCGCAATGAACTCTGTCCCTTTGAAGTCACTGTCCTATGCACGCGGTAGCTCGTTTCCGTTGTGGCCGGGTTTTCCTGCACGTGGTGTGTCTTGCCCGCGGCGGTGCCTGGCGTTGGCACTGGTTGGGCATTTGGCGCGAGTTGTCGTTGCGAGCTTCGCCTCTGCAGACTGAGCGGCGTGCCGTCCGAGCGCCATGACCCGGGTAGCGGCCACCTGCAACGTCGCACGCGACGCGGATCAGGCCTGCAGAAGGCAGCAGTGGTTGTTCCGCGCGCTCCCGCAACTGTGGAATCCGGCCTCGATACTGATGGGAACCGCGTCCGGGAGAGTCGAAGACCGGTCAAAATTAAGCTTTGACTGTGGAGGGCTCCGGAGCGATGATAATCATTGATTTCCAAGAGCTGGTTCAGCAAAGAGGATGAGTATGAATTGTTCGCCGCTATCATTTCGGCAGCCCGCCAAGTTCGGAACGCCGAATCCCGCTTCTGTCCGGTGTCTGCTTTCGTTGCTCCTTCTGCCGTGGCTTGCCGCTGCCCAGCAGAAAGTCGTCTGGAGGGAGGATTTTGAAAGCGACTGGTGGTGGGACAACTGGTTCATGGAGGGAGGAGTATGGGAGGTGGGAAAGCCGACCGGCGGACCAAAGAAGGCATTTTCGGGCCAGAATTGCGCCGTCACTGGTCTGGCTGGGAAGTACCCGGCCAAGGCGGACGCCCGGCTAGGGAGCGTCCCCTTTTTGGTGCCCGCGGCCGATCAGCATCCGCGCTTCCGGTTTTTCCACTGGTACAGTATTGGGCGAGGGGACCAAGGGACGGTGGAGGTTCGGGTGGGGCAAGGGGCCTGGAAGGTAGTGTCGCAAACGAACGTTTGGGATGGGAGCGGATGGGGTCAGGGTTCGGTCGATCTGCGCGCCTACGCGGGACAGGAGGTCCAGGTGGCTTTTCACTTCACGGCGACGGATGTGCGTCGCTGGGATCCGGATCCGACGAATGGGGGCCCGGGTTGGTATGTGGACGATGTGGCGTTGGTAACGGGGCCGGCGGTAGTGGCTAACGACTTTGAGACGGGCTGGGGGGACTGGTCGAGCAACGGCTGGGAGCAGGGAGTGCCGACGGGCGGGCCACGCAAGGCGCACGGCGGGCAGTCTTGTGTGGCGGTGGACTTGGCGGGTAGCTATGGGTCGCAGGCCGATTCACGGTTGATGAGTCCTCCCTTCTTGGTGCCTGCCGCCGATCAGTCTCCACGCTTCCGGTTTTTCCACTGGTACAGTTTTGGGCTGGAGGATCAGGGGACGGTCGAAGTTCGGGTGGGGCAGGGAGACTGGAAGGTAGTGTCGCAAACGCACGTCGGGGACGGGAGCGGGTGGAGTCAGGGTTCGGTCGATCTGCGCGCCTACGCGGGACAGGAGGTCCAGGTGGCTTTTCACTTTAAGGCCAGTTCTCCGTCTGAGGGGCCGGGTTGGTATGTGGACGATGTGGCTATCAGTACCGATGTTCTACCTCGGCTGGGAGACCAGACGGTAGCTGAGGGGGTGTTGCTTGCTGTTCCCATCATCGCCAAGGGCTCAGGCTGGGTTTTCGGCCTCGGTCAAGGAGCACCGGAAGGCGCAGCCATCGACCCGCTCTTCGGGCTCTTCACTTGGGTCCCAAGCGAGCTGCAGGGTCCGACCACCAACTCGATCACGGTTTACGTCTCGACCCCAAACAACCCTCTCGAGCGGATCGACTCGGCAACGTTCACTGTGGTCGTCAACGAGGTGAACGCTCCGCCTCTGGTGGGTTCGATCGGCCCAAAGGCCATCAAGGCGGACACGCTACTCCGTTTCCCAGTGACGGCCATTGATCCGGACTGGCCGACGAACCGCCTGGTGTTCACCCTAGATCCTGGTGCGCCAGAAGGCGGCGCCATCGATCCGACGACGGGTGTGTTCACCTGGACGCCAACCGCAGCGCAGGCCGCCACCAACCACAGCATTACCGTGCGCGTTACGGACAATGGGACGAGTGGCGGGGGAGCGGATCCGAGGAGTTCAGTTGCTACGTTTGTAGCCCTTCCGAAGGTGACGCCGACGCGGCTGACGGCCGAGCTGACTCCGGAGAGCAAAGTCCTGGTGACCGTTGAAGATATGATTCCCGGAGTGGATTACGCGCTCCAAATCTCTAAAGACCTGATCGAATGGAAGGCACTGAGAACGATCCGCTCAGAGACTGCAACGTTCACACACGAAGATGCTGACATTGGTTCTGAACCGATGCGCTTCTACCGCCTGAGGATACCATGACATCATCAACCGCATCATATCGTTCCTCGTTCATACTGGCTCGGGGCAGGGTCGGGTTCCTATCTCTGGCACTCTTCTTTTCCATCCTGCCACACTGTTGGGCGCAGCAGCGCGTCATCTGGAAGGAGGATTTTGAAAGCGACTCGGTTTGGGACAGATGGGTCGTCGAAGGCGGTGTTTGGGAGGTGGGGACCCCGACCGGCGGACCGAAGAAGGCGTTCGCCGGCGAGAATTGCGCGGCTACGGGTCTGGCTGGCCAGTACCCTTCGACCGCAGACGCACGGCTGATCAGGGACACCTCGTTTGTGGTCCCGGAGGCGTCAGACAATCCTCGCCTCCATTTCCGACAGTGGTTCAATCTGGGCCAGGGCGATCAGGGAACGGTTGAGGTTCGAGTCGGGCAAGGGGCGTGGAAGGTGGTGTCGCAGACCAATCTCTGGGACGGCAGTGGGTGGAGTCAGGGGGGGGTGGACCTGCGGAACTACGCGGGGCAGGAAGTGCAGATTGCCTTCCACTTCAAGGCGACGGACGCCGTCTCTTGGGGCCCGGATGAGGGTCCGGGTTGGTATGTGGACGATGTGGCGCTGGTGACAGGGCCAACAGCGGTGACAAACGACTTCGAGGCGGGCTGGGGAGACTGGTCTGGTTACGGGTGGGAGCTAGGCGTGCCAACTGGCGGGCCGCGCAAGGCGCACAGCGGGCAGTATGGCGTGGCAGTGGACTTGGCGGGCAATTACGGAGTGAACGTGGACACGCGTCTGGTGAGTCCTCCTTTTCTGGTTCCGTCGGCTGAGCAATATCCTCGGTTTAGGTTTTGCCATTGGTACAGCTTTGGCCAAGGGGATCAAGGGACGGTGGAGCTCCGAGTAGGCCAAACGGCCTGGAAGGTTGTGTCACAGACCAATGTTTGGGATGGGAGTGGGTGGAGTCAGGGGGTGGTGGACCTGCGGAACTACGCGGGGCAGGAAGTGCAGATTGCCTTCCACTTCAAAGCGACGGACGCCGTCTCTTGGGGCCCGGATGAGGGTCCGGGTTGGTATGTGGACGATGTGGCGCTGGTGACAGGGCCAACAGTGTTGCCAAACGACTTCGAGGCGGGCTGGGGAGACTGGGCTGCGGACGGGGGGGGTTGG
>ORMF010138210.1_pt1 | contig 13749 bp, 14 predicted proteins | sample 1779871 | NCBI WGS metagenome assembly ORMF01 (sample SAMEA104232316, study PRJEB22302) | groundwater metagenome | biome: forest; feature: aquifer; material: groundwater | place: USA | collected 2011-08-07 | depth 5.4 m | reverse complement strand
CCGGGGGAAAGGGGGGGGGGGCGGGCGGGGCGGGGGGGGGGGGCACGCCGCCGTTACGGCTTGTGGTTCTGCACGTAATCGAGCGCGAACGTCTTGAGCGCCGGGTTCGTCAGGCCGAGCAAGGCCGCCTCGGTACCCGCACGATTGGCGTCCCACTTGTCGATCTGCATCCGCTTGATCATCCACATGGCCGCCGCGCGATTCCCGCTCGCGCAGTGGATGAATGCCGGATCGTTCTTCCGATCCGTCACCGATTTCAGAAAGGTTTCGACGACGGCCGGATCCGGCTTGGCGGTATTGAACGGCAGATGAATGAAGTTGATCCCGGCGGCTTTCGCGGCCGCCGCTTCAGCGTCGATGTCCGCGCCCGGTTCGCTCGCCTCGCGAAGATTGACGACCGAGGCGAAACCCATCTTCTTCAGCTCCGCCACGGCGGCCGGCGTCGTCGCGCCCGCGCAGGCAATCGTCGTTTCGACGCGGGCAAAATTGGTCACGCCCGGCACGGAGACCTTCGTCACGCTTTGCGCGTGGGGCGCAACGGCACAGACGCCGACAAGGCAGGCAGTCACAACGAGCAATCGCAATCTCATGTCAGGACTCCGGTGAAGTCGTGGAATGGTGAGTAGGACATCACGTATGTTAGGCTCGCTGCATCATCCGGTCAATGAAGATCCGTACATAAACGATGCCCTTCCGACCCGCTGCTGTTCTGATGGCCATCGCGCTGCTGGGAGGCGCGACGTGCTCGCGTGCGCCCGATCCGGCGGCAGGGACGGGCCCGAAGATGAGCGGTCCCCTCATTGCCGCGAGCGCGACGATGGTGGCCGCGTGGGTATTCCCGAGGAATCCGCTTGTCGACGTATCGCTCGACAAGTCCCCGCTGTCAGAAGAAGTCAGGAGGGGCTTCAGACTGTTCACGAACACGCCTGTCGAAGCGCCTCACCTCGCACCGGGGAAGATGTCCTGCAGCAACTGCCACATGAACGGCGGGCAACGGGAAAGATCACTGCCGCTCGTCGGCGTCGCCGGCATGTTTCCCGAGTACAACCGGCGGTCGGGCCGTTTGATCAGCCTTGGCGATCGGATTACCGACTGCTTCCTCCGCAGCGAGAACGCCACCGGAGGCACTCTCCGCCCTACCGAGCTGCCGACGCCCACGTCGAAAGAAGTGCTCGCGATCTCCGCGTATCTGACGTGGCTCGCCCGAGGTTCTGAATTGGGGAAGAATCCATCGTGGCGCGGCCAGAACGCGATCCCCGCGAAGAGCCTGATTCCTGTCGCGAAGCTCGATGCACGCAGAGGCGAGGCGATTTACGCAGACCGCTGCGTGACCTGTCACGGCGCGGACGGCCAGGGTGTGGAGATCGGCGACAAGAAAGCGGGCCCGCTCTGGGGGCCCGACTCGTGGAACGACGGCGCGGGGGCGGCGCGGGTCTACACGCTCGCCGGCATGATCCGGTACTCGATGCCGTATCTCGATCCGGGTAACATGACCGACGAGGACGCGCTGCAGCTGGCCGCGTTCATCGATTCGAAGCCACGTCCCGTGTTTCCATCCAAGGACCGGGATTATCGCACCGAGCAACTGCCGTCCGATGCTGTGTATTATGGACGGCGATAGGTTGGAACTTCATCGAAGGAGCGCCTGATGTCTTTACTTCACGGTCGCCGATCGTTCTTCCCCGCCGTAGCCTCGCTGACCGGCCTCGCTGTGGCACGGCTCTCCGCAGGGCAGCAGCCCGTGGCCCAGACCGCCGCGAGACGCGCGAACGAATTCGACATGGCCTGGCTGGATCAGGTCAAGGGGCGACACAAGCAGCTCTATGATCTCGGAAGCCTCGAGCTGTCCGTCGATCCGCGCCCGCTCCGCTTCACGCGCAACTTCCTCGACACGTTCCGCGATGTCGATCACCTCGAGCACCCCAACATCAACACCGCGGTCGGGATATCGGGTCCCGCCTTCCCGATGAACGCGTCCGATCGGCTGTGGGCCAAGTACAAGCTCGGCGAGCGCTCGAAGATCATCGATCCGATGACGAAACAGCCCGCCGTGCGGAACATTTTCTATGACGACGGCAGCGACATCAGCGTCAAGGCGATCCAGGCGCGCGGCACGCTGTTCTGGCAGTGCAACGTGGCGCTCGGCAACGTCGCGCAACAGCTGGCGACTGCGTTCCAGATGCCGGTGGCGGAGGTCAGGGCCGACCTGATCGCGGGGCTCAATCCCGGCGTTCGCCTGATGCCATCGCATGTGATGGCACTTGCCCTCGCCCAGGAAAAGGGCTTTACATACATGAAGCCCTGAACTCAGAAGGTCCCGACGCCCAATTTCCAGTTCCCAACTCGGTTGAAACGCTGGAACGTCAACGATGCCACCCGCGCGTCGCGCACGTACGTGTGACAGTGAATACACGTCGACACCAGCGTCGAGTACTCCGCGCCCACCGCCTCGATATCGCGGCGCCGGGCCGCTTCGCGCAACCCGTCGACCGATGACATGAAGAGCACCGCCTGGGCCGTATAGTCCGGCCTCGGCGGGTTCTGCCACGAGACGATCTCCATCTCGCTGATTCGGCTGAGCGCCAGCGCGGCGCGATCGATCTCCTTGTAGTCAGCCGTCACGATCGCCTTGAGCAGGGACTGGGTATTTGCGAGCTTCGTGCGCATGACCGCCTGCATGCGGGCGTCACCCGAGGCGGGTTGAGCGGCCAGCGCCAGCAGCGCGAGACCAAGAGCAGCGAAGCGTCGGAAGGTCACATCGGTCTCCTCTCTCTGACACACAGGCGAGAGTCTGCATCAACAACCGTACCGGTCAGCCGTTCGAGCGGCCGATTCGATTCGCAGGGGGATTCGGGCGGGATCGTAAGCAGGCGCACAGGCCAGGCGGAAGATCTCGCACCGACCGGCGGAAATTCCGCGCTTCGTCGTGGCTCTACTCTCGTCTGTCGGGGGCGGATGGAGCGTTCACGATGATTCGTCTGGCACAGACGCTGCTGTTAGATCTGCAACCAGCAGGAGGAGGTGATATGTTCAACAGAATCCTCGTCCCAACCGATTTCAGCCCGCCGTCAGATGCGGCGCTCGAATATGCGCGGATTCTCGCCGCGAAGTTCGGCTCATCCCTGCAGCTTCTGCACGTCATTGACGAACCGAATGCGTCGTCGGCGTTCGTCGCGGACGGGTTTGCGCCAAACACTGAAAATATTCGCGAAGGAATGGTCATGCAGGCGCGTGAGCGTCTCGCGCAGGTGATGAAGGTCGCCGAGCGCGCGCGTATCCGTGTGACAGCCGACGCCGTGATCGGCATGCCGGCGTCCGCGATTGTCGACTACGCGGCGGCAACCGGAACAAGCCTGGTTGTGATGGGTACCCATGGGCGGACCGGGCTGGCGCACTTGCTCATGGGAAGCGTCGCGGAACACGTGGTACGCACCGCACCGTGCCCCGTGCTGACGGTGCGTCAGGTGACGATGGCCGAGGAGTCCATCGCTACCGCGACCGGGTACTGCGCGCCGATTCCGGCCTAGCGGCGCCGAGTCAGGGTACGAACACAACGATCGCGTGCGTTCGCGGCAGCAGCTCGGAGGCGACATGCCCCGGAGAGCCGGCGTCGCGACCCATCAGCCGTGCGCTCGGCCGTCACGGCAAGAATCCTCGTTCCACGCGGAGAACCACCAGTCTCGAGCCTGGGTGCGCGGAAAGACCGCTCGCAGCATAGAGGACCGCGGCGGCGGCCGGCGAAGCATCGACGGCGCACAGCACCGTGCCCAGCGCAGGGACCGGCAGGTGGGCGGGAGCCGATGGGGTCTCCTGATTCAAGGCGTTCTCACCAGCTGTAGATCAGTCGGGTCGAAGCGGTATGCGCCCGATACGGACGGTTCAGATACATGAGATTGATCAGCGCGGGAAGGAACGGGCTGTCAAGTGTCCCGGGCGAACGCGCGAAATCCTGCGCGTCGTAGCTCTCGTACGAATATCCAAGGCCTACGCCGAGCTTCTGCGACAGCGAGTACCGCAGATCAGCGCTCGCGCGCTGGATCTCGTTGCGGACCGGCTGAAGCGGCTGTGGCCGTGCGAGCGTCGTGTTTGCGGTGAGCAGGTACAGATATCGGGCGTTCGCATGAACGTAGTCGTAGGCCACCCTGGCCGCTGTCCGCTTCGCGACGTGCGGCAAATCGATACTGGCCGTGACGGTGTGCACGTTCTCGTTCATGTCGGTCGACCAGTCCCGCGTCGGATCGTCGAACTGGACACCCGGACTTGCCTGCCGTGAGCGCTGCAACGTGCTGTAGTGCTCGAACGTATATTCGGTTCCGAGCACCAGCGCGTCCGTGCGATTCGCATCGACCCCAACCGTGAACGTGCGAAAGTCGTTGTCCTGCAGCCCGAACGACACGCCTGGACGGTGTTCCCGGCCGACACCGGCCGACGCATTGAACCCGAACGATGCGATTGGCACCACCTGGACCAGTGCGGTCAGGCGATCCCGCCGGCGGTTGGAGATATCGAACTGGCGCAGCGACACCTGTTCACCGATGTCGCTGAACACTTGCTCGTCCAGGCCCTCCCCTGTGCGCTCGCCGTGCTCATACTGAAGTCGCATCGATCCCCAGGCGATGCCGGCACTGTCGAGCGAGGCCCGAACGGTGTGCTCGGTAGTTTTCTCGAAGTGACGGAACGTCCGTTCGTCATGCTCCCGACCATAGCCGACGCGCACCGCGGCAAACGTCAGCGGGGTGTACGACGCGTCGAGATCGATGAAGTGCCGGACGTAGCCGAGCGGCTCGCTGCCTCCTGTGGCCGAGGTCGCGATGTTGCTGTCGAGTGCGACGTACTGCGATTCGACGAATCGAGGCGTCCGGTTGTCGTAGTCGTACGACTTGAACTGTCCGCTCAGCCACAATCTTGCCGTCGGACGCGATGTGAGACGGTAGTTCATGGCGACGATGCGCGCATCGCCCTCCGCAGTCGGGCGGGACAGCGGAATGGGCGTGATCGCGCTGTTGATGGTGAATGGCAGGAGCGTCGCGTCCTGCAGCCAGCTGCCGACTGACACGTAACTGAACGCTCTGGTGCGGCCTGGCAGCACGAGAGAACCGGCCGCACTCACGGTATGCGCGGTGCTGTCCGGCCAGAGCGCCATCCGCCCCTGCGACGGCAATCCCGCGGCGTCGGTTGCACGCAGCGGATTGTCCCAGACGAGCGTCTCGATATGGTTGTTGAACCATGAGCCGTCGTAGGCGACGCGACCCATCGCGCGTTCGTTCGACCACTCTGTCGTCGCGTTGACGTCGTTGGTCCGGCGTTCGATCGGCACCGCGAGACCCATGGCGTTGCCGTGACCGAACGCAACGCCCCCCGGCTGCGCGCCAGTCCGGTCGGTGCTCGTAAACGACACGCGCAGGTCGAGCGCGCGCGTCGCCTGATAGTCAAGGCGGGCGTGAGCCGTATTTCGCTGAGACCTCAGGTCGAACCGCCGCAGATCCGCCGCAAACACCGATGTCGTCGCCGCGGCGCTTTGCACTGCAGCCTGGAACGAGTCGTTCAATCGGAACACGCCGATCGCAGGCGAACTGTAGGGGGTCCGCGTGTCCGTGCTGTAAAAGAGGGGAATTCCGTCCCACTGGAAACTTGCCTTGAGCTTGCCGTACTGGTTGAAGCCCGCCGAATAGCGTTGGTCACGGTAGCCGAGATGATCGAGCGCGGCCTTGAACTCCCAGCGTTCCCGGCTCCGCTCGTATCGAACCCGGTCGAGCGTCGGACCGTCGCGCAGATCGCGGTATTTCTGGAAGCGTGCGGCGTCGCCAGAAATGCCGCTGACTCGCCCTCCGAACTCCGCCTCGCCGGCTCGCGGCGTCGATGCTGTCGCGTCGGCGGCGGGGGCCGGGGCGGTGTTTCCCTGCGCCGATGCCGTCGACGCGATGGCCAGAATGAGGGCAGCGAGCACCGGTGCAGTCTGTGTTCGCATGCCCTACCTCGTAAACGTCTGGCCCGACGGGTGGTTCGAGCCGTGGATTTGAGAGTGACAGTTCACGCACCCGCCATCGACGACCCGAACGCTCTTGCTCTGAATCGAGAGGCTGTCGTAAATGGTCGAAGGATGCCGCGTCCCGATGTGACACCGCTGGCACAGCATCGGCAGCTTTGCCACGAGCATGCGATCGTTCAACGAGCCGTGCGGATCGTGGCACGTGATACAGCTCTCGCGGCCCGCGGCGTGCTCGAACAGGAACGGTCCGCGCTTCTCGGTGTGACACGACACGCAGCTCTCGTTGATCCAGTTGCCCACGCGGAGCTGCCGGACGTTGGTCGACCCGTGCGGCTCATGACACGACGAGCATCGCATGTGGCCTTCGACCAGCGGCATGTGCGAGACGCGTTGAATCTTGGCAGCCTGGACCTTGTGGCAGGTGGCGCACAACTGGATCTCAGTCGTGGTCTTGAGCTGCGCGGTCTCCGAATGCGGCGTATGAACGCTATGGCATGTGGTGCACGCGAGGTTGCGCGCGTCGTGAGGGCTGCCCTGCCACGCGGTGTGCGGCGAGCCCGTGTGGCAGGAGAGGCAGACGCCGTTGACGTCGCGCGGCGCCATCTTCGAGAACTTCCGGATCGAACTGTCAACCGTGGGATCGTCGACGTGCTTCTCTCCCGGTCCGTGACACGTCTCGCACTGGTGAAGAGCCGCCGGCGATCGCGGGTCGGCCGCCTTGCCGTGAGGACTGTTTACGTAGCCTTTTTCGACCTCGTCGTGACAGGCGATGCACGTATCAGCACCCAGGAAACCCGCTGTTGGGCGAGGGTTCGCGGGATCCCTCGGGCCAGCTGGCGCTGCCGCAGGTGCCGGGGCGCCCTGTGGCGGCGGGCCGCCTGGTGCAGGCGGCGCGGCGGCAAGCACCACGACGATGAGCCAGCACACGCCGATCGTGGCAAGTAAAGTACGCATCACCTTCGCTGTGGGTATCTTGATCACGCGACTCACTCCCCCGTTTGGACACTTGCGCGTCAGACGGAGCGTCGGCGCGCTGTCGGCCCCGCGGCCCTCTGCGCCGTGGCACGCATCGCGCGATTCACTGCCCTATTCAATGCTGTGACACAGCTCGCAGTCCTGACTGATCACGCGTCCATCACTCGTCTTGTGTTCGTCGTCATGGCATCGGAAACAACCCGGCGCGTCGATGTGGCCCGTGTCGCTCAAGTACGTCCCCCAGGCGACGTTCATCGCTGGAAACACATTGCGCGCCCAGACGTCCTGCGATGCGGCCACCGCTCGCTCGACCAACCGGCTGTCCGCGCCCTCCTGTCCGCGATAGAAGTCACGAAGGCGCCGCGCAATGGCGTCGAGCGCCTTGGCCCGGTCCGGGTACTGCGCGCTCAATGCCGCCACTGCCTCGCGGCGCGCGAACGGCAGTTCGCGCGGAATCCTGCCCTGCGCGATCTCGCCGTCGACGGCACGCTCCGGGCTCGGAAAAAAGGTGTGTGCGGGGCGATTGTGGCAATCCACGCAGTCCATCGTGCGGCGCGTGCCGGCAGCGATCTGCTCGGCGCTGGCACCCGCGACGACGAATTCTGACACGCGGCCGCCGCGGTCGGTCATGCGGATGTACGGAATCGTCTCGCGCTTCGCGTCCGTAGCGACGTATTCGATTCGGTTGTCCAGATTCATGTGCCAGTGAATACCGGTGCCGGTGCCCAGCGCCCTGCTGCCGCCCCCCACATGCAGCCGCAGCGTCGTCGTGGTCTCGCTGTTCGCCTTGTCATCCGCATACTCGCGTATCACGCGAATCTTGTCACCGTGGAATTTCTCGGGCCAATGGCACTGCTCGCACGTTTCGCGCGCCGGCCGCATGGTCGTCACCGGCGTCGGCACCGGCTTTGGCACCCGCCCGAGCGCCACGCGCGCCAGTTGTCGCGTCCCGGTTATCTTCGATTCGAGGAGCGCGCCAGCGCCCGACCCGACGTGGCAAGCCACGCAAGCCACGCGCGCGTGCGGCCAAGCCTGGTGCGCCGCGTACTCGGGTTCCATCGGCGAATGGCAGAGTTGACCGCAGAATTCGGCGGTCTCCATGTAGTGCACGCCGCCGTAGGCCGCCATCGACACGATCAGGATGTTGACGAACGTCAGTGCCAGCACGCCCACGAGCACGTGCCGATTGTGCGCCTGGCGCAGATCGATGACCGGCCATTCGACCGGAAGGTCGGGATGCCGGCGTTGCCGCCGGTGGCTCCACCATCCGCCGATCGGAATCAGCAGCAGGCCGGCGATGAAGATCACTGGCACCGTCACGAAGACGACGATGCCGATGTACGGATTGGTCAGATAGCCGAACGTCTCGAGCAGCATTAGCCCGAGGAACAGCAGGGCCATCGCGGGCGCGATGGCCATGCCAATTAGAGATAGCGGGTTGCGGGTAACAAGCGGCAGCCGAAACGACGTGCGCATGAGGGTTCTAGACTCCTATCCGTGGGACGTCTATCACCTCATTTCTTCAAGCTCTGCATATAAGCGACAAGCGCATCGACGTCGGCCTTCGGGAGGTTCGGATACCCTTTCATCGCCGGCTTGCGATCGGCCTTGGTTTTGGTCGTCATGGTCGGCGCATCGACGATCCACTGCCGGATCTCGTCCGCCGACAGCCTTGCGCCGACACCTTCGAGCGGCCCCTTCTTGTTGCCTGTGCCAGCGACGGAATGACAGACGGCGCATTTCTGGGCCGTATACAGCTTCTCGCCCGCCGCGACTTGCGCATTCTGCGCGGACGCAATCCCCGCTGTCGTGAACAACACGGCCGCGACCAAGACACTCTTCGTCAGCATGTGATTCAAGCGCCCTCCTTGCACGACAAGCGTACGATCAACACGACAACCGTACGATCAAATTCGGTGCCGCGCATCATGATCCTACACGGCCTCTGTTTCGGCAATGTCAACGTGCACGAACTCCGGCGCACCCATCGGCGATTTCTCCCGCGCTCGAGAAAAATTTCCCCATCCATTTTCCCGTCACCCTGCATTAGGCTGTTCGCTCATGAGGTCCAACACCGGCCGCCGCGATTTGCTTAGCTGGCTCTTGGGGATCTGGGGCGGCGGCGTCATGGGGTCGATCGCCTACCCAGTTGCACGTTATCTGACGCCGCCCGACATTCCTGAAGCGTCCACGCAGTCGGTCAACGCGGGGAGCGGACGCGCTCTGGCGCCCAATTCGGGTCGGGTCGTGCCATTCGGCTCACAACCCGTCCTTCTGATCCGCACGTCCACCGGCGCGCTCCGCGCGTTCTCCGGCACGTGCACGCATCTTGCCTGCACCGTGCAGTATCGACCCGATCTCGAGCGCATCTGGTGCGCATGTCACGACGGCCAATACGACCTGAGCGGCCGGAACGTCGCGGGTCCGCCGCCTCGGCCGCTCGAGGCGTACGACGCCACCGAGCAAGGCGACGACATCGTGATTACCCGAAGATCGTGATGAGCGGGCGCCTGCGCGGGTGGCTCGAGGATCGGCTGCCGCTCGCCGATGTGGTCGATGCGCTTCGGCACAAGACCGTTCCGCATCACCGCTACTCGATCTGGTACTACTTCGGCGGAATGACACTTTTCCTCTTCGGCATTCAGGTAGGCACCGGCGCGCTGCTGCTCCTTTACTATCGCCCGAGCGCCGCCGAGGCCTACGAGAGCGTCCAGTTCATCGTCGGGCGCGTGCCATTCGGCTGGCTGATCCGATCCATTCATGCCTGGTCGGCGAACCTGATGGTCGCCAGCGCCTTTGCCCACCTCTTCAGCGTGCTGTTCCTTCACGCGTATCGACGGCCCCGCGACCTGACTTGGATGAGCGGGATGGTGCTCCTCCTCCTGACGCTCGCGTTCGGATTCACCGGCTACCTGCTGCCGTGGAACGAGGTATCGTTCTTCGCCACGCGAGTCGGCACCGACATCGCAGCGACCGTGCCCGGCATCGGCGAGTTCATCGTCCGCTTCATGCGCGGTGGAAAGGACGTCACCGGCGCAACGCTCACCCGGCTGTTCGGGTTCCACGTGGCGATCCTCCCGGCGATCGCGACGATGCTCGTGGGCCTCCACCTGCTGCTGGTACAGCGGCACGGCATGAGCACTCCACCGTCGGTCGAGCGGCGTGCGGCCGAGGACCCGCGAACGGTGCGTTCGATTCCGTTCCTCCCACATTTTCTGTTGCGCGATCTGTTTGCCTGGACCATCGTCCTCGCGCTGCTGGCGGGACTGTCGACGTTCTATCCCTGGGAGCTGGGCGTCAAGGCCGACCCGTTCGCGCCCGCGCCCGCGGGGATTCGTCCCGAGTGGTACTTTCTGTGGGCTTTCCAGACGCTGAAGTACGTGCCCCCCACCGTCGCAGGCATCAACGGTGAGTTGGTCGCGGTCGCGGTGATGGGGGTCGCTGCCGCCGGCGCGCTGCTTCTGCCCCTGTTCGCAGGTCACAGCCACGGGTCCCGGCGGGTCGTCGTCTGGATTGGGACCGGTGCGCTCGCGTTCATGGCGATGATGACCTGGCTCTCGCTCAGAGGAGGGCGACCATGACACGGACGGCCGCGGTCAGAATCGCGCTGCTCGCGATCGCGGCGGCGCTGTGGCCGTGCGGCGTCCAGGCGCAGACCACGATCGATGTCGCGACGGCGGCGTTTCGAGACGACGTGCACGCGGCGGCGGGACTCACGTGTGCGTCGTGCCACAAGGGCGGGACAGCCGGACAGGCGCGCTACGACGCCCAGCCACGGCTGTCGATCGCGCCGATGTGCGCCACGTGTCACAGCGACGCGGCGTACATGCGTAGGTTTGCGCCGCAGGTGCGCATCGATCAGTACTCGCAATACCTCACGAGCACGCATGGCAAGCGGATGGTCGCTGGCGAGGACCGGGTCGCCACCTGCATTGATTGTCACCGGGCGCATGGCGTCTTCCGCGTCCGCGATTCCCGGTCGCCCGTCGCGCCGGCCAACGTCGCGCCGACCTGCGGTCGGTGTCACGGCGATCCGGCGCGGATGAGCCCCTTCGGGCGCGTCGACAATCCTCCGGCTGACTGGGCGGGCAGCGTCCATGCCGCAGCGCTGCTGAAGCGCGGCGACACGTCGGCGCCGACGTGTAGCTCCTGTCATGGCAGCCACGGCGCCACGCCGCCAGGGGTTACCGACGTCGTGAACGTCTGCGCGCAGTGCCACGTCCGCGAGGCACAGCTCTTCCGCGCGAGCCCCAAGAAGGACATCTTCGACGCCATCGGCCAGGCCGAATGCCTGGCCTGCCACTCGAACCACCGCATCGAGTCGCCGTCGGACAAGTTGATCGGCCTCCAGAAAGGGGCCGTGTGCGCCGAGTGCCACGACGAAACCGGCGAGAGCGGCGCGACGATTCGCGCCACGCGGGACGACCTTGACCGCCTCTCGGCGGGCTTGGCGTCCGCCGATGCGATCCTGACGCGTGCAGAGCGCGCCGGCATGCTGGTGGACGAGGGACGCGCCGCGCTGCGGGATGCGCGGGAGCACCAAGTCCAGTCGCGAGTGCTCGTCCATGCGTTCGCGGCCCAGCCATTCGGCGAGACCGCCGCGCAGGGGATCATGTCCGCGATCCGCGCGCAGGAGGACGGCGATGCCGCGATGCGCGAACTTCAAGTGCGTCGACGAGGGCTCGCGGTCGCCACCCTCGTGATCCTGGCGTTTCTCCTCACCCTCTGGCTGAAGATTCGACGTCTCCCGCTCAGCCCGGACGAAGATTCGACCCACGCCTGAACAACTCCCCGGGAGGCCCGAATGCGCGGCCCGCGCACCGGCGGCGCCGTCTCCACCTACTTCTTCAGGCTCGAGAGGTACGCCACGAGGGCGTCGACCTTGTCCTTCGCAAAATCCGTGTACGCCTTCATCGGCGGTTTCCTGGTGCTGTTGGCCTTCGCCGCCATCTCGGGGGCGTCAGTTATCCATTGGCGGATCTCGGCGGGGGTCAGCTTGGCGCCGACGCCGTCAAGGCTCGCGCCCTTCTTGTTGCCCTCGGCGCCAAGGGAATGGCACACCAAGCACTTCGATTCGGTGAACGCCTGCTTGCCGCTGGCGGCGTCCTGGGCGAACGTCCTACCAGCAAACAGAGTCAGGACAGCCATCACTAAGGCAATACGCTTCATATTGTGGTGATCTCCAGCCGATCATCGGTTCAACAAACATGCCGCGGCTAAGGCACCTTTCACATCAACGAGCCACGTGGCAGTGAAGACAGCGTTAGTGTCGCGCCGCAACCTTCGAAATCGCGGCGGGCGACGAACCGACTTGTGTGGAAGATCTCGCAGCGCCTGAGAAAATTCCCCAGTCGCCCGTCCACCAGAGGGTGGCGGCAACGGCCGTCGCTATTGGCGCCGGAGCAGCACCCGCGTCTCTCATGGGTTTTCGACGGGAATTACCAAGGCGCAGCGCGGACTCTTCCGCGGTGAAGTTCCCGGCCTCGCCAACGCGTTAGCGACGACGCGGTTGGCCGGTGGTACGGACTCTGCTCTGTGTGCAATGAACATCTAAACGTGGGAGGAGCGTCATGTTCAATCGCATCCTTGTTCCGACTGACTTCAGCCCGCCCTCGGACGCGGCGTTGGAGTACGCGAGAGCTGTGGCGACGCGCTTCGGCGCATCGCTGCATCTGCTGCACGTCGTCGATGACCCGTATCGCGCTGTGTATGCGACTGAAGTCTACGTGCCAGAGGTGGAGGGACTCCGCGACGAGCTGCTCGCCGACGGCGTCGCCCGGATGAACGATCGTCTACAGTCGTCGGATGTGCGGAAGCTGGGCGCGACGACCGCTGCCGTCATTGGCACGCCCGCTGGGTCCATCGTGGAGTATGCCGCGGGGCACGACATCGATCTGATCATCATGGGGACCCATGGCCGCGGCGGCATGTCCCACCTGCTGATGGGCAGCGTCGCGGAACGAGTCGTGCGAACGGCGCCGTGCCCGGTGCTGACCGTGCGTGAGACGCCGGCGACCGCGAAAGCGAAGACGACCAGCGAAGTTGCCGTGGAGGGGCCGCCCGCGATCATGGCGACATCGACCGTCGACGGGCAATGCTGACCGCTAGCTTTTCGCGCCCAGGCCGAACTTCTCGATTCGGTACCGCACCTGATCGCGATTGATGCCGAGGAGCTGGCCCGCTTGCGTCTGGTTGCCGGCGGACCGCTCGAGCGCCTGGATGAGGAGCTGCCGCTCGACATCGTCCAGGCTGATGCCTTCGGCCGGCAGCTTGAATTCGGCCGGCGTGACGGTCCGCGTGAGCGTCGTGAAGTCGCCCGGCTGCAGCCAGTCGTGATCGACGAGCAGCATCGCGCGCTCGATCGCATTGCGCATCTCGCGGATGTTTCCCGGCCATTGATACTGCTCGAGCATCGCGAGCGCGTCGGGCGAGGCCCCGCGAACATGCCGCTTGAATTCCCGGTTGAACGAATCGACGTAGTACGCCACGAGCAGAGGAATGTCGCCGTGCCGTTCGCGAAGGGGAGGGAGCGCGATCGGCATGACCTGCAGCCTGTAGAACAGGTCCTCGCGGAACTTGCCGTTCCTGACCTCCTCCTCGAGGTTGCGGTTCGTCGCGGCGATGACGCGGACGTCCACACGGATGTCGGCGAGGCCGCCGACGCGCTTGAAGGTCTTCTCCTCCAGGAACCGCAACAGCTTGGCCTGCAGCCCCGGCGTCATTTCGCCGATTTCATCGAGGAACACGGTCCCGCCATCGGCGGTCTCGAGCAGCCCGCGCTTCTG
>ORMF010707767.1_pt1 | contig 13756 bp, 13 predicted proteins | sample 1779871 | NCBI WGS metagenome assembly ORMF01 (sample SAMEA104232316, study PRJEB22302) | groundwater metagenome | biome: forest; feature: aquifer; material: groundwater | place: USA | collected 2011-08-07 | depth 5.4 m | reverse complement strand
GCGCCCCCCCCGCTTCGGCGCGGGCGCCGTCGGCGGGGGGGTCCCGCCCTTCAGCGCCAGGCCCCCGATCCGCCCGCCCCGGATGAGCCGCGTGGATGCCACGCGCAGCAACAGGTTCAGCGGCGGCGCCGCGGACCAGAGGATCAGGACCCCGTCGAACGTCCGCACCGGGAACCCCGCGAGCTTCTGGACGAAGCCCCCCGCGAGCCCGACCGAGTCCGGGAGCGCCTCCGTGCACCGCGCGACCGACGCCGCGTCCGGCGAGGAGAGGTACCACTTCGCGGTCCCGAGGGCTTCCCGCCGATCGAGGAGGTCCGCGAGGCGGTACCCCCCGGCAAACCAGCGGCCCGTGGCGGGCGACGGCAGCCTCCCGAGCAGACCCGCGACTGCGTCGTGCATCCCACGCTCGAGCCCGGCGGCGTGGTCCGCCTCCACACGCGGATGGCGATCGAGCCGGGCCTTCCATCTCCGCCGGCGCAGACCGTCCAGGAGCCCCATCCCTACCCCTTCCGCTTCGCGCCGATGTACAGGAATCGCCCGCCAATCTCGAACGCCCCGTCGCGCGGCGTCACGCGGAGGACCTCCGCGATCCCCTCGATCTCCACGGTGCGGCTCCGCGGCGCGAGCACCACCCTCACCCGGTCCCCGGAGCGCAGTTCGCGCAGCGTGACGAGGCAGAGCCCGCCCTTCGAGATGTCCTTGAGCGTCCCGCGCACCGTCGCCTCCTCCCACGCGGAGGTCTGCCGCTTCTGGACCTGGAACTGCGTCGGGATGTTCGCGGGGATGCGCCGGTGCTGCCGCCGCTCCGAGGGAGCCGGCTCCCGGCGCTTCTCGGCGAAGAGCTCGGGGGCGAATCGCTTCGCCTCGTCCACGAAGTCCGCGACGAGGCGATCGCCGGAGATCTCCCTCAGGTACTCGTCGGCCTGCGGCGCGGCCCGCTCCGCGGGGGACTGCTCCCAGTACACCTCCATGATCCCGCGTTGCATCAGGAGCGCCTGGCTGTGCGCGGTGAGGACCGCTCCCTGCGGCAGGAGCACCGTCCCCGCGGCGTTGCGGATCGCCGTCGGCAGCGGCACGCCGACGGGGAGGTCGGCGACCCAGGCGTTCCTCGCCGACATGTCCTGCTTGAGCGTCGCGGCGTCGCCGGGGCTGTCGACCTCGAAGACGCGCTCCATCCCCCGCCGGTGCATCGTCTCGAGGTGCTCCGCCGTGAACTTCGACCCCGCCGCGTGGAGGATCCGCCCGCACTCGTGGCAGATCGCCTTCGCCAGGCTCTCGGCGGGGATCAGGTTCCTTGTGAGGACGCGCTTGTACATCTACCGATTCGGTTCGCCTCCGAACATGAGCGTCCACTTCGCGCCAACCCGCGCGGCGCCGAACGTCGAGAAGCGGCCGTCGAGGAGCGCCTGGTGATGCCCGGGGCTCCGCTGCCAGGCCTCGAAGATCTCCTTCGGCGTGTTCTCGCCGTCGGCGATGTTCTCCCCGACGATGTTCGACTCGAACCCGGCGTTCTTGGCGCGGTCCGCAGGGGTCCGCTCCTTCGCCGTCGGCGACCTGTGGCTGAAGTAGTCGAGGTCCACCATCTCCTGCGAGTGGCCCATCGCCGCCTTGACAAGGCGCGGCTCGATCTTCAGCGGCCGGACGCCCATCCAGCGGCGGTAGTCGTTCGCGAGGCGGATGATCTCCCGCGAGGACTCGTCCAGGTCGGACTGGAGCTTCTCGTTCGAGGGGCGGACCGTCTGCTCGTCGTATCGGCTGAACCGGTCGAGGTCCTTGTCGTCGAGGATCTCGGTGGGCGGTAGGTTTCCCTTGAGGCCGCCCAGGACGTTGCGGGCCCGGGCCACGTCGTCCGCGGAGAGGGCCTTCAGGCGCTCGGCGAGGTCGACGGCCTCGACGTACCGGCCGTACAGAGCGCCCTGCTCCTCGTTCTTCTCGAACCACCAGCGGTACGGGTCGGTCTCGAGCGCGACGATCGTCGTGATCCCCTCCTCGACGACGTGTCGGTCCTCCTCGGAGCACCCCTGGTTCCCGTAGCGCCCCTCGTCCTGGACGATGACGAGGACCTGCACGCGCGTCTGGCGGACGGCGCGCCGGGCGTCCTCGAGGACGCGGCGTCGGAGCGTGTCGCCGGCGGACTTCTCGAGCGCGACCCGGTCCTCGGCGATCAGGGACTTCAGCTCGGTCTTGTCGCCCTCGGACAGGTCGAGCGCCCGCCACGCCGCGGCGGGGTCGTGGGCGCGGAGCTTCCCGAGGAGGTCGATCAGCGCGGCGCGCGCAGGGGAAGCCGCGGACGCGGGTGGCGGAGGGTCCTCCTCCTTCGGCGGCGACGACGCCTCGATCGAGACGACGTCCTTTCGCTCGACCCAGACGGCGCCGTGCTCAAGGCGGACCTTGAGGCGGCCGGCCTCCTCTTTCTCGATGGTCCCCTCGATCACGCGCCCGTCGGCGAGGCGGATCGTGTCCGCGGAGACCGGGGCGAGGAGGAGCAGAAGGAGCGTCCAGCGCATACGTCCGACATTCTAGCGCGCGACGCGCCTGCGCGGAATCGCTGGACTTCGTCGGGCGGCGACTATTTCATGGTGGACCCGCAGGCTCAGGAGTCCCCCGCCATGCCTCCGCCCCTGGTCGTCGACCTCTCGAAGGTGGACCTGTCGAAGGTGGCCTACCCGCTCGAGGAGGTCCACAAGTGCAACCCGCAGCGACACGAGTTCGAGCAACTCACGGGGATCCACTACCTGGACCTCGAGGCGGGGGAGGTCGTCGGGTACCGCCAGATTGGCCTGGACGAATTCTGGATGCGGGGGCACATCCCCGGGCGGCCGCTCTTCCCGGGGGTCCTGATGGTGGAGGGATCCGCGCAGCTCGCGAGCTTCTGGATCAAGAAGAAGCTGGGGCCTGAGGACCCGCGGTTCATCGGGTTCGGGGGGATCGAGGGGGTGAAGTTCCGGGCCACGGTCGGACCAGGGGAGCGAATCCTGTACCTGGGCAAGTGCGTCGACTACCGCCCGCGCCGGGCGGTGTTCGCGACGCAGGGGCTCGTCGGGGACAAGCTCGTCTACGAGGGCACGATCATCGGGATGGCGGTGTAGCGGATGGTTTCCGGCCCGGACAACGGCTCCGCAGGGGTCTCGAAGCCGCCTCGCAAGCGACGGTTCGCGCGCCTCTTCCTCTGGCTCGGCGTCGTCATCTCGATCGCCCGCGTCGGCGCGCTCTGGTACGCCTTCGCGCTCGTCACAAAGTACGAGCTGCCGGAGGGCGTCTCGCTGCCCCAGTGGCTCTGGTACCCGGAGGCGCTCCTCCTCCCCGCCTCGTTCGCGTGGACGCTCCCCTGGACGGCGTTCTTCAGCGGGTGCCTGCTGGCGGGGAGCTTCGCGATCGCCTTCCTGCTGGCTGCGCTCAACATGGCCGGCTTCGGCGGCGCCGAGGCCTAGCCCTTCGAGGCGTCGTCGGCGTCCTTGGCGCGGGTCAGCTCGCGCAGGATGTCCTGCTCCTCGCGATCCATCCCCGACGAGGCGTCGGGGGCGAGCCCGGTCGCGCTGGACGCGAGGTCGTCGAGCGTCGCGGCCTGCTCCTGGGCGCGCAGCGCGCTCGCCTCGAGCGACTTCGCCTCCGGGAGGGGCGCGCTCCTCGCCTCGAGGGCCAGCTCCATCGCGCGGATGTGCTCGTCGAAGATCCGGAGGCGCTTCTCGTAGATGTTCTGGACCTTTGCGTTCAGGTCCTGGACGCGCTGGCGGGCGTACTTGATCTCCCGCACGATGCGCATCTTCGCCGTCTCGTTCGTCTCCTTCTTCGCCTTCTCGAAGAGGTCCTTCTCCTTGTCGGCGAGCTGCATCAGCTCCGCCATCGCCGACTCCTTCGACTCCGCGTCCTTCTGCCGCTCGGCGCGGAGGAGGTCCAGGGCCTCCCTCTCGTCCTTCGCGTTCTTGTAGAGGGGCATGACCTGGTCGGGGAGCTGTCCCTTGAACCACCGCTTCAGACGATCCAGGATCATCCGCTAATCCTCCCGATCGGCCGCGAGAACGGCCATGAACGCCTTCTGGGGAATCTCCACGTTCCCCACGTTCTTCATCTTCTTCTTCCCTTCCTTCTGGTTCTCGAGGAGCTTCCGCTTGCGCGAGATGTCGCCGCCGTAGCACTTCGCGATCACGTTCTTCATGACCTGCTTGATCGTCTCGCGCGCGATGATGCGGTTTCCGATCGCCGCCTGCAGCGCCACCTCGAACATCTGCCGCGGGATCTCCTTGCGCAGGATCTGGAGCACCCGGCGCCCCTTGGTCTCCGCCTTGTCCTTGTGCACGATGCTCGACAGCGCGTCGACGGACTGGCCTCCCACGAGGATCTTGAGCTGCACCAGGTCCGCAGCACGGTACTCGAGGATATTGTAATCCATGGTACCATACCCCCGCGTGAGCGACTTCATCTTGTCGTAGAAGTCGTAGATGATCTCCGCAAAGGGCATGTCGTAGGTCATCATCACGCGGATCGGCGAGAGGTACTCCTGCCTGCGGAACTCCCCGTGGCGGTCGAGGCAGAGCTTCATCGTCCCGCCGACGCAGTCGCTCGGGATGATGATCGCGACGCGCGCGATTGGCTCGCGGATGGCAACAATCAGGCTCTCGTCGGGGAGGTCGGCCGGGTTGTCGATCTTGATCGTCTCCTCCACGCCGCCCTTCCCGCGCTTCACCACCTCGTAGGTGACGTTCGGCGCCGTCTGGAGGACCTCGACGTTCATCTCCCGCTCGAGCCGTTCCTGGACGATCTCCATGTGGAGCAGCCCGAGGAACCCGCAGCGGAAGCCGAAGCCGAGCGCCTCGCTCGTCTCGGGCTCGTAGGTGAACGCGCTGTCGTTCAGCGAGAGCCGCTCGAGCGACTTCTTCACCGTGGAGAACTCGCTGTTGTTCGTCGGGTAGATCCCGCTGTAGACCATCGCGAGGGGCTCGCGGAAGCCCGGCAGCGCCGGGACCGTCTGGTCCTTGAGCGTGATCGTGTCGCCGACGCGGACGTCGCGCAGCTCCTTGATCCCGGCGATGACGTAGCCGACCTCGCCGGCCGAGAGGGTCTGGCACTTCACCATCTCGGGCTTGAACTTCCCGACCTCCTCGACGAGGAAGATCTTGTCGTTCGAGAGCATCCGGACGTGCTGGCCGTGCTTGAGCATGCCGTTCTTCACGCGGACGTAGGCGATGACGGCGCGGTACTCGTCGTAGACGCTGTCGAAGATGAGCGCCTGGAGCGGCGCGGCCGGGTCGCCCTCCGGCGGGTTGATTTTCTTCACGACCGTCTCGAGGAGACGGTCGATGTTCTTCCCCTCCTTCGCGCTGACCTGGATCACCTCGTCGGGGTCGATCCCGAGCGTGTTGTGCATCTCGAGGAGGGTCTCCTCGATCTGGGCGGAGGCGAGGTCGGTCTTGTTGATCACGGGGACGATGTCGAGGTTCCCCTCCAGCGCTAGGTAGAAGTTCGCGACGGTCTGGGCCTGGACGCCCTGCGTGCAGTCGACGAGGAGGATGGCTCCCTCGCAGGCGGCGAGGGAGCGGGAGACCTCGTAGCCGAAGTCGACGTGGCCCGGGGTGTCGATGAGGTTGAGCTGGTAGGGCACGCCGTCGATCGTGTGGAGCATCTCGACGGCCTTGGCCTTGATGGTGATCCCGCGCTCGCGCTCGATCGAGTTCGAGTCGAGGGTCTGCTCGCGCATGTCCCGCATGGCGACGGTGCCCGTGCGCTCGAGGAGCCGGTCGGCCAGGGTCGACTTCCCGTGGTCGATGTGGGCTATGATGCAGAAATTGCGAATGCGTTCAAGGCGCATCCTGCGGCTCCGATGGCGCCCGCGGCGTTCCCAAGCTTGGCTGACACGATGCGGAGGCCCTTGCGCATGAGCGGGAGCGCATGGGCGCGCACGGCGGCACGGACCGGGGAGAGGATTACCCCTCCCGCGGCCGACATCCCGCCTCCGAGGATGACGACCTCCGGATTGAGGGTGTTCACGACCCCGGCGACGGCGAGGCCGAGGTACCGCCCGGCCTCCGTGACGACGCTGCGCGCGAGGGGGTCTCCCTTGCGCGCCGCGTCGCAAATCTCCTTCGCGTCCCTCCCTCCGATGCGGGACCTCCGCACGGCGCGGAGCTCGCGGAAGCGCTTCACGACGGCCCGCGCCGAGGCATACGCCTCGATGCAGCCGCGCGCGCCGCACGGGCATCTGCGACCGTCGGGTTCCACGGGCACGTGCCCGAGTTCCCCTGCTCCCCCCCTGGCCCCGTGCCAGAGCTTTCCGTCGAGGACGATCCCGCCGCCGATCCCGGTCCCGAGCGTGAAGAGGACCACGGACCGCCGTCCTCGTCCCGCGCCGACCCAGCACTCCCCGAGGGCCGCGGCGTTGGCGTCGTTCTCGATGACCGCGGGGACGCGCGTGGCGCGCGCGACCCACCGGGCGATCGGCACGTCGGTCCACCCGGGCATGTTCGGCGCGGAGGTCACCACGCCGCGGGCCACGTCGATCGGCCCCGGAACGCCGACGCCGACGCCTCGAAGGCGGCCTCCCGTCTCGTCGTGGAGCAGGCGGACCACGCGGGCCATGCGCGCTGCGACGGCGCGCGGGGCGGCGTCGTCCACGAGCTCCTCGCGCCACGCGAGCAGCCGTCCGTGCGAACTGACGGCCCCGGACTTGAGCGCGGTCCCGCCCAGGTCGAGTCCAATCCACACCTCGCGGGTCACCCGCACCCTCCTCGCGGTCATGCGAACCCGCAATTGTACGTCGCGCGGCCCGATCGGACAAGCGGTTCCGCCGCACCACTGCGATTCCCTTGCGCCGGCGGCACGCCGGGGCATAGCATCCCGCGATTCGTCCCCAGGCCCCCGTGCGGGGGCCGAGGACGCAGCCCCCCCCTTTCAGGAGACGACCCGTGCAGAACCTGCGCATCGCCTGCGCAGCGGTCCTCCTCCTCTGCGGACTCGCCGTCCGCGCGGAGGACTCGCTCGAGCAGAATCGGGACAAGAAGCTCCAGGAACCGTTCATGGCGAAGGCCACCTGGATCACCGACTACGACAAGGCCCTCGCCGAGAGCAAGTCGAGCGGGAAGCTGATCTTCGCCTACTTCACGCGATCCTACGCGAACTGACCCCCGTGCAACGCGTTGGAGGGCGGGCCCCTCCTCGAGGACGCGTTCGTCGAGTTCGCCAAGAAGGTCGTGCTGTTCTGCCACATCACCACGCGCATCGAGTCCGACCCGCACCAGGACCTGCTCCAGAAGAAGGGCGGGAAGGGGTTCCCCTACCTCGTCTTCATGGACTCGGAGGGTAACGTCGTCGCCCCGCACCAGGGCCAGCGGGACGCCGCCGGATTCGAGGCGTCGCTCGCGAAGGCCGCCGCGTTCATGGACCTCAAGGCGAAGGCCGACGCCGGCGACAAGGCCGCCAAGGCCGAGTTCCTCGTCACCCAGCTCGAGATGGGCGCCATGCCCCTCTCCGAGTTCGAGGAGAAGATCAAGGAGGCCGGGGAGCTGTCGAAGGACCTGCAGGCGCGCCTCGAGGGCGTCCGCGCGAATGCGGAGTTTTCCGAGATCCTGCAGTCGATCGGTCAGAAGCCGGAGAACGAGGCGGTCGCCGAGGCGGGCGCGAAGCTCGTCGAGATGAAGAAGGCCGGCCACGTCCCCGCCGGGGAACAGGAGTTCTCCACATTCCACAGCATCCTCCTCGAGTACGCCTTCACACAGAAGGACGCCGCCATGTTCGAGGAGAGCCTGGGCGCGCTGAAGGAGCGCTTCGGCTCGAACCCGCAGGCCCAGGGGTACTTCGAGGCGCAGGAGAAGCGCCTCGCTGAACTCAAGGGCGGAAAGTAGCGCACGCCGCGGCCCGGGGCGGCTCGTCCGCCCCGGGCCGACCTCGTTGCGCCGGGCTCCCTGGGCGTGCTACAATCGTCGCTCGCCCGGGGAGGAATCATGCCCCTCAAGGAGAGCGACCTCGTCCTCGCCAGGATCGCCGTCGATCTGGGCCTCGTCACGCAGGCGCAGATCGAGGCCTGCCTCCGCGAGGCGTCCGAGCTGCCGACCGGCGGAGCCTCGTCCCACTGGCCCCTCGGCGACCTCCTCGTCCGCCGCGGCTTCCTCGCCGAGGACGGGCGCGCACGCGTCGAGAAGACCCACGCCGAGCGGACCGCCGGCTCCATGCAGGGCCCCGCGCGCAAGGAGGACATCCTCTTCGGCCGCATCTGCGTCGTGAAGAAGTACGCCTCCCCCGCCGAGGTCAACGAGTGCCTCGAGCTGCAGCACCGGATGACGAAAGAACGCGGGACAGGCGACCCGATGACCGCCCCCCGCCTCGGCGAGCTGATGATCGAGCGCGGATACCTCTCGCCGGACCAGGTGAAGGAGGTCCTCCGCGAGCAGCGGAAGTTCCTCGTCCGCTGCCCCGGCTGCGGCAGGCAGTTCAACGTGGTGGGCCTGAAGCCCGGCCAGACCTTCACGTGCAAGAAGTGCAACGCGACGGTCACGGTGACCGCGACCGCGCGAGGCGTCGCCGCCGACGAGACGGTCTTCTTCTCCGGCCAGGACGCGCTCGACAAGGGCAAACCGCTGTAGGCCCCCGCATGTTCGCGCTGCGCGATTACCAGCGCCAGTGCCTCGAGGCGATCGAGAAGGCCTACTGGAAGGGGGTCCGCCGCCAGCTCGTCTGCCTCCCCACGGGCGCCGGCAAGACGGTGGTCTTCGCCCACCTCCCCCAGCACCTCCGCATGAAGAAGCGGATGCTCGTTCTCGCGCACCGCGAGGAGCTCCTCGACCAGGCCGTCGACAAGTTCCGCCGCGCCAATCCGGACCTCCGCGTGGGCGTCGAGCAGGCCGAGCGACGCGCGGACGACGAGGACCAGGTCGTCGTCGCGAGCGTACAGACGCTCGGCCGCGAGGGGAGCGGCAGGCTCGACCGCTTCGCCGCGGAGGCCTTCTCCATCGTCGTCGTCGACGAGGCCCACCACGCCGTCGCGGACAGCTACCGCCGCGTCCTCGCCCACTTCGGGCTCTTCGCCCCCCAGACGAAGAAGCTCCTCGTCGGCGTGACCGCGACGCCGCGGCGCGGGGACGACCGGGGGCTCGACGAGGTCTTCCAGGAGATCGTCTATCGAAAGACCATCCGCGAGATGATCGAGTCGAAGGTCCTCTGCGGCGTCGCGGGTTGGCGGGTGGAGACCGAGACGTCGCTCGACGGCGTCGCGACGCGGCTGGGGGACTTCGTCCCGGGGCAGCTCGCCGACCGCGTCAATGTCCCGGCGCGCAACCGCCTCGTCGTCGCCGCGTACCGGGAGGAGCTCCAGGGCCGCCGCACGCTCGCGTTCTGCGTCGACGTCCAGCACGCGATCGACCTGGCCTCCGAGTTCCGCGCGGCCGGCGTCGCGTGCCTCCCCGTGTGGGGGGACATGCCTCGGGACAGGCGCGTCGACGCGCTGGCGGCCTTCTCGCGCGGCGACGTGAAGGTCCTCACGAACTGCAACGTCCTGACGGAGGGGTACGACGAGCCGCTCGTGGAGGGGATCCTCCTCGCGAAGCCGACGAAGTCGGCCCTGCTCTACGCGCAGATGGTCGGGCGGGGCCTGCGCACCGCGCCGGGGAAGGGCGGCCTCACGGTCATCGACGTCGTCGACAACACCCGGAAGCACGACCTGGCCTCCCTGCCGACGCTGTTCGGGCTCCCGGAGAAGTTCGACCTTGAGGGAAAGGACGTCCTCGAGACGGCGAAGGAGCTCGAGCGGATCCGCGTGCGACACCCGTACCTGAAATTCGGCGAGGCGCACACGGTCGAAGACGTGCGCGCGCTGCTCAAGAAGATCGACCTGCTGTCCACCGAGGTGCCCGAGGAGCTGGCCTACATGACGGACCTCGCGTGGATCCCGATGCCCGACGGCAGCTATCGCCTCTGCCTCGCGGGGAAGGAGCACATCTCGATCGCCGAGAACCTCCTCGGCCAGATGGAAGTCGAGCGGCGCGACGTCGAGGCCTCCGGGCGCCCCGTCCGCTCCCGCCTCGCGCTCGTGCGCACGCTCGAGAAGGCGGTCCACGCGGCGGACGCCTGGGTCCGCGAGGAGCGTGGCAAGCAGATCGGCCTGCTCAATCGCTTCACCCGCTGGCGCCGCGAGCCCGCCACGCCGAAGCAGGTCTCGCTCCTCGAAAGCCTGGGGCAGGCTGTGAAGCCGGGGCTCTCGAAGGGAGAGGCGGCGATGCTCATCACACAGACGTTCGCCCGCAAGGGGATGCGCGGCCCCTAGTGTCTTGTCAGGCTATATTCTGTGGGCTGGAGTCGCGCCCGTAAGGGCGCGGTGGATCACGCCCATAAGGGCGTGATCCCGCGGCCGCACGCCCTTACGGGCGTGATCCACCGCGCGCTTACGCGCGCGACTCCACCTGCCGGAATAGCGGTTGACGGGACACTAGCGCAGGTCCCTGACCTGCTGGATGAGCTCGTCCGCATTCTTGAGCCCGTGCGCCTTGCCCTTCTCGAGCCACTCGATGGCCCTGATCTTGTTCTGGGTCACGCCGGTCCCCTCGGCGTACATCTTGCCGAGCCAGCCCATCGCGTTGGCCTCGCCCCGTTCGGCGCCCTTGTGGAACCACCGGAGCGCCTCCGCGTAGTCCCGCATGACGCCGTCCCCGTCGTAGTACATCATGCCCACGGCGAGCATCGCCCCCCCGCTGCCCCGGTCCGCGGCCATTTCATACCAGCGGATGGCCTCGTCGCCGTTGCGTGGGACTCCCTCGCCGACGCGATACAGGTCTCCCATCCACTCCATCGCGGGGATGTCCCCGAGATCCACACCCTTGCGGAACCACGTCGAGGCCTCCGCCGGGTCCTTCGGAACACCCAGCCCGTTGTAGTAGACGTATCCGAGCATCCTCATGGCCCAGGCGCAGTCCTTCTCGGCCGAGGCGTGGAACCACGACAGGGCCTCTCCGGGGTCCTTCTCGACCCCCAAGCCCTCGAGGTACATGTAGCCGATCTGGGCCAGCGCCTCCGCATCGCCCAGGTCGGCGGCCTCCTGGAAGAGGGCCAGGGCCTCGTCGGCGTCCTGTCCGACGCCCCGGCCGTCGCGGTAGAGGAGGCCGAGCAGCGTCTTCGCGCGCGCGTTCCTGCGGGAGGCTGCCTTCGTGTACCACTCCCGCGCCTCAGCGACGTCACGCTCGCCCCCGAGTCCCTCCTGGCACATCCAGCCGAGGCTCACCATCGCGTCGAGACTCCCCCGTTCGGTGGCGCGCAGGTACCACTGCCTCGCCTGTGCCGGGTCGACCTCCACGCTGAGCCCGTTCTGGTAGAGGCTCCCGATGGCGACCATGGCATCTTCCTCGCCCCGCTCGGCGGCCTTCCTGTACCACCCGAGCGCGGCCATGGAATCGACGGGCCCTCCCTGCCCGTTCTGGTCCAGATAGCCGACCATGTACATCGACCACGCATCGCCCTTCTCGACCCCCTGCAGGTACCAGGACCGCGCCTCCTCGTAGTCCTTGGGGGTGCCCAGGCCCTCGTAGTGGATGTAGCCCATCGCGTTCATGCCGTAGCTACTCCCGAGCTCCACGTCGCGGAGGGCCCAGCGCATCCCCTCCTTCGGGTCGCGGTCGACCCCGTCGCCCTGGCAGAATCGATAGGCGAGGGCCGAGATGTCCTGGCATTCGAGAATGGCACCCTCCCTGTTGGCGAGCGCCAGGGCCTTGGCGGTCAGCTCCCTGTGGCGTGCGGGGTCGCGGGCCACGCCGAGGCCATCACGATACAAGTGGGCAAGCGAGAGCAGGGCGTCGACGCTTCCCTGCGCCGCCGCCCTCTCGTACCACTCCCGCGCCTTCGCGTAGTCGACCCCGTAGGCGCTTCCCACTTCCCACGTCAGCCCGATCCCGCACATGGCCAGCGGGTCCCCGCCCGCGGCCGCGGTCTCCTCGAGCTCGGCCATCCTCTCCAGGTCCACATCGACCCCGCCCCGGCCGTCCTCATAGGCCCACGCGAGGCGGACCGTCGCGCGGGGGTCCCCCGCCTCGGCGCCCTGCAGGAACCACTCGACGGCCTTCTGGTCGTCCTGTGGCACGCCGACGCCGTTCCAGAAGCGCCAGCCGAGGACGGCCATCGCCCGGCCCCCCCCCCCCTCCGCGGCCCTCACGAGCTCCTCGACGGTGCGCGTGTCCGTGTACTCCGGCATCGGCCGCGGCGAATCGAGGGCCAGGGCCGAAGACAGGGCCAGGAGCGACAGGATGGCGAACGCCCCCGGCCGACGACAGATTCTCGTCTCCATGGTCGCCTCCCTCCCAATGGCGTCCCAGATCACCTGATCCGCTCGAACGTGACGGTCACCCCCTGACCGGTGACCTCGTAGCTGTCGTCGGTGAGCCAGGTCACCGGCTGCTCCTGGGGCAGCGAGTCCCCGAAGTCGGTGCGGAGCATCCCCTTCGCATAGACGTACTTGCCCTTGCCCTCCCAGAAGATCAAGCCGTTGAGGTTCGACAGCTTCGCCTCGACCTTGTCCCCCGGGTGGAAGGTGATCACCTCGACGAACGCGAGGTTGGCCTTGCTGATCACCCCGCGCCAGGTCCCCACGAGACGCGCGGCCTCGGGGTCGGGCCGCTCGGTCGTCGTGCCGCCGGTACCCGCCGCGGCCTTCTCGATCTTCGCCAGGGCGTCGGCAGCGGCCTGCCGCGCGTACGGGTCAGTGTCGCTCCGGGAGGCCTCTGTCAGCGCGGGCACGGCCGCCTTCGCCTGCGCGCCCATCTGGCCGAGGTCCATCGCCGCCTTCATCCGGACGAGCGCGTCCGCGCTCTTGAGATTCGCGATCAGCGCCTCGAGCCGGGGGTCTCCGCCCCCTCCCGTGACCCGGATCTTCCCAACCGCCTCGAGGGCCGCCTGGCGCACGTACGAGTCGGGGTCGCCCTCCGACACGCGGGTCAGCGCCGCGAGGGCGTCCTTCGCCCTGGGCCCCATCTGGCCGAGGTCCATCGCCGCCTTCATGCGCACCAGGGGCTGATCGCTCCCCAGCGCTGCCATCGACCGGAGGACCTCGGGGTCGCCACCCTCCCCGGTCGCGCCGGCGCCGGTGGCCGCGCGGATCTTCTCCATCGCGGAGCGCGCGTTACGCCGGACCTGCTCGTCCGCGTCCGCCTCGGCGACCCGCCCGAGCTCCGCCAGGGCGGACTTCGACTCCGGTGTCATCTTCCCGAGGGCGAGGGCGGCCCACCTCCGGACGGCCTTCTCCTCGTCCTTCAGCGCGCGCGTCAACGCGGGGATTGCTGCCTTCGCCCTCTCACCGCGCAGATTGAGGGCCATCGCCGCCTGGGTCCGCACGCCCGCGTCGGGGCTCTCCAGGTTCGCGATGAGCCCCCGCAGCTCCTCGGAAATCGCGTCGTCCCCCTGCGCGGTCGCGTCAGGGGCGCACAAGAGCCAGCACGGCACGAGCATGAGCAGGATGACGAGTCGATGGATGTTCGCCATGGAAGACCTCCTGAATCATGGACCACGAAGCGGGGCCGGCGGGCCCCGAGCGCCCCTTGCCCAACGATGCGCCCGAGTCGGCGCGGATCGTCTCCAGGCGCTGCGGTGCGGCCCGCTCGTGGTGCGGGGTCGCCGACGGGTCAGGCCGTCCAGCTCGCGATGGAGGCGGTGGGTTGCGTGTCCTGGATCGGGCTAGCCCAACTTCCGCAGTTGGGCCAGTCGATTCGTTGATTCTCAACGACTTACGTCGCGAAGTTGGCACTACATTTTGTCCGGGGTCGGCGCGGGGCGGAGGCGCTTCGGCAGCGTC
>ORMF010417275.1_pt1 | contig 13756 bp, 17 predicted proteins | sample 1779871 | NCBI WGS metagenome assembly ORMF01 (sample SAMEA104232316, study PRJEB22302) | groundwater metagenome | biome: forest; feature: aquifer; material: groundwater | place: USA | collected 2011-08-07 | depth 5.4 m | reverse complement strand
GCGGGGGGGGAATTTCTAAAAAGGAATGGGCGGCAAAGGCGAGGGGCGGCTTCCTTTTAGGAAAAAGGAAGCGGCGTGATTCAAATACAAAAGGTACTCGCCATTCAATTATCACTAAGGAATAGCGAGATGCAAATCTGTATGTGTTTGCCCCGCCCACCCGTGCGCACACATCATCCCCGCCGTTTTAGGAAAAATTATAAAACGGCGGGGATGGCTCCCTAGAGAATGCGGGAACTAATCCTAAGTATTTCTCGCAAAAAGAAGTTGGAGCACAAATCCTGCCGCAATAACACCGAATGAAATAAGTGCCGCCAAGTGGAAGTCCTGTGGGATCGTGAACACCCCAATCTCCAAGACAATCCAGATGAGCGCCGTAGTAATAACAAGTCCACGCCACTTACCTAACGAAAAGGTGTCCGGTGCAGGCAAGGTCTCTTGTTTCAAGGCGTAGTTGACGATTGTAATGAGATATACCAACGAGAGCAAGATAACACTGGTGGCATAGAGTGCTACCTGTCCATAAGCAAACACGAATACAATTGCTTCAATCACTGCAACGAATATAGCCGCATTGCGAGGTACTTTTGATGGCGATATTTTTGCAAAGAACGATGAACCAACCAACCGATTGTCTCTTGCCATTGCAAATACAAGTCGCGGAACATTTGTGATAACCAATATACCGAGAGCAAATATCGCAAGCAACACAAAGAATAAGAATATTTTTGTCGCCACGACGCCCAAGTAAAAGGTAAAGATTGCAGAAATAGGGTCAGTTGTCGCGCTTATGGTAGCGAAGTCGGGAATAGCAACGGTCAAGATAAGAATGAAGATGAAGCCTAGTACGGCAGAAGCGCCGACAGCCCAAATGATACTTTTAGGTGCAATGCGCCTTACCCCGACCGTTTCCTCCGACACATCCGAGGGAGCTTCATAGCCAAAGATAGTCCACGCAGCTAAAAGTCCTGAAATAATAAATGCAGGCAAATACGGTGCAGGAGTGCTCGGAATAGTGGTGAGCAGTGCGGTATGTATACCGCCTTTGATTACCACTGCAACTGCGAGCGCAACACTAAATATCGCAAGTGCGGCTATTTCGGCAATAACAGCAAACCTGTTTATGTGTGCGGCAAGTTGTACGCCATAGATATTTATCAGCAAGTGAACAAGTACCATTCCCAATCCGATAATTTGTATCTGACCCAAACTTAAACTAATACCCAAGAAAGATTGTAGGGGCGTCATTATTGCCACCAGAATAGCCGCACCCGCTACCGCGTAAGCAAAAAGCGTAAGCCATCCCGCTTGCCAACCAATCGTTGGATTACCTAATTTAGTGTTCCAGTTGTAGAGAGAGCCAGTCAAAGGAATGCGACCAGCAATTTCAGCAAAAACTAAAGCGACGAGCATTTGCCCCGCAGCTACAATCGGCCAAGTCCAAATACTAAAAGCACCCGCCGTATTTAACGCAAAGGCATAGTTGGAAAACACGCCCATTAGAACGGACATCCAAGAAAAAGTTATGGCAAAAGACGCGAAACCGCTGAGCTTACGCAGAAGTTGGGGTTGATACCCCTGCTCAACCAAATACTTGTCGTCCTCTTGCAAAGATGTCGTATTGTTCATAACACAAATACTAACATGGTGTAATTTATTTTGGAATATCTCATTTTGAAGAGCGGAAGCCGCCCCTCGCCTTTGCCGCCCATTCCTTGCGTGGCGGGGTTCAGAGAGTCGCCACGCGATCGGAGCGTACGAAAAAATCTCAAGCCACCACGCGCTCCCGCGCGTACGAGTCAGTCGCTCCGCGACTGGAAATAGGTTCTAGCGGCGCGGTATACTCTCACAAAAAGAAAAGGCGAAACAAAGTGTTTCGCCTCAAAAATCGAAAACCGTCTGTCGCTGTTTGAACGCGTTTTTTTGCCGTGTTTTGGCGGCTTTTTGCGCTGAACGGCTGCGCCTGATGCGGGCAACCCGCTGCACCAAACACTCAAACTCGGTCAGCGAGCCGCACCGCTTGTCGTAGCCCTTTTCTTTTAGGGCGCTTCGGATAAAGCTGGGGAGTTCCCAATACCGCATGAACTGGAAGTTTCTCCTCCAAAATCGCGTCTTGGAGACTTCGTCCGCGAGCTCGTCGTCGGCGGGCAAAACACTCATCGCGCTCTCCGCCGGCGCGGCCGGTCTTTGGCAATCTCTTGCCCGACCTGCCGCATGAGCCGTTTGACGTCGGGCTTGTGTAGAATTCCCACGCCATTGATTGCTTTGCGGATAGCGATGCCCATAGTTACGGCGTCGCCATTCGCACGCTTGTGTTTAGCGCTAGCAACTAGTGCTAGTATGTCTGCCATTTGTTTCCTCCTGATCCAGAATGAATGAGGAGGGAACGCATTACCTGTTGAGGTCTTTCGACCTCTCCCTCTGCGAAAACTATACTCCTAAGAAAATAGATTGTCAACCACAGCCTTTACATCGTTGCCGTCGGCGCGGCCCTTGAGGTCCTTCATCAGCATGCCCATAAGCTTGTTAGCGCCGGTTTTGCCTGCCCCGTTGGAAGCCAAAGGCTTTCCATCGGGGTCGAGTAAACCCATCTCGGCCGCCTTGGCCTTGGCCGCGGCAACAATTTCATCCTGCGACATCTGGGCGGGCAAGAGCGTTTGTATAATCGCGAGCTCCTCCTTTTCGCCCACGGCCAGCTCGGGGCGGCCGCCGGCCTCAAACTGCTCGATAGAGTCTTTGCGCTGTTTGGAAGCGCGGACAATGATGGTGAGCATCTCATCGGCGGTAATCTCTCCATCCGGTCCGCGGCCTTTGGCGACAAGTTCGTTGGTTACCATGGTCAAAATACCGCGCAGTACGTTTAATTTAACCGTCTCGCGCGCCTTCATCGCGTTTTTAATAGCCTCTTTGAGTTCTGGTTGGGTCATGCGATGATAGTAACATATTATGGATTGGCTTGTCGTTTTACTTATAGTGCTCGCGGTTGGACAGATCGGCACCATCTATTTATTTTGGAGGCGTGGGCAGGATGCGCAGGCTCCGCAGGACACACAAGGACTGGTGCTTTTGCAAAACTCAATTCAGGATTTGGCGCGGACGCTCGACACCCGCGTGGCAGAGTCGTCCAAACAAATGCACGATTCGGTGCGCACCCAGCTCGGCGAGTCGGCTAAGTTGATTAAAGACGTGACCGAAGGCTTGACCAAACTCGACGAAACAAACCGGCAGGTGGTGTCGTTTGCCGACCAGCTGCAATCTCTGCAGGACATTCTTAAAAATCCGAAACAGCGCGGGATACTGGGCGAGTACTATCTTGAGACTCTGCTCAAAAACGTCATGCCGCCGGGCAGTTACCAAATGCAATACACGTTCGCCGGCGGAGACATTGTCGACGCGGTGGTGTTTGTCAAAGACAAAATAATCCCGATTGACTCTAAGTTCAGCCTCGACAACTACAACCGCTTGGTGGTGGAAAAGGAGCCTACCGAAAAAGCGCGGCTGGAAAAGGTGTTCGTCAACGACCTGAAGAACCGCATCGTCGAAACATCCAAATATATTCTGCCGGCGGAAGGCACGATGGATTTTGCGTTTATGTTTATACCGCACGAAGCGATTTATTACGACCTATTGATGAACTCGGTCGGGGCGCTCAAAGACGAGGAGGAAAACCTGATACAGCGCGCCGCCGCAAAATACAAAGTCATTATCGTATCGCCGACGTCGTTTTTGGCGTACTTGCAGACCGTGCTGCAGGGCTTGCGCGGCATGGAGATAGAGGAGAAGGCCAAAGAGATACAAAAGTGGGTGGGGGAGTTAGCCAAGCATCTCAAGACGTATGAGGAGCACCATACGAGCCTCGGCAATGCACTCTCAACGGCGGTCAACAAATATATGTCGTCCGGCAAGGAGTTTAAAAAGATAGACAAAGACGTGTATAAAATAACCGGCGCATCTGCCGGGCTCGAAACGCCGCTTATCGAAAAGCCGTCGTTTGACGAATAAAAAAAGGCCCGAGTTCGGGCCTTACGCTTGGTTGGGGAAGAGGCGGAAATACAACACTAGTAGCACGAGCGCGCCGATGAGCAGTGCTGACATGGCATACTCCCTAGGTTTATAGGCTTTTTGTCGTCCTGTATAAGTCTTGCATAAACGGGCTTTTTACGCTAGTATCTTTTGACGAGCCGGGGGCTCGTTTTTACATGGCAACTAAAGCTAAAAACACCAAAGAATTTGCAATAATCCAGACCGGCGGCAAGCAATATGTCGTTACTGAGGGCTTATCTCTTAAGATTGAAAAAATCAAAGGTCCTTTGGGCAAGGACGGCTATGCCGCATACAACGTCGGGGATAAGGTTGTTTTTAACGACGTACTTTTGGTGGACAACGGCACCGACACAAGCATCGGCATGCCTTTTATCGCCGGCGCCAAGGTAACCGCCGAGATAATCAAAATTTCCCGCGCACCGAAAGTAACCGTCATCAAATACAAAGCCAAGTCCAACTACTTTAAAAAGCGCGGACACCGCCAGCCGTTTTTCGAGGTCAAAATCACAAAACTCTCGTAGGGGTTTCTCAAAACGAAGTTTCCAGGAACGCAGAAAATTTCCTGCTGATAAATTTTCCTACTGCACGGCGCCGTCGCGCCTGCAGACATTCCTGAAAACTTGTTTTGCTCCACTCTAGTGGCTAGTGTCGGTTGCCAAGCGCCTGAGCAATAGTGTCCGGGTCGGCATTTTTTTATTAAACCAATGGTTGTAGTTGTCCACAAAATATAATGGGTCTTATTCGAGCGAATGGTACAGTAAGGGGTATGAATACTCTGGAGTACAAAGAGCTTGAGCGGGTACTAAAAGCGCTTGGCAACCGGCGCCGGCTGGCCATTTTGGCCTTCCTTAAAAAGAAAGGGGAGGCGAGCGTAAGCGCAATTGCGTCTGAACTCAAATTGTCACTTAAGGCCACCTCTAAACATTTGGCCCTGCTTGCTGCGGCCGGAATACTCGATAAAGAACAGAGGAGCACGAGTGTATTCTTTTGGATTTCAAAGACCGCTCCATCCTCCTCTCGACACACCTACAGTCTTTTACCTTAAGGGATATATCCCTTATTCGCTCGAAAGGTACAGTAATGCTGTAGAGAATCTAAAAAATTAGTGTCGGTTGCCAAGCGCCTGAGCAATAGTGTCCGGGTCGGCGTATTCCAGTTCGCTTCCGGTGGAGAGGCCGCGGCCTAGTGAGGAGATTTTAGAGAGTCCCCGCAGTTTTTCCGCCAAAATTTCGCGCGTGTGGTCGCCCTCGGTAGTGGCGGAGAGTCCTAAAATTATTTCCGCGGGCTTGTCAGCTTCAGCGCGTTTTATAAGCTCGCGCATGCGGATGTGCTTCTCAGGCTCCTCGGCGGCAAGCGGGATAATGCCGCCCAGCACGAAGTAGAGTCCTTTGTAATTGCTACGCTCTACGTTGTCGATGTCGGCGTCCTTCTCGACGACAAACAGCATAGACTTTTCTCTATGTTCGTCTGCGCAGATAGGACAGTAAGGACCGACCTCTCGCTTCGCTACACCCGGGCTCTTCAAGGTCGGACCTTCCTGTCCTTTGTCGAACCAGCGGTAGCACTTTTTGCACTGCGCGGTCTGCGTGCCCAGCATGCGTATCTGCTCGGCGAGGTCTTGGCGCAAAGCCGGCGAGGAGATAAGCAGATATTGCACAAAGCGCCGCGCCTGGCGCGGCCCGATGCCGGGAAACTTCTCGAACAAAGCGGACAGCCGGTCAATGGGGGACATGGTTCCTATCTTAGCATTATCGGGGACGAGCTTGACAGAATAATAATTCTAACATATCATTATATTAGTCATAACCGCACCGGGAGACAGCCGTGCCAAAACTGGACCGAGTTCCTTTTCTCTTTTTACTGCTCGAGGCGGCAGAACGCTTCGAGTTGCTCGCCGAAAGTAGCAGGACGCCGCTCAGAGCTGCAAGAATAGCCTGCGACACGGGCCTTGCCCCAAAGAGCGGTATCGGCATCGGTGACGACCTCGTAGGAGCGATTGTCTTCTACGGCAATGCGAAAAAGTACAAAGACATTTCTCGGAACGTCATCAGTCTGATGGCGCGGATCCATGAGGAGCGTGCGTGGGTCTCATACGAAAAGCATCACGCTCTGATGGCCGCTTAACAGATAGCTTGACGACAAGCCGCCGGATTCACCTCCGGCGGCCTTTTTTATATTAAAAACCGGATGAGTCGGATGGCGTCGGCGCGTCAAAGGCCGCGAGGTCGGCCTTTTCCAGTGATTGGAAGGTGGTGCGCTTTTCGTCGAAGAAGAGCTCTATTTTGCCCACCGGGCCGTTGCGGTGCTTTTCTATCATAATCTCGGCGATGTTGGGCCTATCGCTCTCTTTATTTATCTTGTCATCGCGGTGGATAAATATCACCACGTCGGCGTCCTGCTCGATGGAGCCGGAGTCGCGCAGGTCGGAGAGGCGAGGCTTGCCGCCGCGCTGTTCCACCGCGCGGGAGAGTTGGGAGAGCGCGAGCACCGGCACATCCATCTCGCGGGCCAGGTTTTTGAGCGAGCGGGATATCTCGGTAACCTGCTGTACCATACTGTCGCTGGCGCGCGCGCCGGTCGGAATCATGAGCTGGAGGTAGTCGACCACCAAAAGCCCGAGCCCGTGCTCTTTTTTGAGCCGCCGCGCAGTGGCGCGCATTTTGAGTATGTTGTTGCCCGGCTCGTCGCTAATGAATATCGGCGCCTGGCCCAGCTTGTCGTATGCCTCGCGTATCCTGTCCCAGTCGTCTTGGTCGTGGATGCGACCGGTGCGCAAGCTCCAGGAGTTAACCTTGGCCTGCGCCGCGACCATGCGGTCGATGAGCTGTTGCGCGGCCATCTCGAGACTAAAGAACCCGACCACCGTGCCGTGCTGTACGGCGGTCTGCCGCGCGATGTCGAGCGCGAGCGAAGTTTTGCCGACCGACGGGCGCGCCGCGAGGATGATGAGGTCGGACTTTTGCAGGCCGGCCAGCATGTTGTCGAGGTCTTTAAAGCCGGTGCGGATGCCGCGCATCTCGTCTTTGTGCTCGTGCAGGTGCTCGAGACGCTCCCACGCGCCTTTGAGCGACTCGCCGAGCGATGTAAATTTGGAAAGGGTGGGAGATGAGGTGACCTCGTAGATGCGCTTCTCCGCTTTGTCGAGCGTTTCGTCTATCTCGCTCGCTTCGTCGTAGCCGAGCTCGGCGACATGCTCGCCCGCGTCGATAAGGGAGCGGAGCATGTACTTTTTTTGTACTCCTCCGGCGTAGTGGCGCGCGTTGCTCGCGGCGGGCACGTCGGCGGCGAGCTCGGCGAGGTACGCGATGCCGCCGACGGCATCGAGATGGTTTCCGTCTTGGAGTTTGGCGCGCACCGACTCGATGTCGACCGGCTCGTTTTTGGTATAAAGCGCGAGCATCGCGCGGTAGATGATGCGGTGCTTCTCCGCATAAAATGCGTCGGGCGAGAGTACGTCACTGCTTTCCACCATGCCCTCCGGCCGTATCATGAGCGCGCCCAAAAGAGCTTTTTCTGTCTCCAGTGTTTGCGGCGGCACGCGCAATGCTTTGCTTTTCTTCTGATTGTCCCACTGCGCCATAGCCTAAGAGTACCCTTGTTTAGTGAGCTGTCCAATTTGTGTATTTGTGGGCAGGCAGTGGACAAAAAGGGGATAGCCGGAGAGCCGGAGAGCCGGCGGTGAAGCCTAAAAGAAGCCCAGCAGAGAGGCGATGAGGGCTATGGCTATGACGGCCATGATGAGCGTTATGATGATGCCGAGCGTGTTTGACAGCCAGCCGTTGGTGCGGTGCCCTAATATTTGTTTATTGTTGCCGATGAGCAGAATGAGCACCAACAGGGGCGGCGCGAGCATGCCGTTGATAGCCGCCGCGTAGTAGAGCAGGGTCATCGGGGGAATGGAGAGAAAGTTGACCAACAATCCGATGCACGTGGTTGCAACGATAACCAAATAAAAAGATTTTGCTTTAGAGAATTTCAGTCCAAGCCCGGCCTTCCATCCGACAGCCTCCGATACCGCGTACGCCGCAGAGCCGGCGAGCACCGGCACCGCCAAGAGCCCGGTGCCGAGGATGCCGAGCGTAAACAGCAGGAATGCAAAGTCGCCAGCGAGCGGGCGCAAAATCTCCGCGGCCTTGGCGGCGGTGTCGATAGTGTGTCCGGTAGTACCAAGTGTCGCGGCGGCGGTAAGGATAATAAAGAAGGTGATGGTGTTGGAAAAAATCATCCCGACCGCCGTGTCGAGGCGCATGCCCGCCATATCTTTTTTTGTCACCTGCGGAATGCCGACTCCTTCGGATACTATTTTACCGCCGGCGATTTCTTCCTCGACCTCCTCATCCGCTTGCCAAAAAAACAGGTACGGCGAGATGGTGGTTCCGAGCAGTGCCGCGATGTTGAGTATGTACACTTTAGAAAGTTCGATATGCGGGACAAAGGTGTAGCGGGCAACGGTAGTCCAATCGATCATAACCATAAACGCCACGGCGACATACGCCAAAAGCGAAAGCGTCAGGTACTTTAAAAAGCGCGCGTAGAGCGGGTAGGGGACCAATATCTCGAGCAGGAGCGTAAACAAAGTAATACCAAGGAGAATGACCGTGCTGTTTGCCGGTATAAGCAGGGTCACGGCAGCCGCCATGGCGCCAAGGTCGGCGCCGATATTAATTGCGTTTGCGACCACCAGGAGCAATACCGCTATATACAAAACCGGCTTTGAATAAAAGCGCTTAATGACGCCCGAGAGGCCGCTACCGGTCACCATCCCTATGCGGCCGCACATCTCTTGTACGGCTATCATAAAAGGTAGGGAAAACGGGGCGGTCCACAACTGCGTGTAGCCGAAGATAGAGCCGGTTTGCGAGTAGGTTGCTATGCCGGACGGGTCGTCATCGGCGGCGCCGGTAATAAAACCGGGGCCGATTGACTTGAACAGCCGTTTAATAAAAGGAATCATTTTTTTGTTACCGCCGGGCCGCCGGGCGTATCTTTGACCTCAAAGCCCGCGTCTTCTATTTGTTTGCGCAGCTCATCGGATTTTGCAAAATCTTTATCTTTTCGCGCTTGTTCGCGCTCATCGGCAAGTTTCTGCACTTCGGCAGGTATTTCATACAAAGGACCGTCCTTTGTGAAATCTAGACCGAGGATTTTATCTACCTCGTCGAGCGTTGCGCGGTTGAGGTTTTTTATATTTTCCCAAACCAAAGCGAGTGCTCTGGGTGTATCCAAGTCATCGGCTATCGCATCATGAAATTTTTTCAAAAATCCTTGATCGAGCGTGCTCACAGGCAAGGCAGCGTAGGCGTTGCGCAAACGTTTCAGTGCAGTGTTAGAACCTTCGAGCGCCTCCCAAGTAAGATTCATCGGGGTGCGATAGTGGCCGGTCAAAAACCAATAACGCAACGCGCGCGGCTCTAAACCGCGCGCGGTAATGTCTGAGAGGTATATGGTGTTGCCGAGTGATTTGGAAATCTTTTTTCCTTCTATTGTAATAAAGGCGTTGTGTATCCAGTAGCGCGCAAAAGGACTTTTGCCGGAGGCGCTTTCAGCTTGAGCAAGTTCGTTGTTGTGGTGTATAGGCACCAAATCCATGCCGCCCATGTGTATATCGATTTGTTCGCCAAGCAAGGCAAATATCATCGCGACGCACTCGCTATGCCAACCGGGGAAACCAAGTCCCCACGGCGACTCCCAGCCTACTTTTTGGTCCGGTTTCCACAGTACAAAATCTTGCGGATTGTGTTTGCCCTCTGTTCCTATCCGCACCCCCGAAAGTTGGCCCTCGGTACTTTGTCCGCCGAGCTTACCGTAGCCGGCAAATTTAGCGGTATCAAAATACACCCCATCTCCGGTTCGGTACGCAAAACCTTTCTGTTCCAATTTTTTTATGAGTTCTATTTGTTGAGGAATATAGTCGCTGGCGCGAGGATACTTGACCTCTGCCGGGTCAACGCCGACTTGCAGCAAATCATCAAAAAACAATGCGGCGTATTTTTCCGCGAGCTCGCGCATATTCTGGAGCGTTAGGGCCTTGCCTTCGGCTCGCAACCCCTTGGTCATTTTATCTTCACTCGCTTCGTCTTCCGATAAATGGCCAAAGTCGGTAATATTGTTTATTTCTAAAACTTTGTATCCCTGCGACTCGAGCGTTCGACGCAAGATGTTTGCCACTACCGGTGGAAAGAGATTTCCGACATGTTGCACGTCATACGCGGTCGGTCCGCAGTTGTACAGGGTGACGGTGCTACCCTGCGGTTTAAATAGTTCCAGTTCGCCCGAGAGCGTATTGCGTAATGTTAGAGCCATTTTTTATACTTAAAGAATGCCAAGAAACACAGTGCGGCAACGCCTAGGATACCCAAAATTACCCAAAAGTCATACTGCGTCCCCAAAACCGGGTTGTGTTTGGCGTCTATCGAAAAGATGCCAACCAGTAGCGTCAGCGGAAAGGTGATAAACGCCATCGCGGTCAGGTTTTTCATAATATCGTTTTGTTTGGTGGATAGCAGGGAGTTGTTTGTCTCGCGCATTTCCGTAAGCGAGTCCTGCAAGTGTTTGACCATACGCTCAACACGCTGGTAGTTGCCGATGGTCTCGCGCGCATAGTACCCGAATTCCTGTCCGAAAAAGCGCGACGCAACCGGCTCGAACGACACCAGCATGTCGTGATGAGGCATCAGCGCCTCTTTAAAATTGTGTATGGTGCGGCCGACATGGGACAGCTCGATGACCATGCCGCGCTCGTCGCCGCGGAAGATGTGCTCCTCGATGGTCTGGAGGCGCTCCCGCACGCCGCTGCACTCGTCGCCGAGCGCGTCGTACAGGCTTTGCAGCATGGACACCAGCAAGTGTCCGCCGTGCGTCGCACCGCCGCGCCCCAACACAGTGTTTACCTCGAAGGATTTGGAAAACGAGTGCAGCGGGTCGATATTTTCATACCTGGTGGTGATAAGGAAGTTTTTCCCCACGACAAAGTCGATTTCCTGTTCCGGACGCGAGCCGACGGTGCGCAGAGCGGGGAAGTGCAGTATTAGATATATAGAGTCGCCGCGCTTCTCTACCTTAGACTTAAACGACGGCGCCAAAAGCTCCTCGGCAAAAGCCGGGTCGATGTCAAACTCGGTCATCACGCCGCGCACCTCGGCGGCGGAGGGGGCGACCAGGTCTATCCACGTTAAATTCCTCTGCGCGTAGCGCGTCATCATGCTTCTAGTATACTATGTTATACTTTTTGACTATGAATAAAACTCGGTTGATGGCGGGCGGATTTGTACTGGCTCTTTCTATCGCTTTTGGCGTCGGTGTTTACACGGGAGTGTCGGAGCGTCTCAATAATACGGCGTCTGCCGCGCAATTTACCATACCGGGGACCGCCATATCACTCAACGGCAACGTCACTACCTCGCAGCCTAAAGATGTCGACTTTGACAAGTTTTGGCAGGCGTGGAATCTCCTGCAGGATAACTTTGTACAAACGCACGCCTCCAACACTATCCCCACGTATCAGGAAAGGGTCTACGGCGCGATAGTCGGACTGACCGACAGCTACGGCGACCCGTACACCGTGTTTATGCCGCCGGCGGAGGCAAAGCAGTTTAACGAGGATATCAAGGGCGCGTTCGGCGGCGTCGGCATGGAGCTGGGCGAGCGCAACGGCTCGCTTACCGTAGTTGCTCCGCTTAAGGACAGCCCCGCAGAGCGCGCCGGCATGCACAGCGGCGATATCATATTGGCAATAGACGGCAAGGCGTCGGAGGCGATGGCGGTGGAAGCGGCCGTCAAACTTATACGCGGCGAGATAGGCACAACGGTGACGCTTACAATCAAACGCGCAGGCGAGCCGTCTGCGCTGACGATAAAGATAGTGCGCGACACGATTAAAATTCCGATAATCAACGCGTACAAGCGCGGCGACGGCATCTTTGTCATCGAGCTGTACAGCTTTTCCGAAAACTCCACCGACCTGTTCCGCGGAGTGCTGCGGCAGTACTTCGAGTCGGGTTCAACACAGCTTTTGTTCGACCTGCGCGGCAACCCCGGTGGCTACCTGGAGGCGGCGGTGCAGATGGCAAGCTACTTCCTTCCGGTCGGCACAACGGTTGTCACAGAAGATTACAAAGGCAAGCAGAGCAACATTGTCCACCGCTCGCTCGGGTACAACGTCTTTGCCAACAAAAAATTGTCGATGGCGATATTGGTCGACCAGGGCTCGGCGTCGGCTTCGGAAATTTTGGCGGGCGCGCTGTCGCAAAACGGCGTCGCAAAGCTCATCGGGACGCGCACCTTCGGCAAGGGCTCGGTACAGCAACTTATGGATCTCGGCGGCGGCGCGCAGATAAAAATTACGGTCGCGCGCTGGCTTACGCCGAACGGAACATCGATATCAGATGGCGGCCTGCAACCTGATATAAAAGCCGAGCGCACGGCCGACGACTACAAGGCCGGCAAAGACCCGCAAAAGGACGCCGCCATAAGCTGGTTCGCCACGCAATAAATTATATGAAAGTAATTTTGCTCAAAGATGTGCGCGGGGTGGGGCTGCACGGCGAGATAAAAAACGTCGCCGACGGATACGCTATCAACGGCCTCTTCCCGAAAAAGCTCGCCGAAGCTGCGACTGAGGAAAAGATTGCCGAAGTGGCGGCCAAGCGCGCCGCGCACGAAGCCTCAGCCGCCAAAGAAGCCGAACAGCTCGACAACAAAGTCGCGGCTCTGCGCGGCAAAACAGTTACTATTGCCGGCCGCGCCACCGAAAAGGGCGGGCTCTTTAAAGCCGTGCACGAAAAGGATGTCGCCAAGGCAATACTCGGCGAACACGCGCTCGCGATACCGGAGGATTCCATTGTGTTTCAGGAAGCGGTTAAAACGGTGGGGGAGCACGTGGTGATGCTCAAAAGCAAAAATCAAAAAGCCGAACTCGGTGTGGTGGTTGCCGCAACACCAAATTAATGTTGTAAAATAGTAGGTCAGACCTACTTAATAAAAACGTTGACCTGTGAGTGGACCTTGGTTTGGCCGGTAAAGCTGATTTTACGTACGTTGCGGAAGTTGACCACGCCGGTCTTGAGCGCAAAAAGGGTGTGGTCTTTGCCGGAGCCGACATTGCGGCCCGGGACCATTTTGTGGCCGCGCTGGCGCACGATAATAGCGCCCTCCTTGGCGAGCTCGCCCGCAAAGAGTTTAACGCCAAGATATTTAGCGTTTGAGTCGGTTAGGTTTTTAGCTGTTCCGCCGGCTTTCTTACTTGCCATATACTATAGTAAACTAACAAAAATGCCTGATTTGAGCAAGTGGTCGCAAAAACTCGAACCATATCTGGTGCCGCTCATCGTGGCGCTGGTCGGACTTACGGCTTTTGGTTTGGGGCGCCTTTCGGCGGAGTGTAGTAGACTGCTTTTATGATAGCCGTTGATGTCGAAGCAAGTGGGATAGGGCCGGACACGCACTCTATTGTAAGCGTGGGCGCGGTTGATATGAGCGACCCTTCGCGGCAATTGTACGAGGAGTGTCGCGTGTGGGACGGCGCTCATATCAACGACGAGGCGTTATTGGTAAACGGTTTTACCAAAGAGCAGATTACCGACCCAAAAAAACAGACGGAAGGGGAGTTGGTGCACAAATTCGCCGCTTTTGCGGAGGCTTCCAGCGACCGCACGCTGGCGGGGCAGAACGTTTCTTTTGACCGCGATATTTTGCAGGCGGCCGCCGCGCGCGC
>ORMF010080932.1_pt1 | contig 13757 bp, 10 predicted proteins | sample 1779871 | NCBI WGS metagenome assembly ORMF01 (sample SAMEA104232316, study PRJEB22302) | groundwater metagenome | biome: forest; feature: aquifer; material: groundwater | place: USA | collected 2011-08-07 | depth 5.4 m | reverse complement strand
GCCGTTCGGCTCTACTCGGCGGATACGGTTGTTGCGGCAGTCCGCGGCCACGATGTTTCCGCTTTGCTCTATTGCCAGCCCGCTCGGTCCGTCGAACCTCGCATTGCGGCCTTGGCCGTCCGCGTCGCCAGGATCTGGAGCGCCGGAGATCGTTGTGACCACGACGTCGGCGCGGCCCAGGACGGACTGGTCGCCGCCTCCGCGCTGCGTCTGCGGATTCGGCCTCATTGGGCCGGCGACAGGCCGCGAAACCAATCCCTTCCACCAGAACAACTGAACGCCCGCAAGGACCACGACGATGACGACCGCCGCAATTCGGGCATCGACCTGCCGGCGGAACCCTGGCCTCATGGAAGCGGCGCCTTGAACAGAGAGACCGGCGCGAGGACCAAGTTATCAGGCCGCAGGAGAATCTCTCCTTCGCCCAATGCAACCGGGGCGAAACCTTTGGACACAGAGGCGGGCCGGGGAAGTCGATCGGCCGTCCCCAGCGGCCAGAGGGACGGCTGAGCGCCGCCGTCTACGTAGTACACACCGTGATCTGTATCGAACAGCTCGCCATTCCGCGGAAGCCAGTCCATTACCGTCTCTGCCTTTCCGTCGGAGCCGATCCGACGTATGCAGCTCACGGTGACTTCATCAGAAGACTCTCGGCTCTGTCCAATCCACATAAGGGTTCCATCACGTGTAACAATACCGAGCGATCGCCCGGCCTCGCCGGCAATTCGTTGCGGTGTGCCCCCGGTCAAAGGGACGGTATAGAACGCCGTGCTCCCGGGACTGCCGGAACGGTAGGCTGCCAAATATATTTTTCCGGAATGGATTCCAATGATACTTCCTTCGCGCTCAAGGAGTTTGGCAACTACTGCTGACTTGGCGCTGCCGATCGGGCCCGACAATATCTGAAGTCCGGGCGCTAAGGGCGGCAGGCTGGACTTGTCCGATACGGATGGCGGTATTTGTACCGACCAATAGGCCGTGTTGCCCTGGCCCTTCGGGCCCCATGCCTCGTTGGGACCGCTCCAAACGACTTCTTCCCGCCCATCGGTGCGGGCGATAAGCCCCGACCAGGAATTCCCTTTGCGGGCAATATATACTAACGTATCTCCGGCAACATCGAAACCGGTGATCACATCCGCTTCGCGTCGCGTGATCTTTCCGTTCTCATCGGCGCGTACAAGCTGGGCATGAGGTCCTTGGGGATTCTCCATCCAGTACCAAATCCCCGCACGACGGATCGCGCCGATAGGAAGGGATCCGATTTGAGCAAACGAACGGGGCCCACCCGCGAATAATGCCCGTGCCGCGAGAATGATGATTACAGTGACCAGGACTAGGATCGCGTAGTTCGCATTCTTCGATCGGACACTAAAAGCACGTTTGGACGTATCGTCTGGTTGCACACTCGTGGAAATGATCATAGAGGTTGGAGCCGCTCATTCTCGTTAATAGGTATCCATTCAATTGGTGATAACGCCGCAGCCGCGCATATACGGACGGAGAACTTCCGGGACGGTGACCGAGCCGTCCGCATTCTGATAATTCTCCAGGATCGAGATCACCACGCGCGGCAGGGCCAGTCCCGATCCATTCAGGGTATGGACGAACTCCGGTTTGCCGCCGCCCTCCGGACGATACCGAATGTTCGCGCGGCGGGCCTGATAGTCCCCGAAATTCGAGCAGGATGAGACTTCCAGCCACTCGCCCACTCCTGGTGCGTACATTTGCAGGTCATACTGCAGTCGATTGGTGGCCGTCTTTTCCGCGGTGCAGACCAAGACGGTCCGGTACGGAACATCCAACGCCTTGCAGATATCCTCCGCGTCATTCACCAGGTCGTCCAGCGCCGCGTCGGAATCGGATGGCCGGCAGATCCGAACCATCTCGACTTTGTCGAACTGATGTCCTCGCTTGATTCCCCGAACGTCCCGGCCCGCCGACATCTTCTCGCGCCGGAAGCAGGGAGTATAGGCGACGTACTTGATGGGTAATACGGAATCGTCGAGTATCTCGTCCCGATGCAGATTCGTCACGGGCACTTCGGCGGTTGGGACCAGCCAGAAATCCTCTTCGGCATCGCGGTACATCGTATCGGCAAACTTCGGCAGCTGGCCCGTTCCGATCAGACACTCGGACTTGACGATAAATGGCGGATAGACTTCCGTATAGCCATGCCGTGTTATGTGCAGATCGAGGAACCATGTGATAAGCGCGCGCTGCAGGGCAGCTCCCGCGCCCAAGAGGACATAGAACCGGGAACCACTGATCTTCACACCACGCTCTATATCGAGGATACCCAGGTTCGCGCCGACTTCCCAATGAGGTCGCGGCGTGAAATCGAAGCTGCGCTGTTCGCCGCCTGAGCGGATGAGGACGTTGTCGTCGTCGCTTGTGCCGTCCGGTACGCGCGGATCGGGCAGATTTGGGATTCCAAGCATGAGGGCTTGCTGTCTTGCATTGATCTCGTCGAGCTGACTCTCGATCTCAGAGATTCTGTCTCCGAGCTCTCGCATTTCGTCCTTAAGCGCTTCGCGGTCGGCAGCTTCGTTCATAGCGCCGATCTTCTTGGAGCCGACGTTGCGCCGATTCCGCATCTCGCCGGCGACGGTCTCGATCCGGCGGCGCTCTTCGTCGAGAGCCAGGACCTGGTCGACCAGAGTAACATCGGCGCCGATTCGTTCGAGACCGTGCTTAACGATGTCAGGCTGTTCCCGTATTAGTCGAATATCGAGCATGAAGGTTCGTCCTGCACCTGGGAGCGCATGCATCTTGAATGCTCCGGTAATCAGACGCGCAATCCAGGTGAAGGGAGATGTTCTCGCCGAATCACGAGCTTCGGGAGTGCGTTTCGCTTGATTCGGCGGCCATTGCCCCGTTTCCTCTGCTCACGGCGTCGACTCGGGCGGGTAGACTATTCCCGGAGATCTTGAATACTCTAGGCGCATTACATTGCGCTGAAAGCGCACCAGCCTGGGAGCGCATGCATCTTGCATGCATTGCCTTTCAACCTGGGAGCGCATGCATCTTGCATGCCCCGATTACCGGTCCTATAGCGATTCATTGAGACGAAGTAACCCAGCGACATCCGCCAATCCGAGGCAAGGAACCATCCAGCCGATCGGCTGGCATTCACGCGGATATTTGCCGCACTTCGATGGTGGCAACGAGTTGATTCAGACTGTGACGTTTCGACTATGCGATTCACTGCCACAAATGCTATTCGACCAGTGGGATCACGACAAGACGCAATTTACCCCTGCTCTTGCTGAAAAAGAGTGGCGGAAGCGAATCGAAGGATGTCTTGACAGCGGGTATGGAAATGCATGGCTCAAATCTCCCGCACTTGCTGGTATCGTCCAAGCGGCCATGCTCTTTTTTGACGGAACCAGGTATCGATTGCATGCCTGGGTTGTGATGCCCAATCATGTACATGCGGTGCTCACACCGAAGACGGCGTTTGATCTCGGAAGTATCTTGCATTCGTGGAAATCTTATACCGCCTCCAAATGTAACGAATTACTGGGAAGAGATGGAAGCTTCTGGCAGAAGGAATACTTCGATCGTTTCATTCGAGACCAATTGCATTTCGAAAGAGCAGTCGCATACGTCGAATTCAATCCGGTAAAGGCAGGACGATGCGAGACACCAGAGGACTGGCAATGGGGAAGCGCACATTGGCGGTGCCACTCAGGAACTCATTGAGCTGGGAACGCGTGTATCTTGCACGCTTGACTTGCACGCTGGAAGCGTGCGCTCCCAGGAGAACTCCATGACCGACTTCCAGGCCGTCATTCTGGGCATCGTCCAGGGCGTGACGGAGTTTCTGCCGATCAGCAGCAACGCCCATCTAAAGATCGTCCCGGTCTTTCTGGGATGGCAGGATCCGGGCGCCGCCTTTGTGGCGGTCTGCCAGTGGGGCACGCTTCTGGCGACTCTGATCTACTTCCGGAACGACATTCTGCAGATACTGCTCGCCAAACGGTCTGCAAGCCCGGACGCGGATGAACGGCAGATCGGAATCCATTTGCTGATACCGATCATCGTGGGGACCATTCCCGTCGTCGTCTTTGGTCTGCTCCTTAGGAAGCAAATTGAACGAGAATTCCGATCGCTTTACATCATGGCCGGGTGCATGATCTTCTTCGCGCTTCTGCTGTGGCTTGCTGAAGCCCAGCACCGCGCGCGAAAATCCCTGAGCGAGGTCAGCGTGGCAGATGGACTCTTCGTCGGAGTTGGACAGGCGTTCGCTCTCATCCCCGGCGCCTCACGCTCGGGAACGACCATTACCGCGGCGCTGTTTACGGGATTGGAACGAGCGGCCGCGGCCCGATTCTCATTCCTTCTGAGCCTGCCGGCAATATTCGCGGCAGGTCTGTTCGAGCTCTGGACCAAACGTCACGACATTGCCACGTCCGGCATGACGCGACCGCTGGTCATCGCAACAGTAGTGTCGTTCGTCGTGGGATGGGCCAGCATCGACTGGCTCATGAAGTTCTTGAAGCATCACCCAACCCACGTATTCATAGCATATCGGCTCCTGGTCGGGCTGGCGCTTTTGGCGCTCCTGCTGTCCGGCCGCATTCAAGACACGACGGGCCCGAATATCGTGTCGGTCCTCGCGCCGGTCACTTCACAATAAAGACAGGACGCTTGGGCCGCCGCCGGCTTCGCACGAAGCGTTACCGTCAGCGACCCTATAGCTGTCATATCGCCTTGTTCCCGTGAAACTCAGGACGGGCTGCCTACTTCCCACAATCCGGAAATCCCGGCGGACAATTGCGGAAGAAGTTGTAGTAGGCTACGCCATTGCTAACATGATTGGCTCCGTTCAGGTTGGGCCGGGGCGAACACGTGAGCTGGCCCGGCTGGATGCGGGTGATGACATTGCGCGGAAGATACTTGGTGTGCCCGTCCGAAAAGCCATAGTTCGCCCCGCCGCTGTGGCGTTCCGCAACCCAGCAGTCCGCTTTCATGCTGGAAACGGCAGGACTGCCCGTGGCGCCAGTGATCGTTACGTACCTCCCAAACCAGTAGAACGGTGATCTCACGACACCACCTACTTGAGCATTACTGTCCTTCTCGATAATCGCGATGGTTTCGGCTGGAACGGTGATATCCGCGATGCTCACGCCATCCCACCGAAAGACTCCCCATGCGGCCCCGGCGGCGGTGCCTGTGCTTGTCCCTGGGGGCGTTGCGGCAGTGCCTTCGTAGCTTGCCCCGCGCTCGCTCGCGGGCTTCGGAAGGACCAGCCCATCGGTTCGAAGATCGGCCGTCGTATCGCTGGGACAAGAGAGGATCTGAACGTTCTTGATGTAGGGCTGGGTCAGGGCGAGACCCCAGGTAATGACGTCGGCCGGCGGGAGCGGCGGCGCCGGATTCGTTGTTGGTAGGCGAGTATCCGCAGGCGTCATCTCGTCGTAATCCTGGGTATACATCTGCAGTGCCGTGCCGAGCTGTCTCTCGTTGGACAAGCACGATGTTTGTCGCGCTTTTTCGCGCGCCTGTGCAAAGACGGGGAAAAGGATAGCTGCTAGAATCGCGATAATTGCGATTACGACGAGCAGTTCGATAAGTGTGAACGCACTTGGCTTCCGAACCATTGGGTATTCTCCCTCCTAGTATTGGACCGACGAGGAAACCGCGAGCAGGATTGCGGTCGGCGCCGGTCGGCGAGCGATCCCAGCGCCTAGTGGTTAATACTGTGGTTATACGAAATCGTCACCGTCCATTTTACGGCGGGGCGGGAGAACGGTATTCGAGGAGGTTAAATCGGGAGACCACCGCAGCAGAGGTATCCGCCATCTGACAGAAAAGTCACTGACGACAGCCGTCGGGCAGCAAACCGCGAATGAGTCTGCTAGTCCAGCCCCTCTCCGCTCTGCTGGATCAGCTTCGCAACCAGCGCCGTCCAGCCGGTCTGGTGGCTGGCTCCCAGGCCTGTTCCATTATCGCCGTGGAAATACTCGTGGAATGGAATGTTGTCGCGCCAATGGGGATCTGTCTGAAACAGCTCTTGTGTTCCGAATACGGGCCGTCGCCCCTGCCTGTCGCGCAGAAACAGCCGGATTAACCTGCGCGATAGGTCCTGTGAGACTTCCCAAAGAGTGAGCATATTCCCCGAACCCGCGGGGTGCTCGACCTTGAATTCACTCCCATAATAGTAGTCGTGCTTCTGGAGAGACTCGATCAGCAGATAGTTGAGGGGAAACCAGATAGGTCCGCGCCAGTTCGAGTTTCCTCCGAACATTCCCGTGGTCGATTCCGCCGGCTCATACCCCACCTCATAACTCCCGCCGTCAAGCTGCAGATTGTATGGATTCTCGCGGTGGATACGCGAGAGCGAGCGAATGCCGAATGGTGACAGGAATTCGGATTCGTCCAGCGCTCTTTTGAGAACCAGCCGCAGCCGCTCGTCATTTACCACCGAAAAGAGCCGACGCCCGCCTGAACCCGGATCGGATACGGATGCAGCGCTGGAGCACAGGTCCGGGCGGTTGCGCAAAAACCAGCCGAGCCGCTTGCGGAACTCCGGCAGACGGTCCAGCAGCGCTCCGTCCAGGGTCTCAACGGCAAACAGCGGAATGAGCCCCACCAGCGACCGCACACGCAGAAAGAAGTGCCCGCCGTCGCCGGTATGGAGTACGTCATAGTAGAATCCATCTTCCTCATCCCACAGATCGACGCCGTCATCTCCTCGCACGGCCGGCCGATCGTTCATCGCGTGGGCGATGTAGAAAAAGTGCTCGAGGAATTTGACGGCCACGTCCTCGTAGTCGCTGTCCTGCCTCGCGAGCTCCAGTGCGATCGCGAGCATATTCAGGCAGTACATCGCCATCCAGCTCGTGCCGTCAGACTGGTCTATGTGGCCGCCGCCGGGAATCGGCGCGCTCCGGTCGAAGATCCCGATGTTGTCCAGTCCAAGGAATCCCCCTTGGAACACGTTTCGGCCTTCGGCATCCTTGCGGTTGACCCACCAGGTGAAGTTGATGAGCAGCTTGTGAAACACGCGCTCGAGGAAGCTGCAGTCACCGGTGCCCCGTAGACGTCTCTCGATTTGGTATATCCGCAGCGACGCCCACGCATGGACCGGCGGATTCACGTCGCCAAACTCCCACTCATACGCCGGAAGCTGCCCGCTTGGATGCATGAACCACTCACGGAGCAGCATGATCATTTGGTCCTTTGCAAAGTCCGAATCGACCAACGCCAGCGCCACGCAATGGAACGCCAGATCCCATGCCGCGTACCACGGGTACTCCCACTTGTCCGGCATGGAGATCACTTCCGAATTGTTGAGGTGTTTCCAATTATGGTTGCGGCCTTTCCACCTCTCTTCGGGAGGGGCAGGCTGTGCGGGATCGCCGGTAAGCCAGTGGTTTACATTGTAATGGTAGTACTGTTTGCTCCAGAGCAGACCGGCAACGGCACGTCGCTGAATGTTCTTTGCATCCTGAGAAATGCCGGCGGGCGCGACCGTTTCAAAGAACTCGTCACACTCACTCCGCCGCAGCTCGAGGATGTCATCGAACGATGCTTCAAGAGCATCTCGGCGGACGTCTGTCATCAGTCGAAGCCGTATAGACTTCGTTTCCTCTGGTCCAATGGTTACGGAATAATAAGCGGCAGCTTTCGTGCCTTGACCCGCCGGGTTCACTGCTTCGCTGTTCGCCCGAACCACGTATTCGTTGATGCCGTCCTTCACAAAGGGCGTGAAGTTCCGTCCGTTCGGCGGATACAGACTCGCGAAGTTGCTCTCATTCTCTGTAAACAGCAGATCGGGTCCGTTGTCGTTGCCTCCGCAGAGCAGTGAATAGTTTCCTACCAGCGGATGCTCCGCTACGATCGTCATGCAGCTGGATTTCGTTTGATCTGAGCGGAACAGGCGTGGATGAGGGTCGTTGTATCCCCACGACCACGTATTCCGGAACCAAAGGGTCGGGAGAATGTGAAGCGTGGCGGATTCAGGTCCACGGTTGGCCGCGGAGATTAGGATCACGATATCGTCCGGCGCGGCCTTGGCGTACTCCACAAAAACGTCGAAGTATCGGTTTTCATCGAAAACACCGGTGTCGATCAGCTCGAACTCCGGATCGCCCTTGCCCCGTCTCCGATTCTCCTCGACGAGCTCTTGGTATGGGTACGCACGGTGTGGGTACTTGTACAGGCATTTCATGTACGAATGCGTCGGTGAGCTGTCGAGGTAGAAGTAGTACTCCTTGACGTCTTCACCGTGGTTTCCCTCGTCGCCGGTCAGGCCGAACAGTCGCTCCTTCAGAATGGCATCCTTGCCGTTCCACAAGGCAATTGCGAAACAGAGGTACTGATGCTCATCGGAGATTCCGGCGATTCCGTCCTCACTCCAGCGATAGACGCGCGAGCGGGCATGATCATGAGGGAAGTACGACCATGCCGAACCGTCCGGACTGTAGTCCTCCCGAACGGTTCCCCATGCCCTCTCGGCCAGGTAAGGCCCCCAGAGCTTCCAAGGCGCTTGACCTTCGCGAGCTTCCTCGAGTCTCTTCTCTTCGTTGGTCATTACACGAACTTTGGAGTGCGATGACTTGACACCGCTTTCTACCCAACTCAATCGCGAGAAGTGAGAACGGCTGCAGAAAAGCTGGTGCCTCTCCCTAGCCGACTTGCTTGACGACCAGCCGCAGATGCTCTATGATGAATGCACGTCCGGAAGAGGCTGCAATATGAGCGGCGATAACTCCGAGAAACCGATCCCCAATACCCGGCGATTGAACTATTCGAAATGGTCCACGGCCGCCATCGTCCTGGCATTTGCGGCGCTCTGCACGTGGATTCAGTACACGATCCGAATCGATTTCGGTCCCGACGAGCCATACCATCTCGAATATATCCATACGATCGCCTTCGAGCAGCGGCTTCCGGAACCGGCCGAAACGCACGCGGTGCAGCACCCCCCGCTCTATTATGGACTCATGGCGGTGCTGTGGCGCGCCGCCGGCGCCGACCAGCGCCCTCTCAGCGTGACCCCCGGACCGGATGCCCTCCCGCAGCTCGACGACGAGAGTGTCCGCGCCCGGCACGTGCTCCGCTTCGCATCCACCCTGTTCGGCTGCCTGACGCTGTTGTTGATCGCGCGACTGCTCATCGTGATCGGCACGCCGGCCGCCTGGCGCCCCTGGATTCTCTTGGCGGCCGCCGCCGGACCCATGCTCCAATATGTAAGCTCCGTCGTCAACAACGAAGGCTGGTCCATTCTCTATTCAACGGCGGTATGCCTGGCAATAGTTAAGATCGTCAAGTCCAACACCATCACCATGAGACAGGCCGCCGCGTTCGGACTTCTGATCGGCCTCGCGACCTGGGTCAAGCAGACAGCGCTGTTTGCCGCACCGATCGCCCTATGGGTGGTTTGGGCCACGGGACTGCGCGACGATCGCATCCGACGGACCGGGGTTTTCGCGTTCGCCGCGCTATCGATCGGAGTATGGTGGCCGGTACACAACCGGCTCGTTTCCGGCGCCTGGTTCCCTTCCTACACTCGGCCGCCGGAGCAGCCGGACTCACCGTTCGCTTATGTACTCCAGCATCCCCGCGAGATCATAGAATGGATGCGCACCATTCTCGAAACCAGCTTCCTCCCGAACTTCTCATGGGCGTTCATTCCCCGCCATGTGTCGACGCTGGTCGTCGTAATCGGAGTTGTCCTGATCGCCGTCCTATATTTCGCGAGCAGGACCACAGTTGAGCAGTCCGAGGATCGCAGGCTTTGTGCGCTCGCGGCGGCAGCCGTGGCTCTAATATTTGGCGGAATCTTCCAGTACACGCTGTTCATCGATTGGCGCGCTCAGGTCGGCGGACGATATCTGCTTAACGCTATCTCATGGGTCGCTGTGCTTGCGGGGCTCGCGTTGCCGCGATTGGCCCGTTCTGCGGCGGGCGGCCGGACGTCTCTTCCTATCTATATTCCCGCCGCCGTCGCCCTCTTCGTGCTCTTCGACCTGCGCTGGTGGTATCTCGTCGGCACATACTACGCCGACCTCGCACAGAAGATCATAGGAGCGGGCGGCTGACCCACCCTCCGGGCTGGCACCTCATTGACCAAGCAGTTCGTCGCAGGGGCGAAGCACTCGGAGACCAACTTCTGTCCGCCGAACAAAGCCTGTCTGTCCGAAAGCTTCGCCCGTCTCTTACCGAAATTGCCGACTGCTCGCATGAACACTCTCTGACCCTGAACACGAGATCACTTGACCATCGCCACATACCAGTCGAGGAATGCGTCCTTCCGCGGCTTGATGAGGACCGTGACATTCGGGGGACCGTCAGTGATCCTGGTCAGACCATCGTCCTCCACGACCACGTGGCGCTGCTCCATATCGCAAAAGGAATGGCCTAGGGCGTGCGCCACAGCGACCGGATCGAAGAGGGTCGGAACGCCATTCCCCCATAAGTTGGTCAACGCCGCCAGCGCATCCGTTGTCGGAGTTCCCTTGGCGAAGAGCCGCTTCTGCCGCTCCGGATCGAGCTGCATCATCGAGGTGACCTCCAGCCCGGCCATAACTACCGGCACGCCGCTTCCAAAGACGGTCCGTGCAGCCCCGGGATCGCACTTGATGTTCCACTCGGGCGTGACCGGACCGCCGCCATAACCGGAATGTACCGCGCCGCCCATAATCACGATCTGCTTGATCTTCCCCTTTACCTGGGGGTACTTTGTCAACAGGTCGCCGATGTTCGTCAGTGCGCCGACCGGTACGATCGTCACTTCGCCCGGCGCGCGCTCGATCTCCCGCTTCATGAACTCCGCCGCCCCCTCCGGCTTGATGGACCGCGATTTGTAGCCATGCGCCCATTCATATTGCCTGCGGATCGGATTGCTATTGGGACGGCCGGCGTAAACGGGCACATTGGGCCTACCCAGGACCTTCAGCAGTTTCGCGGCCAGTTCCGCGCGCTTTCCGGTCTCTCCGAAGGACGTGGTCACGCCCAGAATCCGCGCATTCGGCAGGGACGCCAATAGCGCAAGCGCATAGGCGTCGTCGACATCATCCCCGATGTCCGTGTCGAGAATTACTTTTTGCTGTGCAGGCTGCGAGTCGGCCGCCGCCGCTGCCGCACAAATAGCAAGCGTTAACACGATGGTCACGAATTCCGCTCTCAATGTCGGGGCCTCCTCATGCGGGTGCTGCACATACTCTTAGCCGCCGCCGCACCCTGCACCTGCCTACAAGCGACATACGGCGCTGCCAGCGCGCGGAGAGGTCGTAAACCGTCTGATAGTTTTTTCGACGGCCGGTAACATCGCCTTTGACGGGTCATCCCCTGTCTATAACCACGCCCAGGTTCGATCCGGGCGTCGACTTACACCAAAGGAGGATACCTAAGTGAGAATATCTGGATTTACCCGCACAGGACTTAGCGCCATCGTGATTGCCGGGATGCTTGGATGTCTAGCGCCGGCGATGGCGCAGGATACGAACCCGGACCTACCCGTTGGATATGAAGTCTTCTCCACGAATACGCCGGGAGGAGGAGGCGAGCTGCAGTCGCAGGGATTGACAGGTGAACGTACCGCATTCGCAATGAGTGATGCCGCCCCAGCGGCGCCGGGAGTGGTCAACGTTGTCGTGACCTACTACGCCAGCAAGGAAGCGCTCGACAAGGCCAAGGCGGAGAAGAAGAAGAGAGACGAGGAGAAGAAAAAGAAGAAAGAAATCAAGGAGCCGGCGAGAGGGCCGGATGTGCCCACATACGACCCCCGTTTCTGGGATTACAAGGACGGCAAGCTCGTTCCGCATAAAGACGCGGACGGCAAGGATCACTCCGATTGCCCAAAGCCTCCCAGATTCGAGTGCGGGCAGCACTATCTCTGGTGGCTGAAGCATCACAAGCACGTTGAAAAGGACAAAAAGCAGGGCTGCGCTGCGCCGACCGAACAGATCATGGTCACGGGCACGGTCGTGGCGGGTGAGGAAGCCACTGCAACGGTGCTCGATCCCAGGGGCACGGTCGTTTGCGGAGCGGTCGTCCAGCTATCGGACGGGCGCAAACTCATGACCGACGAGAACGGCCAGGTGCGCTATAACGTGCCCATAGATACCGAGATGATCGCGCTCTCCCTCGTGGGAACCAGTGCGATCGCGGAAAGCTGGATCTGGAAGAACCCGCCTGCAGGGGGAATCCAATTCCATCCGCAGACGGTCGGACAGTTGGGTCAGACTGCTGCAATCACAGGACATGGGCTGCCGAGAAACGGCGAAATTCTCGTGGGCGGACAGCGGGTGCCGGTCTACGCATCGTCGCCGACCGGATACGTCGTCGGCTTACCCAATTCATTGGGGGCGGGCACAGACCTATGGTGCTGAGGCAAGGCAATGACGTCCTGGCCGCCGCGCCGATCCAGCTCGCCGATCTGCGGGTCGAGTACGGAAAGACGATGACGACGGGCCAATCCAGCTTCTTCGACATCTTTGTCGAGGGACTGGAGCTGCCGTCTATGATTCACGTTGCGAATCTCGCACCACAAACTCTCGCCATTAAAGGTCCGGCTCAGTCCGGAACGATTCAGAGCTGCGGCGGATCGCCAAACACGGCGAAACTTCCTGTGCAGGCTCTGCATCCGGGCGCTTTTGCGCTCAGGCTGACACTCGATCAGCAGACATGCACGGACAATCGGGCCCTCCAGGGCCCCTCCATCAGCGCGGATCAGGCGTCGATGGGATTTGCAGCCGATGCAAGCAGCTCCGTTGGCGGAATTCTCAGGAAGGCGTTCCTGGATTGGTGGCGCGACTGGATCGAGGCGAATTGCGCGTTTGAGGGGATCGAAGGCATGATCGACAGCCTCAATGGTTACCCTCCGAGCGACGACATGGTCCAGGTCAACACCAACAATGCGGGCGTCGCACTGACGAAGGGCGCCAAGAAGAAGCTCGCCAAGATGCTCAAAGACCGCGCAAAGGAGCTAAGAGATAAGGCGAAGGACCTGCGCAAGGACGGCAAGGGCGACAAGGCCGACCTTCAGGACAGCAGGGCCCATGCGTTCGACGTGGCGGCCGCCGCTGTGGATAGTTCCATGTCCTCGGCAGCCAAACCGTGAGCGCCACTGCAGAACCACTAACAACCGCCCGGACAATTCGTCCGGGCGGTTTTCTTTTTGTGGCACGTCTCGTCCGCACACAGCACGCAACAAATCCAGCGCTCCGACGTATAATCAGTTCAGAGGAACGTCATCGTGGCCGAAGCGCCTGCTTACATACCTTTCGAGATCTCCAAATGGCGTCCGCCAGCGCCGACCGAAGCGGACCGCGAGAAAGTCGAGTACTGGACGCGCGAGCTGGAACGGGAGATTCGCGAGTACAAAACATGGCGGATGAAGCGGCGGCTCCGATTTGGCGCCTGGATTGCGATCATAGTCCTGATGCTGGTCGCGAAGCGCAGCCAATTCTCAGGCTTTTGGTGGATGTGGTGGTTATTCGGAGGCGGCGCTGCGGCGGATACCGCTGCCGGCAGTCGCTATCGAGCGGTAAGCGAGCTCGCTGGCGCGCGCGATCCCCGCGCGGCCGGAGTTTTGGCCATTGCCTGCCGGGATGGCGACGGAGATATGCGCCGGCTAGCCGCGAGAACATTGACCAATCTAATGCCCCGGCTTCAGGCGAGCGACGCCGCCTTTTTCAGCGACGACGCAATGAACGCCCTTATTGCTCAGCTCCATCGCCGGGACACAGCCCTCCTCGTCGCGATCCTGAAGGGACTTCAGCAGATTGGGGACGAGCGCGCCATTC
>ORMF012122898.1_pt1 | contig 13758 bp, 13 predicted proteins | sample 1779871 | NCBI WGS metagenome assembly ORMF01 (sample SAMEA104232316, study PRJEB22302) | groundwater metagenome | biome: forest; feature: aquifer; material: groundwater | place: USA | collected 2011-08-07 | depth 5.4 m | reverse complement strand
GTCGCAAGTCTTGTGGAAGAAGGATTAGGGCTTGGCTATCTACCTGATTATATCGGCATAAAATATAAAACGCTTTTAGAACCCTGTGATTTTGGTATAGAAAGACACCAGTATCGAATTAGTGCTATTTTCCTTCGCGGGGCCAACTTAAGAAAAAGCAGCAAGGTCTTTCTTTCCTATTTTTCTTGATTTTCTTTCATCTTTTTTTCTTTTTTTAACTTTTCTAATTTGCCCTCTAAAATACGAACTCTATCCTTTTGATGTTCTGCTAAGGCATACTCTCTTCTCGATTCTAAAGACAAATCCCCTTTACATTGCCACCTACGAGCCAAAATTAAATGCTTTTCGATGTCTTTTAGATGTCTTTTTTTTGAAACTTCCAAAAGTTTAATCTGCTTATCCAGCTCTTCTATTTGATTTTCTCCAAAAGATTTTTCTTCTGGATATAGGTTAAATAGAAAAAAAATACACATCAAACCTATTAGGCTAAACATTTTCCTCATAACCTTACCGTTATAACTGAAATTTTTATTGATTGATAATTCTTCTTCCTTCATTCTCACTAAAAAAAATACATCAATAGATACCAAGAAATCAATGATTAATATATTAATTTATTATTGAATCATATAGAAATAAAAATATGAACTACTATTATTTTTTTATATCAAATTCAGGGGAAATATGAATAGGCTACGCTCATCTCTAATTGTTGGTTTAATGTTTTTAATAAATTTTTGCGCAGCTGATTCTTTCCAATGTTTCGATTCCCCCTTCAAAGAAGACACATTCGATCTCCAAACAATCTTATTTTCAGGCAATACTAACATCTCTTTAGCTGAAAAAATCGCCAACCATCTGGGTACAACTTTAGGCTCTTCTAGCTTAAAGAGCCTAACTGATGGAGGCGTTCATTTCCTAAAAGAAGAAAGCATCCGAGGTAAAAATGTACTTATTTTACAATCTGGATACGCTTCTCCTGGACAAAGCATCAATGATAACTTGATGGAACTCTATCTACTTGTAAGAACCATGAAAAAGGCTTCTGCAGCTAGTATCACAGCCATCATCCCTTATTATGGACATACTCGCCACGATCGAAAAGTCTTCTCTAGAGCACCAATCTCCACTGCAGACATAGCTTTATTTTTAGAAGTTGCCGGAGTAGATCGTGTAGCTACCCTAGATCTTCACTGCGGACAAATTCAAGGTTTCTTTCGCAATGTTCCAGTTGATAATCTCTATGCTGCCTCTTTATTTGCTCCCCATTTTGCCATAAAAGATCTTTCTAATGTTGTTGTCGTCTCTCCTGATAATGAAGGAGTGGAAAGAGCAAAAGAATTTGCAGGAGGATTAGAAAAATACGGCATCCCAACTGATCTAGCCTTAGTTAGTAAACAAAGAAGCTCTTTAGGACAAATTCAGTCTATGGCTTTGATTGGCAACGTAAAAGATGCTGATGTCATCTTAGTAGCTGATATCTGTGATGCAGCTGACACCATCATTAAAGCTGCGAAGCTACTCCAAGAACAAGGAGCCCGTCGGATTTTTGCTGTAATTACACATCCTGTATTCTCAGATAACACCTTAGAAAAAATTGGCAATTCTGTTATAGAAGAAATGGTCATAGCAGATACTATTCCCCTCAGTGATACAGCCCCTTCTAACATTCGATCGATCCCTATAGCCCCTTTATTAGGCACTGCCATAAGAAAGACTCCCATAGGAGAATCCTTAGCAGGCCTCTTCCCTTAACGCAAAAAAAACTATATGTTTAGATATCATCAACTTTCCTCTGACGAAAAAGACATTATTATTCATAAACGAACTGAAAGGCCTCATAGTGGACTCTATAATGACTTTCATGACATCGGTGTTTTTGTCTGCAAAAAATGTGATCAGCCTCTTTATCTTTCTCAAAATAAATTCTCTTCAGGCTGCGGCTGGCCTAGCTTCGATGAAGAAATCTTGGATCATATGAAAAAAATTCCCGATAAAGATGGAGTTCGAGTAGAAATTGTATGCAGCCGTTGCGAGGCACACCTTGGACATGTGTTTAAAGGGGAAAGGTTCACGCCAAGAGATACTAGACATTGCGTAAATTCCCTTTCCTTATCTTTCATCTCAGCCTTTACACCTGAAAGGTATGAAAGAGCTCTTTTTGCTGGAGGGTGTTTTTGGGGCGTAGAGCACTTGCTTAAAGACAAACAAGGTGTTATATCCGCTAAAGTAGGTTATATAGGAGGCCATGTTGCAGATGCGACCTATGAAGAAATCTGTACAGGATTAACAGGTCATGCGGAAGCTGTAGAAATTGTTTTTAATCCCCAAATTATCGACTACAAAAGCCTTACGAAACTATTTTTTGAAATCCACGATCCTACACAAAAAAGAAGACAAGGCCCTGACATCGGAGAGCAGTACCGCTCCGTTATTTTTTACCTTACAAAAAAGCAAAAAGAAGTAGCTGAAGAGCTCATTTTATTCTTAAAAAAACAAGGCTTATCTATCGTGACAGAAGTCACCCCCGCAGGACCTTTTTATCCTGCAGAGGAATATCATCAAAACTACTATGACAAAACGGGTAAAATACCCTATTGTCATAAGTGGGTTAAACGATTTTAATCTTTTGCCTTCTCCATTTGCTGCAAAATTCCATGAGTTTCTTTTACATATTCTCTAGCATAATAAGCACGTTTTTCGAAGAGGAAGTATTAAAAAGTATAGTTCTGCCCTCTTTTTTTTCTCTCCAAAGAATCTGAGTGTCTACAAGAAGCTCCAAATAGATAAATAACACCATTCATGTAAAAACTCCTTAATGATTCGCATCTAATGTAGAAGGTATTTGCTGCCAAGGCGCCGGCTTAGCTATAATTGTTCCATCTTCCATCAAAGTTAGATGTATATTTACATCAGCTCCAGGATATGATTTATGATTTGCACCAAAAGCACAAAACCCCGTTAAAAGCGTTCTCCTACTAGACACCTTCGAAAGGTTAGGCCCACTTCCATGGAAAAGATGAGGGTGCATAAAAAGAAGATCCCCGGGCTCTGCATTCATCCAAACTAAATCTTCTTCTAGCCCTTCCGGCTCCGGATAGTTATTCCTATCAATCCATAATCCCCCATTTTCTTGAGTCATAGGATCTATGGGGATAACACAAATGGCATAGCTTCCATTTCCTGAAATATCTTCCCAATCAGGATCAAATGATTTTCTAAATTCAATATCACGATGTTTTGGAAATGAGATTCCATCCCCTGGCATTTTAGGATGAACTTGAGAAATCAAATGTTCTAACTCGGATGTATTTAATAGCTCAAAGAAAGTATGAAGCATTTTAAAAGAACGCACTGTGTCTAATAAAGCAGGGTTCATACCGCACACTCCATTAACTCGAGCAATCGAAATGGACGAGTCTGAAGATCTTCTAAAAACAATTCGAGATCCATTTTTATACAACATCTGATCCTGATCAGATAAAAATTGATCGTTAGACTGCTTAACTTCTTTTAAGGCATCCTCTATAAGCATCGTAATATTTTCATCTAAAAGATCTACTTCCTCTTGAGTAAGACACTGTCTTTTAAAAAGATACCCTTGCTTATAAAAAAGATCAATATCTTCGCTTGTCAAAAAGCCTTTTTCTACTCCAATCCCTAGAGTTGAAAAAGAAAATAAAACAAGCGTTGCAGCTAACCAAATCCTTGTCCTTATCATCATAGCCCCCTTACATTAGAACATTAAATAGTAGGGCTCAAAATCAAAAACATCAAGAGTATTAGCTCATATATTGCATTGACCTTATAACAGTCTGACAATATTTTTAAACCCGTTAGCATAAGGTTCATATAAAAAAAACAACTAAGAGCATAGAACTATGCAGTCGGCCTCTATCTTAATTTTTCGTTGCTTATAAAGAGCTCCTAAGCATTTTTTAAACACTTTTTTGCTCATTAACAATTCTTGAATAATTACTTCTGGATCACTTTTATCCGTGAGGTATAAAACACCACCACTCTCTTGTAATTTTCTGAGTAGCAAGTCTTGTGAGTCAATGACCTGATCGTATCCCTTCTTTTGTAAAGAAACATCAATTTTACCATCATCACGAATATTTTCAATGAATCCCTTAATCTTATCCCCTTTGTGAAGGGGTCGGAAAATCTTATTAAAAAAGACAAGCCCAATGTAAGTGTTATTAATGACTACCTGATATCCAAGATCTGATTTCCCTCCCACTAAGAGATCCACCTCATCCCCTTCTCTAACAGTAATATCTCGATTACTAAATCCCTTAATTTTAGCTGAAGCAAACAGACGATCTGTTCTTTCATCAAGACAAAGACAAACTGTGACTTTATCACCCTTTAGAACTCTTCCCTCTTGCTCTGCAAAAGGGAGAAAAAGATCTTTTTCAAGACCCCAGTCTAAAAAAGAGCCAAATCTTGTGACATCTTTTACTTCTAATACGGCAATCTCATCTAAAGAAATTTTCGGAGTGAGCGTAGTAGCTACAATACGATCTTCAGAATCCGTATAGAGAAACACATCAATAAAATCCCCTAGATTTAAATCTTTTGGCACATACTTGTTTGGAAGCAAAACCTCTTCATCACTACCTTCATCTCTTAAAAAAACACCAAATACTGTTTCTTTAAAAAAATACAAGGAATTTACTTTCCCTAAACAAAGCATAAAAACACCAATTTTCAATAAAATTAAATAAATAGAATGCTTTAAAAGCATTTAAAAGTAAAAGAATAAAACGATATAATGTAAATATTTTTTCACAGCCAAAGTGATGTCCCGTAAACTTTTAATGCTTATCTACAAAAGAACTACAATCTTTTCTTGAACCCCTCCACTGACCTCTACTTGAAAGTCTTTTGTAATGTATACATCATACTCAAGCCTCACCCCAAATTCCTTAGGCAGATAAATACCGGGCTCTATCGAAAAACAGGTATTTGGGAGTAAAGGACGGTCATCCCATGTTTCAATACTATCTAGATGAGTCCCAGGGCCATGATCTTTTGTATAAATGTTATGTCCTGTCCTATGAATAAAGTATGACCCAAAACCTGCTTCTTCAATAACTTCTCTAGCGGCTCTATCTAACTCATATCCCTTAGTTATCTCTTTTTTTGCACATTTTTCTCTAAGTACATCTGTCGCTTTTTTCTGTGCTTCATAGACAATAGAAAAAATCTCTAATTGTCTTTGCGTCGGTTTTACATCAGCTACAGCCACTCTAGAGATATCTGCAAATACAGCGCCAGGCTCTTTTTTCTTACACCAAAGATCGATAAGAACAAAATCTCCTTTTTGAATAATGGAGTGCATGTCTTTTGTTGGACTATAATGAGGGTTGCTACTATTTGCATTTACAGCGCAAATAGGCCGCCCTTCTAATACACATCCTTGCCCTTCTATCTCAGTAACCATGCATTGCTGAACATCATACTCTGTAACAGGAGTTCCTTTTTTTAACTGAGAAGACAAAAAGTCCCAGGCAAGCAATGCAGCCTTATCGAGTACTCTTGCTGCTTCTAGATGCTGCTTTCTTTGTTTATCTGTTAAGCAACATAGAAATGGCTGCAAAAAGCTATGAGAGGATATGACCTTAGGAACCATCTCGCGGATAACGTCTAACGTCCCTCCATCCACATAAGAGATAGAAGGAATAGCATTTCGTGGAGAGTATTCCATAGCAACACAGTTTTTCCCTTGTAAAAGCTCTTGCAACACTTCTTCTAATGTCTGCCATTGAAAGTAAACTTTTAAGGTCCCTTGCAAATGATCCACTATATGCGTCTCTGTTGCATGAACAATTTTCACAGGATCCCCAAAAGCTGGAATCCAATAAAAAAGCCTTCTTGTCAAGTGAACTTCTGGACCTATTTCTAAAAAATCGATAGCTAGTGGATTTCTCTTTTGAAAATCGTATAAAAGCCACCCATCTACTTTTTCTTTTTGCAAAAGCTCTTGTACCTTAAGAATTTTTTGTTCCATAGATCTCCTACTGATATAAATACTGAATTAAAGCGGACGCAGCCACTACACGAATACTTTGAAAAGGCTCTTTTAAAACATCGAGTAAAAAAGGGGCTACACTTGGGTCTTTAATATGACCTAGGGCTTCTAAAATATGGATTTTCATATCTCGATCTACTTTTGCATAAGACTCCATAAGAACTTTTGTGGCTTTAGGATCATTTCCGAGCATAGCTAAAATTAAAGCCGCCTGTATCCTTATCTTTTCTTCAGGATCTGTCAATAATTGCTCTATAAGCTGCAATGCATCTTCTCCACCTTCTTGCAAAAGAGTTGCTGCAGCAACTCCTGTAACACCCCAATCTTGATGCTGCAAAAAACCTTTGACCGCTTCTATCGCTTTTGGGTGTTTGATAATGCTTAAATAAGATAAAATTTCAAGTCTTGTAAGCTGATCCACTACCTGTGGGTATCTAGGAATTTGTTCTATATAGTCTACTGTACTAGGAGCTAAACTACGAAAAAGAGGACACTCCCCTTGCTGCCACATCCAAAGGGGTTCATCTTCAGCTAGAAAAGCCGAAAAAAGAACATCTGCAGCAAAGGGTAGCTCTTTTTTTTGCCCGATTAGCCCCATCGCCAAGTTGACTTTTGTATAAAGATCTTGTTCCTTGCGTAACTCTTCCAAGGCTAAAGAAGAGCCTAAAAGCCCGGTTGCTGCTATCGCAGCAGAGGCTAGTCTTTTAGGTCCTAGTACGTCTTGCTCTATCCATTTCTTTAAAATAACCTTCCCCTCTTCATAACCTAAAACTGTCGCAAGCCAACCCGCTGTGATCGCAATGGAAGGACTTGTACTTTCTAGATTTTTTTGTATGTAAGACAAAGTAGGACGTTCTTCTAAAAAATCGATTCGTAAAAGCCCCAAGGTGCTCATAGCAGAAATTCTTACATCGGGAGAATCATCTTGTAATAGAGGAATTAATCGATGAGCCTCTTCTACTGAGTTAAAATGAGCTATAAGCTCACTTCCTAGATGGCGCAGGCCCGCTCTATTGCTCGATAGCAACTCGGAAAGCTCTTCTTTTGAGACTTTGTCATACATATTAACTAAAGCTAAAATAGCAGAGGCTTTTTCTTCAGCCAAAGTTCTTGAGTGCGCTACAATATCTTGTACCATTTTTTTAGCCTGTTTGATACGTAAAACTCCAACAGCTCGAATAACTTCTAGCCTTACAAACCAAACAGACTCTTCTTTTAACAGGCGTAGTAACTCTCTTTGTAGAGGTTCATCTCCATAATTCAAAGAAAGCTTAACAGCTAAAGATCGTAAGAAGGCATTACTCCCTCTTAACTCTTTTAACAAAATAGGAAGAGCTCTAGCATCTTGTGTAAAGGCGGCCCCCAATAAAGAATACAAACGAACCATAGGTAAGGCAGACTCTTCTCCCTTACTTAAAACTCCCCAAGCAAGCCATTCTGATACAAGACGATGATCCACTTTATCTTGCTCTTTCTTCCAAAGAGAAGAAAATTGCTCAATAGCTTCTACTTCTTCTCCTTTCTGACAAAGAGCTTCTAAATAAACAGTTTGTAATTCTATAGAGTCTGGATACTTTTCTGTAAAATATTTAGCTTCTTTTACAGCAGAATCCACATCTTTAATAAGAAGATGTCTCCGCACTCTTCTCATAGAGGCTTCTGCCGGAACTTCTCCAAAGCAAGAGACAGAACTACAAGAAAAAAAAACAGCAAAAGACCAAAAAATAACTTTAGGTAAAATCGGTATGCGAAGAAAACAATTTTCCTCCGACAAGGTGAAAATGCAAGTGTTCAACAACTTGTCCTCCTTTTTTTCCATTGTTTGTAATCAGACGATATCCATCTGCAATCGAAAATTGGGCAGCAAGTTGCATAGCAACAGAAATCATTTCCGTCACTAAAGGAAGATCTTTAGGAGAAGCTTCTTGTAAACACCGAATTTCTTTCTTAGGAACAATTAAAATATGAACAGGGGCTTTGGGTGCTATATCTTTAAAAGCCAAAATCCTCTCGTTTTCAAATACTTTATCACAAGGAATCTCTCCTCTTATAATCTTTCCAAATATCGTGCTCATTTAAGCCCTCCAAGAAAGTGCATACTCTAAAGCTTTAAACGCATCTTCTTTTGTTTCCCATACAGAAGTGAATCGTCCTTTATGACAAAAAACAGCTCCAGGAAAACCACTCACCTTCTTAAAGTCCTCTTCTAAAAGCCCTGCCCACTCTAAAGGAAGAGGCTTTCTCACCTTCATCCTATCTATTGTACTGGGGGGAATTCCCCTCACCTTCCATTGATTACCTGAAGGCATCACAACAAACTCCGCCGGATGACTATCTCCCCCAAGTTCGAAAAAGCTATCTATCCAAGGCATAGACTCTTGAAAAAAAAGAAAATTCTTTCTCTCTTGCATAGCTAAACGAACCTTCTCTTTACATTCTTGAATGTAAGTAAATCTATCCATAGCTCTTGTAATATGTCCTAAAACAAACTCTAAAGCTAAACTAAAGGCCTTATCTTGCTCTTCAGCCGGCACATCGTATCGGATAGGAACAAAATTACTAATAATTTGAGAAAAAGAGCAAACTCCAGCTTCTAAAATAACTCTTCCATTGTCATGGGCATCCACCCCCTGAATAAGAGAATGATTTAAAAAATCATACACCAAAGAGCTTATTATCCCCTGCTCTTTTAAATACGCCCAAATCATCCCTGCGCTACTTAGATCCCCTCCATAAGAAAGTTGATGATGATCAAATTTCTTTTTCTTAGGATCGTATTCTCCCCCAACATCGCAAACAAATTCGCACTGATCTAGTAATTCTTTATTCCGAGTTCGAATACATTTTCCCTTATCTATAAGACCATAATAAAGCAAAAGGGCACATGCTGTGACTTCATCTGCATGAAACAATCCATTATGAGTTCCAAAACTTTTAGGGATAACCATACTCACCTTCTTAAAACCAAACAACTTAATCTACTGTAATATAACAAAAATAGCAATTGCATTTACAAGGGAATTTTATATTTTCTCCTTAAAATAGCATATTTCTGTTTTGCTTTTTATCACTCTTGCGTAATCTGAAGATAGCAACACCAAAGGCAGTTCATTTATGCAAAGTTACCTAACCTCCGGTCTTTATGATCTTATCTCTCCTGACGGGTATGTCATCGCATATCAAAAGATCAATTCTACCACAGCAACTGCCACCGTATGCATAAAAAATATTTCACCCGCTTACAAAGGATTTTCTCTAGACATTCATCAGATCTCCTTTAATTTAAAAAGTACTCTTGCTCAACTTGGATTAAATGGCGTAGGATCTGAGTATCTCTTAAATAAACAAACACTGTCTGCTGAAGTGAAAGTTCTTTTAACAGCTCACAGCAAACTTGCAGAACTACTACTAGACAATATTTTTATAGGATCTTACATCGGTAAATTATTTGCAGCTGACGATAGAAGAAGAGTTCGTGATCCTGATTATCTATTAAGAATGTTTAATCGCAATGACCGCCTCGGAAGACCCCTTCTTTATCTTGGAGATCCTCAAAATAGTGAGAATCTCATCTTAGAAAAAAAAGAAGACTATACCGTTGCCTTTTTGACATTACTAGATGGAACATTAAGTTACGAAGATCAAACAGAAGGCTTTATACCCACCCTAGGAAAGGCTTTACAAAGCACAAATTTCCAGTTACGTCCTCTATTGCAGTTGCTCCAAAAATGGAACTTGGGTCATGCAAAAACTTTACAAGACAACCAAATTCTTTTAGTTAAAACACAACCCCTCCATATTCGAACTGTTTTTGGTCGAGTATGCCAAAATCTTTTGCCAGAAGGATTTCATCACACCTCAGCCAACATCTTAGAGCCTGACACAAAAGACTCTGGAGATATATATGAAATATTTGGATCCGCAAAAACGGAACTTAAAACAATTCCTCTGGAATTTTTTACTTTAGAGCCCCATCGAGAACACGTCTTCTTCTCTGATAGGGACCAATTACAAAGTAGTTTAGAAAATAAAGAAGTTGTATTCCATGCCTTTGAAACAACTCCAGCTCCAACTCATCACAAAACTGCTACATTTATTGTAAAAGGGGAGCAGCTTTTACAATTGCAACCTAAAGACTGGCTTTCTAAAGAGCCTAATTTCTATGAGTTTCCTGGAGTAATCTATCACGCAGAAAGACAATCCTTTCTTGTACAAAAATATATAGAACAACAGCCGGCCTACCCGTTTTTACGCGCTATGGAAACCGGACTGATCACAAGCCAAGGTGTTTTATTTTCCAGGTTTCTCCCTTCTCCTCTGATGAAAAAAATCTTATTAAGCGAGCAAGTGCATGACTGCTTAAAAGGCATTTACTTTGAAACACCTTCTCATTCTTCCGGAGACTTTTTCTCTAATGAAGATAGAGCTATGTTGCATGACCTTGCTCAATTTGCCATCCCCGTATACTGGGCTGACAGGAAATCTAATATGATTCTTCAATATGTACCTAAACCTCGAACAGATAGCGGGATGTTTACCCCACTATCTCAAGTAGATGATTTTCTACAAGCAACCTCTTTTGGTATTTATGGATCTAATCTTTTATCAGGGAACCTTGAATCAGAACTCCTCATCTTATTTGATGAGCTAGAAAAACTACGACATACCGTAGATCACCCTCTTTTCAATAAAGAAACACCTATCGCCGTTATCACAGGAGGTGGACCCGGTGTTATGGAAATTGGCAATAAGGTAGCTAAGGCTTTAAATCTTCTTTCTTGTGCTAATATTGTAGATTTTCGCAGCAAAGACCACTCTGTGGTAAAAGAGCAAGATCAAAATCCTTATATTGATATCAAGATGACCTATCGATTAGATCGGCTTGTAGAAAGACAAGCCGAATTTTATTTGGACTTTCCTATCTTTCTTAAAGGAGGAATTGGAACAGACTTTGAATACGCCCTAGAAGAAGTTCGAAGGAAAGTTGGTTCTATTTCCATCACTCCTATCATTCTTTTTGGAGATCCTGAATACTGGAAAGAGAAAATCACAACCAAATTCCGATGCAATTTAGCCTCTGGTACAATCGCAGGATCTGAATGGGTGAGTAACTGCTTCTATTGCGTACAAAGCGCCAAGCAAGCGCTCAAAATTTATACGTCTTTTTTTACAGGCAACTTAAAAATAGGAAAAAATGGTCCAGTCTTTCCTGATGGTTTTGTCTGCGTAAAAGAGGGCTCTGCTTAAAAGCCCCAAGAAAATCCAGCTTCTCCATACTGGGTCTTTTCTAAGAAGAACTGTCCTTCATAAGAATATCCATGATGATAATCGATATAAAGACGCATCTTGCATCCAACCCCTTGCAGCTTACTCAATTCATATCCCAATTTAATAAAAAGATCTAAATTCCAATCCCTTACTTGCCAATTTTCTAAATGAATTGCAAAAAAAGGAGTTCCGTATAACTGATGATAATAGAGTTTTTTCCCTAAGAGCTTAAGTTCAACTCCATATTTGGCATATAAAGTCTTCATAGGAAAAGACTGGTCACTATGTAAAATAATTCCAGGACCGAAATAGGTTCTTAAATGTCCAGACAACTGATAAGAAGACATAAATTCCAAAGCTTCATAACTTGGATTTTTTCTTAAGTATAAATACTCCGGATTATTGACAATAAATTCATCTCCTAAATGGCTAGAGATATGATATAATCTCGCCCTGTAAGACCAACGATCATAAGAATAGGTTAAAGGGATGCCTAAAAAATAATCCGTATTGACTAACTCACAGGTCTCATTATTTCTATGCGGCACATCACTGTAATTAAAAACAGCCCAAATCCCCCCCTCAATTCCAATTTGCATATCTCCATGCCATCTAAATACATCTCTCCATCTAAATAGAGGAAAGTCATTTCCTATCCCAACAGAAGCTACCTGCTTACCAATGACTTTATCACCATACCGATAGGCTGCATAATTATAAGGCTCTCTTGGATCTGCCATTAAAGGTTGAAAAAGCATCGTTGTTTGAGGAAACCAAATCCCATTTACTCTAGGCTGCTCTACATACTTTTCTCTAGACTGCGCTTCTTCTGCGCTTATCTCATTAACAGAAACTGATTTTACCCCAGGCAAATCCCCTACAAAAGAAACGATACTACTTGCTGTCAATTCGTTTTTTGGTAAATTTGACAGTGTTACACGGTGATCTTTTACAGTTACAATCAGTTGATATTCATAAAAGTGCACATCAACAAGGGCTTGTATGTATCCTTCTAGATATGGATCTGTGGAATCTTCAAAATTTTCAACAGGCAAACTATCGGTCCTAGTTAAGAGAATAGGTTCTATAACCGCAATCTCCTCCGACTGAGAACCCACATCTCCCAACACACTAGAAAAACAGGCCAAAAAAACGGGAGTAACCTTAGTAAACATAAAAATCCTCTATTCAGATAAAAAAGGTTATGTATAAACAATATATAGAATTCTCTGCAAAGAAAATTCGTAAGAAAGAATTACAGGGTTTTTCTTACCTTTCTCTTCTTATTCAGTATAGTTTAGACGATATCTACAAAGTTAGATCAAAAGGCTTCCTATCTTTAGGTGCGTGATCCCTTAAGAGCTCTTACATTTTTCACAAAGTAAAAAAAACACCACCATCAATAAAAATTCAAGCCCTGAATTTTTGCTCCATTGAACTTTGCCGATAAATCATTTTTGTGGTACCTTTATCATAAGTAGTAAAAAAGCATTTACTAACAAAAACTAAAAAAGGAGCAGCGCTTTCTCAAACACCCTGATAGATGAGATTTTTGCGCTGTCAAGATAATGAACGAAAAAGAAATGGAATTTCTTGAGGAGCATATCCCTGAAATGGTCGAAGGGGCTGTTACACAGGCCTATTGGGCGGCATTAGCCTCCGGTTGTAAAGTACTTATCGCTGAAGAAGGTAAATTAATCGAGGTGAGTCCAAACGGAACAAGAAAAGTTCTTAGGTCGATACCCCCACCCATATCGGTAAAAGTAGGGCAAAAATTGGAATTTCCATGAACAAGAAACGTATTCGTATGTTTGCAGGGCCTAACGGGTCCGGCAAAAGCACCCTCAAAGCATCGCTTGAACAAAATTTGATTGGCAAGTACATCAATCCCGATGAGATCGAGAAAGAAATTAGTGAAAAAGGAAGTTTGGATCTCTTGGGCTATGAGATAAAGACATCTAAAGAAGATATTCTTGATTTTTTCAAAAATTCATCATTTTTGAAGCAAGCAGGCCTTAGTGATGCAGCACACAATCTTCAGTTTGTTGACAATAAATTAATTTTCAACAAAGTACAAGTGAATGCTTATTTTGCTTCCGTGACAGCCGATTTTATCCGACATCAGCTTCTTGGAACCTGTGAACTCTTCACATTCGAAACAGTCATGTCTTCTCCCGATAAAGTAGAATTTTTACGCAAAGCGCAAAAGATGGGATATCATACTTATCTCTACTATGTAGCAACGGAGGATCCGTCTATCAACATAACTCGTGTCAAAAGCCGAGTTGCGAATCAAGGGCATGGAGTGCCTGAGGATAAAATCATTTCCCGTTATTATCGTTCCCTTGATTTGTTAATCCCTGCAATACACGCTACCAATCGTGCTTATATTTTTGATAATTCTCTTGGCAAAGTTCGGTGGATTGCTGAAATTACCGAAGGTAAAGTAATTG
>ORMF011123826.1_pt1 | contig 13766 bp, 16 predicted proteins | sample 1779871 | NCBI WGS metagenome assembly ORMF01 (sample SAMEA104232316, study PRJEB22302) | groundwater metagenome | biome: forest; feature: aquifer; material: groundwater | place: USA | collected 2011-08-07 | depth 5.4 m | reverse complement strand
TTCAAATCAAACGCAAAAGTATTGAGTCCTTCTGGAGCAGGAGCAAATTTCACCGTCCCTCGCGCATAATGCTCAAAAAAATCGCGGTTATTTTCAACAAAAGCGACCGCCTCTTGATGCTCTTTTTCTGCATCAAGAATCGGATCAGAATCGGCCATATTTAACAATCCCCCATTTTCTTTTTTATCTTCTAGTTGAGGTTTCCATTCCATCTAAGAATTATATCACTTTATCTCCTGTCATTCCCGCGAAGGCGGGAATCCAGGCCAATACAGAAAAAATCTGGATTCCCGCCTTCGCGGGAATGACAAATGTTCTTTTTTCGTAATTCCACAACTTAGACAGAAATATGCTACGATTTTGAAATGTCTAAAGATATAGGAGAAATGTGGGATGTGGTTGTAATTGGCGGTGGGCCGGCTGGGATGATGAGCGCGGGGCGTATTGCCGAACTTGCAAAAACTGCTGGAAAACCAGCTCGCGTACTTCTCCTAGAAAAAAATAAAAATCTAGGCAAGAAGCTTTTGATTACTGGTGGTGGTAGATGCAATGTCACAAACGCCGAATTTGATGTAAGGAAATTCTTGAGCAAATACAAAGAGAGCGACAAATTTCTTTTTTCGGCTTTCTCACAGTTTAGTGTCAAAGATACTTTAGAATTTTTTAATTCTCGCGGAATGCCGACCAAAATTGAGGCGGAAAATCGTGTTTTTCCCACAAGTGATAGTGCTGAATCTGTCTGGAATGTTTTAGTGGAATATCTAAAACAAGGAAATGTTGAAGTCGGCCTTGGTGCAGAAGTTTCTGATTTTGAAACGGGTGGTGGAAAAGTTTCCGCAGTCAAACTAAAAAGTGGTGAGAAGTTTTTTGCTAGAAATTTTGTTTTAGCGACCGGTGGAACTTCCCGTCCAGAGACTGGATCGACAGGCGATGGCTTTTCTTGGCTCCGTGAAATCGGACATAAAGTGGTTCCTTCTGATGCTTCTCTTGTGCCGATTACCATCGAAGATAAATGGTTGAAAAGAGTTCAAGGGGTAACTTTGCAAAACATCAAACTTACAACTTTTCAGAATAACCAAAAACAAGAAGTTCATAAAGGCAAAATTCTGTTCACGCACTTTGGAATAAGTGGTCCGACTGTCCTAAATATGAGTAAGGATGTTGGTGAACTCCTCAAATATGGCAATGTCCAAATCAGACTCGATTTTCTACCGAAACTTAATCACGGTGATACCAATTTGAAACTTCAAGAACTCTTCAAAATCGATGACAAAAAGAAAATTAAAAATTCTCTTGGCGGAGTTGTTCCTTCCGCTTTTGCCCCAGTTGTACTAGAAATTTCCGGAATAGATCCGGAAAAAACTGACAATGCGGTAACGCGTGAAGAAAGAATCAAACTGATTGATGTAATAAAAGGTTTTCCGATGAATGTTTCTGGTCTTCTTGGAACAGACAAGGCAATCGTTTCCTCTGGTGGGGTAGAGCTTACCGAAGTCGATTTCAAAACCATGCGTTCAAAGTTATTTCCAAATCTATATCTTGTTGGTGACATTCTAAACATCGACCGTCCCTCTGGTGGCTATTCTCTCCAACTCTGCTGGACTACCGGCTTTGTCGCGGGGAATTCTGTGTTATCAAATTAAGTTTCTCATTTCTGGTAACATTTTTGATTTCATATTCTCGTTTCAGTGCCTTACTTTTTGTTCTAAACTTTTTAGAATAAACCAATTTCACTGGTCTACGAGTTCGAGTGTACTTTGCGCCAGTTATCAAATGATTGTGAGCACCCAGTCTTTTTTCGAGATTGTTTGTGATACCAGTGTATAAAGTTTTGTCGGAACATTTTAAGATATAGACGTAATACATGCCATTATTATACCGCACCAAAATAACAAAAATCATTCCTACATTCTGCAGAATGTAGGAATGATTTTTTATCGCTTCTTTCCTTTACTTTTCTTCTTTGCTAGCCGAGCGTGTTTTATCGCAAGGCGCTTCTTTGTCTTTCTCGAATGAGATGGTCTCTTCGGAGAAAGCGCGTTTGGTCTTTTTGCCATCGGCTAATGATACATCAGATATTCTTTTGTTGTGTCTAACAACTTTTTTTAATTTCCATATAAATTAACATTCCTACATTCTGCAGAATGTAGGAATGTTAATTTAGCTTTCCATCAGTGATAACTTTTTATTTCTCCAAATCCAAAATCTCGTCAATGCGAATTTCGGCGACAAATTCTGGGACGTGCGAGACGAGAATCATTGCGCCTTTGTAATTGTTCAGGGCTTCAGCAATAAGTGGTAAATGACGAAAATTTATGTGATTTGTCGGTTCATCCAAAATGAGGAGTCCCGGGCGAAGCAAGACAAGTCTTGCAAAAGCCACGAGTCCTTTTTGACCTTCCGACAAACTACCGACTTTGGTCTCCATGACATCTCCTGTAATCAAAAATCCCGCCGCCACAGACCTCATCCCCTCCTCACTTTTTGTGGTCGCCACTTCAAATAAAGATTCCCTTACGGTGTGTTCAAAATTGAGCGTGGAAAAATCTTGACGATAATACCCGACTCGAACATCTGGAGCTATGAGTGACCCCGCGCCAGCATTTGCTATTGTTTGAAGCAAAGTACTTTTGCCAATACCATTTGGCCCCTGCAAAAGTAGATGGTTGTTTTTCTTGAGTGAAATATGAGTTTTGCGATTTGTGGCCTTGTGGTGCTTGATGACTTTGTATGAAGAAATATTTAGAATTTCGCCCATAAGTTCTGGTTGTGGTGGAATATCAAAAGGACGAATAGTTTTGTCTTCCCTGCGAACATCAACTTTTTCTTCTTCAAGTTCTTCCGCTTTAAGTCGCATTCTCTTTGCCACAAGTCTCATTTGTCCACCTTTGTGTGCGAACACATTCGCCTTATCCTTTTTTTCTTGAATTTCTTTCGAGAGTTGGGCATTCTTCATATTTTCTTTTTCAATCCGCACTTTTATTTCTTCCACCACGTCAAAATAATTTCCTGCGTACTGTTCAATCTTTTTTGTGAAGACATCAAGATAAAGAACGCCATCTGAAAAAGAATTTAAAAAGTCGGCATCGTGAGAAATCACAATCACAGTTTTCCGATAATTTTTTAAAAAATCTCGAAGATGGTCAATTCCGACTTTGTCTAGGTTGTTTGTCGGCTCATCAAGAAGAAGTAGGTCTGGATTTTGAATAATTGCTGAAGCTAAGAGGAGCCTCGCCTGTTGACCACCAGAAAAAGAATTTATTTTTCTATCAAACGGCGCGTGAAAATTAATTACTTCCAAAACTTCCTCAATTTTTACATCAATATCATATATTTTTTCCTTGAAACGCTTTTCAAAAAATTCCCGCATTGAAAGTTCCATTTCATCGCGTGGAATTACTTGTCTTGAGAGTGCAATCGAAACTCCATTCAAAATATTTATTTTTCCATGTTCTGGTTTATCTGTCCCCGAAATCAAACTAAAAATAGTGCTTTTACCAGCACCATTTTGACCCATGAGTGTAACTTTCATACCCCTCCGCACCGAAAAACTGACCTCATTTAATATGGGCTTATTGTGGCCAAATTCAAACGAAACCTTGTCGAAACTCAAGAGAATTCCGCCCTTATTGTCATTTTGAGACATGCGCTAGAGCATAACACAGATTTCTCTAAACTCTATTTAATAGCGCCCTTAACAAGAACTTCGGTAAAACCTTGTGGAACTTGTCCTGTGCGGGCGTAATTGTAAATGGCAAGTTTAAAAATTGAGCCCAGAGTTGAGGACAAAATGCTAATTGCGATTAGTGAAAGCGCCAAGAATATTCCAACGGATACAACTACGATAAATTTTGGAATAAGCACAATAATCCCAACTGAAAGCGCAATAAGCAGAAAAACTATAAGAGAGAAAAATATCCCAGTTCCAAAATTAACGATAATCGATTCTCCCCAAGTCTTCCTTATAATTGAAGCCGATTCTTTGAATGAATCTTTGACGCTAAAATTGCCTATTACGATAGCTGGCAAACTAAAATAAGTTAGAATATTCCAAGCGGCACCAAAAACTGCAGCGACGATTTTTCCGACAAACTTAGACTTATCAGAAATAATTCGCAATATCATTCCGACAGTCGCGGAAATTAGCGACCAGTAAAGTATCTTTCCTGAATACTTCATCGCGCCTTTCATGCCGTCATTGAAACTTAAATTTTGTCCAGAGAATCTTGCCTGAACGATGATGAAAAGTCCGGCTTGGAAAAAATTGATAATGAAAAACATCACGATGTAATAAATAAGGATTGTTCCATAAACGAATATGTCGTTGTACTGCCCTGGATTTGCTCGTAAGCCTTCTGTGCTACCTCCAAGCGTCACAAAGAAAATGAATGCGCAAAGCAAAACTGACGCTATGACTGTGGAAATCGATGAAACAACAGGAAAAAGCATTATTTCTTTATCCTGCTTAAGTGTTGCCCAAGATTCTCTGACTATCATCTTGCTCGCTTTAAACTTCCCTAGTTTAACTGGTGCGAGAGCGGGCGTAGAAACTGGAACATTTTCTGGTGGCATAAAATATACTATTTTATTAATAACTTCATTTTAACACATTTAATGTCCTTCTGACTGCCATTGCTTGATTGATTCTACAGGATGAACAAGCATTTTTATACAACTTGTCTGCAGATATAGAACTCGTGTGTTTGGTCGAAAATTTTTTACAACTTCGTTGTAAAAAATTTTCGACATGATTTCTGCCAGATACAGAAATCAGATTTCGCCAAGCCTGCAATTCCTAAATAAAAAACGCGCCTTACGGCGTGTCCTTTATGAGACCTACAAGTGCTATCAATATTGCTATTGAGGATAGTTCCTTACGGGCATATCCGTAAAACTTGTATATCTCATCTGCAAATATACTCCTTTTCAAAAAATAAAAAAGTGAGTTATCCACACTGTTAAATAGGGACTAGGGGAATAAAGTTTGTTTATTTAGCCTCCTTATGTGTCTCTGGACTAACGAAACAGCAATCTATTGCTTTTTTACCAGAACCACATGGGCACATTTCGTTCTTGCCACAACATTCCACATAAGTCTTCCCAGAACCGCATGGACATGTTGCTTTTAATTTTTCGTATATTGTTTGATCTGCCATACATTCAAATTATTTTAATAAATAAATGATACTTCGACAAAATAATTATATACCATATTGCAAGATCATACTATACGAAACAGTTTCGAAATTGTTACTTTGAAAAAAATGTTATCGAAGAAAAATAAAAACGTACCGCTTTTACTTTAACTTTCTTGTCAAAGCAGAAAGTAAAATATTTAATTTGATTGTAGCAACACCGCAGACCTTATCTGCACCGCCATAATAAATATAAAGCATCCCTTTTTGTAAAATCAAACCACAAGGAAATACAACATTATTTACCAACCCTACTTTTTCATATTCTTCTTTAGGTTCAAAAATCGGATCTGTCAACCTGGCCAAAACTATCGTGGGATCTTTAAGATCAAGGAGAGCAACGCCTACACGATATGTGTGATGAGCTCTTGAAATAGCGTGGTAAAAAAGAATCCAACCTTTTTTTGTTTTGATTGGTGGAGCGGCAATACCCACCTTTACACCATCCCAGGCGCGAAATCTCGGACCAAGTATCCTAATGCATTTATCGACTTTGTTTTTAGTAAAATCTAAAGAGTTAAGATAATCGCCACAAATATCCGTTCCGACACGATGAAAAATTAAATACTTTTTGTCAATTTTTTCAGATAAAATACAGGAATCCTTATCATCAACGCCGCTCGGAGTAATAAGTTGCGGTTTCGACCAATTAAATTTCCGCTTAAGAAAATCTTTTAAACTAATAGACGATACGGCGACTCTTGGTGGACCTATGCCATCAAAAGCTGTGTAACACATATAAATATTGTCATCAATTTTTGTAATGCGAGGATCTTCACAACCAGAATTATTATTTACTATTTTTTTCATCTCAAAATCTTCACGCGGAACATAAATCGGTTCTTTAAAAGTTTCGTCAATATTTAATCCATCTGCACTCGTGGCATAACCAATAGCAGATGTATTGTCATTAGAAATGGCACGATAAAAAAGGTGTGTCTTATTTTTCAAATAAATGGCACCGGGATTTAAAACGGCTTGAGCTTCCCATGCATTATTTTTATTTGGAATCAAAATCGGATTACCTCCAAAACGCTTAACATGAAAGTCATCCTTCATCTTTGGACACAAAGTATTAATTAAATCCGACAAATTAACAGTAGCGCTACATCCTGTGGTATCAGCGGCACCGTAAAAAATTTGCAAATTTTCACCACTAAGAATAGCCCCAGAAGGAAAGACAACATCGCTGACATAACCAACACGCTCATAAGATTCCTCTGGAACTAAAAGTGGTCCTTCCGTTCGGCCAATAATTTTTCGAGGGTCTTTTAAATCTAAGAGAACGGCTTCAATCCCAAACAATCGCGGAATATTTTCTGGATTGGGAAAATAATATTGAATATGCGAATAAATAAGTAACCATCCGTATTTCGTCTTTAGTGGTGGCGCACCAACCTCCACGTGATCATAGGCTGTGCGCCTAAGATCAATTTCATACTTATCAATATTAGATTCAAAACCAGACCATGTTTTTTCTGACCAAAGATCTTCAACTTTATTTGTCTGCATTATGACCATTTTCGCTGGTGGCGAATCTGTATGTGCACTAAAAATTACTGTTACTTTTCCCCCAACTCGCTCTGGAAAAAGCGCCATCGCTTTTGCATTGAAAGGTGTAACTAGGTGACGCTTCAAAACTTTCTTCAAATTGGAGGAAACGGCAACCGCAACTTTAATACCCGATGCTTCAAAAGGATATTTCGAAAGTGCTGTATAAAAAGTATAGTAATTACCCTCAAAATGAGTAACGCGCGGATCTTCACAACCAAATTTTTCCCACTCTTCCCTTGGTTCTATAAATGGCAAATGTTTGTAAAAATGTTTTCCATCAAAACTTTGAGCTACACCAATTATAGATCTCTGATTTGGGTTTTGTAAAATATCAGGAAGACACATTGAGCGATAAAGAAGGTAAGTGGTAAACCTCCGCTTTATCGGACACGGATTGAATGTTGCGAAAGCTTCCCATGGGTGTTCGTTTCTTGGAATTAAAATTGGGTTATGACGTGAGCGATTTACAATATACATATAATTATTATTTAACCACAAGTTGACGAACAAGTTTGGTAGACCCTTTCGACATCAAACTTTTTAAAAATAAATCGAGCTTTATAGTTGCGACGCAAACAACTTTGTCCGCACCACCATAATAAACAAACAGCCAGCCGTCTACTACGACCGCCCCACAGGCATAAACCACACCTGCTTTAAAACCTTCATTTTCATAAGATTCATCAGGTTCGAGAATTGGCTGTTTAGAAACAGCATTAATTTTTGTCGGGTCTTTTAAGTCAAGAAGCATTGCCCCGAGCTTATATCGATTTGGATCGTTAATGTCCATCGCGTGGTAAAGAACAAGCCAACCATCTTTAGTTTTTATTGGTGAAGGACCGACACCGCGAAGCCAGCTATCCCACGAACCAGTCCTCCCTCCCCGTGGGGGCGAACTAATTATGAATGTCTCGCCATCAAACTCATCTAAATCATCTACATAATGAACCAAAATAGAAGGAGAAATTCCGTGCAAAATTGCATATTTCCCATTTATTTTTTCCGGAAAAAGAACCCAATTTTTATGAATCTCGTTCGGAGGAGAAATGAAAACGTAAGGACTCCAATTCCATCGTTCACTTACAAAATCTTCAAAACTGATATAAGTCATCGCGATTCTAATCGAGTTCCAACCATCAAAGGATGTATAAAGCATATAAACCTTATTGCCAACAAGCGTAAGACGTGGATCTTCTGTTCCTCCGTTCCAGCCACCACCAGAGGAATATGATATTGGCAAATCCATTGTTGTCCTTAAAAGGGACTTTTTCTGAAAATAGGCTGGGTGCGCTCCCCTCTTATCAATTGTAAATCCATTTTTACTCGTCGCATATCCAAAAACAGATATGTCATTATTGCCGATAGCACGATAAATCAAATGGATCTTTCCATCGCCAAAAATTGCGCTTGGATTAAAGGTTGCTTTCGATTCCCAATGTTTCTCTTCTGAAGGTGAAATTATAGGATTTAATTCGAAACGTTCTAATACACCGTGAGTTGATTTCTTTTCCTTTGTCTCTGGAAATTTGGCTCGCAACTTAGAACTACCGGTGATTCTCTTCGGTACAATTTTTCTAACTACAATTTTTTTTGATTTACGTACGACCATATTTATCTAAAAAACGCTCTATGTCGCCTTCTTCAAATTTTCCTCGTGAAATTTCAAGAAACTCCACATCACCGCTTACGGACTCAACACGGTGCAGAGCACCGACACCAATATCAAATTCATCTCCAACTTTTGCTTCGGTAATATTTTCTCCACTTGTCACCCGAGGTGTTCCACTCAAAATTTTCCAAAACTCTGATCGTTTGTTGTGCTTTTGCAAACTCAGACTTTCCCCTTTTTTTACGGTGACTATTTTTACAGTCACATTTTCATCACTTGCAAACTGGCGAAATTCTCCCCAAGGACGTTTTTCTGTAAATGGTAAATTTGCTGTCATTTTTTTAGATAGTTAAATATTTTTAGACAAAAAATCTCGAAGGAATTTCTTTGTATCTTTTACGCCAGCCTTAACCCAGTCGTAGCCGATTCCTAGAGGAATTATCGAGGAGTCGTTTCCACCCGGAAAGAGCGCGTCTCCAATATAAAAAATGTCATTTTTATTATACCCTAACCGGTTGATGAGTTCCATCACACCGTAGGCTTTATCAATTCCAATACCAGTAACATCAATCGAAGATGTACCGCCAATTTTTACCGAAAAACCAGGGAGTTTCTTTCTTAGACTAGCTACCAGAATGTCTCTTTTGGCGTGATCTGGATCCCACTTACTCTTAATTTCAAAAGGCGCGAGGCTACCTAAACCGGAAAAAGTAATTGCCGAGTCGCGATCTTCAATGAGTACCCCATAAATTGTGGGCTCTTTTTTAAAACCTGTTTCCAAAAAGGTTACTTCAAATGCATCGAAGATTTTCTTTTTGTCGATATCTGTCAAATTATTGCGATAAACGCAAGTCCATTTATCTTTATACTCATACAACGCCGCTCCGCTTGTCGGTAGTAAATAAAGATTAGGAAGAAGCGCCAGATCAGAATGAAGATATTTTAAAAACTGATTTTCGAATTGAAAAAAACCTGCCCCAGATATAATTGCCACTTTCTTTTTTTTTAAGAGTCGAGACAAAAGCCCCGACATTTCTTCATCAAGAGGCATCTTACTCTCGGTCAATGTCTGGTCTAAATCAAAAACAATTATTTTAGCTGATTCCATTTTACAATTATACATCAACCCGTTCTTTTTTAGAAAACCGTTGAACAACCCCACGTTTAATGAAATCCTCAAAAAGATCGATTCTTTTTTTAAAACCTATTTCAACAACCATTCTGAAATATAACCCTTATATTTCTGTCTGATTTTTTCTGGCATGTTTTCAAAATTGCCAATCTCCTTGCGACAATCCGCGCTTCCACATTCGCATTTCATTCTCCACCACGGATTCTTTTCGGTCATTTCATAATCCCAAGTGATTTCTTCCCCCACCTCGACATCTCTCATCGCGACAACTTTGAACAAGTCCTTAATCCCGCAATTTGGCTCACAAGAATGATTGACGAGTTTTGCAATTCCCTTCGAATCTCGCCATTTATTCTCTTTAAATTGAATAACATGATCTTCCAAATCCTGCGTCCAATTATCATAATCCCAGGGATAAATAGGACCATCAAATTCAGTGATGATTTCTCCCCTCAAGATTTTTTCATTAGCAAAAACCCTTACCAAACTTCCCAGTATCTTTTACGATTACTTTTGGATTGTCCATATTAAGGATAAAATATCTGATGGGAGTACACACAAGAAGTACCGCGATGATTTTGGTTTGTTATTTATGTAAATAATTCCAAACGGTAGCAAAAATGTTGCCTACGATGTATCCAATTATTGCAGTCAAAAATACGAGTGAAATAGAAAGTCCTAGATTGAAATCTGCGACCGTAATAAAAGGATTAATCATGTGAAGTCTGAATATAAAATTGACGAGTGATTGGGCTAGTCCAGTCAAGACGAGAATTGACCAGAGCAAATGCACTCCACCAATCATAATTGCAAACAACAAACCTGTCTTGTTTTTGTTAATTTTGTCCATAATAGATAATTATGTTTATATGGGTCAATTATAGCAAAATTTCAAGCTGACCGTCTTGGCCACGAAGTTGGAACTATTTTACGAAAATAATTGACAACAGCTGATATTTAGCTAGACTGATTTTAGTAAACGATCATCGTGATCTTACCAAAAACCAAAGAAAGATCTTATGTCGACAAATAAAGTCTGGTCTAAGGAAGAAATCGAGAGAATGTGGCCCCAAGCAGTCGGTGAATTAACAGGATTTCAGCATGCCCTTGAAGATAGATCTGGTCTTACTGCTTCTCAGTTGGGAATGGCCTTACAGTTGGCTGACGTCGGGTTTAAGGCGACAGTTGAAGCCAAAACTTCGCCCGAATCTTTTCCAGTTGAGGTGCTAGATGAAATCGAGGCGGTGTTCGACCGAATTATCATTCGTGCCCACACAAAAAGGGACGTGCCTGGTATATTGTTAATAATGCCTCGCATTGATGATCTCTGGTACGCCCTTAAACAGGCGCGTGAAAAAGCTGGTAGGCCAGCACCAAAACGTGACTGAAACTTGTTTCCTGACGATCGCAAGCACTCCCAATTTACAGGAGTGCTTTTTTGTTTAAATTATTTTATTGATGGTTTGTATTCTGATTGGAACTGTTATTTTTTTAGTATATCCCTTTTAAAATGTTTTAAATATGCAACTAAAATAAAACTAATTATGACCATCAAGAACCATGATGTTATCTTGCTTGTGGAAACGGCCGTCCATGCATGAACTTGATTGGGATATTGCCACGCACCGAGATACGTAGAAATATTCTCCGCAATCCAAATAAAGAAAGCGATGAGGAGAAAGGCAACGTTTAGGGCCATCTCGCGACGAACGTTTGTCACCGTAAAGTACACTTTTACTTTCCAAAATAAAATAAAAACGGCGACTATTAGAAAAACCCGAAAATCATATATAAAATATTTCAAGTGTACTAAACCGGAGTCTTTTCAGTTTTGTAGTATTCGCGAAGTGATTTGAATTTATCCCCCTTTACCGAAAAGATCGCGACTTCATTCATTTTTATTCTAAGGTTTCTTTTAGTATCAATAAATTCGGCAAACCATTCTGCTATGACAGTATCGCCATCTACCCAGACATTTTTTAAATCAAAAGTAATATCGGACTGTCCATCAACAACCTTACTAACCCAGTAAGATCGAATTGCATTTCGGCCAATATTTTCCGGTTCACGTGGATCATTATACGTCGCATCTTCCGTAAAAATTGAGACGATCAAATCAGGATCCCGAGTGATCCAAGCCTTTCCGTAAATATTCAAAAGTTTTGTCGCTTCACTTTTTGTCATGGTTTTAATTAGATTTAATGGTAACTGTCAGCGTTTTTCTTTTTACTACGTTGATAAATTAGTGACTGACCCCACTATCAAAGCTCGAAACTTTATTTGACAGAAACTTTGTCTGAATCAGGTTCTGTCATTTGAAGATCAAAAAGTACAATTTTCTTATTCGCTGGGTCATAAAACATATTGGCAGTAGTAACGTCTTTAAAGTCTGACAACGTTTCATACACATGACTAAGCTTCTTTCCTATCAGTTCTCTTTCATCGTCAGATATATTATTTTGTCCAAGATAATTACTCATAACAGGAAGATCCGCCCATTTTGCGACAAAGTAGTCATTACCATACTTATCCGTATATCCAAATTGATAATCAATAACGCCGACATCAGAATTGCCGTCAAACCGACGCTCTGCTTCTTGGTAGGCTTTGATAGATTGAAAACCTGTGCCTCGGCCAAGTTCTTTTCTTAGAAAGAAGGTTTCTTCGCCGGCATCAATCCGGAAACTATTTGACCAATTTCTTGCTTGAACGAAAGTAATTTTCAATCCATCTTGTTCAACATGAGAATGTTCGCCTTCTTTTTCTAGTGTGGGCAAGATTTTTTGTATGGTACCAATCAGCTTTGGATTTTTTTCAACAAGTTTTTTAAATTCACTACTGTAAGCCAGACCTCTGCTTTTTCCTTCTTGCTGGCTTATGTTTTTTAACGATTCCATATCAGAAATATTATATCAGACCAAGACCTTTTACGACGTATGGGGGTATTGTGATATTAGAAATTGGGATTAGACACATTTGTTTAGGTAAATATGTGCCCTATATAGAGCAAAAGACTTTAAAATCTGAAGTGCCCGATCAATTTATCACTCTTAAATCTATTCTAAAATTCTTGAGAATTTGAGAATAAATTTGCCATCTCATCGATGAGGGCAACCAACCCAGCAACATGGCCGACGCATTCCGCCTTTAAGTTTTGATATGGCCTTTTCTATGCGGATATTTCTGGTCTCCATTTTTTTGCCGGAAGTAACCCAACAAATCCATTCGTTGCGCGCAAGCGGTGTAATATCTATCCACAAATCGAGCACTCCGGGCACATCAATAATAGCCTTTCGCAAATCCGCTGGCATTTTGTGCACTGTGCCTCCCTCAACTTGTTGGTTCATAGGCTTAATTAAACCATATTTTCGGGTTCTATGGCGCCTATCCCTATTTCCCTTAATTCGAAAAATTTTCTGGCGAAAATTTTAAACAAAAGGTTCCTGAACAAAAGGTTCCTGACACCTTATTCCTAAATGTTGGAATAATATTCTTCTCTTTAGGGATTCTAGCGATGTTTTTCTTGATAATTAAGGATATACGATTGTTGACTGTTGGGCTTAAAACTGAGGGTACCGTGTACCAATTATACGCAAAGGACAATCCTAATATTCGTTTGCCAGGTGCAAGATATAATATTCCGATGATCAGTTTTTTTACCTCAAATAATGAACGATTTGAAACCTGGGGCTGTCCCGACTGTTATAAGATTGGAGACAAGGTCCCGATCATATATGATCCAAATAATCCATCAAATGCAGAAGTTAATTCATGGTCACTATATGAACCACTATACTATTTAGCTGGCTTTATATTTTTTCTTTTATTATTTATTCGAATAAGAACAAAAATTTCGGTGATTGAATGTTAACATTCAAAAACTTCTGAAGTAGTGTCATTTAGCATTTGTTTTAATTCTTTAATAGCTAGTGCGGCGTAACTTCTCTGGTCAATAAGTTCTGAAAGCCACGCAGCGGGCTCCCGATTTGTTCGAGAGCGAAACGATTGAAAACAAATCGCAGTCCCTTTAGGGGGTCACAACACAGTTCCTCCTACAACATACTGATCTTTTTCCAGAAAGTAAGGTGTCAGGAACCTTTTGTTTAAAATTCCTGATATTTTGCTTGGTATTTCTTCGACATATAGATATTAACATAATATAGTCTATTGTAGAATATATCACTTTAGATATTGTGATAAACTGTGTTTATGATAGTGGCGAAGCAAAACCAAAAATTTCCTTTCCATTTTTTGTCGGTTTCTTACAGAAACTGTA
>ORMF011813095.1_pt1 | contig 13767 bp, 8 predicted proteins | sample 1779871 | NCBI WGS metagenome assembly ORMF01 (sample SAMEA104232316, study PRJEB22302) | groundwater metagenome | biome: forest; feature: aquifer; material: groundwater | place: USA | collected 2011-08-07 | depth 5.4 m | reverse complement strand
GGCGTCATCGGGCAGGCGCGGGCGCAGGTCGGCCGGCTGCTCGCCGAGCGCGCTCGTCGGTCCGAACGCGAGGTGGTGGGGGACGGCGCCGGGCGGAAGCGCGAGTTGGAACGTCCCCTCGAGCTGACGATCGCGGTCGTTGTAGTAGTGGGCGGCGAAGGCGACGCGTGCGCGGAACCCGTCGATGCGAATCGTGAGCTCGAGGCCGCGCGAGGCGAGCTCCGCTCCGCTGTCCCCGGTGATGGTGAGGCGGTGTGCGTGCGTCGGCGGCGGCGCACCCACCGGCCCGTCGGCCGGGGCCGTCGAATCGAGTGTCGCGCGTTCCGCCGGCGGCGGTGTGCGGCTGAAGAAGAAGCTCGTCCGGGCTCGGAAGGGCCAGAGATGCCTGCCGAAGAACCCCGCGAACGGCGTCGGGGCATTGAGGCCCAGGCCGCGCCACTCGACAGCGAGGTCCTGGAGCTCGTCGTCCGTGACTTCACGCGCGTAGAAGCGCGCAAAGGCGTCGGCGGAGCTCGGGCGGGAGGCGCCCGCGTGCGCCGTGGGCTTGCGCGCGGGCGGCGTCGGCTTCGGGGGTGGGGCCGCGGGCGTCGGGGCGGCGGTGGGCCCGGGTTCCGACGGCGCGGCATCGACCGTGGGGGCCACCAGCTTGGCCGGGCGCACCCAGTAGCCGTGGACGTCGCGGTCTCGGCAGGCAAGCCAGGTCGAGCCCAGGCACAGCAACAGGAGCGTTCGTGTCCACATCGGTGTGTCCTCCGCGTCGGGCCTCGGTCTCGCCGGAACCTGATCGCCTGACACGCTAGGCAGTCGCGATCACGGTCCGGTCACCGATCGCCTCCACCGCGCGCAACATCCAGCGCCGGCGCCGCGGGCGCGTGCGCCGTCCCCTGTCGGACACGTCGCTCCCTCGAGTATTCGCGGCGCCTCGGCCACTCGCGACCCGCTCCCGGGCGTCACGGTTGACACCTCCGGCCCTGTTCCCATAGGCTCCGCGCCCGCGCCGTCCATGCGGCACGTGTCCGCAACGTCGTGCGCGGTCGGTCGATCGACGGGGTCACACACATGCGCGATGCGAGCGGTGCAGGCCGGGTCGTAGGGGTCTTGGTCGCGCTGTTGTCGGTGGTGGGGACCTCGCAGGCGGACGAGGACGCCGCTGCCGCCGAGGGCGCGGCGCGCGTCGCGCGACTGATCGCAGAGCTCGCCGCCGAGCACCCCCTCGCCCGTCGGTACGCGGCGCACGCGCTCGGCCAGCGCGACGTCGACGCAACCCCCGCGATTCCCGCGCTGTTCCGCGCCTTGGACGACGTGGACCCCGACGTCCGGCGTGTCGCCGCCTCTGCCCTGGGCGATCTCGGCGAAGCGGCGCAGCAGTTCCTCGTCGCGGCGCTCGAGGGCAACGCCGACGATCGGCTGCGGGCAGTCCGCGGCCTCGCGCACTTCCAGGACTCGGACACCGACCGTGCCTTGGCGAAGCACTTGCACGACGAGGATCCGCGCGTGCGCCTCGCGGTCGCGCGGGAGCTCGACGCGCGATCGGAGCTCACGGACGAGGCGCGCCTCGTCCTGGCGCAGGGCCTCTCCGCGCCGAGTCCGGCGTGGCAGGACCTCGCGCTGGACGCGATCGCCGGTGCAGCCGCGCGCGAACACGAGGGTTCCCGAGGATTCGCCCGGCCGAGGCCCAACAGCCTCGTCGCCGTAGTCGCGTGCGTCGTCCAGACCGGTGCGCTTTCTGCGGAGGGGGGCCTCGGCGAGGACCTCGGGATTTCGAGCTACGGCGAGCGCATCCACCTCGACTCGCCGTCACCGCACGTGGAGCCACACGCCCGGCTCGAGGCGAGTGTCCGCGTCCGCCGCGCCGTCGCCGCGCTCGGTCGCGGGCTGTCCGCACCCGATCCCTGGACTCGGCGGGTCGCGGCCGAGCTCCTCGGCGAGCTCGGCGACGACGGCTCGGCCGCTGCCCACGCCCTGGCCCGCGCAACCGCCGAGGGGCGTGCCGGTCCGCGTCACGCCGCCGCCATGGCGCTCGCCCGGATGGGCCGCGCCGCCGCCGTCGCCGTTCCCGCCCTGGTGCGCGCGCTCGAGGCCGAGCGCGATGGCACGACCGCCGTCGTCGCCGCCTGGGCGTTGGGCGAGCTCGGAGAGCGCGCACGCGACGCCGTCCCCGCCTTGATTCGGGTTCTCGACCGCCACGCCACCGCCGTGGTGCCCTACGACCACGACGTGTGCCTTGCCGCGGCACGCGCCCTGGGCCGGATCGGCCCGGCTGCGGCGCCATCGATCCCCACGCTCCTGCGCGTGCTCGGCTCGCACCAGGCGTCGCCCGATGGTGCCGAGGACGAGGGAGCCCGGTGGGGACTCGAGGCGGCCGTGGAGCCGGCCGTCGTTGCGCTCGGTCGGATCGGGCCCGCTGCGGTCACCGCGCTCCTGCCACTGCTCACGGCCGACGGCGTGCCGCCTCTCGTCCGCCGCCGCGCCGCCCGCGCGCTCGCGGCCCGGACGTCGGACGTGGCCGAGGATCCGGCGATCCCGGTGCTAGTTCGTGCCCTCGACGACAGCGACGCCCTCGTGCGGCTCTACGCCATCCGCGCGCTCGCGCCGGTCGCCTTGGATGTCGCGGCGATCCCGGCGCTCGCGCGGTGCCTGGGTGACCCGGGCAAGGAGCACCGCCTCGCTGCGCAGGAAGCGCTGTGGCGCCGTGGCGTGCGCGCGGTCCCCGCGTTGGAGGAGGTCCTCGTCGCGGGACCGCCGACCGGTCGCGCCGGGGCGGCCCGCGTGCTCGGTCTGCTCGGTGACGAGGCGGTCGCGGCCGTGCCGGCGCTCGTGCGCGCGCTGGCCGACCTGGATCCATCCGTCCGGAGGGAGGTCGGCTCGGCGCTGGAGGTCGTCGGGACGCGCGCGCGATTCGCGCTCCTCGCGCTGCTGGTGGAGGGCGAGCGCGAGGCGCGCCGCGAGGCAGCCGATGCCCTCGGGCGGCTCGGGCCCGACGCCGTGCTCGCGATCCCGACGCTCGTGCTCGCGCTCGTCGATCCCAACGAGGACGTCGCGCGCGCTGCGCTCGGCGCGTTGGTCCAGATCGGCGAGCCCGCGACCCCAGCGCTCGCGCTCGCGTATCGCGAAGGGGGGCCGCTCCTGCGCGCACGGGCGATCGAGGGGTTGTGCGAGCGGAGCGCCGCCGCCCCGGCCAGCCTCAACGTGCTCGCGCTCGGGCTGGGGGACTCGGAGGAGGCGATTCGCGACATGGTCGTCCAGGCGATGGCGAGGTGGCGTGGCGCTGCGCTGCCGACGCTACGCGCGGTCCTGGGCGCCGACGACGGGCGTGGGCACGTGGGCGCGCTCGCCGTGCTCGCCGAGCTGGCCAAGGACGAGACGCTCACGGGGTCGTGTCGGGAGCTGGTGATCGCGCATCTCGGCGTGTTCGGCGGGCGCGCCCGTCGAGACGCGATCTGGTTCGTTGCGGGGGCAGACTGGGACCAGAGCGGCGTCGGCGTCGAACGCGAGGTGGAGGCGGTCGTCCCCGCGCTCGTCGCCGCGCTGGACGACGACCTCGACGAGACCCGTGAGGCCTCCCGCGGGCTCCTCGCCCGGCTCGGCGCGGTGCCGGCGCTCGTGGACGCGCTCGGCGCGAGCTCCGCTCGCGCTCGGGTCGCGGCCGCGGCGGCTCTCGGCGAGATCGGCAAGGCGGCCGCGCCGGCGGTGAGTGGGCTCGTCGCGATGCTCGAGGACACCGACCCCGTCGTCGCCGAGGGCGCGAGCGAGGCCCTCGGGCAGATCGGCGCGCCCGCCGTGGACGCGCTGATTGCGGCGCTCGACGCCGCGGAGCGCAAGACGGTGGCCGGAGCCGCGGCAGCGTTGTCGCGCATGGGGGCGGCCGGAGCTCCGGCGATTCCGCGGCTCGATCGCCTGCTCCACGACGCCGATCAGGAGCTGGCCCGGTTGGCGGTGTACCCCCTCGTGAGCATCGGTGGGGTCGCTCGGGTTCGCGCCCTCGCCGTCGATGCTGCCGCGCCGCCAGAGGTCCGGCAGGCGGCGCTCGCGGCGCTCCGCGACGAGCCCGCGTCGCCCGAAACGACGGCCACCGCGGTGGAGTGCCTCCAGGCCGATGATCCGTACACCGTCGTCATGGGGCTCCAGGTCTTGCTCAGCCACACGAGCCGCGTGGATCCGTCCGTACTCCGGCGTGCCCGTCACACGGAGGCGGAGTGGGTTCGCGAGGTCCTCGAGGAGGCGCTCGCCGTGTCGGGCGACCTCGCGAGCGCGCGGGCGGTCATGGCGCGCGCGGGGAGCAGCCTCCAGTCGTGGCGGTACGTCGGCGCGTCCCACCTGACGGTGCTTCGCGAGGACTTGGAGCGCATGTTCGGCGACTCCTCGGACCGCCAGCGAAAGGAGGGCATCCTCCTCGCGATGGGGGAGATCGCCGATCCTCGGTCGGTTCCCTTCCTGGCGCGGACTCTGTGCGATCCCGACGCCGGCGCCGACGCGGGCGACGCCCTCGCCGTGCTCGTCGCGCGCCGACCGGAGCACCTCGCCGACGCGCTCCACGCCCATGCGGAGGCGACCGTCCGTCGCGCGAGCAGCCGAACGTTCGCGTACGCGTGGTCGAAGCACGCGTCGGCGACCGCGCGGCACGAGGCCCTCCGCATCGGCGTTGCCATCGCGGCCCGACACGAGGGCGAGGCCGAGTTCCTCGCGGCCTGGTTCGGCGACCTCGAGCACGTGGCGGGAATGGCCGGGCTCGTCGCCCCGGCGCGAACGGTCGAGGCGTGGAACGCCTGGGTGGCGCAGCTTCCCAAGGGGGAGTAGCGCCAGCGCGGTCGGCTCAGCGGACGTAGAACTCGAGGAACCGACGCGTCTCGAGTGGGGCCGAGGCCATGCCGCAGGCGGGGCACGGCGAGCTCTCGTACGGTTCGGCTGGGTCGTATTGCCAGCGGACCCCGTACGGCAGCTGCGTGGGTGCAGGACGGGACCGGCCGAACGCCGCCCGCCCGATCCCGAAGAGCGCCTCGCCTCGGATGTCTCGCGGGAACGCGGCGCGCAGCGTCCCGACCACGGGTCCGGCGAGCGGCCACGCCCGCACGAAGTGCTCCGGGTCTCGGCCGCCTTCGATCTCGGAGGCGGCGCGTCGGTCGTCCTCGGTGAGCTCGCGTGTCGGGAGCGCGCTCAGGATCTCGACGATCTCCTGCTCGAGGGAGCCGTCCCACTCGCTGACGCCGCGATCGGCGAGGTGGCTCCCATCCGGCGCGAGCAGGTGCAGCGTGGCCTCCCGGTTCCCGCCCAGCCGCACGAGCTCGGCCTCGGTGCCCCGCACGCGGAAGAACACGACGAGCCGCGCAGCCAGCGCGGCTGGGCTCGAGCCTGCCGCACCGAGGCGTGCAATCGACGCGTGGAACTTCACCGGAAAGCCGTCCGGCACGACGAGGGCCAGCCCATGCGCTCCCGTCTCCTTCATGTGGGCGAGCGCGCGGTCGAGCGCGTCCGCCGAGGGAGGCGCGTGGGGCTTCGCCAGATCCACGGCGTCGTGGATCGCGCGGCGCTCGAGGAAGGCGTCGTAGCAGCGTCGCGTCGCGGTCGCCGCGCGGTGGGCGCGCTCGACGTACGGCGCCGGGTGTGGCCAAGCGGCGAGGAGGATGTTGCGCACCTCCTCGTTGACGCCGTACCAGGTCGCGTCCGGCTCGGGCGCCTTTTCGCGCGCGAGATCCAGGAGCAGGAGCTTGAGGGGGCCCGCCGCGACGGCGTCCGCTCGGGCCTCGAGGCGGCCATTGCCGTGGAGCAAGCGCTCGAGCGCGGGCACGAGCGCGGCGGCCACGCTGCAGTCGACGTTGGCGCCATCGAGTCGCGCGCCCGCGGCATCGAGGAGCACGATGGTCTCGCCCGGTGCGGCGGGCAGTCGCTCGCGCGGAGCGCACACGAACACCGCGCTCAGAAATAGGCGTTGGGTGTCCGTGTACCCGATCTCGGTGCGAGCGGGTTGTGGCGCGAGCTGCTCGATCAGCGCACCCAGGGCGGCACGCGCGTCCGGCTCCGCGGGGATCGCGATCGCGACACCGTACGAGCCCGTGCGCTGCATGTGCGCGAGGGCCTGCGCGTAGGCGTCGTCGGCCGGGGCCTCGTCGGCGTGGAGGAGATCCGACAGGCCATACACCAGGGCGGTGCCCAGGCTCCACCGGAGGAAGGCTCGGCGCGTCGTCATCGAGGCTCCATTCGTGCGCCCGCGGCCCGCGGGCGGAGGAGCTAAGCAAGCCGCGCCGCAGGGGTCAAGTAAACCGACCGCCGAGGGCGAGGGTGTCGATACCCGCCCGCTTCCGACTGCGGGAGCCCGCCGATTCGAGCTTCTCTCGAAACCACCGTGCCTCGCCGAACGGGGCGCCGTGCTGGCGAGGATGCAAGGCAACCCACTCCCCCCCGTGCACCTCAGGAGTATCCTGGGCGGCGACATCGCGTCGGAGGGCGCAGACGTGTCGGAGACCGACCCCCAGGGGAAGAAGGCCGCGGCGCGCAAAGACGACGATTCCGTGGCGGCGCGCACGACCGCGCTGCTATCGCGAATCGACCGGGACGCGCCGGTCGTGGGTGGGCTCCGCCCCGTCCAGGCGGATGCACCGCGCCTCGGGCGCTATCCGGTCACCGGACGCCTCGGAGTGGGCGGAATGGGCGAGGTGTTGTCGGTTCGCGACTCGGACCTCCAGCGCGACGTGGCGGCCAAGGTGGTGCGGGGACGGGTCGACGACCGCCAACTGTGGAAGTTCGTCCTCGAGGCGCGGATCACCGGGCGGCTCGCGCATCCCTCGATCATGCCCGTGTACGAGCTCGGGTGCACCGCGGAGGGCCAGCCGTACTTCACGATGAAACGCATCGAGGGCCGCACGCTCGGTGCCGTGCTCGCCCACGCGGGAGGAGGCCCGGCCGGATCGGCGGCCTCGCGGCGTGCGCCGCCACCGGCGAGCGCAGACGCCGTCGCTGCCGCGTACGGCGCGCGCCTGATCGAGCATCTCGGGATTCTGCTGAAGGTGTGCGATGCCGTGGCCTTTGCGCACAGCGCTGGCGTGATCCACCGGGACCTCAAGCCCGACAACGTGATGGTGGGCACCTTCGGCGAGGTCCTCGTGTGCGACTGGGGCCTCGCCAAGGTGCGCGCCAGGGGGGCGGGGCACGATCCCGTCGGGGACGCGCTCCTGCCGAAACAGGGGGACGGCGGCGCGGTCGTCACGCTCGACGGCGAGGTCATCGGTACCCCCGCCTACATGCCGCCCGAGCAAGCCGAGGGCCTTCTCGACCAGATCGACGAGCGTTCGGACATCTACGCGCTCGGCGCGATCCTCTACCAGATGCTGTGCGGTCACGCTCCCTACGAAGGCAAGACGTCGTGGGTCGTGCTCGAGCAGGTGCGCCTCAGGGCACCCGCGCCGCCCAGCGAGCGGTCCCCAGCGGGGGGTGCGCTGATCCCGTGGGAGCTCGAGGCGGTGGCCGCGAAGGCGATGGCCCGTGCTCGCGAGGAGCGCTACCCGTCCGTCGTCGCCCTGCGCGCCGACCTGAACGCGTTCCTCGCGGGCGGGCTCCTCGCCGCGGCACGGTACACGCCGTCCCAGCGGGCGTGGAAATGGGCGCGCCGGAACGCGCGGGCGCTGGCGGCGGCAGCGGTCGCGATGGCGTCGCTGGTCGGCGCGCTCGGCTACACGGCGGTGTCCGCGCGCGAGCAGGTTCGCGAGCTCGAGGCTCAGTATGCGATCACGCGCGAGGCCGAGCTCGCGGCGCAGCGCGAGCGCGACGTGGCGAAGGTCGAGCGCGATACCGCGCACGCGGAGCGGCGCCGCGCGGAGGAGAGCGACGCTGCTGCGCAGGCCGCGCGCGACGCCGCACAGGCCAGCTACCGGGCGGCGCAGATCGCGCGAGACAAGGCGGAAGCGAGCTACGCCGAGGCGTGCCGCATGGGCGCGGTCCATCGCCTGCGGGCGCTCGAGCGCGAGGGCCAGGAGGACCTGTGGTGGACGCGGCTGGACCGGGCGAAGGGAACGCTCCAGGATCTCCCCTCGGCGGAGCGTCTCGATGCCGCGACGGAGGCGATCGACCGCTGGTGCGCGGCGGCGGGCGCGTTGCTCGCCGAGCGCGCGGCGTACGCCGGGGCGGCGACCGCGAGCCGCACCGAGTCTGCGGCCGCGCCGAACGATGCGTGGCTCGCGTTTCGCGTCGGAATCCTCGACGAGCTGTGTGCCGGGCTCGATCGACTGGCCGCGCTGCGCGCGCGCGCGCTCGAGCGTCGCCAGGCGTACGTGGCGGCGCGGCTCGAGCTCGTCGAGCGCGCCCCGGCGTGGGCCCTCGCCCGTGCCGCGATTGCGCGGCACGCTCGGTACGGAGGGCTCGAGCTGTCGCCCCAGGTGGGCCTCGTGCCGATGGGGGAGGACCCGACGACGGGCCTGTGGGAGTTTGCCGTCGTCGGCACGGGGGAGCTCCCCGAGCGGGCCGCGGGCGCGCCGCTGCCCATCGCGGATCGGACGGCCATCGTGCTCGTGCTGATCCCGGGTGGCGAGTACGTCGTGGGGGCGGAGCCGGGGGGTGGGCGTCACGAGGACCCCCAGGCAACGCTGCCCGAGGGGCCGGAGCAGCCGGCCCGGCTTCGGCCGTACTTCATCGCGCGTACCGAGCTGACCCAGCACCAGTGGCAGCGAATGAGCGGGACGAATCCCAGCCGCGCTACTCCGGGCACGCGCGTGGGTACCGCCGTGATCACCGAGCGCCACCCCGTCGAGAACCTGAGCTGGAACACGTGCACCGAGGTGCTGGCGCGGCACGGCCTCGTGTTGCCATCCGAGGTGCAGTGGGAGGTCGCTGCCCGCGGGGGCAGCACCTCGCCGTGGTGGACCGGCGCCGATGCGCGTGCGCTCGGCCGCACCGACAACCTCGCCGATGCCTGTGCGCGCCGCCAGATCAGCGGGATCAGCGCCACCGAGGCCTGGGACGATGGGCATGTGATTCACGCGCCGGTCGCGAGCTATCCCGACGGGCGGAATCCGTTCGGCCTCCACGACGTGCACGGCAACGTGCGCGAATGGTGCCGCGACGCGTACGACGAGCGGTCGTGCACCCGGCGAGCGGACGACGCGGGCGACCGGCCGGGCCCCGCGCAGGCCGTGCCGGCGCGCTCCTTTCGCGGCGGCGGCTGGTTCTTCGACGCCCGCGCCGCGCGCGCGTCGTATCGGTTCGGCACCGCCGCCGACTACCGTGACGACGCGCTCGGGGCGCGGCCTGCGCGACCGGTCGCTCCGTAGGGAGCACCGACGGCTACTCCACCTGGAGCCGCGCCCGTCCGCGCCGGAGCGCGTCGTCGAACCGCGCGCCGTAGTGCTTCTCAATCACCTCGCCGATCGCGATCACGCGTCCGTCGCTCGAGAGCCTTCCGGCCCGGAGCGCCTCGCCCAGCGTCACCCAGCGCCGCAGCATCGTCCGAGCCACCTCGCTCCGGGGATTGGCCTCGCCCACCAGAACCGCATGCCGCACGTGCTCCATCAGGGCGTACGCGCCCCCGCGAGCGAAGTGGCGGTCGTCTCCCGACGGACCCGTCGGAGCCAGGGTCCACGCGCCGTCCTTCTCCTGCGCGTCGCTGGCGAGCTCGGTGAGCTCACCGCAGACCGCCGCGAGCTCGGGGTCGGAGAAGGCCACTCGTCCCTGGCGAGACGCTGCCTCGCAGAGCCGCTCGACGAGCCGTCCGCGAGAATGCAGGTCGGGCTTCGCTCGCAGCTCCGCCACCTCGGCCTCCCAGGTCTTGGACGGCCAGTAGCCGACGCGAATGTCGGAGGCGTGAGTCGGCTCGAGATTCTCGAAGGTCCAGGTCCACACGTCGCCGTCGCGGCGCAAGCCCGCGGTGGGCGCGACCGAGTAGACGTGGTCGGCGCTCATCCCCTCGACCCGGAACGTGACCGTGGCGCGACCGATCGCGTTCTTCCACGGTGCGCCGGTATGGAGGATGTACGAGGTGTTCATCATCTGGTCGACGACGCCGCCTGCCCGCAGATCGACGACGTAATGCACGACCTGTCGGCTCACCGCCTTCGCGGCGTACTTCACTTTCCACACGTACCAGTAGTCGGCTCGCTCGTCGCCCGGGAACGAGCCACCCTTCGTGCGCTGGCCGGCCAGGAGGTTCACGAGCTCGACGTCCCGGCGCTCGCCATCGATCTCCACCCGGAACTCCGACATGTTGTTGCGCGGGCCCACCGGGAAGCCCTCCTCGATCTCGGTCGCGTCGCCCAGGTTCGTCATGTGGAAGACCGCGTCCACGACGAGCCGCTCGTGGCGCGCCTCGCCCGTCTTCACGAGCGTGAGGTCGACCGTTTCCGCCGTCATCTCGATGTTCAGGCCCTCCATGTCGCCCCTGGGCTCCAGGCCGGACGCGTACTGGCGGGGTTTCGGGCCGATGTCGGCTGGCGACGGGAGGGCAAAGGCGAGGAGGGCTAGAACGATCACGAGTCCACGCATGGCGGTTCTCCGTTGGGTTGGGGTTCGCCAGCAAGGACAATCGGCGTCGACCCAACCCGCGGGAATTCCGAAAAAATCAACGCGGCGACTCGAGTCCCGCGGCGATCTGAGAGAGCGCGTCGTCGTCGCAGGACGGGGAGGCCACGAGGGCGAGCACGCCGTCGTGCTCCACGACGGACCGCCGCCAGCCCGTCGGCAGGCGCAGCGTGTCGAGCCACCGGCGCGAGGCCTCGGCCGCGGGGAGCTGGGCAATCGCCAACGAGCCGCCGCGACCGACGTAGTGGAGCCAGAGCGTGTCGGCCGGTGGCCCGCCCGGCGCGGCGCGGAGGACCGTCGCGCGCGCGAGGTTCGCATCGGGCAGCCTCAGCACCGGCCTGCGCGAGCGGAATGCGAGCTGCGCCGCAATGGCGCCCAGCCGCTTGGCCTCCGCGGCAGGGTCGTCCGCGCGCGCGAGATCTTGCGGGCGGGCGAGGGGGGCACCCCGATCGCCACGAGCCAACTCGGCGAGCGCGGTCTCGAGGGGCGTACGGTCCACGCGGTGCCCAGGCGGCGGCATCCCGCCAGGGTCGCGCGACGCGGGGCGTGTCGGGTCAGGCTGGCGGTTGGCCAGTGGCGTCGCGACGGGTGTACGGACGAGCCACGATCGCGCCGCGACCAGTGCGACGACGAGCGTCGCCGCGGCCATCCACGTCGCGCCCGGGCGTCGGCGCGAGGTCGCGACCAGCGCGGCCGCGACTCGCTCCTGTCGCGCCGCGGTGGCGGGTGCGGTCGCGCTGCGCAGGTGCGCGACGGCGTGCTCGAGCGCGGCCAGGTCGAGCTGCGCTTCTCGCGACTCGCGTAGGTGCCGTGACAACTGCGCCACGTCCACGCCGGGCAAGTCCTCTCCCCCCGCTCGCGCCGCGATCGCATCCCGGAACAGGTCGTCGTTCATGCGCCTCCATTCGCCAGGGGGGACAGGAGGGGCGCGAGCGTGCGGAGGCCCTTCGCGAACAGGCGCGCGGCGGCATCCTCGGAGATCCCGAGGCACCGCCCGATCTCCACCCAACTCGCCTCGCCCCACACCTTGAGCGCCACGGCTTCGCGCGCGTCGACCGGGAGGGTCGCGATCGCGTCCTGGACCCGAGTGGCGACCTCGTCACGCTCGACCGACGGGTCCGGATCGGTGGCGGTCGGCATCTCCCGGACGACTCGCTCGACGGCGCGCTTCTCGATCCCGCGCCGCTTCAGCACGTTGACCGCCAGGTTGTGGGCCACGCGGAACGCCCACGCCTCGGCGCGCTCCAGCTGTCCGACCGTGCCCCACGCACCGTGCAAGGCGATGCACGTCTCCTGAAACAGATCCTCGGCGTCGGCGCCGCGGCCGCACAGGCTCCACAGGTACGACACGAGCCGCCGCTCCAGCCCCGCGATGAAGCGGGCGAAGTCGGTGTGGCCCGCGGTCGAGCGGCCAAGCGGAGCCTCGGTCATGGTGTCCACGTGCTTTGGAGACAAACGAGGAGGCGCGTTCCCGCGAAAAATCCGAGACGGGTCGACCGAGTGTGCAAGAGCGCGACGTGCGCGAACCGGGCGACGAGCGTCGCTACGATACACCGGGCGTCCGTCGGCGAGGCCCTGCCCCGGGCAACGAGGGGCCGACGTGCTTGAATACCGCGATGGTTCGCGATCGCCGCCAGCACCGCGAGGTTCATGCTCTCGACGCCGAGGGCATGGTGCTGTGCAACCCCCGCGACCGGGAGGCTGCCCATCGCGCCCTGGCCGGCGACATCGCGACGAGCCCGGATTCCGCCGCTGTCACCTGCAAGCAGTGTCGTGCCCTGGCGTATCGGGCACGGAGGGGCGACCCGTCGTGCCCGCCGACAGATCGCGGACCGCGATGACCGAGCCTTCACACACGCCCCGCGTGATCCGGTGGCTTCTCACGCTCCTCACGCGGCTGTTCTTCCGCGAGGTGGAGGTCAGCGGCCTCGAGCACGTGCCCGCGACGGGCGGTGGCATCGTGGTGAGCTGGCACCCCAACGGCCTGGTCGACCCGTGCCTCGTGCTGACACGGCTCCCGCGCACCGTCGTCTTCGGCGCACGCCACGGCCTGTTCCGGTGGCCGGGCCTCGGGCTCCTGCTGCGGCGCACGGGCTGCGTGCCGATCTACCGCGCGCAGGACGCGGCGCCTGGTGCCGATGCCCCTGCGCGTCGCCACGCAAACGCCGAGAGCCTCGATGCGCTCGCGCGGAGGGTCGCCGCGGGCTCGTTCGCGGCCCTCTTTCCCGAGGGCCTGAGCCACGACGAGCCGGGGCTCGTGGAGCTCAAGACGGGCGTCGGGCGACTCTACTACCGCGCGCGGCAGCTCATGCCCGCGGGCGCGCCGACGCCCGTGATCCTGCCCGTGGGCCTGCACTACGACGAGAAGCACCTGTTTCGATCGCGCGCCCACGTGTGCTTCCACGCGCCGATCGAGCTCCCTCGCGAGCTCGATGTCACGCCCGACGTGGGCGAGTCCGACCTCGTCACGCGCGATCGGGCGCGGCGGCTGACCGACGAGATCGAGCGCGTGTTGTGCGACGTGGTCCACGCGACCGAGGACTGGGACACGCACGGCGTGCTGCATCGCGGGCGCAAGCTCGTTCGCGCCGAGCGCGCGGCTCGCGCCGGAGCCGACCCCGGTGCCGTGCGCATCGACGAGCGTTCGGCGGGGTTCGCGCGCGTTCGAACGGCCTACTACGCGTGTCTCGAGTCCGATCCCGAGCGGGCGAAGGGGATGGTCGAGCGCGTCCGGCGCTACGACGACGCGTTGCGCGCGATCGGCCTCGAGGACCACGAGCTCGACCGCGCTCCGAGCCTCGCCGTGACCCCGAGGCTCGCCCTGATCGTGCTGTTCCAGCTCGTGCTCGTGTTCTTCCTGCTGCCGCCCATCCTGCTCGTCGGCTACGTCGTCAACGGACCGACCGCCGTTGCCCTCGGCGTCGTGGCGCGTCTCGCGAGCACGCTCTGGAAGGACGTCGCGACGGTGAAGATGGTCGGCGGGGCGATCCTCTTTCCGCTCACCTGGATCGCCGCGGCCGTCGCGGCCGGCCTCGGTCACGCGATCCTGCACGCGCACGTTCCGATTATGCCCGATCAGCCGATCCAGGCGGCGCTCTTGACCGCGTTCCTCGCCATCGTCGGCGCGGCCGCCGCGCTCCGCTACGGGCGTTTCGCCCGCGAGACGCTCCAGGCGCTGCGTGACCTCCGCAGGAGCGCCGCCCTGCCCGGTCGGACGGCGCGATGATCCCGATCCGGGACAGCATCCCGTCGCGGACCGCGCCGGGG
>ORMF012374645.1_pt1 | contig 13770 bp, 10 predicted proteins | sample 1779871 | NCBI WGS metagenome assembly ORMF01 (sample SAMEA104232316, study PRJEB22302) | groundwater metagenome | biome: forest; feature: aquifer; material: groundwater | place: USA | collected 2011-08-07 | depth 5.4 m | reverse complement strand
GCGTGTTCTCGATCGCCCCTTCGTTTAAGTTTGTTGCCGAAGTCCGGGAATTCTGAGAGACCTTCTGCGACACGACCATGAAAACGCGCCGACTCACAACCGCCCAGGCTATCATTCAATTCCTGCTTCATCAGCACGTCGAGCGCGACGGGCGGCGGCAGCCGTTTTTCGCCGGGTGCCTCGGCATTTTTGGTCACGGCTGCGTCGCGGGGATTGGTCAGGCGCTGCTTCAGTATCCGCAATTCCGCTACTACCTGACGAAGAACGAGCAGGCCTCGGTGCACATCGCCACCGCGTTCGCAAAGATGAGCAATCGGCTGCGCACCTTCGCCTGCGTCAGCTCCATCGGTCCCGGAGCGACGAACATGGTCACTGGCGCGGCCACCGCCACAATCAACCGCATCCCGGTCCTCCTCCTGCCGGGCGACATCTTCGCGCGGCGCAACGTTGGGCCAGTCCTCCAGCAACTTGAGCACCCGTCGTCGCAGGACATCTCGGTGAACGACTGCTTCCGGCCCGTCTCGAAATACTGGGACCGCATCAACCGCCCGGACCAACTCATGAACGCGCTGCCAGAGGTGATGCGCGTGCTCACGTCGCAGGCCGAGACGGGCGCGGTGACGCTCGCGTTGCCGCAAGACGTGCAGACCGAGGCGTGGGATTATCCGGCCGAGCTGTTCGACGATCGCGTCTGGCACATCCCGCGTCCCGCCCCGGAGGCCACGCTCCTCGATCGCGCCATTGAACTCATCCGCGCGAGCAAGAAGCCGCTGACCGTTGCCGGCGGCGGCGTGCTCTACAGCGAGGCGCACGACGCGCTGGCGAAGTTCGCGGCGGCGACCGGCATCCCCGTGGGCGAGACGCAGGCGGGCAAAGGCTCGCTCCGCTACGATCATCCGCAGAACCTCGGGGCGATCGGCGTCACCGGCACCTTCGCTGCGAACCGGATCGCGCGTGAAGCCGACTTGGTCATCGGCATCGGCACGCGCTACAGCGACTTCACGACTGCCTCGAAGACCGCGTTCCAGAATCCGAAGGTGCGCTTCCTCAACATCAACGTCGCCGAGTTCGACGCCTTCAAGCACAGCGCGCTGCCCATCGTCGCCGACGCGCGGGTAGCTCTTGAAGCGCTCGGCAAGGCGCTGCGCGGCTGGCAGGTCAGCGCCGCCTATCGCACGAAATGCGAGCGGCTCAATCGCGCGTGGGACAAGGAAGTGGACCACATCTATCACACGCCGACCGGCGTCCCGGTGAGCCAAGGCGAAGTCATCGGCGCAGTGAACGACTTCGTGCGCCCGCAGGACGTGGTGCTCTGTGCCGCTGGGAGCCTGCCGGGCGATTTGCACAAGCTCTGGCGCACGCGCGACCCGAAGGGCTACCACCTCGAATACGGCTACTCGTGCATGGGCTACGAAGTCGCCGGCGGCCTCGGCGTGAAGATGGCCGCGCCGGAACGCGAGGTCTATGTGATGGTCGGCGACGGCTCATGGCTGATGATGTCCAGCGAATTGGTCACGTCGATTCAAGAGAGCCACAAGCTCACCGTCGTGCTGCTCGACAACCACGGCTTTCAGAGCATCGGCGGCCTTTCGCAATCCATCGGCAACGCCAAGTTCGGCACGCAATATCGCTTCCGCGATCCGCAGACAGGCCGGCTCGACGGCGCGAACGTGCCGCTCGATTTCGCCGCGAACGCACGCAGCCTCGGCGCCCAGGTCTTCACCGCGCGCGACATTCCCGAGTTGAAGGACGCGCTCGAGAAGGCGCGCAAGCAAACCAAGACCACCGTCATCGTGATTGAGACCGATCCTGAGAAGCGCGTGCCCGGCTACGAATCGTGGTGGGACGTGCCGGTGGCGGAGGTGTCGGAGATCGCTTCGGTGAAGAAGGCGCGGAGAGAGTTCGAGAAAGCGGTGAAGAAGGAGAGGTATTTCCTGTGAGGCGCTTTCAGTATCTCCGGCGGATGGTCGGCGGAAGCTGGCGTTCTCCCTTACCATGAATCTCCGTAGGTCCGCCAGTTTTTGGACTGCGCCAGTCCTCCGGCGCTTTCGCTTGAGCAGTCGGCACGGGCCCCAAGCCCCAGAGGACTGGCGCAGTCCAAGACGCTGGCGCGCGGAGCCGGCCCTCCCGGTGAAGCCGATCTCGCTCCGTTGTTGGGCCACGCTACCATGAAGTGCTTTTACCATGATGACCTCCACACTCCTGATCACACTCGGCAATTACATCGGCGGCGAATGGCGCGACTCAACCGCTGGTGAGTTCCTCGACGTGCACAACCCCGCGACAGGCGGCGCGCTGGCCCGCGTGCCCCTTTCGCCGGCCGCCGAAGTGGACGCCGCCGTCGAATCCGCCAGCAAAGCCTTCCCCGACTGGCGCCGCACGCCGGCCACGGATCGCGCCCAGTTTCTCTTCAAACTCAAGGCGCTTCTCCAGCAGCACTTCGAGGAACTCGCGCGCACGATCACGATGGAGTGCGGCAAGACCATCGGCGAGTCGCGCGGTGAAATCCAGCGGGCGATCGAGAACGTGGAGATGGCGGCCGGCGCGCCGGGCCTTTTGCAGGGCGACTTCTCCGAAGACATCGCCAGCGGCATCGACGAGATCATGATCCGCCAGCCGCTCGGCGTGTGCGCGTGCATCTGCCCGTTCAACTTCCCCGGCATGATCCCGTTTTGGTTCATGCCCTACGCGATCGCCTGCGGCAACACCTACATCGTGAAACCGTCGGAGAGAGTCCCGCTCACGATGCATCGCATCGCCGAGTTGATCGCGCAGACCGGCCTGCCGAAGGGCGTCTTCAACCTCGTCAACGGTGGCCGCGAGACGGTCGATGCCATCCTCGATCACCCGGCGATCCGTGCGATCAGCTTCGTGGGTTCGACGCCGGTGGCGAAGCACGTCTATGCCCGCGCGGCGGCGAACGGCAAACGCGCCCAGTGCCAGGGCGGCGCGAAGAATCCCATCATCATCCTGCCCGACGCCGACCCGGAGACTACCACGCGCATCACCGCCGACAGCGGCTTCGGCTGCGCGGGTCAACGCTGCCTCGCGGCGTCGCTCGTGGTGACGATCGGCGACGCGCGCAAGCCTTTCACGGAGGCGCTCGTCGAGGCGGCGCGGAGCCGCGTGGTCGGCTACGGCATCGACGAAAAGGTGCAAATGGGGCCAGTCATCACGCCGCAAAGCAAAGCGCGTATCGAGGGACTGATCGGCAAGGCGGTTCAAGAAGGGGCAACGCCACTCGTGGACGGCCGCAACACAGTCGTTCCTGGATTCGAGCGCGGAAACTTCGTTCGCCCGACGATCCTCGACAACGTCAATCCGGGCGGCGAGATCGTGCGCACGGAAATCTTCGGTCCCGTGCTCGGCCTCGTCCACCTGAAGACGATCGACGAAGCCATTGCGCTCGTGAACTCCGGGGCCTACGGCAACATGGCCTGCGTGTTCACGACCAGCGGCGCCAACGCGCGCAAGTTTCGTTACGAAGCAGAAGTCGGGAATGTCGGCATCAATATCGGCGTCGCTGCCCCGATGGCCTTCTTCCCCTTCAGCGGTGCGCGCGAAAGCTTCTTCGGCGACCTGCACGGGCAAGGCCGCCACGCCGTCGAGTTTTTCACCCAGACGAAAGTCGTCGTGGAGCGCTGGCCGAAGGAGTGGACGAGGAAATTCTAAATCCGAATGCCGAATGGCGAAGTCCGAAAGAAATCCGAACTCCCGAATGACAACTGCGGCGCCGCAAGCGAACAAGCAAGCGGCTCTCTTCCCGTGAACGAACTTGGATTGCATCTCTGAGCTCAACCGTTAGAGTAGGGCCATGACAGTGACCATCGAAGAAGCCCAGGCGAATCTGCCTGGCATCATTGCGAAGGCGGAGGCCGGCGAGGATGTTTTGATCGCCCCCAACGGCGGGAAGCCAACAGTGAAACTGGTGCCCGTCGTACCCAGAGCGTCGCGCTTGACCCAGCACCCGGACTTGAAGGGGAGCATGAAGATTCTCGACCATGACGCGCTCGTAAAGCCGTTACCGCCGGAAGAATGGGGTGGCTTGGCTGATCCGTGATAGCCGCCGACAAGCCGGCGGCAGTCATGCATTACGTCCTCGATACGTGCACGTTTCTTTGGCTGGCCGCGGAGCCGAGCAAGCTCTCGGCGTTTGCGGGGACCACCATTGTGGACGTGAGCAACACCCTCCACGTCTCGGCCATCAGTGTGACAGAAACGCATCGACTCATCCGCAAGGGGAAAATCGTTCTTCAAACCAACCTGTCACTCGACGCGTGGTTTCGTGCGATGCTGGTTCAGCACCAAGTCCAGTGCGAACCCATCACTCTCGAAATCGCCCATGCCGCGGAAGTGTTGCCCTGGATTCACAACGACCCGGCGGATCGGTTCATCCTCGCGACGGCGCAAGTGCTCGGGGCACGGGTCCTGAGTCCGGACAACACGATGCCGAAGTATCCGGGCTTCACCGTGGAGTGGTGACAGTGCGCGCTCGTAGTTGTCTCGTCTCAGGATCTTCGCGCGCTTGGTGGAGTGAATCCAAGCCCGGCAGGACTTCCAGCTTGTCGGGCCAGGATGAACTTCTTAACCTCAGCGCGTGATGACTCAGAATCCGGGCCGAGTGTGCAGCGCCGGTCGCGCTGGAACGAACCGCTCGACGGCTCTCACGCATTGACGTGAACACAACTTCCTCCATCCGCGTCGCGAACGCCCCGTGTTCGTGGGGCGTGCTCGAATTTGATCTGCCCGGCAAGGCGCTTGGCTACGCGCAGGTGCTCGACGAACTCCGCGACACCGGCTACGCGGGCACCGAACTGGGCGATTGGGGTTTCATGCCGACGGATCCTGCGGCGCTGCGGCGGGAGTTGGACGCACGCGGGCTGGCGTTGGTAGGCGCGTTCGTGCCGGTGGCGTTCGCACAGGAGCAGGCTCATGCCGACGGCGAAGAGCGCGCTGTCAAAACTGCGCGCTTGATGGCTGACGCGGTGGGCACGCTCCCGTTTATCGTGCTGGCCGACGATAACGGGAAGGACGCGGCGCGGACCAAACTGGCCGGTCGCATCACGCCGGAGCACAGCCTGCCCGAGCACCAATGGGAGACGTTCAGCCAAGGCGTGAACCGCATCGCGGACGCGGTGCGGCGCGAGGCTGGGCTGCGGACGGTCTTCCACCATCACTGCGCCGGTTTCGTCGAAGCGCCGTGGGAGATCGAACAGTTGATGAAGACCACCGATCCAAAGCTGGTGGGCCTTTGTTTCGACACGGGGCACTACAAGTTCGGCGGGGGAGCCGATGCGTTGCAGGGCTTGCGCCAGTTCCGCGAGCGCATCTGGCACGTGCACTTCAAAGACTGCTCGCCGTCAGTGCACCGGCAGTCGCGCGCCGAAGAGTGGAACTATTTCGAGTCGCTCAAGCACGGCATCTTTTGCGAACTGGGTAAGGGCGACGTGAACTTCGCCGCCATCGCAGACGAATTGCGGCGGACGAGTTACCAAAGCTGGATCGTGGTCGAGCAGGACGTGCTGCCGGGCATGGGCGCGCCGAAGGAGTTCGCGCGGCGGAATCGGGAATTTCTGCGGACGTGCGGACTTTGAGTTGTGAAGTAGATGGGTGCGTTGCCGTTAGAGAAATCTTGGAGCTGGCGCTCGGATGACGCGGGGCCGCCACCGCAATTCGTCGCGCTCTCCCTCACCCCGGCCCTCTCCCGCTGGGAGAGGGAGACTTGTAGCCGGACTTCCGTGAATCTGTGCGCCGCCGCCGGTAGTGGACGCTGGCTGACGGCCTCCCTCTCCCAGCGGGAGAGGGCCGGGGTGAGGGAGAGCGCGTCTTTGATCAGTTGCACACCGCATGTGAGAACACCCTGACTATGAGTTCTGGAGCCTTGAATCTCGCCGTGATCGGCGCGGGCCGCATCGGCAAGCTGCACGCGGAAAACATCGCCACACGCGTCAGCGGCGCGCGGCTGGCTGGCGTGGCGGACATCAACCTCGTAGCTGCGCAGGCGGTCGCCCAACGCTTCCATGTCACGCTGGCCACGGACGACTACCGCACCTTGTTGGACAATCCCGCGGTCGATGCCGTCGTGGTCTGCTCGGCGACGGACACTCACGTGAGGATCATCGAAGAAGCGGCGGCGCACGGAAAACACATCCTCTGCGAGAAGCCGATTGGCCTGGACGTTCCGAAAGTGCGAGCAGCCATCGCCGCGGCGGAGACTGCGCGGGTGAAACTCCAAGTCGGCTTCAACCGCCGCTTCGATCCGAGCTTCGCGAGGGTGCGCGAGCTGGTTGCCAGCGGGCAGATCGGCGAGCCGCACATCATTCGCATCACGAGTCGCGACCCCGCGCCACCACCGCTCGACTACGTGAAAGTGTCCGGCGGCATCTTCCTCGACATGACGATCCACGACTTCGACATGGTGCGATTCCTCAGCGGCAGCGACGCGGAGGAGATTTACGCCATCGGCGATGCGCTGGTCGATCCCGCCATCGCTCATGCCGGCGATGTCGATACTGCCATTGTCACGATGCGCTTGAAGAACGGCGCGCTGGCGACGATCGACAACAGCCGCAAGGCCGTCTATGGCTACGACCAGCGCGTGGAAGTCTTCGGCTCGGCCGGCATGGCGACCGTCTCGAACCGCACGCCCGACAATCACATCCTCGCGAACGCGGACGGCGTGCACACCGCGAAGCCGCAGTACTTTTTCCTCGACCGCTACCAGGAGTCCTATATCGCCGAGCTGCAGGCCTTCGTCGCGTGCGTGCTCAACGACCAGACTCCCTCCGTCAGCGGCGCGGACGGCCTGATGCCGGTGATCTTGGGCTTTGCGGCCACCAAGTCGCTCAAGGAAAGGCGACCCGTGAAAGTGAGCGAGATCGGTGGGGCGTAACGCGGCGGTTCCCGAGTTCACGCCCTTGCCCCGCTGAAAGGCGGACTTGGCCAGTGGCGCTCTCTTCGCCGCACCACTTGGTCCTGGCACGGCGCCCGCGCGACCGGCGACGGCACCCGCCACCGCTCCGCCCCGCGAAGACTTGACTCGCATCAAGGCTAGTGGCCGGTAGAGCGCCCTTAATCTTATCGTCGTTATGACTGGGCCGACCCTCACAGCGTTGCCGGTGTGGATGGCGTTCACGGAGACAGCGAGAACGGACATCCTCACCCGCGGAAAATGCCTCGCCGCCGCCGACCGACGGTCCCCGCAGTGGTTTGCGCACACAGGGCGGATTCAGCCACCATGCCGGCCGCCCCCTTTTCCCGGCGTCTGCTCCCCAAACCCCACTGAGTGCAACCATGAATGCGAAGCCTCTCCTTAGCCTCCTGTCAGGTCTCGGTTTCCTCGCGCTGGCCGCGTTGGACACGACCGCGATGGAACACTACTACCTCACAGACCTCGGGCCCATCAACAGCGCTAGCCAGATCGCCAGGTCTATCAACCGGAATGGACTGGTGCTCATCGGCCATCGTCTCGACGACCCACTTGGCGGGAGCCTCCTCTTCGACGGCACCAACCGCTACGATCTCTGGGATCTCGTGGGCCGGGAGAAGCAGTTCGAAGCCTTCGACCTCAACGACGAGGGGATCATCGTGGGCCGCGCCGTCTTCGGCACGGAACGCCATGCCGTCGCCTTGATCAAGGCCCGGCCTGAGGACCGGTTCGGCACGGTGATGGTCGAACTGGACCAGACCACGAACAGCGTCGCCATCAGCATCAACAACGACAACCAGATCATCGGCTGGCGCACAGGCGTTGACAAGTACCTTGTAGCCTTCCGTGGCTCGTTGACGGGCGCGCAACTCAACCTCCCCGAGAACTTCTTCCCCGAGCGGATCGGGCCGGGCGGACACATCGTGGGTTCCGTGTTGCCCGTCGGCGGGGGCGCGGCCCACGCGGCGGTGTATTGGTTCGGCGGCAGCATTCAGGATCTCGGCGGGCTGCCGGATCCCTTGAAGGGGAGCCGCGGCCTGGCCTGGAACCTCACGCCGCGGTTGGGCAGCGCCGTGGGGGGCGGCGGCGTCCGCCTCGCGCCCACGTTCGTCGGCCTGTCGGAGTCCGACACTCGTTACAAGCACGCGTTCCTGTGGGATGTTGATTCCTGGCAGGACCTGGATGTCGTCCCGCATCCGGAGCGGGAAGGCTCTACCGAAGCGCGCGGCATCAACAGCCGCGGCGAGATTGTCGGGATCGTCCAGCCGTTAGGTTCGCACGCCTGCATCTTCCGGGGCGGCGTCGTAATCAATCTCAACTTTGCCTTCCCCAAGGGCATCTTCATCCACGGCATGCACGGCTGGACGCTCCAGACCGCCGACGCGATCAACGACCTTGGTCAGATCGCCGGCTGGGGCAACAAAAGCGCGAGCGACGTTCGGGCCTACATGATCACGCCAGTCCGGCCATTCATCGAACGAGGCGGCAGCAGCGTAAGCATCTCCTGGCCGGCCTTGCTGGAAGGGTTCTCACTTGAAAGCACCGACAGCCTTTCAGCGACCGCTTCGTGGCAACCGGTGACGAACGCCCCGACCCAGAGGGGCACCTTCAAGACCATCACACTGGAAGTCGAGCCCTCGGACCGCGCTCGGTTCTTCCGGCTTGTGGGCCAGTAAACCCAAGCCAATACCGTCAGCCGCATTCGGACCCACGATCGACAACAGCCGCAAGGCCGTCTATGCCTACGACCAGCGGGTCGAGGTATGCGGCCCCGCCGGCATGGCCACCGGGTCGGATCGCACCCCGGACAATCACATCCTCGCCAACGCCGAGGGCGTGCGCACCGCCAAGCCGCAACACTTTTTCCTCGACCGCTACCAGGAATCCTACGTCGCCGAGATGCAAGCCTTCGTCGAGTGCGTGCTTCACGACCGCCCGCCGCCGGTGAGTGGCGAAGACGGCCTGGTTCCCGTGCTCATGGGCCTCGCGGCGACGAAATCGCTGAACGAAAAGCGTCCAGTGAAGCTGAGCGAGTTGGTGCTCGGTTAGCGCGTAGCGGCGCTCTGTCGAGTGCTGCAACTTTTGCTTTCCGACCGCATCGGCCCGCGTTCCAACGATGCGCGACCAGAAGTCAGGGTCGTGTGCTTCCGCGTGGGATTGCCAACGGCCCGTTGCGCAGATTTCCAATCGGCTGTGCCGCAGCGCTGCCAGCCTGCTGGCCGCAGGCAGGTCGAGTGTTTCCGAGCGTTCGTGCCCCCTGCCGATTGGAAATCGGCGATACAGTCCCGACTCGTCGGGAGAAACCTGCGCTACGAAGCCGAAGTCACCCCTCGTCAGTGAGAGCGAGATGTGGCGGAAGAGCAGATGAATGCCGCGCTCCGCCCGCCGGGCGGCCAACGCTCCGTCTTGACTCACTCATTACAGGATCGCAGCCCCGCACGGCGAAGCCGATGGTCCAAGCGGTTCTTCGGACACGCGCTCGGCCGTTTGGTTTAAGTCAGAGAACGGCCCGATCAATCGCAGAAAAGCAAACCACGCAACGCAGCGCACCCGCGACCGAAGTTGCGAAACGAGGAACGCGATTCGGAACCGTTCCTCACCCGCCGTCCTGGCACCCTCTCCCCTCGGCGGGGAGAAGGCCGGCGTGAGGGGCGCTGCGGCAATTCGGTTCCCGTCCGCTTTCCTGGGAGGTTCACGGAAAGGGAGAGTAGTTGCTTCAGCCCATCAGGCTCCGGAAGCACCGAAGACGCTCGACGATCCAAGACTGAGCCTTTGGCTCTCTCGCCACCAGCGATCACCCGCGCCGGGACAAGGCCGCTGCTTCACCGACCGCCGACGGTTCAACTCCTTCACCCAGCGTTGACCTCTCCGGCGGCGGCAAATGCCGGTACCATGAGAAGAAGAGCACGAGGCCGATGATCGTCGCGCTGGCAAAGCACAGCCCAGCCACGACGTGCCGATGCAAGATCAGGTAGAGTGTGCCGACATACAGCCCGCAAATCGCCAGCACTGCCAAGAAGGTGTTCAGCAAGTCACGCGCGAAATCTTCCGTGCGCTGCCACGCCGGCTCACTCCGCGACAACATCTCGCGCACCGGACGCCAGGCGCCGGCCGGTTGCACACTGCGGTAGAACTGCGCCAGCGTCGCCTCCTCGGTTGGCCGCGTGAGCCAGGCCACGATCACCGTGATCGCCGTCGAAGCCAGTGCGATCACCGGGAAGCCCACGTAGAGCGGCGTCGGTGCGCGCCAGAGGAATTGATCGCCGATCACTTGGCCGAGTGACAACAGCATCCCGCCAAAGACGCCCGCGGCGTAGCCCCAGCCATTGAGCCGCCACCAGTACCAGCGCAGCACGTTCGGCGGCAGAATCCCCGCGGCGAGCGTGCCGAAGATCCACATGAACGCCGTGTTGATTGACGTGCCGAAATACGCGATCACCAGACCGATCACCAGGAACAGCGCCGATGAAACATAGCTGGCGCGGATCAGCCGCTCCGCGCTCGCCTGCGGGTCCACGTAGCGTTGGTAAAGGTCCTTCACCAGGTACGCGGCGCCGCCATTGACCGTGGAACTGAAGGAGGCGAGGAAACCCGACAGCAACGCCGCCAACATGAAACCGACCAGCCCGCGCGGCAATTGCGAGTTGATGATCAACGGCAGGGCGCGCTCAGGGTCCTCCTTCAACAAGCGGTCCAATTCCGGATCGCCGATGCCCATCACCGCCATCACGGCGATGGCCATGGCAAACGGCCAGCGCACCGTGTGGATCACGCCCCACAGCGCGCCGAGCTTGGACGCGTCGCGCGCGTCGCGCGCCGCCAGGAAGCGTTGGAAATCGAAAAGCTGCTCCGGCCCGCTCAGGCACAGCAACAAACCCTTCGCCAGCCACACCGCCACCAACGCGCCAAAAAAAGAGAAATCTGTGCCGCCGGAAACGACCCCTTGCAGTTCCGGCGGGCGCACGGCGGGCGCAATCGAGAACCACGCGCCCGGCACCTTGGCCGCAAACGCGGCGGCATCGAAATGTCGATAGCCGATGACTGCGAACGTGAGTGCGCCCAGGCTGAGCACGATCGTCTGCATGATCTCCACCCGGACGATGCCGTGAAAGCCGCCGACCACGACATACAGGCCGGTGAACGCCAGGATGAGCGCCGCACAAACAAACGACATGGCTGCGGTCGCTTCGGGCGGCGTCAGCCCCACCGCGCCGTGCAAGTCGCGAAAAGCACCTGCCATGGACTGCACCGCTGGCGAGGAGGAAAGAAACACCGCGCCAAATTTCCCCATGCCGATGGCCCCGTAGCCGAGCAGCGCGGTGATCGTCAGAATCGCGAAGATCGTGTATGCCAGCCGCGCCAGATCGCCCGCCGGCCCGGTGCCGAAGCGCGTGTACATCCACTCCGCGCCCGTCAGCACGCCGCTGCGCCGAATCCATTTTCCCATGTAGGCCATGTAAAAAGCGGTGAGTGGAAAGCCCCACAGCCAGTGCACCCACATGCCTTTCAAGCCGAGCAAAATGAACAGCGACACAATCCACATCGTGCCCGTGATGTCGAAATAGCTCGACGATCCGCTCATCGCCAGCGCCCACCACGGCAATTGCCGCCCACCGAGGAAATACGCCGACATCCCGCTGGCCGCGCGCCGCTTCATCGCGAAGCCGATGCTCATGATGACGGCGAGGTAAAGGACGACGATGACTTGATCCAGCAGCGCGAGCTTCATGGTTGAGTCGGCGCAGGATGGAGGAAGAGGCCGGCTGACGAATTGATCTTCGTCAACCAAACGCCGGTGGCAGCGGTCGTGCCCGCCACTCCGCGTAGCGGCGCTCAGGCGAGCGGTAATGTGCCTAGCGTGGCGCAGCAACGGAGCGCCGATTTCCAGTCAGCAGGGTCTCCGTCGCTCCAGCGCAAGGATTCGTTCGCTGCGCTTGCACGTTGGAAATCTGCGATACTGCTTGGCACTGCCGACAAGTCAGGTATGCGCCGCAGCGAAAAATTTCCCAAACTCCGCGCTTGTTTTGTGAGCGGTCACGGACTAGGCTTCGCGCACAATCCAAACACGATACGGCGTTATGACGAAGACCTGGCAAATCCCGCGACGCACATTTCTCAAAGGCTTGGGCACCGCAATCGCGTTGCCGATGCTGGAGGCGATGGCCCCACCGGTCCGCGCTTTGACTGCGGGCGCGGGCACAGTGACGAAGGGCTTTCCGCGGCGCATGGCCTTCATCTATGTGCCCAACGGCATCAACATGGCCGACTGGACGCCAAAGGCCGTCGGCACGGACTTCGACCTGCCGCCCACTCTCCAGCCGCTGCAGCCATCCCAGAAAGACATTTTGGTGCTGAGCGGACTGGCCCACGACAAAGGCCGCGCCAACGGTGACGGGGCCGGCGATCATGCGCGCGCCTCGGCGAGCTTCCTCACCGGCTGCCAGCCGCGCAAGACCCACGGCGCAGACATCAAGGTTGGGGTGTCGGTCGATCAAGTCGCCGCGCAGCGGATCGGTAAGGACACCAAGTTCGCCTCGCTGGAGCTGGGCTGTGACCGCGCGCAACTCGCCGGCAATTGCGACTCCGGCTACAGTTGCGCCTACTCGTTCAACATTTCCTGGAAGACGCCGGCGACGCCGATGCCACCCGAAGTCGATCCGCGTTCGGTCTTCGATCGGCTTTTCTCCAACGGCCTGCCGGGCGAAACCACCGAGAATCGCGCCCGTCGCGACCGCTACCGCAAGAGCATCCTCGATTTCGTGTTCGAAGACGCAAAACAGCTCAAGGCCAATCTCGGCGCGACAGACCGGCGCAAGCTCGACGAGTATCTGACGGCCGTCCGCGAATTGGAGCAGCGGATCGAGCGCGCGGAGCAATTCGCGGCCGCGCTGCCGGACCACACGGCGCCCACCGGCATCCCGAAGGACTACGAGCAGCACATCCGGCTCATGTACGATCTGTTGCTGCTGGCGTTCCAGACGGACACCACGCGCATCTCGACGTTCATGGTCGCGCACGACGGCGACAACAAACCGTATCCGTTCATCGGCGTGTCCGACGGCCATCACGACTTGTCCCATCACGGCGGGAAGGAGGAGAAGAAGGCGAAGATCGCGAAGATCAATCAGTTTCACATGCGGCAGTTCGCCTATTTTATCGAACGGCTGAAAGCGGTGCCGGAAGGCGAGGGCACGCTGCTCGACAACTGCATGATTGCGTACGGCAGCGGTCTGGCCGACGGCAACGCGCACGCTCATGACAATCTCCCGGTGGTGCTGGCCGGCCGCGGCGGCGGCACCATCACGCCGGGACGGCACATCCGCTTCGCGAAGGAGACGCCGATGACGAACCTCTTTCTGTCGATGACTGATCGCCTCGGTGCGCCCGTGGACCGCATCGGCGACAGCACGGGCAAGCTGGCGGAGCTGGCTTAGTCGAAAAGTTGGAGTTCACGCTTCGGCGTGCTCCGGTTCCCGCAGTGGACGAACCGCGAGACACGTTGGATTGTTCGAGAGCGTTTTGGAGTGCGGTGGGCGAGGGGTGAGGGCACACACCGCTTTGGAGGGCGGACTATTGCTGGGCGGGCACGTTCGTCCAAAGCGGTGCTTGCCCCTTCCCCCCGACGCACCGCAGTCCAAGACGGACTGGAATCTTCGGAGGCGTTGGTCTGGGCGGGCGACCGGGGAGTACTGCGGGCCGGAATACCTGCGACCCGCTCTCTCCGGCGGGGCGGGGCGGGTGACTCGCAAACGCGCGGAGCCTGCTCCGAAATCCGCAGGCTCCCCGGTTGGAGTTACCGTCGGCCAAAACGCGCTGGCGCACTTGGCCCGCTCGATCGCGGC
>ORMF011468032.1_pt1 | contig 13771 bp, 15 predicted proteins | sample 1779871 | NCBI WGS metagenome assembly ORMF01 (sample SAMEA104232316, study PRJEB22302) | groundwater metagenome | biome: forest; feature: aquifer; material: groundwater | place: USA | collected 2011-08-07 | depth 5.4 m | reverse complement strand
TTCCGGTTCACCTCTACGGCCAGCCAGCCAATATGGGCCCGATCCTGGAGATGGCAGGTCGCCATAATCTGAAAGTAATTGAGGACTGCGCACAGTCCCCAGGGGCGAAATGGCAGGGGAGGAGGACAGGGACCTTCGGAGCCGCCGGCTGTTTCAGTTTCTTTCCGGGCAAGAACCTGGGGGCCTATGGCGATGGGGGGGCGGTCGTAACCGACGACGACGATATCGCCGATCGGGTCAGGATGTTTCGCAACCATGGACAGCGTGAGAAGTACGTCCACTTGATCGAAGGGGGATGTCGCCGACTTGATAATCTCCAGGCGGCTGTGCTTTCTGTAAAGCTCCCTTATCTGGACCGTTGGAATGATGGCCGACGTTGGGTGGCCCGGAGGTACAATGATCTGCTGGCGGGCATCCAGAATATTGTGACTCCCTATATCCCGCCTGATGCGGAACCGGTTTACCATCTTTATGTAATTCAGTGTCCCGAGCGGGACAGGCTTCAACGCGCCCTTGCCGAAAAGGGGATCGAGACAGGGATCCACTATCCCATTCCGCTGCATGAGCAGCCGGCGTATGCGTCGTTTGGATTCCGAACTCAAGATTTTCCGGTTGCAAGCAGGCTGTCCCGACGGATCCTCTCCCTTCCGGTTTTTCCGGAGTTGAGCGACGAGCAGATCACATACGTGGCGGAATCGATCCATGAGAGCCTCGCCGTGTTATGTCCAAACGATCCGGTTATCGATGTAAAAGGGACTCCAAATGATTAATGTTGCTGTGATTGGCGCAGGGTATTGGGGGCCCAACCTCATTCGGAATCTCGCCTCTTTAGAAGGCGCCAACCTGGTTGCAATCTGCGACGGCAATCCTGCCCGACTGAAAGCATTGGCAGATCTCCCCAACGTCGATCGGATGACCGACGTTGACAATCTCCTCTCTCGGCGTGATATCGACGCGGTCTTTATTGCGGTGCCGGCGGAGATCCATGCGAGTCTTACAAGGAAGTGCCTGCAGGCGGGAAAACATGTCTATGTCGAAAAACCGCTGGCAACCCATTTGGCAGATGCCAGCTTGCTTTGTGAATTGGCGGAACGGTTTGGTCTTGTCCTGATGGTCGGTCATCTTTTTCTCTATGAGTCTGCTACCACAAGGCTTATTGAAGAGATTCGTAAAGGCACGATCGGTCGTCTCCAGTATGCCCAAGGCCTTCGGATGAGTATGAGCGGCACGGCCAGGTTGGATACGAACATTATTTGGGATGCCCTCATTCACGATGCTTATATTCAGCCGGAGTTATTTGGAAGGAATCCGGATAGGGTTCTTGCCGTCGGTGGAAGCTATCTCAAGCCAGATATCGAAGATGTAGCCTTCGTCACATTCGACTTTGGAGAGGGGGCGCTGTTTCACTGCACCGTGAGCTGGTATGCGCTCGAAAAAGTGCGTTCGCTGATGGTGATCGGGAGCAAAGGGATGTTCTCTTACAATGGCTTGTCTCCCAATCCGCTTGTCCGTTACAACAGGGGTTATATCCAGAGCAATGAATTTGACCCAGAGGGAAGGCCTTACTGGAGGTGGATAGAGGGCCAGGGAGAGGTCATCCATATTACTCCCATAGAGCCTCTGAGAGAAGAGTGTTTGCATTTTCTCGCATGCGTTGCCAGCGGCAGTCGGCCCAGGACGGACGGATGGGCGGGGCTTCGTGCGGTCGAGATTGTAGAGGCGTGCGCCGCCTCCGCCAAAGCAGGTGGGATCTGGCAGAAGATCGTCAATCACGGACCGCGGAAAAAATGATTCAAAAAAGGAAGTTTCAATGCATGACCGACGTTAAGCTCGGCAAAGATGTCAAAATTTACGATTTCGTGAATCTTTACGGTTGCGAAATCGGAGACCACTCCCAGATCGGTCCGTTTGTTGAGATTCAGAGAGGGGTCGTGATCGGAAAGCATGTTAAGATCCAGAGTCACAGTTTTATCCCGACAGGGGTCACCATTGAGGATGAAGTGTTTGTGGGACATGGCGTCATGTTTGTCAATGACAAATACCCGAAGGCCCTCCTGGCTCTCGAGGACCCGCCCCCTGTTTATCAGACCACGCGCGTCGGCCGCGCCGCGGTGATCGGCACGAACGCGACCTTGCTTGGAGGAATCACGATCGGTGAAGGGGCATTGGTGGGGGCAGGGAGCGTCGTCACACGGGATGTTCCACCGGGAGCCACGGTCGCGGGAAACCCAGCCCGGATCCTCCGACGTCGGGGTTGATTTCATGCTGCGTCTTGGGAGGACCTTCGACAGGGTGGCCCGGTTGTCGTTCAGTCGCGATAGACCAATGAACTTGACCTATACTTCCCGTCTCCTCGGGCTCATCGGAATTGGGTTGTTTATCGCCTCGGCTTTTACCCCGTTGCCGAATGTTTTGAGTCGCCGGCTTGGCACTCCGGCCCAGCTTGGACCCGCTCAGGCCATCGTTGTGTTGGGAGGCGGGCTCTGGCCAGAGGGGCTCCTGGGCAATAGCTCGCTGCGGCGAGCGCTCCATGGGATTGCACTTTACCGGCAGGGACTCGCGTCAATACTTGTATTTTTGGGAGAGGAACGCCGGGGGCCTCCTGCGGAGGCGACGGTTCGCGCCGAACTTGCGCGCCAATTCGGGATTCCTCCCAGCGTGATCCTAACGGAAACCAGAGCCTGGACCACCCGAGAGGAGGCGGTTCGTGTCGAGGCGCTCCTTCGGTCTAAGGGTGTTCGGAAAATTCTCCTGGTTACAGACTCGCATCACATGTCACGGGCCCAAAAGGTCTTCGAAAATGTTGGTTTTGAGGTGCTGGCGGCGCCGGCCGATGATCTCTCCAGCGCTTCCGAAAGCCCTGGAGAGAGACTCCGGCTCATGCACTGGGTCCTACGGGAGTTGGCCGCCCGGTTCTATTACCGGCTCGCCGGGTATCTATAAAACAAAAGGTGGGAGGAAAGATGGGGCTTCCCTTTATCTTAATACTCATCGGCTTCACTTCAATATGTGCTTATCTCGTCGGGGCAAAAAGGCTTCGCTTACAGGCAAGCAAAGCTTGTACGGCTGTGGCCGGCATGCTTGAGTGCATCGGGATAACCCTTTTCTTCTTCGTCGTAAACGTCATGGCAGGGTTTTTCGCCGTCCTTACTGCAAGAATCCTCACGCAGAGGTTCGTGTCGCTCCACTTCGCAGACGAGACATTGATGGTGCTCTCTTTACTCCAAGGCCTCGTCTTTAAGTGTTGGAGAGACCTGTCAGTGCAATCACCGCGGTGATATGGAAAAAATTCTTGTGCTCCAAACCTGGGGAATCGGGGATATGATCATGGCCACTCCCATGTTGTCTTCCTTGCGGAAGCAGGTTCCCCATGCGAAGATCACGGTCATTGCAGGTTATACGGTTTCTGCGCAGGCCATAGCGGGTACTCTAGCAGACGAGATCCGGCTTATTGTCCCAGGCAAGACGATTCCTGGAAATATCGTGCCGCGCTATTGGCTACCGGCAATGGTCCGATTCCGCAGGGAAGGGTTTGGCGCGGCCCTCATCTGCACGCGGATGTCCCCTCGAATCGCTCCGCTGCTCAGATTTATGGCTGGAATCAAGATCGTTGCCGGGGACAGTCCGTCTCCCAAGAGGATGGGTTACACACATTGGTGCCCCGTGCAGCCCGAATGCCACCGTGTCCTGTCAAATATGAACATCCTGAGGACCCTTTTTCCGGAGGCCGAACCCGGCCCACTCTCTTTTTCCATCAGCAAGGAATCATACACCCTTGCAGATCGCTATTGGATGGAGGCCGGACTGCAAGGCCGACCCGTTTTGGGAATCCATCCGGGATCCGATCCCGGAGAAGGAAAAGACAAACGTCCCCATCCTGAAACGTTACGCCTCATTATTCAGTCTCTCTTGCATGCATTTCCCGAATCAAGAGTCGTTCTTCTGTTCGGCCCACTGGAAACCGATCTCATCCCGATTTTTTACGGGATGGACAAACGGGTTATTTGCGTAAGAGACCTTCCCGTCGGGGTCGTGGGCGCCCTCATCTCGAAAATGAAGGCAATGCTTTCTGGGGATACAGCACTGGGCCACATCGCAGCGGCGCTGGGAATCCCGACGATGACCCTTGCAGGTCCTACGATGGTGTCCTCCACCCGTCCGTGGAGCGACAAAAACTTGATCGTCAAGACCACGGAAGCTCTCCCCTGCATGCCCTGTTACGACACGCCTCTTTACGGGAATTGCCCTCATGGCGTCCGGTGCATGCGGGGGATCTCTGTAACGGATGTGTTAGACAAATTGAGCCAAAGGTTTCTTGCTGCTCAAAATGGTCACTGGAGCGATCCTAGTTTGAACCGTTCCTTCCCGGCGAGCCCTAAAATCAGTATTAATGACCTTTGAAGATTTTCTTCGATATATCAGGCCTGAGATATGTTCCGGACTGGTTTTCCTCCAGAATTTCCGTAACTGGACGATTCATCGTATCCTCTTCAGCTTCAACAACGCCGAAATGTATCTCCGGCCAAAGTGCTTCTTTACGCAGAAAAACTTCAGATACTAAGTGATGAGAAACCATAGAGGTATGAACCGATTCATAAAAACCAACCCTTGGATACCCCCCAGCTTGCTGGGGGGAGGAAAAGGGTTCGCCCGTTTTTTTGCGGGCGCGTTTTGGTATACTGCCGTGCATGGGGCTGAAGCATACACGGGGAGCCGTTTACGATCTTAAATATCATGTGGTCTGGGTTCCGAAGTATCGGCGGATGGTACTGAGTGAGCGATTGGCAAAGCGGTTGAAAGAGATTTTTCAAGAGATAGCCGAGCGCTATGATTTTGAGATTGACACACAAGAGGTGATGGAGGATCACGTGCATATATTTCTTTCTGCTCCTCCTCGGTATTCTCCCTCCCAAGTGGTGCAAATTCTGAAGAGTATCTCTGCTCGGATGGCATTTCAGGAGTTCCCCGAAGTGAAGAAAAAGTTGTGGGGCGGGGAATTGTGGAATGATGGATTCTTTGTCCGTAGCGTTGGAGATAAAGTGACCGCCGAGGTGATTCGCAATTACATCAAGTATTAGCATGATCCGAAACAGTTAGATTTGGGTTTTTAATGCCCCCCCAGCTTGCTGGGGGGTTCTTTACTTAAAATCCAGCGTATACTGAGTCAGATCGTTCGGTAAAAATGGGGGCCGCGTTGTTTAACCGACCGTTTATATCAATCGTCATCCCCTGCAGAAATGAAAAGAAATATATTGGTCCCTGCCTTAATTCCATTATTGCCAACGACTACCCCAAGGACCAACTTGAGGTGCTTGCTGTAGATGGAATGAGCGAGGACGGGACAAGGGGGGTTCTCGAAAGCTACGTAGAGAAATATCCATATATCCGGCTCTTGGACAATCCCAGGCAGATTACACCGAGCGCGCTGAATATCGGTATCTTGAATACAAAGGGGGAGATCATCATTCGTATCGATGCCCATGCCTGGTACGAAAAAGACTACATTTCTCGGTGCGTCGAGTCTCTTTGCACACATGGCGCCGACAATGTGGGCGGAATCATGAAGGCCATTTCTCCGGAGGATAAGTTCATCGGCCAAGCGATCGTGTCGGTTCTGAGTCATCGCTTCGGAGTGGGAAACTCCTATTTTAGGGTTCATACAAACAAGCCAAAGTGGGTCGATACGGTCTTCGGAGGATGTTACCGAAGGGAGGTTTTTGACCGGATCGGCCTATTCAATGAGCACCTTGTAAGGGGTCAGGACATGGAATTTAATCTCAGACTCAAAGCAGCCGGCGGCCGTATCCTGCTTCTACCGGATATCGTGAGTTATTATTATCCCCCCTCTCGGTTTGTCTCCTTTTGTAAGCATAGTTTCAGAAATGGCATTTGGGCGGTCCTGCCGTTTTTATATAGTCCCGTCATGCCGGTATCTTGGCGGCATTTGGTGCCACTCGCGTTTGTGCTGGGATTGTTCGTCTTATCGACTGCTGGATCATGGATGCTGTTTGCCGCCTCTCTCTTCTATGCAGCGACGAATCTGGCTGTATCCGCTCAGGTCGCTTTGAGAAAAAAGGACTTGCGTTGCCTGCCGGTGTTGTCTCTTATCTTTGCCAGCTTACACTTAAGTTATGGTCTCGGAAGTCTGTTGGGAATCGTCAAGGTTATTATTCATGTGATAGCACGGGTGGGCTCTAAACAACGCGAGGTCATCGGACGGTGCTGAAGCGTCTGTTCGATCTGATGGCCTCGTCTACCGGATTAGTCCTCTTGGCTCCAGTACTTTTATCGATCGTGGTCTTGATCAAGCTGGAAGCTGGGGGAGCGGTTTTTTACCGAGGAATCCGAGTGGGCCGACATGGAAAATCGTTTCGCATCTTCAAGTTCCGGACGATGGTAGTAGATGCGGAAAAGCTCGGGGGTCCCTCTACAGCAGATGACGATCCGAGGATTACCAGGATCGGAAAGTTTCTTAGGAAATATAAGTTAGACGAACTGCCGCAACTGATCAATGTTCTCAAAGGGGAGATGAGTTTTGTGGGACCCCGGCCGGAGGTTGAACAGGAAGTGCGCCTCTACAACGAGGAAGAAAAGGCCCTCCTAAATGTTCGCCCCGGAATCACCGATTATGCCTCGATCAAATTTCACAATGAGGGAGAGATCCTTCGGGGCAGCGCGGAGCCGCATCAGGCCTATCGGGAAAAGATCCGGCCGGAAAAGATCAGACTTGGACTGGAGTATGTGCGCGATTGTTCCTTCAAGACCGATTTGAAGGTTCTTGCCCTGACGTTTAAGACCTTGATTGAAACGCGGATGAAATAGACGGGATCGCTGTTGGGAAGGGAAAGGCGGATCAGGGTGGGTTTAAGAAAATCGAAAAAGGAGAACTCGCGGCCGATTCCTACGAGGAGCTGACTGCGACCTCTACGAGCCGACCAAATGTGCGATCGAGCATTTTCTTCCAAGAATGCCGAAAGACGCCATTTTGGTGTTCGATGAGCTTGATAATCCCATTTGGCCTGGGGAAACCGCAGCGCTTCTGGGTACAGTTGACGTCAACAAGCTCAAACTGCAAAGAATCGATTGGGACCCTTATATCGGTTATGCAGTCCTGGAATAGAAGGGATGCGAATCATGGAGAGCGACGAGCGTTTAAGCTATACCACCATTACCGAAACGCCCGGCGTCGGGGCGAGCCGGGAGCAGTTGTCGATGCTTTATACCCGTTATCGGTTCGCCGCCTCGTTCTGCAAGGGGAAGGAAGTCCTGGAGGTCGCCTGCGGGGCCGGTCAGGGCTTGGGTTATCTGGCGCGTGTGGCGGAAAGGGTGGTCGGCGGTGATATCGATGAAACGAATCTTCGATGCGCCGGCGAGCGCTATCGGGAAAGGCCGAATGTGGCAATCCGGAAAATGGATGCCCATCGGTTGCCGTTTGAAGGTAACAGCTTTGATGTGATTCTCCTCTATGAAGCCATTTATTACTTGGAACACCCTGACAGGTTTCTCGAGGAGTGTCGCCGGGTCCTCCGTGATCAGGGGATGCTCCTTATCTGCACCATCAACAAAGACTGGCCAGATTTCAATCCAAGCCCGTTCAGTACGAAGTATTTTTCTTCTCGTGAGCTGATCGAATTGCTGGAGAGGCATCAATTTGATGTGGAGCTCTATGCCGCCTTCCCCGTCGCGATGAAATCGACCAAAGAGCAGATCGTCTCGATGCTCAAGCAGACGGCGGTGGCTCTTCATTTGATTCCCAAGACGATGAAGGGGAAAGAAATGTTGAAAAGGATCTTCTTCGGGAAGCTCTCCCCCCTCCCTCCGGAAGTGGAGGAGGGAATGGCAGAGTATGCCCCACCCATGCCGATTTTCTCTGACAGTTCGGAAGGCGATTACAAAGTGCTTTACGCCGTGGCCCGCGTTGGATAATTCAGAGGAGAAACCCTATGAGTGATAAGGTCCCGTTTGTTGATCCGAAAAAGAATTACCGGATGATTAAGGATGAAATCGATCAGGCCTATTTTGACGTGATATCGAATGGGGAGCTGATTGATCGTCGGCACCTGAAGTCTTTCGAGGAGAACCTCGCCCGGTTTGTAGGGACACGGTATGCCGTCGGACTCAATAGCGGGTATGATGCCCTCCATATGTCGTTGCGGGCTGCGGGGATCGGGCGCGGGAATGAGGTAATCGTCCCGGCGCATACCTTTGTGGCCACCGCGTCGGCGGTCGTCAACGTTGGCGCGACGCCGGTCTTGGTCGATGTGGGGAAGGACTTCAATATCGACGTGAACAAGATCGAAGAGGCGATCACGGATCAGACGAAGGCGCTTCTTCCTGTTCATCTCAGCGGCCATATGGCCGATATGGTCCGGATCATGGAGATTGCCGAAAAATATAGACTCATCGTCATTGAAGATGCCTGTCAGAGCCTGGGGGCGACGCTGGACGGCAAGGGGGCGGGATCGTGGGGACTGACGGGCTGCTGGAGTTTTTATCCGTTCAAGATTCTCGGCGGATATGGGGATGGAGGGGCAATCACGACGGACGATCCCGACGTCGCGCTCTTTGCTCAACGCATGAGGTACAACGGGGAAGACCGGCAGACTGGAGAGTATCATGGTCACGGTTTCACCTGTTTGCTGGACAACCTGCAGGCTGCTTTTTTAGATGTAAAACTTCGTCACCTGCCGGCATGGATCGTCCGAAGAAAAGAGATCGCCCAGCGCTATCGAGCCGCCCTCTCTGATATTCCCGATCTTCTGCTTCCCCATTATGATGACCCCCGCTACAATGATGTTTACCAAAATTATACGGTCAGATCAAAACAGGGGGAGGACTTTTCCGAGCATATGAAAAAGAGCGGGGTCGGGGTTCTCACTCAATTCCGCAAGCCTTATTACAAGCATGCTGGGCTTAAACTGGTCGATCGCGGGTTTCCGGAGACAGAGGCGATCAGCCGCGAGGTTTGCTCCCTGCCGATGAATGTAGAAATGGACGATGATCAGGTGGAGTACGTGATCAGGACCGCAAGGGTTTTCTACGGGGTGTGAGGAAGAAGCGGGAGAGGGGACATATAAACGGAGAATATAAAGTAAGTTACGAGGCAAAGGAGAAACTCGAGTTGAAACCACTATCCAGAATCACTGAAACCTTCTCTGAGTCTGTGATTCGTGAGATGACGCGGATCTGCGATGCGGCGGGGGGATATAATCTTTCCCAAGGGTTTCCCGATTTTGAAAGTCCCAAAGCGATCAAAGAGGCGGCCATTGCAGCGATCAATAAGGAATATAATCAATATCCGGTGACATTTGGAGAGCCGGAGCTGCGGGAGGCAATCAGCAAAAAGGCCTTGGCGTATAACACGATTCATTGCAATCCTGAAACGGATGTTACAGTTACATGTGGTTCCACAGAGGCGATGATCGCTACACTTAAAGCAATGATCAATCCCGGTGACGAGATTATCCTCTTTGAACCGTTTTACGAAAACTACGGCCCGGACAGCATCCTCTCAGGCGCAACGCCGCGCTATGTGACATTAAAAGCCCCCGATTGGACGTTTTCTCCCGAATCGCTTGCGAAGGCGTTCAATAAAAAAACCAAGGCCATTATCATTAACACACCCAATAACCCGACTGGAAAAGTCTTTTCACGAGAGGAGTTGGAAGAGATCGCTTCCTTATGTATCGAATGGGACACGTATGCGATTACAGATGAGATCTACGAACACATCCTGTACGACGGTAGGAAGCATCTCTCGCTTGCGACGATCCCCGGCATGGAGGATCGGACGATTACGATCAACTCCATCTCAAAGACCTACTCTGTGACCGGTTGGCGAGTCGGTTGGGCCATCGCGGAAAAATCGATTACCCAGCGGATTCGAAAAGTTCACGATTTTCTGACCGTCGGCGCGCCCACCCCTTTCCAACATGCCGCCGTCGTTGCCCTCTCTTTTCCTGAAGACTACTATATGAACTTGCTGGCCCATTATGAAAAAGCAAGGGCGTTTCTGGTCAACCTGCTCCAAAAAGTCGGGTTTCAATGCGCCTCTCCCCATGGCGCCTACTACGTCATGGCGGATATGACCGATTTAATGTCGAGGCTGAGGGTGGACAATGATTTTTCCTTCAGCCGAAAACTGATCGAGGTCACCGGTGTGGCGACGGTCCCGGGCTCTTCTTTTTATTCCGTTCCAGAAAAGGGAAGGACGCAGGTCCGGTTTTGCTATTGTAAAAAATGGGAAACCATGTACGCGGTTGAAAAAGCCTTTAACAAACTTACCGTGTAGCGGGCTCCTTCAATTATTATTTGCCGTTTGCCTGTATCGGGAGACTCCCGGTGGTTGGGAAATCACCGTTCAGGGATTGCTGAGGAGGCGAAAAGTAATGGAAAGTAATGGGGATACACTTGGTAATTTAGCAGACCCGTTCCAATTTACTGAACCATTAGATCTATCTCGGGTCGGCAAAGAGATCCTCATTCAGCAGCTAAAGATGATGCTCACCATTCGCGCTGCAGAAGAGAAAATCGCCGACATGGTATCTGCCGGCAAGATTAAATGCCCCTGCCATCTGGGGATCGGCCAAGAAGCAATCGCGGTCGGTGTCTCGGCTCATTTGCGCGCGACCGACCGTGTCTTCGGCGCGCATCGTTCTCATTCGCACTATTTGGCCTTGGGAGGAAGTGTCTACGGCTTGTTCGCGGAGGTGTTGGGTCGCGCGACCGGTTGTTCGAAAGGAATGGGAGGGTCGATGCATTTGTATGACGGCGCTCGGGGATTTATGGGGTCCGTCCCGATTGTCTCAGCGACGATCCCTATTGCTGTTGGGGCCGCCTTGGCTGCAAGAATGGATGGGAAAGGAGACGTCGCCGTCAGTTATTTCGGGGATGGCGCCTCTGAAGAGGGTGTTTTTCACGAGTCGCTTAATCTGGCGGCCAATCTAAATTTGCCGATCATTTTTGTTTGCGAAAATAATTTGTTCGCGAGTCATTTACATATCAACTTGCGACAACCGAGCGACTCTGTCGCGCGCTTTGCCAGAGCGCACCGCATTCGTACAGAAATAGTGGATGGCAACGATGTCATTGGCGTCGCTGATGCCGCTCAGAGACTGGTCGAGCGTGCAAGAAAGGGCAATGCTCCCGCTTTTTTGGAAACGGTTACCTATCGGTGGAGGGGCCATGTCGGGCCAAGTGAGGACATTGATGTCGGTGTCAAGCGGAATAAAGAGTTAAGCCGATGGAAAGGTCGTGATCCGGTCAAGCGGTTAGTAACAGCAATGGAAAAGGGAGAGATGCTCTCTTCTGCCGGCTTTTCTAAGTTGCAGGAAGAGGTCAACACTTTTATTAACGATGCCTGGCTCAGGGCCGAACAGGCCCCCTACCCGAACCGGTCGGCTCTGCTGGAGCTGGTCTATTTCAATGAGGTCGCAAAGAAATGACTACATCACGTATAAATTATGGTGCAGCGATCCTGTCCGGCTTCCGCTACTTGCTCTCCAATTACCCCGAGGTGTTCGTGATTGGCCAGGGACTGTGGGCCCCTTGGTATGTGGGAAGTTCAATGACCAATTTAGATAAAGATTTTGGGGTGAACCGCATTATTGATAGTCCTGTATCCGAGCTGGCCGTCACGGGGGCGGCCGTAGGGGCGTCGATGTGTGGTTATCGCCCGATCGTTGTCCATCCTCGTATCGATTTTATGATTCTGGCGATTGATCAGATCGTGAACCAGGCTGCGAAGTGGACTCACATGTTTGGCGGCCAAACACACGCGCCGGTGACCATCCGGGGGATTGTCAACCGGGGTGGCGAGCAAGGTGCACAACATTCTCAAGCCCTCCATTCCTGGTTCGCGCACATCCCAGGGTTGAGAGTCGTGATGCCTGCGACACCTCAGGATGCGCGGGACTTACTCATTTCGAGCGTTTTATCGAACGATCCGGTCGTATACATTGATGACAGGTGGTTATATGACGTTGAACAGGATCTTCCTCCGATCGTCGAGAAAGACTTACGTTCAGAGTTCCCTAAGGTGTTGCGAGTTGGCAGCGATTGTACGTTGGTCGGAAGCAGTTACTCAACCCACTTGTGTCTACAAGCGGCAAGGAATTTAGAAGAAAAAGGAGTTTCATGCGAGGTCATTGACCTACGAGTCATCAATCCCCTGATTTTTGACGAAATCGCCGCTTCTGTAACAAAAACAAGACGGTTATGCGTCGCGGATGGAGGCTGGAACACATGCGGCCTTGCCGGTGAAGTGATCGCCGGCGTCATTGAAAGAACAGGTCCGGCGTCACTTTATTCTGCGCCTATCCGGCTGACGCTTCCCAACGCGCCCGCTCCCGCAAGTGGCCCACTTGAAACGGTTTACTATCTTCAATCCAAAGATATTGTTACTGCGGTTCTTCGGTTAGTGGAAGAGAAACCTTAGCCGCAGGGACCCCGTTAACGGCTCAACACCGATCTGTAAAAAAGTTGGCGCCAACGGACAAATCTCAATCGGCAAAAGTACGCCGGAAGCTGTTATTTTGAAAAGGGATCCTCATAACCTGGGAAAATATCCCATTTAGCGGTTTTTTACATATTAGAAGGACCCATTATGGGAAAAAGGATTTTTGATTTTACTCTTGCGTTCTTCGGTCTGACTCTTCTCTCTCCCCTCTTCATCTTCGTGGGGGCGTTGATCAAGGCCACCTCTCCCGGCCCGGTCTTCTTTCGTGGTAAGAGGATGGGGCAAGGATTCCGTCCCTTTGATCTCTACAAATTTCGAACGTCAGCCTCTGAAAAGAGCGGGCTCACCCCGGTCGGAAAAATATTGGCCGACCTTAGGATAGATCAGCTTCCGCAATTGATCAACGTCCTAAAAGGGGAGATGAGTCTGGTCGGGCCCCGCCCCGATGTTCCATTTTATGCCGATTCTTGTAGAAAAGACTTTGAAACGATTCTGCAGGTCCGTCCCGGCATTACCGATCTGGCGTCGATCCATCTCCTAGAGAGCTCGGCGCTGCTGGCCGCGTCAAAGGAGCCGAAGGTCTTTTATCTTCAATCAATCCTTCCTAAAAAGATGAAGCTCGCAAAGGTCTATGTCCAGCACCAAAGCTTTTCCCTCGATCTGAAGATCCTTTTTACCACTCTGATGACCCTTTTCCTCTCCCTTCCGTTTCCTTTTTCAAAGGCGAAAGAAGGCAAAAAGAAATCGGTGAAAGAGGTCATCCTCGAGTTCCGAATGCGGATCATTCTGTTCGTTCATGTCGCGGCGATTATAGCATCTAATTACGCCGCATTTTGGCTTCGCTTTGATGGGGAACCCCCTTCTTCTACAGTCGATTTATTTTTAAAAACGTTGCCGATCGTGTTGCTGTTCCGGATGGCGGCGCTTTATTATTTCGGTTTGAACCAAGGACTCTGGCGTTACGCCGGTCTCCGGGACTTGATGAGTATCGGTTGGGCCACGCTTGCCAGTTCGATCGCCCTTTGGGGAATCGTGACGATATTGCCCTGGAAAGGGTATCCCAGATCGGTCTATCTTATTGATGGTTTTCTTTTCCTTTTGTCTTTGGCCGCCCTCCGATCCTTAAAACGGGTCTACGCGATTTTAACGCAAACCGAGGTCGGGGCCCGGCGGGTCTTGATCATCGGGGCGGGGGATGCGGGGGAGATGGTGGCGCGCGACATGAAGCAAAACCCTTCCTATCACCGTCAGCCGGTTGCTTTTATCGATGACGACCCGAAGAAAAGACTTTTGAAGATCCACACTATCCCGGTG
>ORMF011258128.1_pt1 | contig 13771 bp, 10 predicted proteins | sample 1779871 | NCBI WGS metagenome assembly ORMF01 (sample SAMEA104232316, study PRJEB22302) | groundwater metagenome | biome: forest; feature: aquifer; material: groundwater | place: USA | collected 2011-08-07 | depth 5.4 m | reverse complement strand
TTTTTTTCTTTTTTGCGGAAATAAGACGCGGCAAATTTAATTTGCGTGCTTTTGCCAGCCCCTTCCCCGCCTTCAAAGGTAATGAATATTCCTCGGCTCATATTTTAGCAATACCCGTCGATCCGCTCGCTTCATCCCAAGTAATATATCCTTGGCGTTCAACCTCTGTTCTTATTTGATCCGCTTCGTTAAACTTTTTTTCTTTTCGCAACACTTCTCTCTTCTTAATTTCCTGGTGGATTTCATCTGGAACTGGCTCATCAATGATTATCCCCAAAACTGAACCTACAAAATTGCTTATGAATTTGATAAGTTCCTTCCAATCTTTTTCCGAAATAGCTCCACCTTTTATCTTTGAATCCCAATCGCTCGTAAAATTAGAAAATACAGCTATAGCTTTTGAGATATTTAAATCGTCGTCTAAAGCTTCGATAATTCCACCTTGAGCTTGTTTAATCTCACTTGCTAGTTTATTTTCTACAGAAAATTTTCTTCCAAGCTTGATATGATCTTTTACGCTTGAATAATAAGCTCTTAGATGCTTAACATTTGAATTTGCTGCTTTCAAAGCTGGAAAAGTAAAATTCATTTGTGATTTATAGTTAATATGCAATAAACAGTATCGAATTGCCATTGGATCATAACCTTTGGCCAGCAAATCGCGGAGCGTATAGAAATTGCCCTTTGATTTGGACATTTTCTCACCGTTCACAAGCAAATGTTTGGCATGAAGCCAATATTTGACAAACGGTTTTCCGGTAGTGCCTTCGGATTGCGCAATTTCATTTTCATGGTGCGGGAAAATCAAATCTTCCCCGCCGGCGTGAATATCGAAACTCTCACCCAGATATTTCATGCTCATCGCGGAACATTCAATGTGCCAGCCAGGCCGGCCTTTTCCCCAGGGTGAATCCCAAAACGGTTCCCCCTCTTTTGCTTTTTTCCAAAGCGCAAAATCGGAGCCTTCTTCCTTGTCATATTCGTCTGCGTCTACGCGGGCGCTTTTGATATTCTGCTTCAGATCTTTTTTGGATAATTTTCCGTAATTTTTAAACGATTCTACCCGGTAATACACCGAACCATCGCTGACGTAAGCGGCTTTTTTTTCAATTAACGCCGCAATTAATTTGACCATTTCCGGAATTTCGGCGGTTGCTCTCGGCTGCTTTGTTGGCGGCAAAATATTGAGCGTTTTTAAATTTTCATTAAAAGCGTCCAGATATTTTTTCGTAAATTGCTCAAGCTTAATGCCTTCATGGGCCGCTCCGGCAATGGTTTTATCATCCACATCCGTAACGTTCATCACATGCTTGACCTTAAACCCTTTATATTCCAGAAACCGGCGCAGAAGATCTTCAAAGACAAACGTTCTGAAATTTCCAATATGAGCGAAATCGTAAACGGTGGGGCCGCAGGCATACATCCGGACTTCTTTGCCGGAAAGCGGCTTGAATTCCTCAAGCTGTCCACTGAATGTATTAAATAATTTCATGATTATTGATCGAGCGCGTGGTTGAGGCGCTTGTGAATGCGGTCCTTGCCTAGGATATGGAAAAATCGTTTAAACTCAGGACCATGTTCTTTACCCGTCAAGGCCAGCCGAATCGGCGCATAAAGCTCTCTGCCTTTGACTTGGACGTTGAGTTTAATCGCTTCCATCCAAAGATCAAAGCTTGCAGGGGTCAGCGCCGGAAGATCGGCCAAAGCCTTGATGGCGATTTTCAAAATATCCTTTGCTTGAGAACTTCTGAGAATCTCCTTTTTTTCGTAATCAGTCGGATCCTCTAAAATGTCAAGCCGGGACGGAAGCTGATCCAGGCGTTCGATGTTGTCTTTAAAAATGGGGAGAATTTCGTGGACTCGTGTTTCATTCTGTTTCAACAGTTTCTGATTTTTCAAATATGCCAGCGCACACTTGGCGAAATCTTCATCAGACAAGATCCGCAAATGCTGGCCGTTGACCCAATTTAATTTTTTGGGATCATAAATAGAAGAGGATTTATTCACTTGTTTCAAATCAAAGACTTTCTGAAGCTCTTCCCAAGTAAAAATTTCCCGGTTGTCACTCGGCGCCCAGCCGAGAAGCGCAATGTAATTCGCAAGCGCATGTGGAAGATATCCGTTCTTGCGGAATTCTTTTACGGAAACAGATTCCAGCCGCTTCGAAAGCGGTTCTCCGCCTTCTCCATGAATCAGTGACAGATGGCCGTACTGCGGCGGCTCAAAACCCATCGCTTTCAGGAGCAAAATGTGTTTGGGCGTATTCGATAAATGATCTTCTCCGCGAATCACGTGGGTAATTTGCATCAAACCATCATCTACACACACAGCCAAATGAAACGTCGGTGAGCCGTCTGCGCGCAAAATAACAAAATCGCCCATCATGTCATCCAAATTAAATTGGACATCTCCGCGAATGAGGTCGTGCATTTTCAGCTGGGGATTTTCAATCTTAAATCGTACCGTTGGCTTAATGCCCTTGGTCTTTCTTTGTTCAATTTCCTCTTTTGAAAAATTCCGTCCCCGATTATCAAATCGCGGCGGCCGGTGCTCCGCGCGGGCGATCCGTTTCATATCTTCGGTTTCTTCTTCAGTGACGTAACAATAATAAGCTTTTCCGCCGGCAATTAACTCATTCACATATTTTTGATAAAGTCCAATCCGCTTTGACTGCTCATACGGACCATAGGAACCATCGACACCCGGACCTTCGTCCCAGCGAATTCCCATCCATAATAAATCTTCCATGAGCGCATCGCGATATTCCTGTTTGGATCTCTGAAGATCAGTGTCTTCAACTCGGAGGATGAATTTTCCACCTTCTCGATGGGCAAAAAGAAAATTAAACAGCGCGGTTCTTACATTTCCAATATGAAGAAATCCGGTAGGAGACGGAGCAAACCGGACGCGAATCATAGTTCACCCAAAACGACTAAAGACTGGACGGAAATGGCGAGGCCTTCGCCTTCCGGGCCAAGGCCTTCGGCTGTTTTTGCTTTGATGCTGACTTTGTTTTCTGAAAGACCAAGCAGTTTTGCAAGATGGCGTTTTATTTTTTGTTTTTGATCTTTCAATTTCGGACGCTCAAGAATAATCGTAGAATCCACCTGCGTGGGTTTTAATCCAAGCTTTAAGGCCAGCGCCATTGCTTTTATCACAAAGAGCTCACTTTTTTTATTTTTCCATTTTTGGGTATTGGGGAAAAAATCACCGATATCACCAGCCCCGATCGCACCTAAAATGGCGTCTGTTACGGCGTGAAGGAGCGCATCACCGTCTGAATGGCCTAGCGAGCCAAACTCGGATTTGATTTTGATTCCGCCGATCATGAGCGGTTTTCCAGCCGCCAAACGGTGACGATCAAATCCCAGACCAAAACGATTTTTTCCTTCATCACCCATAAATGACTTTGCGAGTTTTAAATCTTGCCGCGTCGTAATTTTAATATTGGCTTCGGGATTGATCATCGCCTTCACCCGCCCACCAGCGGCTTCAATGATGGAAACGTCATCAGTTGCCTCAAAAGCACGCTTGCCCAGCACCTCGTAGGCTTTCAGAAATATATCCTTTTTTAAAAGCTGCGGCGTTTCGGCCTCAAACAGATTTTTTCGGTTGAGTGTTTCGCTGACTTCGCCGGACTCGGAATTATAAACTTTAACCGTTGGAACGGCCAAACGGCCCAAGACCAGTGCGTCCCAGCCATTGAGCTGAGCCATCATGCAGGCCAGCCAATCAGCTTTAAACAAGGGACGCGCACCGTCATGAACGCAAACGTACTCACTTTTCGGCGACACCCGCCGGAGCCCATTCCAAACCGATTCCGCGCGTGTTTTTCCGCCGCGTACGAGAATGACTTTTTTCTGAAATCGATATTTGGATAAAATTTCTTTCTCCAAAAGCTTCCTGCCCTTTGGTTCAACCGGAAGAATAATTTCACGAACGGACGGAGCGGAATCGAATTCTTTCAAAAGATGGAGAATCAGCGGCTGATTTTTAAGGAGCACAAACAATTTTGGAATAGTCGAACCAAATCGTTTCCCTAAACCTGCGGCTGGAATGATCACGCTAATTTGCTTAGACATTTTAATTCCTTCCCCCCTTGTGGAGGAAGGTTAGGATGGGGGGATAAAATAAAATTTTAAACCCCCACCTTAATCCTCCCCCATAAAGGGGGAGGAAAATTCGATTGATATAATTAACGGGCCTCATCGCTTGGTTTTGCAAAAATCATTCGTCCGGCCTGCGTTTGAAGGACGCTGGTAATCGTGACAGACAACGTTTGGCCGATTCTTCTCCGGCCACTGTCCACCACCACCATCGTACCGTCATCCAAATAAGCAACACCTTGATCTTGCTCTTTGCCTTCCTTCAGAATCTTGACCTGCATCATTTCTCCGGGAATCACGATGGGTTTGAGTGCATTGGCCAATTCATTAATATTGAGCACCTTAACACCTTGTAGTTCGGCGACTTTGTTTAAATTAAAATCGTTGGTCAACACTTTGCCGCCGAGTTCCTGGGCCAATTTAACCAATTTAGCATCCACCGTATTGAGTTCCGCAAAATCAGTCTCATGAATTTTGATTTCAATCAGTGGATTTATTTTCATGCGGTTTAAAATATCAAGCCCGCGCCGGCCGCGATTCCGTTTGAGGGGATCTGATGAATCGGCAATGAGCTGAAGTTCTTTTAAAACAAACCTAGGAAGATAGAGCTTGCCGGACAAAAAAGAAGTTTCGCAAATATCGGCGATTCGACCGTCAATGATAACGCTGGTATCCAACAAAATGACATCTTCATAACCTCCTTTTCCGCTGAATTTCACAAATGGAATCATGATGCTGAATTCATCCTGACCTCTGAGAATGGTAATAACTCCGAGATAGGTAAACACAACCGCTGAGATAATTCCAATATGAGAAAGCTGCGCGGAAGGAATTCCGGAATAATGCTCGATCACGCCCATAATTAGGAAATGAATCCAAAGACCGAGCGCTGTCCCGATTAAAACGGAAAGAATATTTTTAACGCTGAGGTGCTTGAAATAAAGATCGATTAGGACAATGAGTAAACCGGCCAAAACCCCGATGAGGGCTCCGAGCCACGGATATTGACTGAGCAAAGCACCGGCCAAAAACTGGAGTCCAAAATAATAGCCAATAAAAGTAAAGACAATGATGATAAGAAACCGAAGTAATATAATCATATGAAATACGCCTGCCTTTCTTTAAGAAAAAAAATAAAGTTTTAAATATGTTTATGATGTCTAAGAACATGCTTACCCTTTTTTAAAGAGCCGCCACGGCCGGGCTTTGATATCACGCGTAAAATCGCGTAAATCATTATAAATTTCATCCTGAGTAAGTAATTTTCCGAGCGTGCCCTCACCTGCATTTGTTTTCTTCAGAAGCGTGCTCATTTCTTCCGCAACTTGATTCAAATGAACAATCATCTCACGCGTTTCTCCTTCTTGGCCTTCGGTTGCGGCATTCATGAATTTAAGCAGATGATTCATGTTTTGAATTGATTCTCGGAGTGATTTCTTCGTTTCAGTATCAAATAAATCCTGAACGCCTTCCAAGAGATTATCAATCCTCATTGCTATGGATTCTCCGCGTTTAATCAGATCATCCATCGTAGAGGGAGAAATGCCTTCAATTACGTCGCCATCTTTTAAAATCCGGCCTCCTTCGTAGACCGGGTTAATGGCAATGTGCGGCTCACTCATAATGTGAGTTCCTTGAACGCTGACTTCATAGTGTTCACGAACTTCCACATTTTTTTCAAGGAAAAACTGAATCTGAATTCTAGTTTTTGCTTTTTCATCCTTTGGTTTTAGAATTTCGACTTTTGAAACTTCCCCCACTCGAACGCCTGCAAACCGCACAGGCGCTCCCTGATTAATGATTCCCACATAATCAAAGGTTGCCGTCAAATGATAACCAGGTCTGAAAATATAAATTCCACTTATGAAAAATACCATCAGCGATAAAATTAAAAAGCCCACAACCACAAAAAAACCGACCGTGATTTCAAATCTTGATTTGTCCATAATGATAAGTTCTCCCTTATACCGTCATCCTGAAGCGAAGCCGAAGGATCTCAAAATTTAGGATTCTTCGCTACGCTCAGAATGACGTTTCGACTTTATGTTGAATAAGAACGACTTAAGTCCTCAATATTAATCGGACCATGCGCAGATCCGGTAATAAATTGCTGGATTAATGGATCTTTTGAATTTCGAATTTCATCGGGAGTTCCCGTTCCAACAATCTTTCCTTCATATAACATGCTAATCCGAGTGCCGACTTTATAAGCACTCGTCATGTCATGCGTCACCACGATGGAAGTAATTTTCAACTCTTTTCTCATTCGAATGATTAAATCATTAATCGCATCCGCCATAATGGGATCCAAACCGGTAGTGGGTTCGTCATAAAGGATAATTTTGGGCTCCGTGCAAATCGCGCGAGCCAAACCAACCCGTTTTTTCATACCGCCGGAAAGTTCGGCCGGCATCAAATCCTCAATCCCGGTCAAACCCACCATTTTGAGCTTGTCTTTAACACGCCTGTCAATTTCGTCATTGGCCAAATGCGTATGTTCATACAATGAAAAACCGATGTTTTCTTTGACTGATAAGGAATCAAATAAAGCAGCGCCTTGAAATAACATTCCAATCTGCATTCTGAAGTGATTGATTTCCTCATCACTGATGTCAAAAACGTTGGCACTATCAATTAAAATTTTGCCGGAATCCGGTTTCAAAATTCCAATGATGTGTTTTAACAAAATACTTTTTCCACCGCCGGAGCGGCCGATAATCACCATTGTTTCGCCGGTCTCAATTTTTAAATTGAGACCGCGAAGGACGTGATTGCCGTTAAAGGATTTATGAAGACCTACAATTTCAATCATCCCCCACCACTTTCTGAAGATGTTCCGTCAAAGCTACAATAAACGTAATATGGCGGAAAGTGGTGGGGGATCATATTACGGAAACACCAAATAAAAGAAACCGGTGAAAAAGGTATCGAAAATAACAATTAAAATCAGCGACACCACCACAGCCATCGTTGTCGCTTGTCCAACCCCTTCAGCGCCGCCGCGGGCTTTGAAGCCGAAATAGCAACTCACAATGGCAATAATAATTCCGAAGAAAAAGGCTTTGATTAAACCTGTATAAATATCTTTCATGATTAAAACTTCGAACGTGCGATTAATATATTTGTAGGAACTAATGTCCAATTTGAACACGCCGACAACATAGCCGCCTAAGATTCCCACGAGATCGGCATAAAGAGTTAGCAGCACCAACATGGCCACTGCGGCCAAAAAACGCGGAACGATCAAATAGCGCACCGGATCCGTGGCCAGAGCTTTTAACGCATCAATCTGCTCGGTGACTTTCATGGTTCCGAGCTCGGCTGCCATGGACGCTCCGACACGGCCAGCGACCATCATCGCCGTCAAAACGGGGCCTAATTCTCGCGTCACCGAGAGAGCCACGAGATCGGAAGTAAATTGCTCAGCTGAAAAAAGTCTTAATTGATAAGACGATTGCAAAGCCAAAACCATACCGGTAAATAAAGAGGTCAATATGACTAATGGAAGTGAAGCCACGCCAATCTTATGAGATTGCTCCAAGCAGGCTTTCCAACGAAGGGGCGTGGAAAAAGTGGCCGTCAGGGTTTGCCAAAATAAAATTGAAATGGCGCCAGCATTTTCCAGAAGAACCACAAAGCTTTCGCCTATTTTTTTAAGTCCGCTTTGAAGGTCAGCAATTTTTCTTAATTGCGCTAATGGAATTTTTGGCATATCAAAATTTGAGTTTCGGTCCGACGCCGACATATTCGGTCTGAGATTGATCTTTTTCAGCCTTCACGTGCAAGCTGGTTCTGTCGCTAAATTGGTATTCTGCTTGAATCTGACCGAGCGTATTGGTTCCTTTACGAACAGCATTGGCATCTTCAAGCTCACTGGACATTTCAAGGCCTCTCCAAACAACGATATGTTCAGAGTTGTCTACTTGAACCCCCTTCATAAAATTTTGAAGCGCGAAATTAAAACCGCCTTTTAAGCCAAACGTATTTTTACCTTTCAAAACCTTTGAATCTTTGAGCGCCAAATATGGCAGGTACCCGCTGAAATTAATCTCGGCCGTATCGTATTTCAAACTGCCCACCTTGCCATCTGCAATGGTCAGCATACCGTTTAAATAAAGCCGGCTTAAAGGGCCTTGAGCATTGAGCCTGCCTTCCAGCCTCCCGGTCAAAGACGACGGTAAACGGTGATTTCCTAAATAATCAAATTCTTCCAAATTCACCGGCCCAACAATTAAATTCAAATTGGCTTGAGGCACTTGCCCAAACCGGATTTCTCCGTTGACCCGAGAGACGCTTCCCCAGTTGGCGGAAAGATCGTGAATGCCGCGCAAAGACAAGTGGGCTGTTCCTTTAAAATCTCTTAAGGGTTGAAAATGAAAAATTAAATACTCAGTTTGAATTTGCGCTTCAAACACGTGGTTTCCTTTTTGCCATTCTTCTTCAAACGGTTTCAAATTAATGGAGACGAAACTCACCAGATCAAACCCAAACAAATCAAAGTGATCCAGTTTAAACTGGAGTTTGCTCGTTAGTCCCTTAAATGAAAAATTAAGCCGGAAACGCTGATGTTTGTAAATCAGTTCCAGCCAATACATATTTTTCTGGGAATCAAATTGGGCTGATCCATCGTAGGTACTATTTAGTTTGAAGGCCGGAATTTTGAAATTCATGGGCAGACCTTCCAGGATGCCGGCAAATTGATATTTTTCAGCTGCATATTCAATGAATCCGGATACTGTTCCCGTTTCAAAATTAGCATCCATCTGAGAATGGATCGGAATCGTTCCTTCTTTGATCTTCAGGGAAAGATGAAAGACGGGTTTCGGTGAAAAAATATGCTGCACTTCCCCGGACATCTCACACGGAATTCCTCGAAACAAAAAACTCATGTTTCGGATCCGAACCGTATCGTGTTCAAATTCCACAATCCCTTTTAAATCAGAAAGCGGGATCTGGGAATCCTTTGTGGCTGAAATGTCGCTGAGACTCAATTCCAGATGATACATTTTCGTTTCTGGATTGACTTCGCCATAAGCCAACACCGCGCCTTTAAAACCTCCTGCCAAATTGGCTTTGAAGCGCACGTCAAACAGATCGCCTTTTTTGGGAATGGCTTTACCTTCAATTCCAACCAGAGAAAAAGTTGCTTCTGAACCAAACCAAGGCATTTGAATTTCACCGTCTTCAAATTCAAAACGGGTCAAAATACCGTGCTCTGATTTCAGAATATTTGTATCAAAAATCGTATCTGGAGATTGAAAGGCCTGGAGCGTCAAACGAGGCGTATCCAAAAAAATTTCGGTCGGGATTCGGAAATTGCGCTTGATTAAACTGAGCAAATCATAACGGATGACAATTTTTTTCACCCCGATGAGCAGCGGAAAACCTTTCCGGGTTCGCTCAATTTTGAGGCCACTCAAAGAGATATGTTTGAGAAGACCGACGGTAATTTGGTCCACTTTGACGGGAACTTTGAGAAATGCGCTGATGCGGCCTTCGGTTACTTTTTTTAAATCCGACGTAATAATTCTTGCTTTCAGGAAATGGTAAAATTGAAAAAAACACAGCACGATCACTCCAGAAAGAAGAGAGGCTAGTAAGAGTCTGCGAATCATAGGAACCGTGTCCAATAAAAAGCTGCTATTGCTTCCGCTTAAGATACTTTCTCAAAAACAATAAATTCGCCTTTGAGAACAGCTTTTACTTTATCGCCTTCCTTAAATTTGCCGCTTAAAATATCTTCGGCCAATACATTTTCAATATATCGTTGAATGGTTCGTTTGAGAGGTCGGGCCCCGTATGAGGGGTCATAACCTTTGCCGATCAAAAAGTTAAGAACTTCCGGACTTAAGATAAGCTCCATCTTTTTGTCTTTCATCCGTTCCATCACTTCGCTAAGTTCGAATTGAATGACCTTTTCCAAATCTTCGCGCGACAATTGATGAAAAACGATAATGTCATCCACGCGGTTAACAAATTCAGGGCGAAAAACTTTTTTGGCTTCTTCCAAAAACTTATCTTTCATCGCCGCATAACTTTGATCCGCGCTGGGGGCTTTAAAACCCAAATCACCGGCGCGCTTGTACACTTCAGCACCAATATTGGAAGTCATAATCAGAACGGTATTGCGGAAATCCACATGCCGGCCAAATGAATCGGTCAGACGGCCGTCTTCCATCACTTGAAGCAAAATATTAAACACATCCGGGTGTGCTTTCTCAATTTCATCCAGCAAAATGACGGAGTAAGGACGACGTCTGACTTTTTCCGTCAGCTGTCCACCTTCTTCGTAACCCACATATCCCGGAGGTGCCCCAACCAAACGAGAGACGTTGAATTTTTCACCGTATTCGGACATATCAATTTGAACAATCGCATCTTGATCGCCAAATATAAATTCGGCTAACGCACGCGCCAACAGGGTTTTTCCGACACCGGTGGGTCCCATGAAAATAAAATTGCCGATGGGGCGTTTTGGATTACGCAAACCCGAACGTGAACGGCGAACCGCATGAGCAATGGCACGAATCGATTCATCTTGTCCGATCACACGCTTGTGAAGTTCATCTTCCATGCGAAGCAGACGGGTTTGCTCTTTTTCTTCAAGTCGTTGGAGCGGCACACCCGTCCATTTGGAAACAATGATCGAAATCTCTTCAGCACCGACTTCAACTTCAACTTCAGATTTTGATTCTTTCCAGGTTTTTTTTACTTTGGCCAACTCTTCCTTGGCCCGGCGTTCTTCATCACGAAGTTTCGCTGCGCGCTCAAAATCCTGACCTTTGATGGCGGCCTCTTTTTCCATTTTGAATTCTTCAATACTGGCTTCCAATTTTTTTAAATCCTTGGGAAGACGCGTCACGGAAAGCCGTGCGCGTGAACCGGCTTCATCAATCAAATCAATGGCTTTATCCGGCAAAAAACGCCCGCTGATGTAACGATCCGACAATTTAGCTGCGGCTTCCAAAGCTTCATCTGTAATTTTCACCCGGTGATGAGCTTCATACCGGTCGCGAAGTCCTTTTAAAATAGAGATGGTTTCTTCCACCGTCGGAGGATCCACATTAATCGTTTGAAACCGACGCGCAAGCGCGGCATCTTTTTCAATATACTTGCGATATTCATCCAAGGTAGTAGCACCGATACACTGAATCTCGCCGCGAGATAAAGCTGGTTTTAAAATATTGGAGGCGTCAATGGCGCCTTCCGCGCCGCCAGCGCCAACCAACGTATGAAGTTCGTCGATAAAAATCATAACATTCTCAGCGCGCCGGATTTCATCCATGACGCCTTTGATTCGTTCTTCAAATTGACCGCGATATTTGGTTCCGGCCACCATCAGCGCCAAATCCAAAACGACAATTCGTTTATCCAGCAACGCTTCCGGAACATCCCCGGCTACGATTCGTTGCGCCAGCCCTTCGACAATGGCGGTTTTGCCGACTCCGGCTTCTCCCAAAAGAACCGGATTATTTTTAGTTCGTCGTGCCAGGATTTGAATCACGCGCTCAATTTCATTTTCACGGCCGATCACCATATCCAACTTTCCAGCACGGGCCATGGCTGATAAATCGCGGCCAAAAGCGTCTAGGGCCGGAGTTTTTGTTTTGCTTCCTTTTGCAGCAGGACCACCGGGCTGCATTCCTCCGCCACTTCCTTGAGACGGAGCCGATGAACCTAATAGCTTAATGACTTCTGAACGAACTTTGTTCAGATCAAGTCCGACGTTCATGAGCACATGACTGGCAACGCCTTCGCCTTCTTTGATTAAACCCAACAGAAGATGTTCGGTGCCAATGTAATTGTGACCCAGCCGCCGGGCTTCATCCATGGCGAGTTCAATCACTTTTTTTGCTTTTGGCGTAAATGGAATATCTCCGGACACAATGGTGCTCGGACCAAATTGCACGAGCTTTTCAACTTCCAAACGGATGGTATCGAGGGACAAACCTAGGTTTTGTAGAACAGCCGCGGCCACACTTTCGCCTTCTTTGATTAATCCCAGAAGAATATGTTCCGTGCCGATGTAATCATGATTAAAACGTTTGGCTTCTTCTTTAGCTAAAATAATGACTTTTCGTGCTCGTTCTGTAAAACGATCAAACATAAAAACTCCTTTCGCTTGTCATCCCCGATTAAAACGTTCTGGAATGACAATTGTTTTTTACGCCAATTCCACATCTTTTAAGCGAGTACGAATCAATGCGGCGCGTTTTTGATCCCGTTCGCCGGAACTTAATTCGGCTCCACTCAGTTTCTGAAGATGAGCCGGCTGAGTGAATAAGAAGAGTGCATTTAAATTGGACTTGCTCAAATTAGAGATAAAACCCAAGTCGATCCCAAGGCGTGTTAAGGAAAGAAGCCCCAGCGCTTCGGTGCTGGTCATGAGCCGGGCTGACTTTAAATTCCCAACCGCCCGCCAGATTTGATCTTCGACCTTTCCGCGCCTTTTCTCAAGCAAATAACCCCGTGCTTCCTTTTCATGCTCAATGACTTGCCTGATCACACGTTCAAGGCCGTCCACAATTTCAGATTCATTTTGGCCCAAGGTTAATTGATTGGAGAATTGGAAAAAATTACCGCTGGCTTGAGTTCCTTCGCCAAAAAATCCCCGAGCGGCTAAATTTAATTTGGATAATGCCTGAAGCACTTTGTTCACCTGTTTGGTCATCATTAAACCCGGTAAATGAAGCATGCAAGAAGCTCTCAGCCCGGTTCCCACATTCGTCGGACAAGCCGTCAGATATCCCAAGGTGGGATGAAAAGAAAACGGCAATTTGGATTCCAGCTCGGAATCAATTTTATCCATCATGCGCCAGGCTTCGACTAAGTTGAGTCCGGATTGAAAAACCTGGCTTCGCAAATGATCTTCTTCCAACACCATGATGCTGATGACTTCGTTTTTGGAAACAATCAGCGCTTTGTCTCCTTTTTCGGTGGCATGCTCACGGCTGATTAAATGTCGCTCTAGAAAAAATTGCCGGTCGACATCTTTTAAATTCCGGTATTCCAATATTTCCGAATCTTTTAACAGCGGCGCGTTTTGAATCGCGTGTTCGACTTCTTCAATGAGCCGATGCTGCTCCGTGGCTTCCAAGCGGTCCGAATAAACGTATCCAGCCAAATTTCGCGCCAAGCGGATACGTGAGCTAAGTACAATGTCATTTTCGGGGCCTGTGCCGCGCAACCATTCGCAGTTGGACCCTAAAAAATGACTGATGACGCGACCAGTTTCGTGAGCCATATTAATTGGAATTCTTTTTCGTTCCTTTTTTTGTTTTGTCTTCAAGCTGCTGAATCATATCCCTGATCTTGGCCGCTTCTTCAAAGGTTTCGGATTGAACGCTTTTCCGGAGCCGCTCTTGAAGTTCACGCAATTCAGAAACGCGTTTTACCTCTGGCGTTGCTTTTTGCGGCACTTTTCCGACATGACGAAGGTCACGCTGAACCCGTTTAATGAGTGGCAGCAATAATTTTTCAAAAGATTGGTAACAATGCGAGCAGCCAAGCCGGCCCGTGCGGCCAAACTCTTCATAAGAAATTCCGCATTCCTTACAAATTAATTTTGTCGCGCGTTCACCCTTGAGATCGGAGCCGGAATCCCCAAGACTTGCGAGGAGCTTGTTAAAATCAAAATGGGATTTGAAATCTGCGCCCTTCTGTTC
>ORMF010948283.1_pt1 | contig 13771 bp, 15 predicted proteins | sample 1779871 | NCBI WGS metagenome assembly ORMF01 (sample SAMEA104232316, study PRJEB22302) | groundwater metagenome | biome: forest; feature: aquifer; material: groundwater | place: USA | collected 2011-08-07 | depth 5.4 m | reverse complement strand
GCGCCGCCCTCCGGGCGACGCTCCGGTCCGGACCAGCAAGGAACTAACAAGGGGGGGCCAAATCAAACCATCGAAGTGGGCCAAATCAAGTTGACAAACCCAGGTGTGGGGATCCATCGCAACCATTGCGCCTTGCGGCAACTTTTTTCCTTTGCAAGCTTGTTCAGCCGGGTTAGTTGATGGCCCATGGCGTCTTCTGCGGCTGTCTGCAGATCGGGATCTATGGTGGTCTGAATCCGCATACCCTGTTCTGATGCAGCCTCGGACCTCGGCTCGTCTGACTCAACAATTCTATGCACTGCGTCGATATAGTAAGGAGCAAATTCATTCCCGCGACTTTGGATTGGCGCCACTTGAACTGGCGAGCTTTGAGCCGTCACTCCTGTCTTTTCATCGACTGCGCCGGTGGCTACCATTGCGTCGATTACCAGGTTACGCCGGACCCTTGCCGTTTCCGCATGCCGGTCGGGAGCGTAACGGGCAGGACTCTGAATCATTGCCGCTATAGTTGCGGCCTCATCGAGAGTAATGTCCTTCAGGTCTTTGCCGAAGAATGCCTTTGTCGCCTGGGCCACACCGCGGCACCGACTCCATTGCGCTGACCCAAATAAATTTCATTACAGTAGAGAGCAAGTATGTCTTGTTTGGAAAGTTTGTTTTCCAGGGCAATTGCAAAAATGGCTTCGTTGTACTTACTCTTCAGGGTCTTTTCCGGAGTCAAATAAGTATTCTTCACAAGCTGCTGGGTAATTGTTGATCCACCCTGACGATACTTTCCGGAACCATGCATGACCCAGGAAAAAAGTGCGCGGCCGATGCCTTTGAGATCCACTCCGTTATGATCAAAGAAGCGGCGATCTTCAATGGCTAAAATAGCGTGAACGAGAACTGCAGGAAGCTGTTCGTAAGTTACCGTTTGCTGCTCGCCGATCTTCAGCGATGAGTCAGTGGCCAATAACTCTGGCTCCAGAGCATAAGCGGAAAGACCAACCTGATCGTCGGCCGACAGGGAAGCGATGTGTCCTTGCGGATTAAAGCTCACTGAAATCCATTGGTGCTGATCTGTGCCCTTTCGAGGAAAGATCTTCGACACATCTTCTTCCAGCATGAAGCTTCCATTCCAAATATTGCTAGCCTGGTTCTTGGCGTATCCCGACCGTTGCAGCGACTCCACGAGCTGAGCCCTGGAGATTTGGCTGCCAATCTCAAGAATGCGCGACGCTGCGTATAAGCCCGCTCGGCTTTTGAGATAACCTCTCGCGACCTGTTGATCGATCAGACGTGAATAGTCTCTGTAAGACTCGTACGCGATTGTTGTGGCGATGGCGATAACCAGGACAAGGACGAAGACAGTGATGGCCGAAAAATATCTTAAAAACTTTCTGAGCGAATCGAATTTGGCTGCGGCGCTGACAAAACTATTTAATGCGGGGTGTGACCCAGAGGGTTTGTCTGATTGTTAATTCCGCTGCCATTAATCACGCATTTGCAATAGACGTGCCTTGTGCAGGAAGGAAGTAGATCGATGAATTTTTACGTTTTACCGATGTGATTGAGGTTTCCGGTACCGTTATGCGAGTTGCGATGCTTCCGGGTAAAAAGATTGGCTCTCGTTTGTGTATTGAAATCCGACTCGCCCGTATGAATCCGTTCCTTGTCTTTGATGCAGTGTGAAGAGTTTTTCATTCGCATCTTCGTAACTACCGGAGTGTAGTTCCCAGCAGTACCTTGATCGCCTTAGAACTGACGTTTGGGGAATCAGCGAATAGATCTAACGCGAGATCAGACAAGCAGAATCTGTAGCGTCTAGAGAGACTCTGACCCGCTGCGCAGCATGGCACAATCGTTGCTTAATGCTGTCAGAATCTTAATTGGGGGGAACCACATGGGTATATCTAACGACGAAGTAATTTCGACTCTCAACAACCTCGTGGAAACTTGCAAAGACGGTCAGAACGGATTTCGCACTGCCGCCGAGGGAGTAAAGAATTCCGAACTCACCGCGCTCTTTAATAATTACTCGCAGCAACGCGGGCAGTTCGCATCTGAGTTACAGAATGAAGTGCGAACTTTGGGTGGAGATCCGGAAAAGACGGGCAGCACCGCCGCCGCCCTACATCGGGGCTGGATTAACATTAAGTCAACGGTGACTGGCGAAGACGAAGGCGCTGTCATTTCGGAATGTGAGCGCGGCGAGGATTCCGCAGTGAAAGCCTATGAAGAGGCCTTGAAGCAAGAGTTGCCGACCAACGTCCGCGCGATAGTAGAGACTCAGTTTGCCAGGGTGAAAGAGGCGCACGACCGCATTCGTTCGCTGGAAAAAGCAAAGACGCACACTGGCTGAGAATCACAAATTCGTAATCAGAGCTGCCAAATTCTGAGCGTACTAAATTGGACGCGAGTTGCGGCTGGACCCTTCGAATTTCAAGTCTGGGTTTTCCATCATGCCCAGACTTGGAATTTAGAACGTGCGGATAAACCAGATGCAACCGCCCACCGCAAGGTCAAGGAATGTTCGCGGGGAAATGAAGCCGTACACGATTCTGTTGGTGGAAGACACGATCGACAGTCGACTGATGATGCGGCTCATGCTCGAGCAGAATGGCTTTGTTGTTACGGAAGCAGCTGACGGGCTCGAAGCAATCGATCTCGTCAGTCGCGAGGTACCCGACGCAATTCTGCTCGATATGAGTTTGCCGCGGCTCGACGGTTATCAGTCGGCAAGGCGCATCCGCCAGTTGCCGGGATGCAAGAACATACCGATTATCGCCTGTACGGCCTATAACCGGTGGGAGTGGCGCGCGAAATCTATTTCGGCCGGCTGCAATGCTTTCATCTCTAAGCCTGTCGATTTCGAGGAGCTGAACAAGCTGCTGCTGCAATTGCTGCAACGGTCATTCTGATTATTATTAGTAAGGGGAAAGTAATGGCGCAAGAACCTCAAATTAAAGGTTTTCAAAAAATCCGAGAGATGGTTAAGGACATCGACTTCTGTATGTTGACGACGATTGATGAAAACCGCGACTTGCACAGTCGGCCCATGTCTGCGAATGGCGAAATTGATAGGAATGGCGACCTCTGGTTTTTTACCGGCGTCTCTTCTCACAAGGTGAGGGAGGTCGAGAAATCGCCAAAAGTGAATGTCAGTTTTGCAGACCCAAAGAATCAACAATATGTTTCAATCACTGGCATTGCGGAGCTCGTGCGCGATCGTAAGAAAATTGAACAACTGTGGAAGCCGGAATTCAAAATGTGGTTTCCCGAGGGTAAGGACGATCCAGAAGTCGCACTATTGCGAATCAGACTTGAGAGGGCAGAATACTGGGATAGTCCTTCGAGCGCGGCTGCTTATGTGTTCAATTTTGTTTCCTCGCTAATCACCGGAAAACAGCCGGACATGGGCGAAAACGAGAAGTTGAATTTCAATTAAATATTTTCCTGAAATGTTTATGATTTATAACTTGTTTTATAAGAGCAGCGCCACACAAAAGTTTACCCACAGTGAACTCGATGAATTATTGTCCAGGGCACGGGAAAAGAATAAGAATAATGGTATTACCGGGATGTTATTATATGTTGAAGGATCTTTTGTTCAGTTGCTGGAAGGAGATGAAAATAATGTGAAAGAAACTTTTGCAGTGATATTAAAAGATAAGCGGCATCATAATTTCGAGCAGATTGTTGAAACCACATCAGAGATTCGCCACTTTCCTGAGTGGCACATGGGATTTAAGTGGATCAGTAAAGAGGACCTAAAGAAAATCGAGAAACATGAAAACGATGATATAAGAAATAATTTTACATCTTCTGCACCTTATAAGGTTATTAAATTATTATCTCTGAATCATTGGCGGATGTAATTTCGATGAGTGGTTTTATTTGAGAAAGCGGCTAACCTGATAGGTTCAACCTGTCTTAACACCTATCTCTAAGAGGTCGATAACAATCTGTCTCTCTAAATATCCTCCCTCGACGCTCAAAAATACTCGATTAGCTTATGTCGCTCAATGTCTAAAGCACCCTGACCTTCGGTGTCTAGAAGTCTATCGTCGTAAGGAAAAGATAGTCGATCATCCGCTCGAGCATTCACTGCACGCTTCGTTGAGAATCGCGACAACAAGAAATGCGACAGAGTTTAGGGTTTAACACACTCATTTAATCCATTACGAGAACTATACGGCCATGCACGCGACCCTCATGCATTTCGGCTAATGCCTTACCGGCGTCTTTCAGAGGCATACGTGTCACTCTCGGGCGCAAATCATGAGTGGCGGTTAACGCTAAAATATCTTGCAGATCCTTGCGCGAGCCCGCTGGTGATCCCATCAGGCGCCGACGCCCCATGATCAGGTCTATCGGGTTGATTACAATATTGGCAGGAGGCGCGCCCAGGACAACCATAGTTCCGTTGATTGCAAGCCCTGGAAACGCGGCTGTCATTGGGTCGGCTGCGGGCGGCGTCGCCAGAATGATGTCAGCCCCGCCTTCCCAACCACGGAGAGCGTCACTCGGGGACTCTGTTTTCAAATTAATAAATCGTTCAGCACCTAACTCACGTGCTTCATTCTCCTTGTCTGCGCTAGTCGAGAGGACTGCGACCCGACCTCCCATCGCCCGCGCAATCAGCACGCCCATATTGCCTAAGCCACCAAGTCCGATCACTGCCACTCTATCGCCGGGTTGGAAACCTGCGTGCCGCAGTCCGCTAAAGACAGTCAAACCAGCACACATCAGCGGTGCGGCGTCCGCAAATTCAAGCGTATCGGGAAGCAGCGCGACATAGACGGCGGGAGCAATCATGAATTGCTGATAACCACCGTCCTTTGTTACGCCGGTAAATTCCATGCGCGAGCAAAGGAACTCGTCACTGGCGAAACATTGAGGGCAGTAACCGCAGGATGAAAACAAGGGCGACAGCCCAACTCGCGCACTCTGCTTCAGTTCGTTGACGCCTTCGCCGACTTCCTCGACCACGCCTGCTATTTCGTGTCCCGGCACAATAGGATAGCGGGCAAACGGAAAGTGCCCCTGCTGTAGCATCAGATCACCGTGGCACACACCACAAGCGTGAACGCGGATAAGCACTTCACCGCGTCCTGGTGACGGGCGATCGCGCTCCTCGATGGAGACAGCGCCATTTGGTTCTTTAATAACGGCCGCTTTCATCTTGTTTCATTTCCTTTGGTTTCTTGTGGTTCAGCATTCCATATATCCACGGCACAACGCCATTCGCTATCAGATTCTCGACGCCAGATTGTCACCGCTCGCCCCTCGGTCGTGATTGGCGACCCATCCGGAGCGTCCATCGTCACCGCATTTCGGCTGAACATATACGCAAGCTGTCCATCAGGTGAGAACGTGACCTCTGTTGATTCCCAGGTAATCCTGAACCCGGGAGTCTTCACACTCTGCTCAACATACTGTCGCAATCCAGCCTTGCCGACGATGGCTGGCAGGCCGGGAGGCAGAACGACTGCATCCTCGGTCCAGTACGAGAGGATGCGTTCAACCTCGCGCCCCTCGGACGCCACCTTCGCCCATTCGGCATCACGCTGGAGAAGGCGGTCTTTTTCTGCGGTTGAGGTCAATTAGGGTCCCCCTTTTCATTACAAATATCCAAGCTTAAGAATACTCTGCGGCACTTGAGAAATTCTTGAGGAGATGACCCACAGCGACTGGTTCAAGTTCGTCGAGAAGACCTTGCGGGCAGAAACAAAAGCGGCGGAGGCTCTGTGGCCCGTCGAGTTTCTCTAAGACAACTTCCCATCTCGAAGAGGCTCTGCCTTTCTAGTTCGGAGTCACATCTGAGTCACAAAATAATCCGGTTAGTGCGAACGGTGTGAATAGTGCGATGATGCAAAGTATCAGAATACTGAGCAAAATCAAAAAAGACCTGAAAAGCTGAGTAAAACAGCAGGGTTTGTGAGTCCCCCCTTCGGCAAATCAACTAAATTGAATTGTTGGGAATAGTGAACTTAGGCGGTCCCCGCGATTGTCCGCTCTCAACTAAGTCACAAAATCCCTAAAACAAAGAGAATAAAAGGGCTGACTTTCGCGCTAGCCTAGAAGCGTGATTGAGAGGGAGTTCATAGTTCATTTACCTTGGTGTGCCCATTTGTCTCATTCGCGAAGGCACTGGTGATCACGCGTAAACAACCATTGCTCCGAACGGATTTTAAGCCCGGGTCGAGGTCTTGAGGGAATGCCGGGCGAGACGAGGGCCGAGGTATCCGAACGTCGGGTAGTGCTGAGGCGCACCGAAGATATCTACCGCAAAGCTTGAGTTGGAGGTCGATGTCCTTTGCATCAGCTGCCGGACGCACGGTGTCAGTGGCAGCGTGCGGTTGACCAGAGGCGAAACATCGACGGCTTCTTCTGACAAAGCTAATGAAGGCAAAGCGTCCAGCGAGTCGAAAAAGGGCGGGCAGTAAGCGCACGCTACGTCGATAGATACAAAAGGGCCGGCAGCAATGCCGGCCTTCTTGTTATGCTTTGGCTTGATTGCTTGATGGTGCACCCAGGAGGACTCGAACCTCCGGCCTTTTGATTCGAAGTCTTAGAGCACTGCCACACTTCACAGCGTAAAACAACCTCCGACAACTTCCGCGCATATTTGCTTGATTTTCGTGCTGAAACGACTGCGAAGCCGTGATCTTCTCTGCACCGGGGTGTGAGGATTAAATGCGAGGTGTGTTAGTTCCTGCCGGTCAGGAGCGCACCATGATCCCCAGAGAGGAATTGCGACGCCGCGCAATTGCTGGTCGTGTGATCTACGCCGAGTTGCAGTGGCCGCGGAATAAGTAACAACTAATAGGCTCATTTGACTGACCTAGAGCCCGCAGCGAATCCTACTGCTTCGAAAGAACGCGGATCATTTCCCCCTCCGGCAACTCAGGGTTACATTAGGGAATCACCAGCTATTTTTGTTGGCTGGTGTTCCTTCGTTGCCATATTCATAATTGACGGAACTGAGGCTATTGCGTTCAAGGGAGCTTTCATGGAGGGATGGAGTGACTCAGAACATTCTTATTCGAAACAACGTGAGGGTATTCGGTAAAGGCACGCAGCCCATGTTGTTTGCACACGGCTTCGGTTGCGATCAGAACATGTGGCGGTTCGTGACGCCTGCTTTCGAGGAGCACTACCAGATCGTCCTGTTCGATTATGTCGGCTCTGGAAAGTCCGATCTCCAGGCGTACAGCGCCGAGCGGTACGGTGACCTCGAGGGCTACGCGCAGGACGTGCTCGACATCTGCGCCGCACTCAAACTGAAGGACATCATCTACGTCGGACACTCCGTGAGCGGCGTGATCGGAATGCTCGCCTCCATCCGGGAGCCTGAGATATTCAAACGTCTCATTCTCATCGGTCCGTCGCCCTGCTACATCAACGACCCGCCCGCCTACGTCGGCGGCTTTGAGCGCGCGGACATCACGGGGCTGCTCGACGTGATGGAAAAAAATTACATCGGCTGGGCAAATTTTCTTGCACCCGTGGTCATGAAGAATCAGGAGCGACCCGAGTTGACGCGCGAGCTTGAAGAGAGTTTCTGTTCCACTGATCCAAACATCGCGCGCCGCTTTGCCGAAGCCACATTCTTCTCCGATAACCGGAGCGATTTACCGAAGGTGACAATCCCATCGCTCATCATGCAATGCTCGGACGATGCCATCGCGCCGCTCGACGTTGGCGACTACCTTAAGCGCAACCTGTCCCAGAGCACGCTGCGAGTCATGCAGGCGACGGGACATTGCCCGCACATGAGTCACCCGGATGAGACCATCCAAATCATTGAAGAGTATCTGAGCGCCGCCGGCAGAGACTGAGATCACGGGGAAGAGTTCAGAAATCCTATGGACGACCTGCTCAACACGGCACCCTGTGGCTTCCTGTCGTTCGCCGACGACAGCAAGATCGTGGCGGTCAATGCCACACTGCTGGACACGCTCGGCTACGAACTGGGAGAGTTGCAGGGGCGGCATGTCGAAACCTTTCTGCCGGTCGCCAGCCGCATCTTTTACCAGACGCACTTTTTCCCGCTCCTCAAGCTGCACGGCAGGGTGGAGGAGGTTTATCTCACACTACGTGCGAAGAACGGGACAGAGGTGCCCGTGCTTGCCAACGCGAAGCGACGAGAGCGCGCCGGCGGGGTCGTCTACCACTGCATCCTGATGCAGATGCGACAGCGCAATCAGTACGAGGACGAGATTCTTCAGGCGAAGAAGGTGGCGGAGGAAGCCACACGCGCCAAGGACGAATTCCTGGCTGTGGTCTCACACGAGCTTCGCACACCCCTGACGGCGATTCTTGGGTGGGCGCGCCTGATCAAGACCGGCCAACTTGATGACATCACTTTGGCGCACGCGCTCGAAACCATTGAGCGGAACGCTCAATCGCAGAGTCGCCTGATCGAGGATTTGTTGGACTTCTCTCGAATAATCTCCGGCAAGATTCGCTTGGACGTGGGTCCGGTCGAACCGGCGGCAGTGGCGGAAGCGGCCATCAACGTAGTCCGGCCCGCAGCGAATGCTAAGAGCATCGAGCTCGAAATGCTCGACGACTCGCATGGCGGCGTGTTGGGCGACGCCGAGCGCCTTCAGCAGGTCTTGTGGAATTTGTTGTCGAATGCCATCAAGTTTACGCCGCAGGGAGGGCGCGTACAGGTGCAAATCTCTAGCGTTAATTCCAGCGTCGAGATAACAGTGAGCGACACGGGCCAGGGAATCAGCGCCGACTTTTTGCCTTACGTTTTCGAACGCTTCCACCAAGCTGATAACACCACAACAAGTCGGCATGCGGGTCTGGGCTTGGGACTGTCGATCACGAAGCATTTGGTCGAGCTACACGGCGGCACCATTTGTGCGGCCAGCCCCGGCGAAGGCCAAGGCGCCTCCTTTGTTCTCAGGCTGCCAGTAATGACCGTTCCTGACGCAGAGCAGTTTTCACAGCCGCCGGCCACCGCTAGACGAGGTACGAAAGATAAATAAGCGCAGCCACCTAGCAGTGCTAGCGTCCCGCCACGTGTAGCCAAACACGGTAGGTTCACTGTGACTCTTCATGGCAATTCGGTTCTCGCATCATCCATGATTGCGCCCGTTTCTCTATTTTTAACTGGTACGGTTATCGGTAGAACGTCAAGTTTGAGTTAACCAATATTTCCTGGGTGCATAACAACGCTTAAACGGGCATTTGGAGTAGGTCGGGGCGGGCCACCCGGCCCGCTCGCACAGTCCGCGTCCCGCAAAACAAATTAACTGTTTACTGTTTCTTATCTACCACGGCCTTCAGAGCCTGAAACGTCGGTGGCCAGAGCCCGACAAAAATCCCCGCCTTCTTATTACCGCTCAAATACAGAGCGATTGACGCTCCAATTGAGCCCAGAGTCAGAATATGGAACAGACTGATTCCCGTCGTCTTCTGCGTTGATTTGTCCACCGTTTTTAGCATTGACTCGGCCGCGTCTTTGCCCGTAGTTGGTTGCACGGCGCCAACTTCGTCTGTTTCCGGTTTCGTGCCTGAGATCGATCTTTGTGTTGCTGACATATTTCCCCTTTTGATGAATTGATACAGCTCGAAGGAGCTTTCCTTTGCGTTTGCAACTCATGTTCCAACGATTCTAATGCACGAGCGGGACACGATAAATTCGGCAGTCTCCTACTGATGCTCGGGGGATTCAACGATGCTCAGAGGGATCAACGAGGAAACAAACCCCGATCGGCTAATACAATGCAGATTGGCACGAACATTGCCCATGCCAGCAGATGTTAACTTGAGGAGGCTATTAGATTATTAGTGAGTGCGAAAGACAGTCTGACCGTTAGGTTTTGAGCTGACGCAACTTTCAGATCGGATCGGTTAAACCCTTATCTCAGGCGGCGCTCATCGCATAGAGTGTTGTGAAGTCACCTAAGGTGCTTTTAAGTTTTGCTGACCCGCAAACTAACAATACGTTTCGACTGACCGGCAGTAACGCGCGAGTACCAGATCGCAAAAAAGTTGCACAACTATGGAAGCGAGAATTTAAGCTTGGGGAATGCAGGGGTAGTCCGTCGAATACAGTAGTGTATGCGTTTAATTTTCGTCCTGGCAAGGGAAACGGCGAGGCGAAACAAAATTGTATCGTAAGTAGTCGCGCGGTGTCCTGGTTTGACGCGCTGACCGCCGTTAATTTGCCCTGTTTGAATCGGTTCGCCTATGCCGGAAGGACCAGAGGTCAGAAAATATGCCGATGCTCTCGACGAGACTTTGTCCGGGCGGGTCATCCAGTCCGTACAAGCGCGAACTCGGAACGCGCGGGAGTGGTTACGGCAGAGCGGGGAACGGCTGTCAGGTCAGACTGTTGCACGGGTCGTTTCCCACGGTAAACATTTAATCGGTTACATCGAAGGCGGATTCTATTTTCACTCTCACCTTATGATGTGGGGACGGTGGACTATCTTTCCTTCCGCACCTTCCATCGTAGATCGGCGCGAGCGAGCGCGGATCGTCGTGTCGGGCGCAGCGGCAATCTTGTTTTCAGCACCGATTTTTGATGTTGGGGAAGGAGACCCTTACCAGCAGATCGATTACCTATCCTCGTTGGGACCGAATGTCCTGCCCTACGATGGTGCTTTTAACGAAAGAGAGTTTCGCCAGCGACTTTTATCACCGCAGCACCTCGAACTTTCTATTGGTGCCGCGCTTCTGAACCAGCAAATACTTGCGGGCGTTGGGAACTATCTGCGCGCCGAAATTCTCTTTGTTTGCAACATAAACCCGTGGCGGCAGGTCGGCCAATTGAGCCAATGTGAGCTGGACTGCTTGAGCCGCGAAGCGCCAAACCTCGCGCGCCGCGCCTATTTGCATGGAGGAACTGCCAGCGAGGAAGACAGAGCCCGAATGGAGCACGAGCCGGCGCTGGTTTATCAGTCAGGCAGAGAATACGGCACACGCCACCTGGTCTTCAGGCGCACTAACCTCGCTTGTTTGCGGTGCGGACACATTATTCGACAGCTTCGGCAGGGCACTTGGAATGCTTTCGAAGAGGAACGCTCCCGAATAATCTACTTCTGCCCTAACTGTCAAAACGTACAGCTGCCGGACCAGGATGGCAGAACTTTATAGCCGTCGCTATGGGACTCCGGACATCGAATTCGATTCGAGCACGCGGCGTCGAACTCGCGCGCTTCGTTACGTCTTGGGAGACGGCAACTCATCCAGATAACTCATTAGTAAATCATACTCAACTGGCTTGACCATGTGGCGATCGAAACCGGCTACATTGGAGCGTTGTCTATCCTCTTTCATACCCCATCCAGTCAAAGCAACCAAGACAACATTTTTTCCCTAAATCGCATGAGTGTGCGACGGCATATGCTTTGCTGATAAGGCGTTCGATTGTTCAAGCTGACGGAAAATCGTGCACTGCTCTAATAGAGGTTAAGGGAAGTGCCGTCTGAACCAATAATCAGGGATATAGATAGAAGGGAGACCTACGAAAGCTGTGGATCATAATTGTAATTCTGCTAATTCTCTGGTTGCTCGGATTCATCGGCCACGTCGGGGGTGGATTAATCCACCTCTTGCTCGTAGTGGCAGTGATTGTCCTGGTAATCAATCTTCTCACTGGCCGCAGGGCTGTTTAGTCTTAGCCGGATAAATTCAAAGGAGTAACCCAAAGATCGCGGAGAATACCGGAACCGGTTCTCGCAAAGGTGCGATCAAGGGCAAGTCGACGAAGAAACGAGCTGGCCGAAAAGTGAGCAATTGGTCCTTTGAACCGTGCGAACTCAGAATTTGTCAGTAGGAGAAACAGACATGCCAAACGATAAGTTACAAGAGACCGTCCCGGTCGACCTGCTTTACCAGGCGCTGGAGACTGAAAAGGGCGGAGTTCAAATCTATTCGACCGCGCTGCGATGTGTCATCAACAAGGACTTGAAAGATGAATGGAGCAAGTATCTCGCCCAAACAAAGACGCACGTGCAAGTGGTCACAGGCATTTTGCGAGAACTTGGCCTCGACCCAAACGCTGAGACACCCGGGCGCAAAGTAGTTCGCTATATCGGCACTTCACTCGTGAAGGCAATGGAGTTGGCCTTACGTTGCGCCGATCCTCAAGCAGCCCAGATTGTCGCCGCCGAATGCGTGGTGCTCGCGGAAACGAAAGACCATCTCAACTGGGAATTGATCGGTGAACTGGTGAAGAACGCCGACGCCACCCTCTTGAAAACCGCGCACGATCAAGTTGAAGACGAAGAGGACGAGCACCTCTATCACACTACGGGTTGGACGCGCGAGCTTTGGATCCATGCTTTAGGAATGCCGGCGGTGCTGCCTCCCCCTGAGGAAGTGAAAAAGGTTGAAACCGCGATCGAAGCAGCGAAGGCTAAGAAGTCGAGAGCAACAAAGACCAAGGCTAAGAAAGCCAGCGCGCGCTAGTTCGATGTAGGCGGCCATAATTTGGCCAAGCATCAAATAAGTTCGACGCCGAGTGCATCAACCATTACACCGAAGTAGGAAGAATAGAATGGATAACAAGCGAAAGAATCAAGACAAGTCTGCCAAAGCCAATGATGCGGAGATACCGGCGAATGCCGGTTACGGCGCTTACGATCCGAAAGGGGACGACCTCGCCAAAGACACCGAGGACAGCGCGGGCGAGTACCTGACAACGAATCAGGGCGTTCGGATCAACGACAATCAGAACTCGCTGAAGGCCGGCGATCGTGGTCCGACTCTTTTGGAAGACTTCATCCTGCGCGAAAAGATCACGCACTTCGACCATGAGCGGATTCCCGAACGCGTTGTTCATGCCCGAGGTTCGGCCGCTCATGGTTATTTTCAGGTCTATGAGTCGATGGCCGAATACACGAAGGCCAATTTCCTGGCAGATCCGTCGGTTAAGACGCCGGTATTCGTTCGTTTTTCTACGGTTGCGGGATCTCGCGGCTCCAGCGACTTAGCGCGCGACGTGCGCGGCTTTGCGGTGAAGTTTTACACGCAGGAAGGGAACTACGATCTGGTCGGCAATAACATGCCGGTCTTTTTCATTCAGGATGCGATCAAGTTTCCTGACTTGATTCACGCTGTCAAACCGGAACCACACAATGAGATTCCCCAGGCCGCCTCGGCCCACGATACGTTCTGGGATTTCATCTCGCTCATGCCGGAATCAATGCACATGGTTATGTGGGTGATGTCCGATCGGGCGATCCCAAGAAGCTTGCGCATGATGGAGGGTTTTGGAGTTCACACTTTTCGCTTCATCAACGACAGAGGCAAAGCGCGCTTCGTGAAGTTTCATTGGAAACCTCTGCTCGGATTGCACTCCGTTGTCTGGGATGAGGCGCAGAAGATCTCGGGCAAAGATCCCGACTTCCATCGTCGCGATCTTTGGGAAGCCATCGAAAACGGTGACTATCCCGAATGGGAACTCGGAGTCCAGATTGTCGAAGAAAAGGATGAACACAAATTCGACTTTGACTTGCTTGATCCGACAAAGCTCATTCCAGAGGAGATCGTCCCGGTGCGTCGGATCGGCAAGATGACGCTCAATCGCAATCCCGATAACTTCTTTGCCGAAACTGAACAGGTGGCTTTTCACACCGGCAACATCGTGCCGGGAATGGATTTCACCAATGATCCGTTGTTGCAGGGTCGTCTCTTCTCATACCTCGACACGCAACTGCTTAGGCTTGGCGGTCCAAACTTTCATGAGATTCCCATCAACCGTCCCATAGCTCCGTTGCATAACAACCAGCGTGATGGCCACATGCGGCAAACGGTGAAT
>ORMF010080533.1_pt1 | contig 13773 bp, 10 predicted proteins | sample 1779871 | NCBI WGS metagenome assembly ORMF01 (sample SAMEA104232316, study PRJEB22302) | groundwater metagenome | biome: forest; feature: aquifer; material: groundwater | place: USA | collected 2011-08-07 | depth 5.4 m | reverse complement strand
CCGGTTTCCCTCCCTTCATCTGAAGGAAGAGCGAACGGGGCGGCCGGCAGGTTCGCCCTCTCTCCGAGGAACAGGACCAGAAGCAAGGTAAGAATATGCCGTCGATACCGGAATCTGATTTCAACATCTCCTTTCAGAAAAGAAGAGAGGGTCACCGTATGAGTGCCTTTTAAAATAGGCCCTCAGAGGAACGCCGTAAATTTCGCTTGAGGGCCTACTTTAAAGCGAAAGATTATCAGGGCCATAGATCAATGGCCGACCTACTCGGCGGCGTTCCTTTTCAGGTTTGAATGCGCGCTCCCAGAGAATCGGCGTGGACTTAAAGCGAGCGTCGCGGAAGGAGGGGACGGATGAAACAAAGTGAGCAGGCTCGGACGATCAAACTAAGAAGCTTTGTAATAAACCCAAGGTTCTCTTTCGGCCAAATATCGATCTTCTCGGAAATTCAGTCGGGTGCGGAGCTCGGCGAATCCTTTTCTCTGAAGTCTTCGGGTCATATCGCTGAGTACCTCTTCGACCGTCGGGTGTTCATTCGACTGCGCCGTGAAACCCTCGTAACCGAAATGGCCCGTGTAACCATTTTCATCGACGTCGATATTGATATCGCGACTGAACATTCTTCCAGTCGGATCGAATCCTTCAACATGATGAATCTCGAACACCATTTCCAATCTCCATTGGTTCAACCGGTCGGATTATAGCCAATTCATTCTCTCTGATCAAGCTGTTTTTTAAAGAGGATCATCTTAAATCGGTCGGCGCGGCGCCCGCAGGGAAGAAATTTCTTATTCATCTTCCGTGCCGCGATCTGCCTTTAATTTAGGCAAGATGCTATTCTCCTTAGAAGGGCTTGCTATTCCGTGCGGCCGGGTGGCATTTATCCACAATCTTTCCACCAAGAATGTTGAAAACTCGTTCATTGACTTTTGGGAGGCCCCCCCTTATAATCAGTTTCCTTCAGAATATCTGGAAAGACAGAGAAATTTTTCAGAAAGGCTTGACTTGGAACAAAAAGGAATCCGGCTTTCGAAAACTTCGGGGGTGGTGGTCGCGACCCTTTCGGCCGACAGCATTGCGAAAGAAGTCGGCATTGAAGTGGGCGACCGGATCACCAGCATGAACGGCAGGGAGATCAAGGACATCCTCGACTATCGTTTCTTGGTCGGAGAGGAGACCCTTCTCATGGAAGTGGTCAAGCCGAACGGTGAGGTCATTGAGGTCGATATCGAGAAAGAGCTCGACGAGGACCTTGGAATTGATTTCCCGGAGATGAAGATCCGGCAATGTCCCAATAAATGTTTTTTCTGTTTTGTCGACCAGATGCCGGAGGGACAACGCGACTCCCTTTACATCCGGGACGAAGATTATCGCTTTTCTTTTCTTTTCGGAAACTACATTACCCTGACCAACCTCACCCGCAAAGACAAAGAGCGAATCTTTGAGCAGAAAATGAGCCCGCTGTATGTTTCGGTCCATGCAACCGACCTCGAACTGCGCCGGTTTTTACTGGTCAACCCCCGTGCGCGCGATATTCTGAAAGAGATCGCCGAGATGGCGGAGCACGGCATCGTGATGCATACGCAGATTGTCCTCTGCCCCGGGATCAATGACGGCGCGCACCTTGCGAAGAGCATTGAAGACCTGGTCCGGTTTTATCCCGCCGTCGCCTCATTGGCCATCGTTCCGGTCGGGCTGACCCGCCACCGGGAAGGGCTGCTCAAAATCGAAGAAATCACCCGTGACGATGCGCGCGAGATGCTGGAGTGGATCAAGCCCTGGCAGAAGCGTTTTGAAAAAGAAATCGGCTACCCGTTTGTTTTTGCGGCCGATGAATGGTTTGTCAAGGCCGATCTCCCCTTTCCGCCATTGGAGACCTATCTTGACCTTCCCCAACTTGGAAACGGAGTGGGAATGGTTCCGCTGTTCCTGGAGCAATTCAAATCGATGCGTCCCTTTCTTCCCAAAAGTGTCGCAGAGCCGGTTCGGATTTTTTTAGCGACCGGGACCTCTTTTTCCGCCCATCTGGAAAAGTGTGTGAAAAGCCTTCGCATCCAGGGGGCGGAGCTGGAAGTCGTTACGGTTCTCAACCATTTTTTCGGAGATTCCGTTACGATGACCGGGCTGATTACGGGGAAGGATATCGTCAAGGCCGTTCGAGAAAAAACGCAAAAGACCGCTTCCGCCGAGGGCTGCGGAGAAATGCTCTTGATCCCCTCCGTGGCGTTGAACGAAGAGAAAACGCTTTTTCTCGACGGAACCACGCCTCAGGAGGTCGAACAGGAATTGGGCCTGCCGGTCCATGTCGTTTCTGCGGATGCCGAAGGACTGATGGGGTTTCTGCAGAATATTCCCGCCTACCTTCACCGGTAAACATGCCGCGGAGCCCTCAAGGCGGAATGGCGTATCGGATGGTTGGACGTTCCCAATGAAGCAGCCGCATATTTCAAAACAAACCGGATCGATCACTGGAAAAACCAAAACGCTCGGAATTTTTGGAGATCCGATTTCGCATACCCTCTCTCCGGCCATGCAGAATGCCGCCTTCGAGGCCCTCGGCTTTCCGTACCGGTATCTTCCCTTCCAGGTGCGCCCGGAAAATTTAAAAAAGGCGGTGCAAGCGATTATCCCTCTGGGAATTCAGGGGGTGAATGTCACCCTCCCTCATAAGGAGGCGGTGATCCCATTCCTGGATTCCGTGGAAGGGGAAGCGCAGAAGACCGGCGCGGTGAATACCATTGAAACCGCTTCCAACCGGCTGATCGGCCACAATACGGACGGGAAAGGTTTTTTGGCGTCGCTGTTTGAATTGAGCATCGACCCTTCCGGCAAGCGGGTCATCCTCGTCGGAGCCGGAGGCGCTGCGCGGGGGGTTGCGATTGCACTGCTTTCGGCCGGCGTATCGGAAATCATCCTAGTGGCGAGGAGCGCGGAGCGGGGAAAAGAGCTGGCCCGTTGCCTGGCCGCTCTCTCCTCCCGGCTGAAAATTTCGGTCCGGGGAATGGATTTTGAAAAAGAGCCTCTTTCCGAGCAGGAGCGTTCCACGCTGCTCATTAACGCGACCCCATTGGGGATGAAAGAAAAAGACCCTCTCCCTTTTCCTCCCTCCTTATTGAGCCCGGGCTGGATTGTGGCCGATCTCATCTATCGCCCTCATGAAACCCCGCTCCTGGGGGCCGCCAAAAAGGCCGGCGCGAAAACGGTGCCCGGGATCGGGATGCTGTTGTATCAGGGCGCGTTTGCATTTGAGATCTGGATGAAGGAAAAGCCCCCCCTTGAAGTGATGAGAGAAGCGCTCGACAACGCCTTGACCTCTGACGCGCCTCATCCTCAATCATTGTGAGCAGACCTCCGAGGAAACCTCTGGCCGATCGTGCCGATGCGGCCTGGAATGAGGCAGTGATATCCGAGATGGTCGTTCTTTTTCCCTGCTAAAATACGCGATCTTGCTGCTTTCCGTTTAATTGACAGAAATTGGATCATCGTATAGACTTTCTTCGTCATCTTAGATTCCTTTCACACCAAGATTTTTCGAATAAAACCATGTCTAAAGGGATATCGGGAAGCGGAGTCATCTTTGATCGGCCTATTCCTGTATGGGGTTCTGATTGATTCCTGAAAAACTTGGAAAGCTCATTGTTAAAGCCCAACTCATCACAGAGGATCAACTTCAAAAAGCCTTATTAACCCAAAAAAAAGAGGGTGGGCGGTTAGGAAGCGTCCTGATTCGCTTGGGGTTTATCGAGGCAACGAAACTCCTCAAATTTTTAAGCCAGCAATATGGGGTCCCTTCCGTCGATCTCGAAAAGATAGAGGTCGATCCCGCCGTCCTCAAGCTCGTTCCGGCAGAAGTGGTGAAGAAATATCTGGTGTTGCCCATTAAACGCTTGGGTGCGACGCTCAGTCTTGCCATGGTCGATCCGAGCGATGTTTTTGCGATCGATGATATTAAATTTATGACCGGTTACAACGTCGAGCCGATCATTGCCAGCGAATCGGCCGTGATCGATCAGATCAACAAATGTTATGGAAAAGGAGCCGGCGCGCTGGTTGAAAAGACAATGGCCATTGAGGCCAAAGATTACACGTTGGCCGACGCCGAAGAGAGCCTGTTCGACGACACGAAGGGGGAAGAGAGTCCCATGGTCTCGGTGGAGGACTTCGACACCGTCGTGGGAGACGCCCTTGAAGACATTGACGTCGTCGAAGACCAGGAAGACGACGCCGGCGGTAAAGACGTCGAGGCTCCCATCGTAAAACTGGTCAATGGGGTTCTTGTGAATGCCATCAAAGTCGGGGCGAGCGACATCCATGTGGAGCCGTTTGAGACGTTGCTTCGGGTTCGGTTTAGAATCGACGGTGTGATGAAAACCATCATGAATCTTCCTATAAAGATTAAGAATGCCGTCGTTTCCAGACTGAAGATTATGTCTAAATTGGATATTGCCGAGCGGCGTCTTCCACAGGACGGCCGGATTAAATTGAAACTGGGAAAAAAAAGAGAGGTCGACTTTCGTGTGTCGAGCCTGCCCTGCCTTTTCGGAGAAAAGGTGGTGATGCGTATTTTGGACAAGGGAAATCTCGCCCTCGATTTGACGAAGCTCGGGTTTGAGCAAGGAGCATTAAAAGATTTTACGGAAGCGATCAATGCTCCTTATGGAATGGTCTTGGTGACGGGGCCGACCGGCAGCGGAAAGACGACCACCCTTTATTCCGCTCTCAGCACCATTAACACCCAAGAGATCAATATCATGACCGCGGAAGATCCGGTTGAGTATAACCTGATGGGGATCAATCAGGTCCAGATGAAAGATGAGATCGGACTTAACTTCGCGGCGGCCCTCCGCTCCTTTCTCCGGCAGGATCCCGATGTGGTGATGGTGGGAGAAATTCGTGACTATGAAACGGCAGAAATCGGCGTCAAAGCCGCGCTGACCGGACATTTGGTTTTATCCACCCTCCACACCAATGATGCGCCGAGCACGATCAATCGTCTCTTGAATATGGGGATTGAGCCCTTTCTCGTTGCGTCCTCTGTTGTTTTAATCCTGGCCCAACGTCTCTGCAGAAGGGTTTGCTCCAAGTGCAAAGAGGCGGACGTAATTTTACCCGAAGCGCTTTTAAAAGCGGGAATGAAGAGTGAGGATCTGAAGGGGTTGGTTCTCTATAAGGGGAAGGGATGTGACGTTTGCAGCAAATCGGGATACAAGGGGCGGGTGGCGCTCTATGAAGTGATGCCGGTTAAGGAAGAGTTGCGGGAACTGATTTTACAAGGGGCCTCCTCCGATGAAATTAAAAAGAAGGCGATTTCTCTTGGGATGAAAACCCTTAGGATGAGCGGTCTTGAGAAGGTGAAAGAGGGCATGACGACGTTGGAGGAGGTGTTAGACAGCACTTTCTCGGACTAAGTGTTTCGGGTCCGAAGGAAATCGGGTTCATTCGGGTAAAGGCAGAAGTTTTAAAAGGGAAAGCCGCCGCTCCCTGAGACAGGTTTCAGCGGGCGGCTTCGACGTTTAACTGAGGAAAGAATATGGCCAACCTACATGAACTGCTCCAAACGATGATTGAAAAGGGAGCGTCTGACCTTCATATTACAACCGCTTCCCCTCCCCAAATTCGGGTGAATGGTCACCTCACTCCGCTTGACCTTCCGCCCCTCACCCCGGCGGAGACCAAGCAACTTGCTTACAGTGTTTTAACAGACGCTCAGAAACATCGCTTCGAGGAAGAAAATGAGCTCGACTTTTCGTTTGGACTGAAAGGTCTCAGCCGCTTTAGAGGAAATATTTTCATTCAAAAGGGCTCTGTCGGAGGGGCGATCCGGACGATCCCATTTAAAATTCGAACTTTTGAGGAATTGGGGTTGCCCCCGGTGGTGATTGACCTGGTGAAAAAGCCGAGAGGACTGGTGCTGGTGACCGGGCCGACCGGGAGTGGAAAGTCGACCACGCTGGCTTCGATGATTGATCGAATCAACTCGGAGCGCCATGACCACATTATCACCATCGAAGATCCAATCGAGTTCCTGCACCCCCATAAAAAGTCGGTCGTAAACCAAAGAGAGGTCACGTCCGATACTAAAACTTTTAAAGCGGCCTTGAAATATATTCTGAGGCAAGACCCTGATGTGGTGCTGATCGGCGAGATGCGTGACCTTGAAACAATCGAGGCGGCGCTTACCATTTCGGAGACCGGCCATCTGACATTCGGAACGCTTCATACCAATTCATGCGCCCAGACGATGAACCGAATTATAGACGTCTTCCCGTCTCATCAACAGTCGCAAGTCCGCGCTCAACTTTCCTTCGTGTTGGAGGGCGTTCTCTCCCAGCAGCTTATCCCCAAATTGAATGGTCAGGGAAGAGCCATGGCGATGGAGATCATGGTTCCGACTCCCGCCATCCGTAACCTCATCCGTGAAGATAAAGTTCATCAAATTTATTCTTCTATGCAAACCGGACAGGGTAAGCATGGAATGCAGACGATGAACCAATCTCTCTATGAACTTTATTCCAAGCGGATTATCTCGGCGGATGAAGCGATCGGCCGGTCAAGTCAGGTTGATGAGTTGATGGCGATGATGAGCCGCGGCGGGGGGATGATGCCGGGTTCCCGTGAACCGGGCAAAACAGTACGGGGATAATTAAGCATCGATTGATGATCGTTCGGAGAAAATAAGTGCCGGAGAATAAAGGAGTGATCCATGACGACTTTTGAATGGACTGGAAGGACGAGACAAGGCTCGATTCAGAAGGGGGAGTTGGCCGCAAACAGCCGAGAAGAGGTCATTGGCCTCCTCCGAAAAGAGAATATTTTGGTCACCTCCGTTCAGCAAAAAGCCAGAGGGCTTAAGATCCCCGGATTCGGCGGAAAAGTAACCGACAAGGATATCGTCATTTTTACGCGGCAATTTGCGACCATGATCGATGCCGGTCTCCCTCTGGTTCAATGTCTTGAGATTCTCTCCGCCCAATCTGACAATCCGATCTTGGCGAAAACGGTGGGAGAGGTCCGGGCAGATGTCGAAGGCGGGTCGACCTATGCCGATGCGCTTCGAAAGCATCCCAAAGTTTTCGACGATCTTTATGTGAATATGGTGGCGGCAGGCGAGGCGGGGGGTATTCTAGATACGATTTTAAATCGGCTGGCAAAACATATTGAAAAGGCAATGAAGCTGAAAAAGCAAATCAAGTCGGCGATGTTCTATCCGGCGACCATCATGGGGGTGGCGGTGGTCGTTATTGCGATCTTATTGGTGTGGGTCATCCCGATTTTTGCGAAGATGTTTATTGATTTCGGCGGAACTCTCCCTGCTTTGACGCAATTCGTTATTGACCTCAGCCATTTTCTGCAGCGGAACATTCTTTTCATTATCGGCGGTATTTTTCTGGCCAGTTGGTCGTTTAAAAGATATTATAAAACCCAAAACGGACGCTTTGCCGTCGATAAATTCGCGTTGAAAGTGCCCGTGCTGGGAGATCTGATCCGAAAGGCCTCGGTTGCAAAATTCACCCGGACATTGGGCACGCTCATTTCGAGCGGCGTTCCCATTTTAGAGGGTCTGGCAATTGTTGCCAGAACTTCCGGAAATAAGGTCGTGGAAAAGGCCTTATTGAATGCCCGCCAGGCGATCAGCGAAGGGAAAAACATTTCTGATCCGCTTGGGAAAGAAAAGGTCTTTCCTCCCATGGTGGTCCAGATGATCGCCGTGGGTGAAACGACCGGGGCCCTGGATGCGATGCTGAGCAAAATTGCCGATTTCTATGATGACGAAGTGGACTCCGCGGTGACCGCCTTGACCTCTATGCTGGAACCATTGATGATGGTTTTTTTAGGGGTTACGATTGGGACCATCGTGATCGCGATGTATCTGCCCATCTTCAAAATGGCGTCCGTCGTCGGTGGATAATCGGAAAGGGGGAATGGCAATATTTTGATGGGATCACATAGATGAATAAAGAGCAGAAGATTCTTTTTGGACGAATAAAGTGGTTGATTGTCCTGCGGGTTGTTTTGGTGACCGCCCTTTTGGGGCTGCCCCTTCTCCTTCAATTGAATTATCTTAAAAATACATGGTCCATCGCTACTTTTTATTTTCTCATCGGTTCGACCTATTTCCTCACGATTCTTTACGCCATTTTTCTCACCAGAGTAAAGCATCTCCTCATTTTTACCGCCCTCCAGTTGGGACTCGATCTTTTGTTTGAGACCGCCCTTATTGCAGTGACCGGAGGAATTGAAAGTCCCTTCTCATTTCTTTACATTCTCACCATCGTCTCCGCCAGTATTTTTTTCTACCGGAGAGGCGGAGGATTGATGGCAGGGGGCGCGACCGTTCTTTTCGGAATATTGATTCATCTTCAATATGCCCAATTTCTTCCGTTTAAGACCGGTGTCGGCTTGGAAAATAAAGAAATCCTTTACATGCTTTTTCTTTATATGATTTCATTTTTTACCGTTGGAATTTTAAGCGGGAGGCTCTCCGAAAGATTGCATGAAAAGGAGGTTGGTTTTTCAGACCTTCGCATTTTTCATGAAGACATTGTGCAGAGCATGTCGAGCGGCCTGATTACGACCGACCTCGAGGGAAGAATTACATCATTCAACCGATCCGCTTCCGAGATTACCGGTTTCCGTCCGGATGAAGTAATCGGAGCGATCTGGTGGGAGTTTTTTTCCTGGGAAGATGTCCGAAACCATTATCGCCATCTGGCGCAAGCGGAAGGGTCGCAGCGGTTTGAAGGAGAGATCGTCAATAAGAGAGGGGATCGCTGCCTGCTGGGTGTGACCATTTCCCCATTGCGCAATGAGCCGGGTGCTCAAATCGGAATTATCGGCACATTTCAGGATCTGACACAAATCAGAAACCTGGAAGAAGAGATGCATAAAAAAGAGCGATTGGCGACCATCGGGGAGATGGCTGCCGGAATGGCCCATGAGATCAGAAATCCGCTCGCCTCCCTGAGCGGCTCAATTGAAGTGTTGAAGAGCGAACTCCGACTGGATGATGAAAATCGGAAATTGATGGAAATCGCCGTGAAGGAGGCCGATCGGCTAAATTCGATCATTACCCAGTTTCTTCTTTACGCCAGACCGCTCCCTCCCCGGCGGAAGCGGGCCAATCTTCATGCGCTTTTATCGGAAACGGCGCAATTGATTAAAAATAACCCTGAATACGACGCGCGAATCAACGTGGTATTGCTTGCCGGCCGTGATCCGCTGATGATCATGATCGACCCGGATCAGATGAAACAGGTTTTCTGGAATCTTTCGATTAATGCATTTCAGGCAATGCCGGCGGGGGGAACATTAACGATTTCTACTCGGCGGACCTCTTCGATGCTGACGACGCAGGAGACCGGCCATAGAAAAGCTGCAAAGGTTTCTCCCTCGAATAAAGAGGAAGCAGGAGCCGGAGCGGATCGGGTCGAGATTCTTTTTAAGGATACGGGAGAAGGAATTCGAAAAGAGGATCTGCCTAAAATCTTTTACCCCTTTTTCACCACGAAAAGTTCCGGATCGGGTTTGGGCCTTTCGATTGTTCAGCGTGTGATCGAGGAGCATTTTGGAAAAATGAAAGTACAGAGCAGCCCGCAGGGAACTGAGTTTTTGATTACCCTTCCATCGGATGAGCGTGCAATGACACAGGCAAATTCGGAATCTCCTCAGATGACGCACACCCTCTCCCGCATTGAAATAAGGGCCTTGCCTCATTATTCGAGCATGGTAAAATAATTCATAAGGACTGGCGTTCCATATGGAAAAAATACTGATCGTCGACAACGAAAAAAGCATGCGGGATTTTCTCTCCATTGTCCTGAAGAAAGAGGGCTATTGGGTCGAGACGGCCGAGGATGGAGATCACGCGCTTAAATGTTTCGAGAAGGACATTTTTGATCTGGTTCTGACCGACATCAAGATGCCCAGGGTGAGCGGGTTGGAGCTCCTTAAGGCTTTAAAATCGGTTTCTTCTGAAACGGTGATCGTAATGATGACGGCATTTGCTTCGACTGAAACGGCGATCGAAGCGATGAAAGAAGGAGCTTACGATTATCTTACGAAGCCGTTCCAGATCGACGAGGTCAAGCTGATCATCAAAAATGCGTTGGAAAGAAAAAAACTTCGCCAGGAGAATACCCATCTTCGCCGCGAATTAAAAGACCAGGCCACTTTTACCCAGATCATTGGTAAGAGTGAAAAGATGAACAAGGTATTGGATCTCGTCAGAAAAGTGGCCGACAGTAAGAGCAATATTCTAATTTATGGGGAATCTGGAACGGGAAAAGAGTTGATCGCGCGCGCCATCCACTTTAACAGCTCGCGGCGCGACCGTCCTTTCGTTACCGTCAATTGCAGCGCACTCCCGGAGGCGCTTTTGGAGAGTGAGCTCTTCGGACACATGAAAGGGTCTTTCACGGGCGCCATCGGAAATAAAGAGGGGCTTTTTGAAGTGGCCCATGAGGGGAGCATCTTTCTGGATGAGATCGGGGAAACATCGCTTTCGATTCAGGTAAAGCTGCTGCGCGTACTGCAGGAAAAAGAGTTCCGCCGCGTGGGGGGGACAAAGGACCTGAAGGTCGATGTCCGGATTATCGCTGCAACCAACAAAGAGCTGGAGAAGTTGGTGGCGGAGGGGAGGTTCCGGGAAGATCTTTACTATCGGCTCGACGTCATCCCGATCACCCTTCCCCCTTTGCGCGAGCGCCCGGAAGATATCCCGCTCCTGGCCGATTTCTTTCTCCATCAATTCAACCAATCTCTCGGGAAGCAAATCGAAGGGATACAGCCGGACGCGATGCGTCTACTGGTCAATCATGAATGGAAGGGAAATGTCCGGGAATTGGAAAATGCGGTTGAACGGGCGGTTGCGCTGGCATCCAATAAGACCCTCACGTTAGAAGCTTTTAGCGAGGGGATGCTCAAACAGTCGCCGACGAGTCCGATCCCGGCAACGATTCCGGAAGAAGGGCTTCACCTGGAAAACCTGATCGGAAAAATCGAAAAGGAGCTTCTGTTGAAGGCGTTGCAGGAAACCCATTGGGTTAAGAAAGAGGCCGCAAAACTGCTTCATATCAATTTCCGCTCATTTCGATACCGTCTCGATAAATATGGAATCAAGAGAAATAAAAACGGGGCGAGCGGCGAAGCGGAGCTCGATCCGGATGATTCGGATTCCACAGACCCCGAAGAGCCGATGACCTAAGAATCATTTTGCCATTTGTCTTCGAGGCGAGTATAATTTCTCTCCCGATTGCCTCTGTCACCCCCACTAGAAGAACAAATGGAACCAAAAGAATTACTTATCTTGAAGGCTCCTGCCAAGATCAACCTTTACTTAAAAATAATAAATCGGAGAGAAGACGGCTACCATAACCTCTTCTCCCTGATGCAAATGGTGGGTCTCTACGATATTCTCACGTTCCGGAGGGAGCGCTCCGGAATCAGACTCCACGTCGAGAACGCTCTGCTGCCGTCCGACCGATCCAATTTGATTTTCCGAGCCGCAGAGTTGATTCAAAAAGAGGCAAGGAAGGCCGGTCATGGCGTTTCGAACGGGGTTTCCATCACATTGACTAAAAATATTCCGATTTCGGCCGGGCTCGGCGGCGGCAGCAGTGATGCGGCGGCCACCCTGATCGGATTGAACCGTCTCTGGTCGCTCCGGTGTTCCCGGAAAAAACTGGCTGAAATGGGGGCGACACTCGGAAGCGATCTCCCCTTTTTCTTTTCCGGTCCCACTGCTTGGGTTTCGGGGATCGGGGAAAAAGTCGATCGGATTCCGCCCCCCTCAGGGGGATGGGCAGTTCTCGTCAGCACCGGAAATCCGGTCTCCACGGCATGGGTCTATGAGCAATTCTCAAAAAAAATAGGGTTGACAAAAAAGGCACCAGATATTAATATGGTCGAACTTATCGCCCAACGAGCCGCGTTAAAGGATATTTTACGCCATCCCTATAATGACTTGGAAACGGTCACCCTCGCGGCCTTTCCGTATCTGATCCGAATTAAAAGGGAACTCCATGATCTGGGAGGAGAAGGGGTGCTGATGTCGGGCAGCGGTCCAACCCTTTTTGCTCTTTTTGCGACAGAGGGTTCTGCAAAAAAGGCGGCTTTTTCCATCGGAAAAAAGGGATCGGTGCGGGCTTGGGCAGTCAGAATATTAAGGCGATCTCCACTCTAACGGAGAGAAGGGACATGCCGCGGCATGTCTCTCCAAATATGATCATTTAAGTTTGGGGCGTCGACAAGCGGCAAGTCACGAGATTTTGGATCTCGCATTCCCAGGTTCGAATCCTGGCGCCCCAGCCAAAAACAGGCACCTGGAAGAGGCCGGAAATAAGATTCCGATTTCCAAGCCATTCGAAGCGCGGCTTGACCTGGCTGGTGGCCGAAATTGGAGAATGGACTGGGCGATCCGGGCCCGGCTTTCACACACAGGGTGGAAAATGCAGCGGTTGAAGCTTTTTTCCGGTAATTCAAATCTGCCCCTTGCCAAGGAGATCTGCGACTACATCGGGCTCTCTTTGGGACAGGCGACCGTCTCCACATTCAGCGATGGAGAGATTTTTGTCAAAATCGAAGAGAATGTGCGGGGAAGCGATGTCTTCGTCATCCAGTCTTCTTCTGAGCCGGTGAATAATCATATCATGGAGCTCCTGATCCTGATCGATGCGTTGAAGCGGGCTTCGGCGAGAAAAATCACGGCCGTGATTCCTTATTACGGTTACGCCCGCCAGGATCGGAAAGACCAGCCGCGCGTGCCGATCACCGCCAAACTGGTGGCCGACCTCATCGGCGTCGCGGGGGCCCATCGCGTTCTGACGGTCGATCTTCATACCGGACAGATCCAAGGCTTTTTTAACATCCCTGTCGATCATCTTTATGCTTCTCCCGTTCTGCTCGACTACTTCAAGAAAAAGAAATTCAACGACCTGGTCGTTGTTTCTCCGGATGCCGGCGGGGTGGAGCGGGCCAGGGCTTTTGCGAAAAGAATGAATGTCGGGTTGGCGATCATCGACAAACGGAGAGAGGGTCCCAATCGAACAAAGATTATGAATATCATCGGTGAGGTCGTCCACCGCGACATCCTTATTTTAGATGACATGATTGACACAGCGGGAACCATCAGCCAGGCGGCGGCGGCGATCAAGGCAAAAGGGGCCGGCCGGATTTTGGCCGGATGTACCCACGCGGTTCTTTCAGGACCGGCGCTGCAGAGGCTGAGTGATGCCCCAATCGATGAGGTGGTTGTTACCAATACCATTCCCCTGAAAGGGAAAGAAGATATCTGCAAGAAGATTTCTGTATTATCGGTGGCATCTCTCTTGGGCGAGGCAATCAAAAGAATCCACGAAGAGGCTTCGGTTAGTTCTCTCTTCGTATGAGAAGTAAGCAAGCATCCTGCTTTGCCGTGCGAGCGTTCGGGGTGTGGGCATTGGATTACCCCAAAGCAGGTTCTTTGGGGACCCCCTGAAAAGACCGTATCTACCGTAAGCGAGGATCTGGCTCTGCCAGTCCGAGCGCGAGTAGGGGTGGGGGGGCATATGACCACCCCGAAAAGCAGGCTTTTCGGGGACCCCGGTGCCCGCGCAGCAACGCGAGCATCGGACTGGCCCCCACATATAATAGAACACAGGAGATTTTATGCAAAAAATAGAAATTCAAGGCGAATACCGGAAAAATGTAGGAAAGGGCGTGGCCCGGCAATTGAGAATGCGCGGAAAAATTCCGGCGGTCCTCTATAGCGCAGGGGCCTCCACCCTTCTGACCATGGAT
>ORMF011580961.1_pt1 | contig 13775 bp, 12 predicted proteins | sample 1779871 | NCBI WGS metagenome assembly ORMF01 (sample SAMEA104232316, study PRJEB22302) | groundwater metagenome | biome: forest; feature: aquifer; material: groundwater | place: USA | collected 2011-08-07 | depth 5.4 m | reverse complement strand
TCCGAACTGCTGCTGCCGGCATCGGCAGCGCAGCGAAAGGTCTCCAGCGCGCCGAATACCAGGTGAACACTGGTCCGAGTGGAACCAGCCAAGGGGCTCTGCCCTTGATATCCCCAGCAGATCCCCTCGGCTGGTTGCCACAGTATTTGTCTGGCGCGCTTCGCGCGCCTAGGACCGCTATTCGGGGCACAACGAGTACAAAATTCTCGTAACGAAGCCGCATAGCGGTCCAAGAACAGCTTTTTGGATTTGGGAGTTGGGTTTTCGTTGGGATGTGGGGTTTGGGATTTGGGATTTAGTAAGATTCACCCAACCCATGTCCCGCAAGTCGAATCTGGTGAAGGCGAAGTGTGCGCTCTGCGGCGCCAAGGACGTCTCGGAGCCGCGCGGCGATGAGCGGTACTGCCACGATTGCTGGGAAAAGAAGATCGCCGTCGAGGAGATCGTCGCGCGTGAGTTTGCGCTGAAGCGGTACATCCGCGCGCACAGCGCCGAGAAGTACCTGATCTACCACTCGACCATCAAGCGGCCGTGCGGCCAGATCATCGTGGTCGACGATGGCTACGACCTGTTTCTGACGATGGTCCTGTATCCAAACTTCGGATGGGAAGAATCGGCCTACCACCTTGAAGGTGACCCGGAAGGCCGCAGTTTTGCCGAAATTCTGGTTGACGTGGTGGCGACCGAGGTCATCGAGCCATGGGGTGGCGGCAAGTGGCACCTGGAAATCTTCAGAGCCGCCAATCCGGAGCCGGAGGACTGGAACGGAGAGATGTAACCGCCTATAATTCGGCTGTTCCTGTTGGAGGTCCAAAAATGAGACATCAACGGCTGCTTGCCTGCGCCAGCGCCATTTTGCTGCTTTCCGGGGCGGCCTCGGCCGACCAAGCCAAGCCCGCGACGCCGGCTGCCAAGCCAGCCACGCCGCCCGCAGCCCCCGCGAAGTTCGTTCCGCCGGTCCGCGGTGAAGCCGAGCTTGGATTCACCAAGCCAGTGAGCAAGCGAACCGGCGGCGAGATCGTGACGACAATCAAGGTCAAGAACATGTCGGTCACCAACTCGATTGTCGGACTCAAGGTGGACGAGTACTGGTACGACAAAGCAGGGGATCCGGTGACCGGTGACCAGTTCCGGCACCGCAAGCCACTGTTGCCGGGCGAGGTCATCGAGGTAACGCTCCGAACGCCCGTGCACCCGAAGATGGACCGGAACCAGTACAAGTTCGAGCACGCCAACGGCACGATCAAGACAAAGGCGATGCCGAAGCTTTAAACCAATCGGCGTGACCGTCGAAGACGCGCCTACGAGTTGCCGGCCCTGAGGCCGGGTCCATTGGATCCGGCCTTTTTTTTGGCCAGCCACTGTTCGGCCAGGTGGCCAAACACCGGCATCTTCCACGACTCTCCACTGGAGGCGCGCCAGAGAGCGACCACCCACAGGCCAAATGCCACCACGACGATGGCTGTACTCGCGATCACGAGCGTGGTGAATACCAAGGCGGGTGCAAAGGAGAGCGCCAGCAGGCTGAGCGCGGCGAGGGCGATCAGCAGCAGCGACAGGCTGCCGAACGCGACCACCGACTGGGCCGCGTGCAGCCGCACACGGTCGTCGTCACGTTCCAGCAGCCAGAACACGGCACCCGTCACCCACCATCCGAGGTAGCAGAGCAGCGACGCGGTGCGAGTATCGAGCCCGGTCGAGCTGAGCGCTGTGCGGCTCATGCCCGCGATCACTGCAAGTTTCGGGGCGCCCGATCCGCCCACTCGCCCTCCTTGCCCTACCCCCCTACTTGATCCTGATCTGCACGTCGCGTGCGACGCCAATATTGTTCCCGGCTCTCGAGCGAGCCTCGAGGCGGAGCAGATATGTGCCGGGCGCAATCTCTTTCAGGGGGAAATTCACGGAGAACCCGTAACCACCACGGCCGCTCTGCAGCTCCGTCGAAGAACGTTGCTCCGTGCTCTGAAGCAGAATCCGCCCGTCCGCACCGCGGACCGTCGCTGTAATGTCCACCTGGTGGGCGGGAGCATCCGGCGCATTTTCATAGACTTCCGCGAAGAGCGCGATCTCGTCGTCTCGCGTGAACTCGCGGCGGGTTGCCGGCGGACCGGCCAGAGCGGCGCCGAATTGGTTCTGCGGACCCGTGGTCGGCGTGGCCGAGGCATCTGCAGACATGACGACGAGCCCGCTCATCGTCAATGGGCTCTTCCAGAGGTCCGGCACCTCGAGGTCGTAGAGAACGCTCCCAGCGGTATTGTCGTTCAGCTCCGCGGCTGCAATGCGCAGCTGGTAATGGCCCGGGGGCAGATCGACCTGTGACACGAGACGGAAGCCGCGCGTCTTCACGTCTTCCAGGAGCTTCGGCGAGAAATTCAGTTTGACAGTGTGACGCTTGCCTCCGGCGTTCTTGCCCGTGGAATCAATGGCGTTCACCAACACTTCGAGCGTGTTCGCGAATGCCCCGTTCTGCTCGCGGTACCGGAACGCTCCGGCCTGAAGCTCTAGACTCACCATGACAGCGGCATTGGGAGGGGTCCCTTTGAATGGCGCGGCAAACGCGGACATCGCGATGCCGCTCATCGGGAGCGGGCTGTCGGCAGCTTCGCGCAGGGCCGGCGAACCGGCAGCAGGCGACGGTTTGGTCTCCGGCGCGCGTCCGCGCGGCGCGGTGTAACCGCGGCGCGACCGCACGCGGAGACCGGGCCGCTTCATACGAAGTTCGATCTTCCGGAACTTGCCGTCGCGCTTTTCGTTCGTCGGGTAATACCCGAGCATGTAATACGTGCTGTTGTCGCGCATGATGGTGTCGAATGCGCCGGCAAAGTCGTTCCTGTTGACGGCGGCGATGCCTCCGGTTTGCTCGGCCAGCGTGCGGAGGCTGTCCTGAGCCAACCTGGATTCGCTCATCAAAGACTGGACGCCAATGCCGAGCGCCTTCTCATCGGGGCGGGAATTCGGATCGTCGCCAATCGCGCCTTGAAAACCGCTAATCTCAATTCCCAAAGCGGTTCCAGTGTCCAGACCTTTGGGATCGACCGTATAGATGCTGACATTCGACCGAGACGCTGCACCAATCGCCGCGCGAAATTCATCGAACACTCGGGAGGTGCCGCTGTTGAACGCATCGGCCATGTCGTACGGCAGCCCTTCACTGATCAGCACGAGGGCTTTCCGCCGTCCTCTGACACCGGCCATGTACTCGGCGAGCCTGGTGAGGGTCCGGAGGGAGCGCGTCGACTTGTCCTGACGTTCCATTTCCTCTGGGTCGTAGACGTTGGGCTGATTGGACCGCGTGGGATTCCCCGGTCCAGCCGGACTCTCGCGAGTGAACGCGTCGAGTCGACTCAGTGTGGCGGAGCTGGCCTCGCCCATGAACTTGTCGATGGAGGCAATCAGCAATCGGCGATTGCTCGTGAAATCCTGGCCGTAATCCGAGCGCCCGCTCGTATGGACCACTGCCGCAACGTCGTTGACGCCGAGGCGCTCCACGAATCCCCGCGCGGCGCCCTTGACGCGCAGCGCGTTGAGGGGACTGGTGTGATAGCTGTCGAGCACGATGAGGAACACCCGCCCCTCGACGCGACGATTCGTCTGCACATCCGATTCGATAGGCGTGGTGGCGAAACGCAGCGGGTCCGCGCGCTCGACCGGAATGTTCACCAGCGCGAATGCGGTGATTTTCTGCGGCTTCCCGTCCTCCAGCACTTCGAAGTCGTTCGACGTGAGATTCGTCACCACGTTGCCCTGCTCGTCGGTGACGGTCGCATCGACCTCGACATAGTTGACCTCGACTCGGAAGGTCACGGGGGGCGCCTGTTGCGGTTCTCCGGGAGGGGGCTGCTGAGCGGCCAGCCCAGCGGCGCAGAGGAGAAGCACGGCGAAAACGCGAAGGTATGTCGTCATAAAGGCTCCAGGAACGTCGTTTCATTATAGATGCCGTTCCGACCCGACTGGCCGGGTCCAACTTTCGGGCGAGGTGAGGCGTCCAACTCTATGAACCGGCTTAGAATGTCAGGTTATGGCGCTCGATATCGTGGCCGTCCAGCGCGCCCTCCGAGACGAAGGCATAGACGGTTGGCTGCTTTACGACTTCCACGGATCGAATCCGATAGCGTCGCACCTCGCCGGTCTGACCACCGGCGCCCATATGACGACGCGCCGGTGGTATTACCTGATTCCGGCGGAACGGCCACCGCGCGGCCTCGTACACGCGATCGAGCGCTACAACCTGGATGCGCTGCCCGGTGACAAAAGCGTCTATGCTGGCCGCCATCAGCTCGAGGCCGGCCTGACGGCGCTTCTGACCGGCATGCGCCGGATCGCGATGGAGTATTCGCCGGCGAACGCGATTCCGTATCTGTCGCGGGTAGATGCGGGCACGGCGGAAGCGATTCGCCAGCGCGGCATCGACATCGTGTCCTCCGGGAACCTCGTGCAGCGCTTCGAGGCCTCGTGGACCGAGGCGCAGCTGAGGACACACAAGTCGGCGTCCGACTCGCTCTATCGGATCAAGGATCGGGCGTTCGACGCCGTGGCCAGAACGCTGCGAGATGGGAAGACGGCGACGGAGTACGACATCCAGCAGCAGATGGTGGGCTGGTTCGAGGACGAAGGGCTGGTGAGCGATTCGGCGCCGGTGGTGGCAGTCGGCAGAAATGCCGGCAATCCGCATTACCTGCCCACTCCGGACGCCGCGGCACCTCTCGTTTCTGACGAGGTCGTGCTGCTCGATTTGTGGGGCAAGCTCAGGGCCCCGGGCGCGGTGTTTGCTGACATCACGTGGGTGGCGTTCGCTGGCGCCAGACCGCCTGAGCGGTACGCAAAGGCCTTTGACGCCATCGTCCGGGCGAGGGATGCGGCCGTCGCGCTTGTGCAGGCGTCGGTGGAGAGAGGTGACAGTCCGCAGGGCTGGGAGGTCGATCACGCCGCCCGCACGGTGCTCGAGGAGGCAGGATACGGCGACCGAATCCTGCACCGGACCGGTCACAGCCTGGGCGAGTCCGTGCATGGCAACGGCGTGCACCTCGACGACTTCGAGACGCACGACGACCGGCGCATACTTCCCGGAGCAGGGTTTACCGTCGAGCCGGGGCTGTATTTCGACGATTTTGGAGTACGAACAGAGATCAACGTGTTTCGGGGTGCGCACGAGGCGGCCGTAACCGGTCCCCGGCAGATGGAGCTTGTCGCGCTTGCGTAAGGGCGGGTCGTAGTCGGCTCGCCATCGTATCGGTGACGTTCTGGAGGCAACATGTCCAATCGTAAGACCACGCTTTTTTATGCCCTGCTGATCGCGATCGTCTCCTTGGCTGTCGGGATGGTGATCGCGTCGCGGCTCGGGATGGCGCCGCAATCGGGGGGGCAAACGGCGGCGCCGCCGATGAACAGCAAGCCGCTGTCGGGCCCCATCGACGCGACCACATTCCGGACGATCGCGAAGGCGGCGTCACCGGCAGTGGTCAACATCCGGACCGAGTCGAAGCAGCGCGCGCAGGAGCTCTCCGATTTCTTTGGAGGAGGAGGAGGCGGCGGCGATGATCTCTTCGAGCGGTTCTTTGGCGGGCCGCAGCAGCGTCCGCGGCAGCAGCAGCAACCGCGGGATCAGATCGCCGTGGCGTCGGGCACCGGCTTCATCATCGACAAAGCGGGCTTCATCCTCACGAATAACCACGTTGTCGAGGACGCCACGAAGATCGAAGTCGGCCTCTACGGAGAGGATGATCAGGTCTACCAGGCGCGCGTCGTCGGGCGCGATCCACTGACCGACAGCGCGCTGATCGAGCTCACGGAGAAGCCCAATCACACCTTGCCAGAGATTAAGTTCGGTGACTCCTCACAGATGGAGCCCGGCGACTGGGTGATGGCGATTGGAAATCCGTTCGGGCTGGCTCATACCGTCAGCGTCGGCGTCGTCAGCGCCAATCGTCCTGGTCACCTTCCCGTCGCCGAGCAGCGATTCGCGAATGTTCTTCAAACTGACGCCGCAATCAACCCCGGCAACTCCGGCGGGCCGTTATTGAACGTCCGCGGCGAGGTGATTGGGATTAACACGGCCATCTACAGCGATGCCCGGCAGTCGGGGAATATCGGCATCGGATTCGCGATTCCCATCAATTCGGTCAGGGAGCTGTTGCCTCAGCTGCGCAGCGGGAAGATCACCCGCGGACGAATCGGGGTGACGGTGGGTGCCGTGCCGACGACCGCGTTGGACGAACTTGGGCTGAGCTCGCGCGCCGGCGCGCTTGTCGTCACTGTCGATCGGCGCGGCCCGGGTGCCAAGGCGGGCTTCGAGCCGGGGGACGTGGTCGTCGAGTTCAACGGCAAGCCGATCAAGAACAACAACGACCTCGTCGCCATGGTCCAGGCGACGAAGCCGGGCACGACCGTGCCGGTGAAGGTCGTGCGCGACAAGCAGCAGAAGACGCTGAACGTCACCATCGAGGAGCTAAACCTCGAGGCACAACCGAACCCCACCGAGCGGGCGGACAACGGCGGCGCGCGAGAAACGACGAAAGGGTTCGGCCTGGAGGTCAGCAATATCACGCCTGAGGTGACGCGGCGGCTGCGCCTCGACACCGACGTTCGCGGCGCCGTGATCGTCGACGTCGAGCAAGGCAGCCCGGCGCAGCGGGCCGGTCTGGCGGTCGGCGACATCATCGTGCAGGTCAACCGCCGCGCGGTCACGAGCGCGCAGGAGGTCAGCCGCGAGCTTGGACGTGTGGCGTCGGGCGGAACGGCGTTCCTTCTCATCCTCCGCGGCGGAGACGAAACGTTCGTGACGGTGACGAAAGACTAGTCGGACTACGGGCTGCAGGCTACGGACTGCAGCCCGTCCGCCACTTCTCGATTGGGGCTTCGCGTTTCAGCGTCGGCAGCCGTGTTCATGGCCTGCGGCCGGTAGTCTGAAGCCCGAAGCCCTTCTTTATGTCCGCCCACTCCCGCATCGCCCAGCGCATTCGCGAGCACGGCCCGATCACGGTGGCCGAATTCATGTCGCTCGCGCTGTATCACCCAACCGAGGGGTACTACGCGCGAACAGCGCGACGTACTGGCCGTGCCGGCGATTTCATCACGAGCGTCGATGTCGGGCCGCTCTTCGGCCGTCTGCTCGCGCGGCAGTTTGCCGAAATGTGGGGGGTGCTCAAGGACTCTCCAATCCCCGATCGCCAATCCCCGTCCTTTGATCTCGTCGAGGCGGGCGCAGCCAACGGTCAGCTGGCCCGCGACATTCTCGACGCGGCAGAATCCGACACGCCGGACTTCTATGCCGCCATTCGACTGCATCTCGTCGAGGCCAGTCCAGCCGCGCGGGCCGTCCAGCGCGAGACCCTCGGGAGACATGCCGGGAAGATTGCCGCCGCATCCGGCAGGCTTCCAGATTCGGTACATGGCATCGTGTACGCGAACGAGCTGCTGGACGCCCTGCCGGTCCACGCGGTCGTCATGACCGAGAACGGTCTGCGCGAGTTCTTTGTCGACCTCGAGGGCGAGCGCCTCGTCGAACGGATTGGCCAACCGTCGACGCCGGCGCTGCAGCGGTACCTGGAGTGGGTGGGGGCCACGCTGCAGCCGGGCTCGCGCGCCGAGATCAATCTCGCCGCGCTGGCGTGGATGACCCGTGCGTGCCTGGGGCTTCACCGCGGATTTCTGGTGCTCATCGACTACGGACATCCCGCCGGCGAGTTGTACTCGCCGACGCATGCGGGTGGCACGTTGGCCACGTTCACCAGGCACGTGAGTGAAGACCCGCGCCCCGAGGCCCCACCGTGGCTTGCCTCCCCTGGCACCCGAGACATCACATCGCACGTGGATCTCACGGGCATCCGGCAAGCCGCCGAGGATTTCGGCTGCCGAACGCTCGGAATGCTCGATCAGACCTACTTCCTGCTGGCCCTGGCAGAGCCGGGGTCAGAGGCCGAAAGGGGCGACCCATCAGACACAAAGCGGCGGCTCGCCTTGAAAACGCTCGTGATGCCGGGAGGTCTGGGAAGCAGCCACAAGGTCATGGTGTTCGGCAAAGAGGTCGGTACGCCATCGCTTCGCGGTCTCTCCGGCATGGCGCGACTGACCTGATGAGCCCTCCGACGACGGTCGAGTTGCCATTTTGCAAGCCCGGAGGTACATAGAACGCTTCCGCGCAGCGCTGAAGCGCTGCGCCACCGGAGCAACGCTGAAGCGCGGCGCCACCGGAGTAGTGCTGAAGGCTGAGCCACTGATGATCACCACCGACGGTGGAGCAGCCCTTTAGGGCTGCTCTGTCGCGACCGCATCATCGGGAACGCCGCGCCCGGTAGTGATTCAGGAAGGACATACCGCCAGATGACCGTCATGCTGGAACGTGAAGTGAAGCTGCGGTTCGACGATGCCGCGGAGGCACGGCGGGCGATTCTGGCCGCCGGCGCCATGCCGCTGCGCGGCCGGCGCCTGCAGGAGGACTGCCTGCTCGACACCCGCGACGATCTGCTCCACCATCGCCGGTGCGTGTTGCGGATTCGGACGGAGAACGGTAACAGCGTGATGACGTTCAAAGGACCTGTCCAGGCCTCGCTCATGAAAGTGCGCGAGGAGCACGAAACCATCGTCGGCGACGGACAGGTGCTTCTGACGGTGTTCGAGGAATTGGGACTTCACGTCTGGTTCCGGTATCAAAAATATCGTGAAGAGTTCTCGGCAGAAGATGTCATCGTCGCGCTCGACGAGACCCCTGTCGGGACCTACGTCGAGATCGAAGGCGGCGAGCGCGGCATCATGAACATGACCGCCGCCCTCGGGCGCACGCCGGCCGATTTCATCCTCGATTCGTACCGCGGATTGTTCGTTCTCCATCGCGAAAAGCACGGCCTGACCGGGAGCAACATGGTGTTCGACGGCGAATGACCCTTCGGCAGGCTCAGGGTCATGCCGAGCAGCGTCGAGGCATGATCCCGGCGCTCGTGCTGACCGCCGGTCTCGCCACGCGCCTGCGGCCGCTGTCACGTCTGCGGGCGAAGGCTGCGCTGCCGGTCGCCGGCATACCGCTCATCAGCCGCATCCTCACCCGCCTCGCGGCCGCGGACATTCGCGATGTCGTGCTGAACCTCCATCACCTGCCGCACACGATCAGCCGAATCGTCGGCGACGGCAGCGGGCTGGATGTACGCGTGCGGTATTCATGGGAGAGCCCTGTCCTGGGTTCCGCCGGCGGGCCGCGCCGCGCACTACCGCTTCTGAACAGTGCGGAGTTCTTCATTCTCAATGGCGATACCCTGACTGATGTGAACTTGGCCGGCCTGCTCGACGATCACCGCCGTGCCAATGCCCTCGTGACGCTGGCGCTCGTGCCGAACACCGAACCGGACAGATACGGCGGGGTTCGGCTCGACGGCCGCGGAGCCGTCACGGGATTCTGCAAACGAGGTGACCACGTTCAGTCGTTTCACTTCGTCGGCGTGCAGGTCGCAAGGGCAGACGCGTTCGCCGACGTGCCTCCCGATCGTGTCTCTGAATCCACCCGCGACATCTACCCGGCCCTCATCGCGCGCTTCCCTGGCTCAGTCCGAGGCTTCATTACGAAAACGGAGTTCTTCGACGTGGGCACGCCCGCGGACTATCTGGAGACCTGCCTGCGGCTGGCCCGGCTCGAGAACCGCCCAGGCCAAGAGCATGCGAACGTGTTCTGGGACCGCGTCACCATCGATCCGTCTGCCCATCTGGAACGCTGCGTCGTTACCGATGACGTCACCATCCCGGCCGGCGCACGGTGGCGCAATGTCACGATTCGTCGTGCCTCGGGTACCCTGGAGCCGAATGAGGCCGTCGCCGGGGACCTGGCGATTGCGCCTCTCTGAGACCGGCGTTCGATTCATCAGATATTCACCAGAAAACGACACTCGGTCTCATGTCGGGGGTTCTTCTGACCATGCAGGAGCGACGAACGGCCGACGGCGCAGATGCGAGGCAGCGTATCGAGCGCTACCTCGAAGAAGCCGGACTTACGTCCCGCGATCCGCGGGTAGTGCCGCTCACCGGCGACGCGTCCGATCGACAATACTTCCGCGTCCTTCTCCGTAATGAGCCGTCGCAGGTGGTGGCCCTGCACACCGGACCTATCGAGTTCGACGCGCTGCCGTTCGTCAACGTCGCCAGGCTGTTGACCTCGATGCCCGCTCCCGTGCCCGGGATCCTTGGACACTCCGATCCGCTCGGCGTCATCGCGCTGCAAGACCTCGGCGACGTCACGTTGCAGGCGCACCTCGGGACGGCATCGGCGGCCGACACAGCGGCGCTCTACCGCCAGGCGGTGACGTTAATCGAAGTGCTGCAGCGTCGCGGCGGCGAGCTCGCATCCTCCGCCTACGTGCCATACGGCGTAGCGTTCGACGTGGAGAAGCTGGGATGGGAGCTGCAGTTCTTCACCAAGCATTTCCTCGAGGCGTATCGCGGCGCCTCCCTCTCCGCGGCGACTCGCGACGCCCTTGCGGAGGAGTACGCGGCGCTTGTCAAGGAGTTGGCGTCGGAGCCGCGGGTGCTCTGCCATCGGGACTACCACAGTAGAAACCTGATGCTTCACGATGGCGAGCTGTACATCATCGATTTTCAGGACGCACGGCTCGGGCCCGATACGTACGATCTCGTGTCGTTGCTGAGGGACTCCTATGTCGACCTTCCGGAACAGCAGGTCGAGGAGCTGATCGCCTTTTTTCTCGCGCTCCGAGGAACGCCCGATGGGAGAGCGGATGAACGGCAGGAGTTCCGCCGCCGGTTCGACCTCATGGCGCTGCAGCGGAATCTGAAGGCGTTGGGGACGTTCGGTTTTCAGACGACCGGACGCGGGAACACCGTGTACATCCAGTACATCCCGCGCACGCTGAGCCACGTGAAAGCCAATCTGGCGAGGTACACGCGATTCCACCGCCTCCGGGCGTTGCTGGCGGAGCATCTGGACGAGCTGAAGTGACGGCTGCAGGCTTCGGTCTACGGACTGCGGGCCGGGACCCATCAGGTCACCTGTCGCAGCGTCGGACAGGTGCCCGCGGCCTGGAGTCCGTAGCCCGAAGTCGGTAGTCGGTAGCCTGTTAGTATCAACCCGTGTCCGATCGCACGTTCGGCGTCTCCACGCACCTCTTTCACGAGTCCCGACTGAGTCGCGACCACCTCGTCGAGATTGCGGCGCACGAGTTCGAGGCGATCGAGCTCTTCGCGACGCGCTCTCATTTCGACTACACCGACATCAGGGCCCACCACGATCTGGCGGACTGGCTGTCCGACACGCGCCTGACGCTTCACTCGGTTCACGCGCCGATCTTCGACGCCCTACGGGATGGCCAGTGGATCGGGGCCTACTCCATCGCGTGTGCGGACGAGGCACGCCGGCGCGGGGCCGTGGAGGAGGCGCGCGCGGCGCTGCAGGTGGCGCGGAGCGCGGCGGTCCGTTTTCTGGTGGTGCACCTCGGGATACCGGCAGGTGAAACGATCCCCGGCGGTGACAATCAGGGTGGTGCCGCGCGCCGGAGCCTGGAGGAGATCTCGTCGCTCGCAGCCGATGCCGGCGTCCGCGTCGCGGTTGAAGTCATCCCCAACGACCTTTCGTCCCCCGCAGCGCTCGTCCAGCTCCTCGAAGAGGAGCTCGACTTACCCGATGTCGGCATCTGCCTCGATTACGGGCACGCGCATCTCACCGGGGATGTCGCCGACGCGATTGAGATGATCTCTGGGCACCTCGTCACGACCCACGTGCACGACAATGGCGGACGCCACGACGATCATCTCGTGCCCTTCGGCGGCTTGATCGACTGGGACACCGCGATGATGGCGACCCAGAAAATCGGCTATGACGGCCCGCTCATGTTCGAAGTCGCCGACACGGGGGATGCGCAGGCCGTGCTTCGGAAAGCGGTGAAGGCACGCGAGCGCCTCGAGAAGATGTTTGTCATGTTTTGATCGGCGGGTCTAAAGAGCAAGACCCGCCCTCCGTAGGTAGGCCGGGTCCTGATTTGTGGACCCGGCAAACACTTTATGCGTGTATACATCCAAGACATCGCGAAGCACGAGGGCCAGCAGGTCACGATTCACGGCTGGCTCCACAATCGTCGTTCGAGCGGGAAGATCCACTTCCTGATTGTCAGGGACGGATCCGGATTCATTCAGGCTGTGATGTCGAAAGCCGCCGTCGGGGACGAGGCGTTCTCCCGTGCCGACCACCTCTCACAGGAAACGTCGCTCTCCGTCACCGGCACGGTGCACGCCGACAAACGTGCCAAAGGCGGCTACGAAATAGACGTCGAGCGACTCGACCTGCACGGCGAGTCGCATGACTACCCCATCACACCGAAAGAGCATGGCGTCGACTTCCTGATGGATCGGCGCCATCTCTGGATCCGATCCGAACGGCAGGCCGCGATTCTTCGCGTACGGCACGAGGTCATCAACGGCGTCCGCGACTTCTTCAACGGCCGCGGCTTCATCCTGTGTGACACGCCGATATTCACACCTGCCGCGTGTGAGGGTACGTCGACGCTGTTCCCGGTGCAGTACTTCGAGGACACCACCGCGTTCCTCACGCAGAGCGGACAGCTCTACAACGAAGCCAACGCGATGGCGCTTGGCAAGGTGTACTCTTTCGGACCCACGTTCCGGGCCGAGAAGTCGAAGACACGCCGCCACCTCACCGAATTCTGGATGGTGGAGCCGGAAATGGCCTACGCCGGTCTCGACGACATCATCGCGCTCGCCGAGGGGCTGGTCAGCTCCGTCGTCGCGCGGGTTCTTGAAACACGCATGCCCGAACTGACGCTGCTCGAGCGCGACACGGCCAAGCTTGAACAGGTGAAGGCTCCCTTTCCTCGGCTTCGCTACGATGATGCGGCAAAGCTGCTTCAGGAGAAGGGGCTCCCGTTCGAACATGGAACAGATCTGGGCGGCACCGACGAAACGGTACTGTCGGAGGCGTTCGATCGGCCCGTGGCGGTCACACATTACCCAAGCCAAGTGAAAGCGTTCTACATGAAGCCGGATCCGGATCAGCCGGACAAGGCGCTCTGCGTGGATGTGCTTGCGCCGGAGGGGTACGGCGAAATCATCGGTGGAGGTGTCCGCCTCGACGACTACGACCTACTCCTGCAGCGTATCCAGGAGCACAATCTGCCCCAGCAAGCCTTCGAGTGGTACCTCGACCTCCGCCGTTACGGCACCGTCCCGCACGGGGGATTCGGCATGGGCATCGAGCGTTGCGTATCATGGATCTGTAAGCTCGATCACGTGCGCGAGACGATCCCGTACCCGCGTATGCTGTACCGGCTGTATCCCTAGAGGCATAACCACGAAGAACACGAAGATCACGAAGACATAGCCTTCGTGTGCTTTGTGTCCTTCGTGGTTCAAGTAATGAAAATCGGTCTGATTTCACTCGGTTGTCCCAAGAATCTCGTCGACTCCGAGGTGATGCTCGGACTCGCCCAGCAGGCGGGGCATCAGCTCACACGCGATGCCGCCGATGCCGACGTGCTCGTCGTGAACACGTGTGCGTTCATCGACAAGGCGAAGCAGGAGTCGATCGACACGATTCTGGAGATGGCCGAGCACAAGAAGACCGGCCGCTGCACGAAGCTTGTCGTGACAGGGTGCATGGCCGAGCGCTACCGCGGCGAGCTGCGCGCGCAGATTCCCGAAATCGATGCCGTCCTGGGCACCGGCGAAGTGCCGGAGATCGTCAATGCGATAGGGACGATAGGGATTGGGGATTCGGGATTCGGGATTGGGAGTCGGATCATTCCGCTCCTTCGTGCAGATGGAAATCC
>ORMF010394762.1_pt1 | contig 13779 bp, 9 predicted proteins | sample 1779871 | NCBI WGS metagenome assembly ORMF01 (sample SAMEA104232316, study PRJEB22302) | groundwater metagenome | biome: forest; feature: aquifer; material: groundwater | place: USA | collected 2011-08-07 | depth 5.4 m | reverse complement strand
TTGCGTCTACGTTCGGAGTAGCTCTCTCTCCTACGACCCTCGGCGCTGACGCTCCTTGTGGTGGTTGCGCCCTTCTGCTTGCCGCTAGTTCTTGCGGTGTCAATTGCGCCTGTTCTGGCGTTTGGTCACGTCTAATCACCTCCTGTCTTTGAGCAACTTCCTGATTCGCTTGCTCCTGTAGGTCGGCATAACTGCTCGGCCTTTGGCCAAAACTTTCGCCGCGCTCGCTTTCACCTCGTGCTTGAAGTGTAGCTTTAAGTCTACTCATTCCTTCCCCTTCGCTCATGAGCGCATTGACTCTATTCTCAAATTGTTGCGGTGTTAATTGAAAAAATTGCCGCCTTCGCGCCTCCTCTTGGTTGACTTGAAGTGAAGCCTGCTGGCGGTTCAACCCTTGGGCTATTAATTCAGCAATCCTATCCCGACGTGCCTGGGTAATTGTTTGAGGTGTACCGTGACGTAATGGGCCAAAATCTCTATTTAGGTCTATCCTATTTTGTTGTGAATTAGCTTGTGACATAAAAATCATTTAAGTTTTTAACTTTTTCTAACGAGACTACCTTGCAAAAGTGCAAATTTCCCCTGTATTTCATTCCACTCCTCAAGAATCTTTTTAGCTTCCGTAGGCTCTTTGTATAACTGCACCTCCGCGACTGTCCAATTTGTTTTCATAGGTTCGCCCGAAACAGTATTGACAGTATCAGTGAGCCTGTAATTTATTCCATTCTCTTCAATATGGATTTCTTTAACTCTACCGCTATAGAGAGAATCCCCATTACAGTAGTACAGAGTGTCGCCAATGTTATATTTGTTTTGCATGTTAGTAATATTATAAAGTATTTTTTAAATTAGTAAACCTAACCTCCGACTGCGGTCTTTTTAAGACCTTTCAAATTGTCGTTGTCATAAACCCAAAAATGAGTCCCACCGTCCGAAAAGTTATTGAATGATACTTGAAGATTTGGTTGTGCATAAGTAGTTGTGAGCGCGGCAGTTGCAAGCGTCCATTTCTCCAGGCCTGCATTTTGTCGCCAAACAAATGTCCCATCGCAGGGCAAGTTGTTCCCAGCTCCGAAAGTTCCATAGTTTGAAGAAAATGTAAATGTGCTAATCGGTGAACCGGAAGTAGTATATTTATCATATAAAAGTATTGAACCTGAGTTCCATGCGATATATAAGGCTTTAGCGGTATTGTCCCAAAACCAACTTGCCGCGTCTTGATTTTGCGTACCCCCTGAAATCGTCATTACCGTCCCGCCTGTCAAACCCGCCGCGTACCTGATTATCCCCCTCACCGTTGCAGGAGTGGTGTTTGTATAGGTAAAGATAAAGTACACATAAGTCCCATCCGAAAAAGTTCCTTGGATACTTGCACCGGACGAGAAATTTGTTACGTCGGAAGTCCAAGTACGACTTGTATTTGATACAGGTATGCCATGATACCCACCCAAATCCTCTCTCCAAACCACGCCGGTATTTGTGTATCCGTAGTAAATATTTCCCCCTAACATGCCTGGCCTTACCGTCAGTACACCAGGGCCGAAGGCTCCCGCGTCCCCGAGTATCCCGACTTTCGCCATACCTTCACCCGCCAAACTGGTATGAGTATGCAAGGCTGAAGCGTCGCCACCACCAGTAAGAGTGTTAAGGTTAGTTGCAGTTACATTGGCGCTCGTCCCGTCTAGTTTATTCAATTCAGCCGCGTCAGAAGTCACGCCATCGAGTATGTTTAACTCCGCAGTTGATGACGTTACGCCATCCATGATATTTAGCTCCACGGCAGTCGCTGTTATCGATACTCCCCCTATTTGCAATGTAGTGGTATTTATAAGCGTTGAACTTGTTATTGACCCACTTGTGATTGTACCGATATTAGCAGTAATGGCCGAAAGAGTCGCAACGGACAGCTTGTCCACCGTAATCGTTCCCGCCGCTATTGCGCCAGCTATAATTGACAAAGCAGAGATTTGCGTGGCTCCGTTAATTATCGGCTGTCCGCCGCCATAGGAAATGACCGAAGCGTTGCCTGTAGCCTGATTTTGAGCGACTGCGACGACTTTTTTATTTGCTCCTGTAGCCGTTGAAAAAGTGGTTGTAAGTTGAAGGACTGTACTTGAGATCGCGGGGTCAAGATAGATGTAAGTCAGCGCAGACATATTCCCAGTATTTCCGGCATCAATGGTGAAGGTACGTCCATTCGAGATAGTGATTGTTCCCGCCGTCCACGCTACGGTGTCCGCATCGGTCACAGAAAAAACCAAATTATGTGAGAAATCCAAAAGCTGAATATCGGTTAAAGTATTGTTTGCAATACCAGAAATCGCCACATTCCCAGTTAAGGTAATACTAGCGAATCTAGCAACTCCAGTCTTCAAGATATACGCGGTTGCGTTGTTATTATCCGCTGTCCAGTTCGTATGTGTCGTCCCCCACCACGCATCTCCGTCGGTTTCAACGTGGAAAGAATTGGCAGTGGTGTTTTCGTCTGGGATGTGGATTTGTGAGGCGACCAAGGAGCCTGCAATGGTTAAAGTGTTTAACGTGGTAACGTTCCAATCCATCCAATTCGTTGCATTACCAAGGAACAACTTTACTTTATTGCTATCTGAATCATCAATACCCATTAAAAATCCTCCCGTTGCAGTCCATAACGCTCTATCGTAAGTACCCCCAAATATCCCGACATCGCCCGCCCCTTCGAGCACCGATAAGTCTATCCTTTGGGATTGCAAAACCCCTGTACGGAGTTTAGCGATGTCCAATGCCTCGATAGCTTCGTTCGGGATTGAGCCTTGCGGGAACATGTCACGAATATCCGTATTTTGAGGTATACGAATTTTCCTATTGTGATCGATACTCTCGTCCACTTTCCCGCCTAGTTGTTCAAGGATTCTCCCCATTAGTTTTTGCCTACGGCAATTAAGTCATAAAGTAATCCATATACTTTCCAGTACGGCGATTTGCCATGCTCGGTCATTTTAATCTGAAGTATGCTCCCAGCAAGAATAGCTAAATTCTCTCGGTTAATATATTTCGTTAATTGCATAAGCGGCTTATATGGCGACGTATCTTGAGTCGCCGTATCAATTATTCTGTAGAGCAACTTGACCCCTTGCGCCCTCTCCGCAAGAGCAATCATCTCTCTAAGGGTTTTATAAAGTTCGGGATTGATAACAATAGGAGGGAAATCAACTTCTGAATTTATGGCCGTCCCATCACTTATACTACTCACCGCCCCATGCGTAGCGTAAACCGTTGTATCGGTATATTTTGCCTGATCGAAAATGACTCCGTTATCATCTCCCATATAGAGTCTTGTAGAATCGTTCGTCTTATTGGAAAATTTGGCAAATATCTGTATGTCATCAGCCAATTCCACCCCCCTCCACGACTGGAAAGGAGCGTTGTAAGTCAGCACAACGTTAGTGTAAGCAACGTCACGCACGGTCACGTCGCCAACATTAACATTGTACTCTTCGTCCGTTACTTCCGCAAACATGTTCGCAGTATTCCCGTTGCGAAACCAGTTGAGGACTTCGCCGGATATATTTTGTGGCTCACCGGCGTTACGCGATGTCCACGCCCCATCACGATTGACAAAAAACATGTCCATCCCATTATTTTTGACCGTCCTGTGCGCGGTACAGCCCCTATCCCAGAGCTTTTTAAGGGTTTGTTGGTTGTAGTAGTACGCCCTCTCTTCTGTGAAAATAATAAGTAAATCCCAGTTCACATATAACCCCGTAATTTCCTCTGAATAATCTACGTCTATATAATCAGTAGCCGGAGTCCATGTAATAGCTCCCGAACTCGGAACGGAGGAGAAATAAACTCTATAAGGATAATTTGTACCACCACTTCTGCAATTAGCGACGTATAACCTATCCCTATACCGTTTAATATATTTCCCTTGCGCCATGTTAGTCACATTCGTACTTGTCGAAAACGTAGTGCCAGTTAAAGAGCCAACTGGTAAATGCCCATCAACCGACCCATATCCAGCGAAAAAACAATGGGCTATAAATGACTCCATCTCGACACTTATATTGGCAAAATTAGCCCATGCGGTTTCAGCCGCCGTTATTTCAGCCGGAGTCCCTGAATTGTCGTAAAACAACTGTGTATCATCATCAGTCGAATCGTTGCAGGTATATAATAACTTCTGCGTCCCTGGTATTTGAATGAAATCGAAAGCTCCGCCGACGTTTTTCCCAGCTTGAGCGGTAGTAACCTTGCGATAATATCCTGGACACTTTAAAATCGCCCCAGGTTCATAGGTAACATTCGCCCCCATAAGTAGGGCTTGGGAGTTCGGCGCGAGAAGAAAGGGACTTGCCTGAGAGTTCATCCCCCCTATATGACTGAAACTATTGATAAATGTCATGGTGAAGTATAAGGGAAATCATTGCCATTGTACTGTTCAAGAACGCTTGGCTCGTAGTCATAGTAAGATTCGCTGACGAGACTTGGAGTAGTTTCAGCCTTGATATTACCTACTAGAATTTTGTCAAATTCGGTCTTGTACTCCTTAGCAGTTGCGATGTCGTTACGTCTCAAATATATTTTATAGGCGATGTAGTACCTGAACGCATTAGTGAAAGTTACCGGAGTTGTATCTGATACTTCCGTGATACGATCAAGTTTTTTATAGTATCTGAATTTGAGTTTGTAACTGGCATAAGTCGAAGAGACTGGCCGATCTAAATAAATATCACCATTATATATACAAAACTTTTTAGGTAATCCCCCGCTTGCGCCTTGCCAAACCGCCCTTCCCGCTAAATATCCAGCCGCTAAGGAGCCAGTCCCCGACGCAGGTATCCCGCTTACTATATTTGTAGTGAGACTTCGTGCGGTATAAGTAGGGCTATCCGTCCCAATTTGTAGGGTTCCTGTAGCGGTGTAAATGGAAGCATCTTTAACAGTGATACTGGTATCCGCCGCTGACGAAGCGGTGGACAGTTCCGTCCTATTATAATTCCTCATTTCGAGAAGATAATCATTAATAGAAAACGGCTCCAAAGGTTGCAAATTCCCTATTTGTACGGTGAAAATCGAGTCCTTGCTACCGCTATACTTCATATCAGTAGTAAGATCAGACAAGAGATACCTATTCTCCATTCGCAGTAGGGTAAGCCATGTGTTTGAATCTTCCGCACCCGTAAGCTCAAAAGGCCAATTTACCTTAATCGTTCTTCCCGTTCTGTCAGAGTATGTAGCTTGAGTTATTACACTTTGACAATCGTCCACGCATTGCGTCAAGTACTCCCATGATAACTCGTTCCCGATTACCGCTCTAGCTTCATCAAGTCCCTGCATAATAAGTTTAGAAACGGAATTATACGGATTCCCCGCCGCAAGAATATAATCACTAGCGGCTGATTCAGTTGTCCCATCGTAAAATTTAACAACGTAATAGGCATAAGCCGTATCGGTAGTAAGTAACGTAAATTCCGTGTGTGGGCGGTTCCATGCAATGTCTATTGCCGCCGCAGTCGCACGAATAGAAGTTAAAGAACCTCCGTCAGTACTCGCCCCGTAAATGGTTATTTTCCGCTCATATATTTTCGTTACTGGGTCATTGCTTTCGTGATCGAATTTAGTGGTGTTGGTAATCGTCAAAGCTGTACCGCGTGTAACAGCCCCATTCACATCCACTTCCTCGGTCTTTGCGTCCCCCTTTCCACCTATTATCATCCAATCATCATCGACAAATTCATCATTATCTCCAAAACTTACAGCCGTTGCCCCAGAACTAAACTGCGCTCTTAAAAATGTCAGCGGATATGTTGAAATATCGGGATGTTGTATAAGAATTTTAGCCCCGATCACATCGATTATTTTCGGTTTTTGAAGTGATTTAAGAGTTACCATCTATACTTTGGTTACTTGAAAACTTGTCAGTGGGTTAAGTCACCGCTCCGCCGCTATTAACAAGAACTTGCCATTCGGAACTCGACACGCATTGAAGCATGACAAAATCTCCTGCGTCATCCAAAGCTACCTGTGTATTTGAGAGGTCGGCACTTCCGTTTTGGATTACGTCCGCTCCAGCGCGAACCACATTCGCGTTTAGACCACCATCCGTCTTAAGGAAAACAGAGATAAGCATTCCTTCATTCCCAGATGCCGCTGGAAGCGTGATTGTATTTGCAGAAACCGCCCCACTTGTCACTGTAACTACACCGTCATTTTCGTCAAGTGTCAAGTTAGTATTAGCTCCAAGAGTTTGTGCGTTTGCCTGGATACCACCGCCAAATAAACGGCCACCTGCACCCATGTCAATATCCGCGTCTGCGCCTGTTTTGAAGTTGCCTCCAGCAAGTGTAAGTGTGTTAGCGGTATAAGTCAGCGTCACGTCCCCTACGCCAAAGTCAATCTTTGAACCACTTGTCGGAAGGTAAACATCCCCATCAAACCGTACATTCCCTGCGTCAACCCAGAGTGCCCATGGTGTATTAGTGAACGTCACATTTGTTGAGGCGACTGGAATGCCTGCGATATACAAGCTGGCAACATCCGTCATTGTGAGTGTGGCTGTGCCGTTTTGGAATGTAGTAACTCCCAGTGAAACAGCCGCGCCAATAGCGAGAGTACCGCTTGCGTTATTCCCAATGATTGTCGATGCCCCCATCTCAAGGAGTCCGCCGCCAGCGGATATTTGCCTATTCGTGCCTCCGCCGTTCAACGTCACTTTACCCTGATCGACCAGTAAGGCCACATTCGTTTTTGAGTCGGCATCGGAACAAGCAAAGAGACGCATTGCATAGATGTCCGAGTCCCCTGCTCCTGCTGTGACCAAGAGGTCTGCCAAATCTATATTGGCTCCGATGAATGTCACTGAACCTGCGGCTGGCTGGGTTAATGTGAATGCGGGTGCTTCATTAAAATCAATGATTCTCTCGGTATTCACCCCTGTTAAAGCCCCTGTTCGGTATATATCAATAATAGCGGCATTTGAGGTATAAGTAGTCGCGGTAACGTTGGCCGCCAATGCCACTCCTGCCGTTGCTTTATTTATAGTAAGTCCAGTAAATGTACCTGCTCCCGCAACCGCACCTCCAATCGTAGCTCCATCAATTGTACCGCCGTTTATGTCAACGGTCGTAACAGAACCAAGGTCTGTCCATGTACCTGTTAAAGCGCCTCCACCGGTCGAGTTAAGGGTTCCGTCAAAACGGACATTTCCCGCGTCAACCCACAAAGCGTGAGTGTTTGAGAGGGTAATGTTTGTTCCCTGTACTGGCGCACCAGAAATGTAAACCGTTGCGGCGTTTGTCATTGTTAATGCCCCCGCGACATCCCCGTTATAAGTAGGTGCTAGGAAAACAAACTCACGTTGTGTTGCGAGTGGGCCAGCTCCCGCCGCCCATGTTTTTGTAGCTGAAAAATCAAAATTAATTCCAATATCTTCTGTCGCCGCCGTAATTGCCGTATGCGCTCCACCCGCAATCTTCAAAGCTGTTGGCGCACCAGAAGTCCCAGCCTGTTGAGTAATCGTAACGGCTGTAACCCCCGCGAGTCCTTGCGTCAATCGCATGATTTCATAACCACCTCCAATGAGCGAAACTTGCTCTGCGCCCGCCGAACCAATACCCGTATTTGTATCTGTTTTGTTCGGTGAGAATGTTGGAACGGTTGCAGAAGCCGCGGCTTCGCCTGAGAAGAGGCCTGAAGCGGCGTTCGTACCCGCCAACTCGCCGGAGAATGTCATTCGTCCCGCACTGTGCGTCCATGTAACATCACCGCCCTCAAAGTTAATTACCGCGCCTGTATTCAGAAAGACACCGCTATATCCCAATGCCGTTGTTCCAAGGGCAAGGCCGCCGTCTGCTGAAGGCGAGAGAGCCGTCCCGTCAAGTTGCAGTTCATCTGCAAGAGCCCCTGCTGTCATTACGGCAAAATCTAATCTACCATCTACACTGGTTGCCGCATTAACGTCGGTGGCAACCCATGTCAAACGTGCGACCTCCGTCTGTGTTCCCGCATCATTTGATAATCGAAACGTAAGATATGCTTCATCATTATCAACCATTGTCGCACGATCTCCTTCAAAAATAGCAACTTGAACGCTTGCTCCGTCTGTTAAATTAGTAATTGTAGCCCCAAGTCCAGCTACATCAAGGTCAAGAGCGCCGTTCAAATCAAGTGAAGTTGCAACGAGGGCTGTAAACGTACCCGCACCCGCTACCGAACCGCCGATAGTAGCTCCATCTATCGTACCACCGTTGATGTCAATAGTTGTGACAGAACCAAGGTCTGTCCATGTGCCCGTCATTGAGCCTCCGTTACTGAACGCTACCACTCCCGTATCGGAAATAGTGGGCGTATTTGACGTATACCCCTGTATCGTTGCGCCATCTACCCCGTCCCATCTAAGTACACCGTTGTCTACGGATACCAAAGGGCCGCTTAGGATACTTCTAGGTGTAATCATTTTTAAATATTAAAAAATATTATTCATATTCTGCACTGAACCAACAGTTAGTCGCGCCAATTGTTTTAGTAGCACTAGTCGAGGAATTGCAAACCACGATACCCGTTGCAAACGATTTCCCTCTTTCATATACAATGCTAAAATTCTGGTTAGCTCCCACATAAAGCACGTCCTCTGGTATAGCCGTATCTGCCGGTAAAGAGGCCGCATCATGTATTTGGATAAATTGTGCCGCGCCGGTATTGACTCCCCTAATCTCAAATGCTTTCCCCGCTGAAGCCTTGATAACCAAAGAGGCTACAAGCGCCGTTGAATTGCCATTTGACACATCTTCGGTTGTAGTGTGTACTCCGTTAGTATTTGATACGTCAGCATTTGCAATTTGTAGGTTAGCGTCCGAGAGCGCCCGTCTATCAAGCGACATACGCGGAACACCCACATCCCCTTCGTCAACCGAATCCGTTGCCGCGTCATCCGCGAGCATGCCTATCGGAGTAACATCATCTGTAGCCACGGTAAAGGCCGCATCATCAACTTTAGTCGCAGAACCGCCAGAACTAGAAATACTTACCGAGGCCGATGCTGTCGAATTATAAGTAGCCGTGTCACTCGTTCCTGTAGTTGCTTTCTTAAAATAGATTGCGCCGGTACGATAGTTTAGTCCATATTGACCTGTTGATAAGGAATCAAAGTATCGTTTTAATCCGGCCGCTTCAAATACGGCCTCTTCATCAAATCCTACTTCTTCCGTTAAAACCGTTCCCGTACCCCATACAAAAGAACTCTCATAAGCGTAAATTCCTACTCTTTGTACCGTCTCAAAATTCGCCAGAGTGCCTATCCAACTTTGCGCCCCGCTTGTGATTGCGTTATGAACGGGGATAGTATAATCATTCCCTGAAACTGTGACGTTTCCAATCCAGCCATACAGTACGTCCCCTTGCGCGTCCTCTGCTCGTAAAATGTATCTACGACTACCAGTAGTGGTCTCGAATAGTATCTCCAAATTATTGACTAAATCAGTAATGACTATTGAGGCCAAAGTCGCCGTTTCCGTCAATGTCCCGAATTTACCGGTATTGGTAAATTCCATTACTTTATTCTTTGCCTCGCCCCAAAAAGAACCCACTTTGTCCCCTACTAAATTCATAATAGGAGCTTTGTCTAGCGCATTTCTTCCTGTAGAACTTGCCGCCCCCGCACTATTAAAAGTGACCGTCTCGGCGGCCACAGCTATACGGTCATTCGCCTGTGAAACATCGTCCACCTGTAGTGGCAATTGATTACTGATAGCTTTCCCGCCTGGTCGCGTGACATAATTTGTCATATATTATAAGGTTACTAGATATATCGTGACCTTTTTTAAAGTCTTGAGAATGTGGCGGAACCCTCTCTGCTCCGCCACCAATTCAAACCTTTAAAGTTTTTATTTTAGTATTAAGCCGCTACGACGGTCGCATCTAAGTCCATAGGCATATATTCAATATACCAATCAATCGCTCCAGTGGTTGAAGCAGAGCAGTTCATACTAAGAACTCCTGGCGAAACCAGAAATGGTGCGGCCTGAATGCCCGCCTTGATACCAGCGGTGGCGGTCAGTTGTAGGGCATTCGCAAATGTACCAGTGATATTAAGTATCCCGTACTGTCCTGCGGCGTTTAAGTCTAATACGGCGCAAACATCAGTAGCAGTACCCCCTGTTGGCGTATAAACTAACTTTACGTTATTAGCCAGCGCTTGTCCTGCGGTAGTAATATATCCTGTGATATTCATTATCTTTGCCATCCCACCAGCGACCGTGAACAAATTCCCCGTTGCAAGGGAGGTGACACTTTTGCTTATCCCACGTGAAGCCTGATTGTAAGTAGCTCGGAGCACCTCAGCCATAGAAACCGCATTAGCGGGTGCGACAGCGGCGGGGAAGGCGACAACACCGGCTGTCCCGACTAAATTTGCCATAATATCCTCCAATCTTTCCAATATAGAGCCATCTTCGTTTCTAGCAACCAAGGTGGTGGCCGCCGTGTTATTCGCGCTATCAGCACCGATACGTTGTAAGATGGCTTTCACATCTGCAACAAGAGATTGGGTAGTGGCCGCAGAGCCTTCGATGGTATCCGCAATAGCCGCGTCCGTTTTATTCCCAACTACATCTCTTAGGCGAGTATTAGTAGTGGCATCCGCAGATGGTACATTAAGTAAAGCATCAAGTGTTGTTCCTGTATCCACAAGGATAGCGGAAACGTCAGAAGCAATTGCAGAAAGGTCGCCAACTGCCACCGCGTTACCAGAGCCTCCGCTGAAAGGCGCACCAGCAGAAGCATCGAAACCTTCCACAGACCAACTTGAACCTGTAATAGTATCAACGACATTTCGTGATAGATTGGTTACAGCTTGCGTGTAAAATGTTCCAGTTACTCTAACGTTTGTCGAAGCTACATCAACCATTTCAACCCAACCTGTAGCCGCAACGAGGCCGAATGCATCAATTTCGATACGAACATTATCACAATCATCAAGACGTACAAGAGCTATAGTCCCACTTCCACCCGTAAAGCCAAGATGTTTTATCTTGAGAATACAATTGTCAGCAGTATCGAGACGTACCGCAGTAGCGGTTTCTATCAAAGACGACGTATCCTGATGTTCAATATTAACATAACAGTTATTACCTGAAACAACGTGGTTATTTGTCAATCCATCATCATTCGTAACAAGTACGAAATTCTCAAATCGTGTGTTATTACCTGATTGAGTCGTTGTCGCCGCATTATCCGTTGAAGCATAAGTAAGGACTGGTCTATTGTTCCCGATTCCAAGTCCAATAAGTGAAACTCCCGCTACATCGAGTGCGAAACCAGCCGCCGCTGTAAATGTTTGAGTATAGTTTGGGGCGACGTAAATAATATCACCACGATCCGCCTGACAAGCATTAATAGCCGTGTCAATGGTAGAGTAATACGCCCCTATTGTGTGGCCGAATTTCTGAATAATATCGTTAATCCCTTCCGCGCTCGAATCCGCAACTAGGAATATCTTTCCTGCGGGCGAGAACGGTAGCGATTGAGCTACCTGATCTAATTTAGTATGTACGTTTCTTCCCATATTTAGTTAGGTTAAGTTTTTAAGCCCCACCTCCAACCTCTTCCCTTTCGGGCTATCAGGCGTAAAAACTAGAAATAAATTAAGAACCTGTCCCAGCGGAGAATATCGCCCCTTTACCTGATACGACACGAATCCCGTAGCGAATACGCATACCGAAAGTCCAGTCATCGTTACGGGGATCCTCCCCATTATTCCCCATCGAAGGAGTTTTAAGGTTTGGATATTCTCTCATGCCGAGATGCGCTTGCCACTGTCCGCGAGCGATTAAGAACCAGTATTTACTCTTGGTCGAATCATTCGCGCCCGTCGCCGTAGAAGCGAGGCGAGGAAGTACCACGAGTTCGTATTTGTTATGATACACGTTTAGTACGCCCGCCTGTACCGCATCAACGTCAGCGGTAGATTGTAGTATCTGTTTCGCTGTGTTTTTTGTTTGAGAGTCATCCGCAACAACTAAAGTATTAAAGTTAAGAACTCTCCTGTTCCCGTTGTTATCCATGATCTCAGTCACCATCAGGTTTTCCGCTGTTTCAAGCGACCCCTGAGCTAGTACCGGATTGTTTGTGACGATATTCGTCCAAGTGGCGGTTGAATTGTTCAAAGTATGACTTGCCGAAGCAATAGCCAATCCATCTCCACCCGTTAGCGTTACGACATCGCCGTCTTGGTCTGTGTATGTCGTAGCTGTGATGAACGAAAGAATATGCGTCAAGTCAAGCTCCAACCTTTGTGGCCCGAAATGAGCGAGCGAAACCAAATCTTGATAAACTTCAGGATAACGATTATCTGATCGAGCTTCGTAAGATACCACAACCTCTTTCGCAAAGCGTCTGAAAGTCATAGTAACATTATACCCAACATTAGGTAGGGTTCGTACCGCGTTCGCGCTCTCAGGTTTGAGGGACGCAAACATCTCTGTATCGTACTCGTCATATCGTTTCGTATTGCCCGTACCATTTGGGATGTCAGCCTGTTTGAAAAGCCGTGCCGCAACCCCTGTTTCAACTTTCGGGAGTTGCTCTATCCAGATATGGCGGGTCAAATCCACGAACTCGGAATACGTTACGTTTGTAACATCTGCCATTGTAAATTAAGTTAAAAAATAAATTAGACTGCTCTGCCTGAGAGTTTGTTGATACGACCTATTGCAACTGTCGTCGAAACAAAAGCTTGGTAGAACCAAATATCTGTAGTAGAAGCGTTCACATCGAGTTCATCCGCATCTTTTAGGTCACGATAAAGGCCGACGATAGAAGTCGCGCCAGTCCCAGTGCCGATTGATGCCTTAAATGTGGCCCCTTCTTCCGCTGGGACTGCCATTGGAGTCAGCGAGTTCGTTGCATCTGAAGAGGCTTCTGTCTTCTTAAAAATGCCCGCCACGGTAGCAGAACTTGCAGTTGCAGGGATATACGCACCACTCCCATCCGGAGTAGCGAACGTCCATGCAGTAATAGTCGTTGAAGCGGCCTTAGGAACCCAAACGGTGTTCCATTTCCCTTGATAAGGTACAACTTTTGCCATTTTAAAAAACGTTAGATAATATTGCTTTTTGGCTTTCGCCTTTAGTCCTTGACGGTACTTAGGACTGTAACCGCTCGCTATACGTTAGCGAAGGACGCAATATCATCTATACGTTGATGACGGACGCAAAAATAACTTACGCATAAAGTGTAAGCTCTTTTTGCAAATATGTCAAATCATTTCATGATTCAGTGGGTATTTTCTTTTCTTCCTTCCGTTCCTCCTGCCGTTTTTTTCTTAAAACGATATTGCAATCGTCCCAAGTCAAATCACATTCCCTCTTGCCATAAAGTTCAGTAAGCAACTCATCCTTGTTGCGGGTTTCAGTATCTTTGAGAATTTTAAACAGAACCTCGGCATCAAGTAAGTAAGGGTTCCTAAACACCTTTATCATTATATCCCCAATCAAAGCAGATAAAAACCCCTCATCCTTTATATGGATTTTCTCTTCATAAAGGCTTTTAGTCAGAGAGAGGGCGATAGAATGAAGGTATTTCCGCACACCATCGTCTATCTCCGAATCGTCGTTGGCCTTAAGTCTCTCGCGGCACTCTTCCATAGCGGATTTTGCATAAGCCGTAAGATGTTTTTCGAGCACTGCTATCAGTTCACCCACTACTACAGGAGTATAGATTTTGGTGTGGATTGCATCAACGTGCCTTATCACCTCACCCTTCAGAAAGTCCATATCCTCAAATTTAACGTTTTTCTCGAAT
>ORMF010636067.1_pt1 | contig 13787 bp, 10 predicted proteins | sample 1779871 | NCBI WGS metagenome assembly ORMF01 (sample SAMEA104232316, study PRJEB22302) | groundwater metagenome | biome: forest; feature: aquifer; material: groundwater | place: USA | collected 2011-08-07 | depth 5.4 m | reverse complement strand
TGCCCGGCGCGGGGTCCGGCCGGGGCCCCGGCATGGGCTCCGGTCCCGGCATGGGCTCCGGCGGCATGGGCTCCGGCCCACCCGGCGGCGGCTCGGGACGCCCCCCCGGCGGCGGAAGCGGGTCGCGTCCGCGGCCCGGTTCGGGGGGCGGAAGCGACGACGGCGGCACCAGCACCCAGACCCCCACCGGGGTCGCCGTCACCGGCCAGGACGAGCAGCGCCGGTGGAGCTACGGGTTCAAGAACGGCCCCTTGCCCTTCGACAACTCGAACGCCCAGTACGCGGCACTCGGGCTGCGGGCCGCGGCCCAGATGGGAGTCAAGATCCCGACCGCCGTATGGCGCGGGATCCTCGCCTACTGGCTCACCCAGCAGGAGCGGACCGGCCCGGCGGTATCGCTGTCGCTGCCCAAGGGCGGCGGGTCGGTGCAGGTCGTGACGGCGGCGGCGCGCGGCTGGGGGTATCGCACCGGCGGCGACGCGTACGGCTCGATGACGTGCGCGGGCATCGCCTGCGTGGCGATCGCCCGCGACCGCCTGCGCGGCAACGGCCTCGAGTCGGGCGCGTCGGCGAAGTGCGACACGTCGATTCGCGATGGCCTGGCCTGGCTCTCGCGCCACTACGACATTCGCTCGAACCCGGAGAGCACCGAGGGCCCGGAGGGTTGGTACCTCTACTACCTCTACGGCCTCGAGCGCGCGGGCGTCCTGGCCGGCGCCGAGCGCATCGGCGACCACGACTGGTACGCCGAGGGAGCGGCGGAGCTCGTCAGCCGCCAGGGAGGCAACGGCTCGTGGGGATCCCTCGAGGACACGGCGTTCGCGTTGTTGTTCCTGCGGCGCTCGACCACGCCCCTCACCACGATGACCCGATAGCGGTCACTTGTCGACCAGGCGGGCGCGCGGGTAGCACGGCATCGACATGGCTCCCAAGGCCGTGGCGACGATCCGCGCGCCGGCGCCGCCGGCCGCCTCGAACGACCCGGCGGCGTCGCCCGCCGCGACCTGCCGGCGCACGACCTCGGCCAGTGCGCGCTTGAACCGAGCGCCGTGCCATCCGTCGGACTCGCGAAAGCCGACGTCAACGAGGATCGCGAGACGCCGCCAATCGCGCTCGCCGAGCACGCGGGGCGCGTCGACCGGTCCCGCGGCCTCGAGCAGGTCGGCCTCGAGCCGCGCCGCCCACGGCGAGACCAAAGCCATCGGCGCGCGAGTGAGGATCCGCCCGTGGATCCAGGTCGCGACGTCGAGGTCGGCGCCGTCCGGCGGCTCCTGCCCGTAGTACGCCTTCTGCGCCTCCATCGCCGGTGTCATGCCGTCGACCTCGAGCTCGGCGTCGCGAGCGCAGCGGAGCGCGGCGTAGGCCCACAGGTCCAGCTCCGGCTCGACGAGCCCCTCCTGGGTCAATCCCCACCCGTAGCCCGGTGTGCGCTCGGCGACGAGGCGCGCGCACGCGCGCCTCGCGGGCTCGCGCAGGACCGGGCTGTTCGTGAGGGCATACGCCTCGGCGAACGCGTAGCTGGCGTGCACCAAGCCGCGGCGGGCGTGCCGATCGGTACCGCCGAACCCACCGTCCTCCGTCTGTCGTCGGTACAGGAACTTGATCCCCCGGCCGACGGTGCGCTGATACGCGCCGTCGCGAAAGGTGTGCCCCCACGTCTGAAACGCCGTCACGACGAGCGCCGTGAGCTCGACCTCGCGCGCCTCGTCCGCGCCGGTTCCCCAGCCGCCGTCGGGCCGCTGCCGCGCCGCGAGCCACACGAGCGCTCGGCCCTGGGGTGTGACCACGGTGCGATAACCCGACTGTGCCCCTTCCCCGATGTCGGCCGGCAGAGGCTCCGGAGCAGGCGCGGGCGGTGCGACGTGACGCAGCGTGCGGTCCGCGCGCCGGCCAATCTCGGGATCCGGGTGATAGCGCGCGCGCACGAGCGCGGCGACCGCGGGCGGCCCGAGGCAACGCAGCGCGAGCTCGGCCTGGTCGCGATCCGCCCACTCGGCGGCCCCGAGCTGGACGACGTGGCGCTCCACGTCGGGGGCACGCGACGCACCGGGCACCGGCTCGCCGCCTCGCCCCGCCGGTGCGAGCGCCAGCGCGGCGAGCACCGCGCACCGCACACCGCTCCGTCGACGGTTCCTCATCGACCCCGAGTACGCCAGACGGACGCCGAGGGTTCACGCCCAGCCACGAACCGTCGCGACTACTCCCCCGCCAGCTCGACCAGCGCGCCCTCTGTCGCCAGCTGGGACAGCGTCCCGTCGCCGAACATCCGCGCAACGAACGGCACGCGGACGTGGAGCCGCTGCCCGTCGAGCGTGTCCTCGACCACCGTCTGAACCGCGCCCATCGCCAGGTCGCGCGCCCCCGAGCGCGCGCGGACGACGCGCAGCGCGGTCGGGGCGCGAACGCCGGCGGGGAGGTCGACCACGCGGTACAGCTCGAGCCCGAGCTCCTTCACGACGTCCGCGGTGGCGACGCTGTAGTAATCCATGAGGCGCGCCTGGGGCAGCATGAAGTCGGCGCCGATCGCCCCCCGAACCAACGGCTCGAGCGCGATCGCGATGCGCGCGGGGCCGGTGAGTGGAAACGTGGCCTCGGCGGAGAGCAGATGGCGCGCACGGCGCGCGAACGGCGCGTGCGCGGGATCGCCGTAGAAGATCATCCCCGCCCCGTTCGCCAGGCGGTTCGCGCGGCCCTCGCCCTCGGCCTTCGTCGTGGCCGCGGGCGCGTAGCGGATGGGCGCCGGGTGGAACGCCAGCGCCAGCCGATCGTGCATGCGCTTGGCCGCCGCCCCACAGGTCAGGCCATCGTCCGCGAGAAGCAGCGTCACCTGATTGGCCAACGGGCCGTGCCACGGGTCGATCCCCGCGAAGTACGCGGTGATGTTCGAGTCGAGCAGCGCCAGCGCGACCGAGTCCTCGCGGCCGACGAGCCCCCGGTCGACTCCGCCCGTCGGTCGGGGGTCGTACCACCGGCCCGGCGCGCCATTCCAGCACGCGCAGTTGACGAGCACCGCGCCCGCGAGGTCCACGCCCCACGCGCGCAGATCGCGGGCGGAGAAACACAGGCTCATCTCGGTCGGCGTGCCGTGCGAGAAGAACATCAGCAAGTCACGGCCTGCGAGCCGTTCGAGCGCGGCGCGCGCCGCGCGCTTGCGCGCGTCCTCCGCGTCCGAGGCGCGGATGAAAGCGACGTCGGCATCGAACCCCAACGCCGCGAGCGAGGTCATCGTGCGGCTGTCGGGTACGACGCCGCCTTCCCAGCTCCCGAACAGGCCCGCGCGTGCGCCTCGCTCGCGCGCGTCGGCGCGCACGATGCGCTCGACGAACCGCAGGGCGGACGCCGCGTCGCGACCGGTGAGGAACGCGTGCTCGACATCGACGAACGGGTCCGGATCCACCTGCGCCAGGGTGGCGAGCAGGCCATGCACGAGGTCGACGTCGATCTTCTCGGGCGCGAGCGCGAACACGGCGTACCGGGGCGGGTCCTTGCGCAGCTCCACGAGGAGCCCCGGGAGGTCCTCGGGTACGAAGTCCGTGACCTCGCCGCCTCGGTGCTTCGCAAGGGCGAGCGCGGCGGGCCGCACGAGCCCGTCGTCCGCGCGATCCACGTACACCCGGTACGGCGCGCCGTCCGCGGCGGCCGTGCCGGCGAGAGCGAGGGCGAGGACGGCGGAGACGCGGGCCCAGGTCGTGAGCACGGAAGGCTCCTAGGAGGGGCGCGGTGCCGCGGGACGGACGGCGGACGTCGCGAAGCGAAAGGCCGCGAGCAAGGCGGCGCACGACTCGTGGCGAGCCGCCGGATCCAGGGCCATGGCCTTCTCGATCAGGAGGCGCAGCATCTTGGGATGGAGGTCGCCGCGACTAGCGAGGCCGCCGAGCTCGAGCTTCTCCATCAGCTGGCGCGCGAGGATCTGCTGGCTCGTGCCCGCGGGCTGGACCTCTTCGCCCGTGAGCAGGAAGTAGAGGATCGCGCCCATCGCATAGATGTCCGACCGCGCGTCGGCGTGGCTCGACGACTGGCCGATGAGCTCGGGAGCGACGTAGCCCGGAGTGCCGAGGAACATCCCGGTGCGCGTGAGCATGGTCGCGCCTTCGCCCACGGCCTTGGCGAGGCCGAAGTCCATGATCTTCACGATCTCGCCGCCCCCGGTCTGGTCGGCGACGAAGATGTTGGCGGGCTTGAGGTCGCGATGCACGATGCCGACGGAATGGGCCGCACCGACGCCGGCGCAGACCTGGTCGAAGACCTCCACGGCGCGCGGGATCGACAGCCCCTTGCCCGCGGGCACGTAGGCGGCGAGCGACCGGCCTTGCAGCAACTCCATCACGAGGTAGAAGATCCCGGCCTCGGTGTTGCCCGCGTCGTGGATCGTGACGACGTTGGCGTGATGCACACCGGCGAGCATGCGCGCCTCGCGGTAGAAGCGCTTGATCATGCCGGTGCCGTCGGACGTGGGCTCGACGATCTTGACCGCGACCGGTCGCCCGAGCGGGGACTGCGTCGCCTTGTACACGCGCCCCACGCCGCCGGCGCCGATCAGGGTTTCGAGCTCGTAGACGTTCTTGAGCCGCACGCCGATCCACGGGTCGCGGTGGCCGTGGGCCACGAGGCGGAGCCCGTCCTTGGGGCAGATCGTCTCGTGCTCCGGGTACTCGGTGCGGCACAGCTGGCAGTACTTCATCCCCGACGTCTTACCAGGCCGGACGGGCCTAGGACAGGCGTCATTCCCCGTTTGAGGTTGGCAGTCGCACCACGTTCCCGTGTCCCATACTGATCCGTCCCGGGCCACGTCGGAGGCGCGCCGCGCCGATCGGAACGCATGAGCATCCGTCTCCGAGTGTTCAAGGTCGCGGTGGTCGCCTGGTCGGCCACCCTCGCGGGCGCCTCCATCGCCTACGAGATCGCCCACGCCCCGCACGCGAGCTCTCGCCCGCGTGCCGACCCGCAGCGGGACATCGTCCCGCACGAGGATGCCGGCGCGGACGACGTGCAATTCACGGCGACGGCGGACTCGAGCACCCTGACCAGCTACCTGGGGAGGGCGTGCGCCACGCAGTCGTCCTACCCGGGACTCTACACGGCGAGGGGCGCGTCCGAGCCCGCGCCCGAGGGCCAGCCCGACCCACCGGCCAACCAGGTAGAGCAGCCCTGACCGTGCGGCCCGCCTGATGCTCACCACGATCCTCGGCTCGACGGCCCTCAGCTTCGGGCTCCTCGTCGCGATCTTCGTCCCGCTCGAACGCGCGTTCCCGATACGCGCCGGGCAGCGCCTCATCCGGCCGTCGTGGTGGACGGACCTGTGCTTCTTCCTCGGGCAGTACCTGCTGTTCAACGGGATGCTGCTCGCGGCACTGGTCTGGGTCGACCACGCGCTCGGCGCGGTCGTGCCCCTGCGGTTTCGCGCCGCGGTGGCCGCGCAGCCGTGGTGGTTGCAGGCGGTGGAGGTCGTGCTCCTGAGCGACCTCGCGAGCTACTGGGCGCACCGGCTTCAACACCGCGTGGGCATCCTGTGGCGGTTTCACGCCGGGCCCCACACCGCCGAGGACCTCGGCCGGGTGGCGGCGCACCGCGAGCACCCGATCGACGGCCTGTTCATGCAGACCGCCATCAACCTGCCGGCGCTGGTGATGGGCTTCCCGGTGGAGACGTTGGTGGGGCTGGTGGCCTTCCGCGGTCTCTGGGCGATCTACGTCCACTCCAACGTGCGCCTGCCGATCGGCCCGATGCGCTGGATCCTCGGCTCACCCGAGCTGCACCGCTGGCACCACGACCGCGATCACGACGCCGGCAACTACGCCAACGTGTCGCCGATCATGGACCTGGTGTTCGGGACGTACGAGTGCCCTGACGCAGAGCCCGTGGCCCTCGGCCTGCGCGAGCCCTTGCCCACTGGCTACGCGGCGATGCTGATCGCGCCCCTGCTGCCGAGCCGGGGGCGACGGGAGAGTGCCCCGCTACCGGGCGACGCGCGCCTCACCCCCGCAGGCTGAGCCAGTCGCGAAAGCGGCCCGCGAACGCGGGAAAGTCGCCGTCGAGCCGGGCGACCTCGTCGCGGCCGTGCACCACGCGCACCGTCGCGTCCAGGTCGATCCGCCCCGAGAACGGCGCAATCCCCGGGAGGCGCTCGATCCGCGCGTGGGCCTCGGCCAGCGCCTCGTCCACCGTGCGGTTCGCGTCGCGGGCGAGGGCGACGGGGCTCAACGCCTCGCCGGTCAGGCCCCGCAGCATCTCGTTGAGGGTACGGCTGTTGCCGGGGCGCCAGTAGTGGAGCGTGAGGTCCGGGCCGATCCGCGGATTGTCGAGGAGATGCCCGTCACGCCGGAGGAAGAAGTCGCGCGTCTGGCGCACACCCATGTCGGCGAGCACGTAGCCGTGATAGTAGGCGCTCGACTCGCCCGACAGGAGGTGCGGCACGGACAACGTCGGCCGGCCCGCCCCGTCCTCGAGGAACAACCGCTCGCGCTCGGCGTCGCGGACGGCCGTCGTGATCGACTCAGGCGAGAGCCGGTCGTCCGGAATCTCGTAGATCGCCTTCTCCGCGAAACACACCGCGAGCATCGCCCGCAGGCCGATCGCGGCCCCAGGCTGGCCTTGCCGGATCGCCTTCTCCACGAGCTCGATCGGCATCGGAGCGCCCGCGGCATCGGTCGCGTAGCGGCGTTGCCAGTCGGCATCCGACAGGAGCGAGTCCAGGAACATGCTCTGGATCTCGGCGAACGCCACCGACGTCGGCGCGAACTCCTGGCCGAAACACGGCGCGGGCATGTCGACGTTCGCGAAGTGCGCGGCGTGGCCACCCTCGTGGAACAAAGTCGCCGCCGCGCGATGCCCGGACCCCACCATTCCCGGGATCGCGTTGGCCGTGAAGTTGATGCGCGCCGCGTGGTACCGGCCGCGCTCGCGCCACGCGGGCGCCGGCCCGTGCATGAAGCCGTTCTCGTACTTGCCCTTGCGATCGAGGAGGTCCAGCGTCAGGGTCGCGCCATTGAAGCGAACGCCCAGCGCCGCGAAGCTCTGCCCCCAGCGCGCGACGGACGCGTCGAAGCGGAAGTACGGATCCTGCTCGCGCGTCGAGTCCCCGCTGAACAGGAACGAGACGTTCCACGGCTTGACCTTGTCCTGGCCGTGCACGCCCGCCAGGTGGGCGAGGCCCCGTCGGCCGCCGTCGCGGGTGAGCCGCTCGAGCTCGCCCAGGGCGGCGAAGATCTCACCCTTGCTCATGCGCTCGACGCGCCGCACCTTCCAGTCGTAGTAGTCCTCCCCGCCGAGCATCTTCCCGAGCCGGTTGCGGAGCCGCACGAGCTCGACGAACCCGTGGTCCAGGACGTAGGGCTCGATGGAGCGCAGCCCGTCCCAGGCCGCCCGGCGCACGCGCTCGTCCGAGTCCGTCCGCACGAGCGTGCCGAGCTTGACCGAGCTCGCGCGGACGAAGCCCGCCTGCGGGTCCACGTAGCCCAGCTCCATCTTCCCGCGGGCCGTCGCGAGCTCGCCCTCGGCGCGCACGATGCGCTCCGCCAGGGCTCGCGCGTCCGCGTGGTCGATCGAGTGGGCGGCGAACGTCGCCTCCCAGCCGGCGAGCGCGACGGCATCCTCGCCGACCGCGCCGGGCCGCGCGGCCCGGACCTCCGCGAGCTTCGCGGGGTCCTGGAGCCAGCGCTGGAGCGAGATCTCGCGCTCGTCGAGCGCGGCGCGATCCGCGACCGGGTCGTCGCCGAGGCCCATGTAGGCGCGCCAGAACGCGTCCTCCTTCGCGGTATGGAGGGCGACGTACTCGCGATTGGTGCGGTCGACGAGGGCGGTGGTGGCGGTGCTCATGGACCCCACTGTACTCGCCCGATCGCGCGCGAGTACTACTTGGCGGCTGGCGTGTCCCGGTCCTCGATGCCCACACCGTCGAACACGCGGACGAAGTCGTCGAGCGAGACCTCGAGCACGCCGTCCCGGGTCGGGAAGCCGTGCTCGACTCCCACGTCGCCCGTGGGGCGGTGGTCGTGGCCCCGCGGATCGAACACCGTGACGCGCCGCGCGACCGAGTCGTAGGCGAGCACCGCATAGACGTGCCCGCTGATGAGGCCGGCCGGCTCGTCGATGTCCCTGCGCAACGTCGTGTACATCAGGTGCCGCCCCCGCGTGCCGGCGGCGAGGGCCTGTGCGAGCTCGCCGTCGGTGCGCTCGACCGACTGACACGCGTGGCCCGTCACGAGCGCGATCACGTCCGAGGCCAGCCCGCCATAGGCGATCGAGTCCGTCGGCTCGACCGTACGCTTGCCGGGCGGCGTGAACCGGTTGGCGACCGTGCCGCAGGCCTTCTCGTACACGGTGAGCCACAGTCCGTTTTCGCGCGCGGAGGAATTGATCGCGATCTCCGTGTCCGTCGGAGCCGTGATCACGACGTCGGCGTGGCCGCCGAACCGGACGGTGTAGGTTCCGTCGGCGTTGCGCGAGATCCCCCGCGCGAAGGCGGTCGGATCGCGATGCACCGCGGAGGCGATCACGGCCAGGCAGAAGCAGTCGCCGAGGTCGCCCTGCTTGATGCGCAGGACGCGCGGCTCGGACTGCGGGAACAGCTCGCGCGAGGTCGCGTCGAGCTTGCGCCGGTAGTGGTCGAACCACTCCTCGTAGTCGTCGTCGTCGGACTCCCCGGCGTTGCGCTCCGCTTCGTACTGGGCGAGATCGGCCAGGGTGAGCGGGGGCGTTGCGCGCTCGCCGTCGCTGTTGCGCCGCTCGATGGCCTTGATCACCGCGAGCGCCGCGGCGCGCGCGCCCCGCACGGTTGGATCCAGCACCGCGAGATCGACCTCGGCGACCGTGAGCTTGCCGTCGCGGTCGCGATCCCATCCGGCGAACTCGGCTCGCACGACGGTCAGCACGGACGAGGTCGGCTGCTGGCCGAGCGCCGCACGAGCGAGCGCGATCGCGGCGATCACGGTCAGGACCACTTTCATGGGTGGGGCTCCAGGCGGGAGAACGCCATTCGTATGTGCGGGCGAGGTACCCCGCCCGGGCTCGCGCATTGTATGCCTCCGCGTTGTTCCCCGTGTTCGTCCACAGAACTCGCCGCTCGCACCTACACGTCATTCCGAACCGTCCACATCCACGATCGCGGAGGCACGCGTGAGAGCCGCATTTCCCGACAACCGGATCGGTCCGATGGGCCGCGGCATCGGGCTGTTGTTCGGCCTGGGCTGTGGCCTCCTCGCCCTGAACATCGCCGGCGCCGCTCGGGACCCCGAACGGTTGCGCGCGTGGACGATGAGCTCCCAGACGTCCGTGAACGGGCAGGACGTCGCCCGTGCCGAGATCACCGATCTCGACGAGAAGGCCGGGTGGGCGCGTTTCTGCTGTGCGCTCGCGACGATCGGCGCCGGGCTCGGCCTCCTCGCGGCGTTCGGCGCGGGCCACCCTCGGCGGCGCGGGGCACCGTTGTCCCTGTTCTCGACCCGCGATCTCCGCTCGTGGGCCGAGGCCGACCAGGCGTTTCTGACCCGGCCCGCTGGGTCGACCGAGGATGTCGGCAAGCTCCGCGGCCTCCACTCCGCGCCGATCTTTCGGGAACAGGCCCTTGCGACGATGCTCACGGGGCTGGCCTTTGCGGCGATCTGCCTGGCGTTCCTCGCGTGGGGGCTCACGCTGATCGGCGGTCTGCTCGTGCTGGCCATCGCCGGGCTGTTCGGGTGGATGGCGCTCGCCGGGTACAAGGCGCTGCGCTCACCGCTCCGCTACGCGCGCCCGGGTCCCCTGCCGACGTTCGCGCCGGGCACCGCCGCGATCGTGCCGCTCGAGCTCGCCTGCAAGGCGGGTAAGGGCGCGCTGCTCGAGGAGCTGCGAATCGACGTCGTGTGCGTCCGCTGGCACGACTTCCCCGTCGCTCGCCGCAAGGAACGGTCGACCCACACCGTGCCCGAGATCCTCTACGACCTGGGATCGCGTCCCCTCGTCGGGATGGTCGACCTCCAGCCCGGCGAGCGGCGGACGTTCGACGCCGTCGTGGACGTCCCCGCCGAGCTCCCGCGCGAGGGCGAGATCGAGTGGATCCTGTCGATCGAGTGCGAGCTCGCCGGTCGATCGACCCATGTCGACAGTTACGTGCTCGACATGGATGGCGGGGTCCGCGGGGCTCCATCGGACACGACACCCAAGGCGAAGGCGGTACGGCGCTTGAACGGTTGAGCCGGCCGGACGTCGCGGTCCGCCCGAGCTCATCCGCCGCCGAGCGCGTCGAACAGCGCCCGGAGCTCCCCGTCGATCTCGGCCGGGTCCGCGAGCGTGCGCGCGACCGCGGCACGCAGCGCCTCCGCGTAGCGCGCCCGCAGGCGGTGAACCGAGACCTTCACCGCGCCCTCGGACATTCCGAGCGCCGCGCCCGCCTCGGCATAGGTCTCGTCGCGCTCGCCCGCGAGATGGGCCTTGAGCGCGTCGAACACCCGCTCCTGTCCGCGGGCCGCGTACTCCGCGCGGAGCCGGCCGAGCACCTCCGCGAGCAGAGCCAGCGCCCATTGCCGTTCGAACAGCCGCTCGGGCGTGACGTCGTGACCCGGGTCGATCGCGTGGCGCCGCTCCGCATCTCCGCGGTCGAGCGAGATCAGCGGGCGGCCACCGCCGCGCCGAGCCGCGCCGTCGCGGGCGCGCTCGTTCGCGGCGTGGTGCCGCAGGCAGGCGGCGAGGAACGCGCGGAACCGGCCCTTCGCCGGGTCGACGTTGGCGAGGTCCCCGCGCTCGAGCAGGCTCGCGAACAACGACTGCACCAGGTCCGCCGCGCCGTCGGGGTCGTGCCCGAGCCGGCGCGCGTAGGAATAGAGTGGCGGCCAGTACGTCGCGCACAGCTCCTCGAGCGCGCGATCCGCCTCGGGCGAGGCGCCGGCCCCTGCGGCGAGCACCACGCTCCAATGCGTCGTGGCGAAGTGGTCGCTCACGGGGCGGCCGGCGCCTCGACGGGCGGCGCGACCTTCGAGGAGCCCCACGTCGCGCAGTACACGCCGGCGAACACGCCCGCGAAGATCGCCACCAGGCCGGAGTCCGAGAGCGTGCCCCCGGAGCTCTGGTACTCGTACAGCAACGGCGGCAGCACGCAAGCGCTCACGAGCAGGGCCAGGCGCGCGCGCCGGCCCTCGAGCTGCTGCGCGACCACGATCGCCAAGCCGAAGCCCCACGCCGCGACGTAGCTGGGAAGGAGCTCGACGAGCCACGGGCACGCGACGCTCACCGCCACGACCACGGCCGCGTGGACCAACGACACCGCCGCGAGCCGCGGCGTCGAGAACCGGCGCACGGGAGCGGGCGCCTTGGCGGGCGGCTCGGTGTGGAGCCCCGCGAGGCCCTGCACGTGGTGACGCACGACCTGGACGACCAACGCCAGGCCGAACCACAGGCACGGGTACACGCTGCCGAGCGCCAGGCGCCACGAGAACGTGCCCTCCCACACGTACACGTCGATCATGCGAAGGGCGAGTGCGAGCGCCAGCACGACCCCTGCCGCGCCAGCCACGCCGTAGGCGAAAACGAGGCCCCCCGCGAGGGCGCGCGGCGGCAGATGGAGGTCGACCTTCATCGTCTCCCGGAAGCGACGCCACCCACCCTGCCGGGCGCGCAGCATGAAGTCGAGCGACAGCCACGCGAGCACGCCGAACGCGAACGTGCACAGGCCTGCGAGCCCCTCCAGCGCATCGGCCCGCGCTCCCTCCTCCGCGGACACGGCCCCCGTCTCGGGATGCGCTTGACTCCACCGCAGGCGCTCGTTCTCGGCCCACAGCCCGTAGAGCGCGCCGGTCGCGCACACGAGGAGCACGGCCGCGAGGGCGCACAGCGTCCACGGGTTGCGCGCCATCCATCGCCCCGCTCGCGCCGGAGCGCTGGGCCGACGGGCCACGATCGGCGCGCCGGCCGCGAAGCGATCGAGGTCGTCCGCGAGCGCGCCCGCCGTGGGGTAGCGCCGCTCGGGCAGCTTCTCCAGGCACTTGAGGCAGATCGTCTCGAGGTCGGCCGGAATGCGCGCGTCGATCCGCCGCGGCGGAACAGGGGGCTCGTCGACCAGGCGATGCACGACCTCGGCCGAGGTGGCGCCCGCGAACGGCGGACGCCCGGTCAGCATCTCGTAGAGGATCGCGCCCACGCCGTAGACGTCGCTCGCCGGACCCACGCGGTCGAGCCGGCCGAGCGCCTGCTCCGGAGGCATGTAGCTGGGGCTGCCGAGCACGGCTCCGCTCTCGGTCAGGCGGCCCGCGCCGTCGATCGAGCGCGCGAGGCCGAAGTCGGCGATGCGCGGCGAGTCGCCGTCCATCAGCACGTTGTGCGGCTTGAGGTCGCGATGGAGGATCCCGCGCCGATGCGCGAAGTCCACCGCGCGCGCGATGGTGCTGGCGAGCCGCACGGCGCGGGGAGCAGGAATCGGACCACTCGCGACGAGCCCGGCCAGGCTCGGGCCCGGCACGTAGTCCATCGAGTAGTAGTGCTGGTCCCCGGCGCGGCCGACCTCGTGGATCGCGACGATGTTCGGGTGCGCGAGCGACGCCGCCGCCTCGGCCTCGCGAAGGAAGCGCTGCACGGCCGCCGCATCCGCGAGCGACCCCGCCAGCAGCATCTTCACGGCCACGACGCGGTCCAGGCTCACCTGGCGCGCCCGCCATACGACGCCCATCCCGCCGCGCGCGATCTCGTCCATGAGCTCGTAATCGCCCAGATACCGCAGGCGTTCGCCCGGCAGCGCCGCCGCGGGACGGTCGACCTCCGTGCGTGCGCCGGCTGGTACGGCGGCGGGAAACAGGAGGCAGCGCGGGCACAACCCCTCGGGCGCGGTCGCAGGGATCGCGGCGTGGCAGCGGGGGCACGTGGTAGGAGCAGCGGTCGTCATGGTCGGTCTCCGTTCCGAGTGTCTTCGTCACTCCTAGAAGACGGATCCCGCGGGAAAGGTTACCGCACGCACCAACGTGCCGCGTCCTCGCCGCGAGTACGATGCCGCCCATGCGACGATTCCGCGGCGCGGCCGAGTTCCTCGCGGCCGGTCACACGGGCACGCTCCTGACCTCGCTGTTGTACTTCGACCTGTGTTTCGCGGTCTGGGTGCTGAACGGCGCGATGGCCCCGTTCATCAGCGAGGAGCTCGCCCTCAGCGACGCGCAGAAGGGGTTCATGGTGTCCGTCCCGGTGTTCGCCGGCGCGCTCCTGCGCTTTCCGTTGGGCGTGCTCTCCCAGTACATCGGGCGCACGCGCGCGGCGCAGATCGAGATGGGCACGATCTGCGTCGGCCTCGTGATCGGCTGGTGCTGGGTCGAGACGCTCACCGGTGTGCTCGCGATGGGGTTCGTGCTGGGCGTTGCCGGTGCGAGCTTCGGCGTGGCCCTGTCCCTGGGATCCGGCTGGTATCCCCCCCGTTACAAGGGGCTCGCGATGGGCATCGTGGGCGCGGGGAACTCGGGCGCCGTGCTCGCGGTGTTGTTCGCCCCACCGCTGGCAGCCGCGCTCGGGTGGCGCGCCGTGTACGGTCTCGCGGCGCTCCCACTGCTGGTGGCGATGGCGCTGCTGCACCGGTTCGCGCGCGAGCCGCCCGACCAGGAGCGGCGACCGTTGCGGGACACGCTCCGTCTCCTCGTCGATCGCGACGCGTGGGTGTTCAACCTCCTGTACATGGTCACGTTCGGCGGCTACATCGGGCTCACGAGCTTCCTCCCGACGCTGTTCCACGACCAGTACGGCATCCGCAAGGAGTCGATCGGCTCGTACGCGGCCGGGATCATCGCCATGGCGTCCGTGCTGCGCGTCCTGGGCGGATGGCTCGCCGACCGCTACGGCGG
>ORMF010717187.1_pt1 | contig 13791 bp, 13 predicted proteins | sample 1779871 | NCBI WGS metagenome assembly ORMF01 (sample SAMEA104232316, study PRJEB22302) | groundwater metagenome | biome: forest; feature: aquifer; material: groundwater | place: USA | collected 2011-08-07 | depth 5.4 m | reverse complement strand
GGGTTGAGGTCGGCATCGTCATCAGGCGGGTCTGTGCGGGCCGCCGCTGCCGTTTCGGGATCGTCCAGTCTGTCGGTCTCCAGCGCAGCGCTGGCCACGGGGTCGGCGACGGCGGTAGAGTCGGGTTGCTGAGGCCTCCACGCGCGCCAATGGAGGTCAACGCCTACGCCTGGACGCACCGCCGGCTGCGACGGCGAAGCAGCCAAGAGTTTTCGGGTCCAGTCGTCGAACGGAGGGTTTCCCAAGAGAGATTGCGAGGCTTCCAGAGTTCGTCCATTGGGTAGGACAACGTGATACTCGCCCGAGCCCATCGACTCGACCGCCCGCAGGGTGCCACCTCGTTCGAGAAGGGTTGCCTGGAAAACCGCGTAGGATGCCATGAAGCGGGCTATCTCTCGCGCAGCGATCTCGTTATCCATATAGAAGCCGCCGTACGCCAGTCGGAATAGGACAGAACGATCTGCCTCCACTCGCTGATAGTAGAATGCGTAGCTATTCGCGCCGTACCCCCAGAAGCCCATAAGGAAGTACCCCGGCTTAGGCGCTGGGCCAAGGATGAAGGCCTGGACTAACCGTGGGTCCTGGGCTGCCGCCTCCGTGCCCACCAGCAGGCCGTCCGGGAACGCGTCCTCGCCGCACAATTGGGAGTCTGGGAGCAGACTGTCAGGGAACTCCTCGCCAAAGGATTGGCGATACGCGTCAAGCACCTTCTGCAGTTGCGGGTGCGCTAAGGATGCCATTGGGCTCATCTCCTCTCACCTTCAGAACACCGGACGTTCGACTCCGTGCGAATGTGCGTTGGGGACTCAGGCGACCGCGATCGCAGGGACAAGTACCTGAAACTGGTCATGGTCGCCGTGGTTAAGATGCTCCTCCGCCCATGCGAGCACGTCGTCCTCCTGGGTGAAAAGGATGACCTGCCGCTCGCTGCTCAACTGTTGCAGCGTCTCCAAAATCGCCTTTGTGCGCATGCGATCACTCTGCACCGTCACATCATCAAGAATCAGCGGGCACACCTCACTCGCCTTAGTGAGGTGCTGCGCCATGGTCACCCTCAGGAGGAGGTAGATCTGCTCGGCCGTCCCATGGGAGAGCAAATCGGCATCGCATAATGACCCGTCCGGCAGGCGCACCCGAACCAAAAGTGACTGCGGGTCGACTAGCACCTCGCGGTACCGCCCGTCGGTGATGCTCGGGAGCCATTTCTCGACCGAGAGCTTGAGCCGGGGTGCGATGTCACGCTGGACACGATCTTGGGCTTTGGTAAGAAACAGCTTGGTCAGGTCGAGAGTTTGCTGTAGCCGACGTACCCGTGTCAGTTCCAGCTCTGCAGCGATAAGACCTTCGACTGCCTCGGACACTGGTTGAAGACTTGCGGCCTCAGCCTGAACGGCAGCTTCCCGCGCAGCCACCTGCTGTGCTAGCCCATCAGCTAAGTCCCGCAGCCGCTCGACCTGCGTGTTGCCATCCGCCTCCGGCATGAAACCCTCAATCTCGGCCACAGGCAACTCGGCGGCGAGTGCTTCAGCTTCGGAGCGCCGCTGTTGAGCCTGCCCTCGGAGCTGGGCGACATCATCCGCTTCACCGAGCAGACGTTGTAGCTCCGCCCAGTTGCGGTTCCGTTCGTCCAGAGCATGTGCACGTTCCGCATGCTGCCGTTGCCAGCCCTCAAGAGCAACAGCCACCTCCGTCGGTTGGCCGCCTTTCACACCGCATGCCAATGCGGCCTGCTCGAGCCGAGCTATCGAACGCTCCCGTACCTCTGCGGTAGCGGTCGCTTCGGCCTCCCGTTGCTCGCGTTCAACCACTCGCTGCTCGAGGTCAGGTCGGCGGGAGGCTTGCCGCGCTATGTCTGAGGCGGCACGGCAGGCGGCGTCGTAGTGGATGTAGAGATCCAGTGGGTCAGCGTGATCCGTAACCCCCCGTTCTGTGAGCGCGGTACGCAATGCGCCTTCGGCCCCTTGCGCCTCAGCCTCCCGGCTGGAGAGCAGCAGCGACCATGCAGACCGCTGTGCCAGTTGCTGTTGGGCAGCGGCGACTTCCGTGGCAAGCTGCTCAAGTAGGTCAGGTTCTAAAGGCACGCCATGCACTCGTGCTTGGGTCAGCGCCTGTTCACGCGCCATGCGCTGAGCGTCGCTTCGCGCCTGCTGCTCCGCCACCGCAGCCCGAGCCGCACCTAACTCCACTTGCAACGCTGCCGGCGGCCCCGACTGCGTCCCTGCGAACGCTGCCCATACCAGCAGGAGACCGCCGAGAAGCGCGACCGGCAGGCCGAAGGCGGGCTGGACGAGCGCCACTGCAAGCCCAAGCAGGAGCACCAGGCCGCCGGCCACCAGAGGCAGGCGCGATGGCCCGGCAGCGGTCGCGGCCTTGACCGACTGCTCGGCTTTTTGCAACCGCTCCGCCACCGCGAGATCGGCAGGAACTTCTCGCTGTCGCAACTCGAAGGCCACCTTACGGAGTTCTTCCGCATTGAGGCCGCCCGTATTCGGTGGGGCTTTGGCGGGAGGCTCCTGCTGCCGGTGGTCCTCCAGTCGCTGGCGAGCGTTTTGCAGCGCTTGCGCGGCTCGCTGCACCGTCGGGTGGATCTCCGTGTCATGCCGGGGCGGTTCGGGCAACCCTGCTAGTTCCGCTCGCAGTTGCTCTGCGGTAACATCAGCCAAATCTGGTGTTGGTCGCAGTTCCCTCCAGCTAGCCAGCGCAGTGGCGACCAACTCTGCAAGAGCCGTATCCCCGAGAGCGGACGGTGGTGGCCCATCTGGGAAATTGGCCTGAAGTACCTCCGCTTGCGCCGCCCGTTCCTCCAGCGCCCGGGCCTCAGCACTAGCTCGCTTGACCTGGGCCACCTGGACGTTGTGGGGGGCGAGTTGGAGCTGACCCCGCAGTGTTTCCACCTCCTCGACTCGCTTCAGATGTTGCTCATGCGCCTGCTGTGCAGCATCGCGTGCGCGGTGCCGCTGCGGCACGGCGTCAATTGCGGAACGCAGCGGCTTCTTGCTGAGAATGCTTTCCCCTCCGATATTGGCTTCCACGAAGCTATCGATAGTCTTCAACGCCTTCACCACGGTGGCGTCGTTCCCTCCGCTGGTGACAGCGCGCTGCAGGTAGCCCTGCAGTTGGTCGCTGGCCTCCCGTACCCCAAGCAGTTCGGCTTGACGGACGCAGGCGGTGGCCAGGAAGGCCTTGCGGTCGAGACCCAGCAGGCGAGCGCCATCGGGTGAACCTTCAGTAGGCGGCACATCGAATGGACGGCCAAGCCCGTCGATGACCGCCGCTGACTTCACGGCCAGGTCTTGCCGAAACTCCAGATCTACGCCATCTTCCATCCGCACCAGGGCTGTGACCAGCCACTTCGGTGCAGGCCCCCAGGGGCGATGCCGTTCGGTGAAGCGTTGGTCTTGCACTGGGGGTTTGCCCTGGCCTCGCCGCATTCCGCATAACCCGGCGTAAAGGGCGGCGTGCCAACTGGACTTCCCCGCTTCGTTCGCCCCGAACACCACGTTCATGCCGGGGGCAAAGGTCAACTCTTGCCCTGCCGCGAAGGGGCCAAATGCGTCCGCCCTCACCTTGAGGAACCGCATCAGAGCACCTCCAGGTTGGCATCGCCGTCCAGCGCCCGCAGCCCTGAGATGAGCACGCGCCGGCGAGTATCTTCATCCATGTCTTGGTCAGCCTCCACGTCGTTCACAAACTGCCCCTGCACCGTTGGCTGTTGCCGTAACAGCGCGAGGTCGTAATCCTGGCGAACGGCCGAAGCCCGCACCTCCAGGGCATCGAGTCCGGGGACGGCCTGCTGTAGCGCCGTCAGGTCGATGCCACAGCTTGCCGGCAGCGGGCCGGTGAGGGTGACGCGGCCGCAGCCGGAAAGTCCGCTGAACTCCTGCGCCACCATCGCTGAGACGGCGCTCTGGTCACCGCAACCGGTCAGGTCGAGGATGCGGTTGTGCACGTTATAGGCAGAGACCGATCGCCACTCGGGCAGTACCGCTTCGCCAGTGATCCGCACCACCACCGCCCCGCGTTCCCCATCCTCGCCGAAGCTGAGCGGGCAGGGGTTCCCTGGATAGGTAAGGCGAGGGCTCGCCTTGGGGCGGTGATAATGCCCCAGCAGGGCATGATGTAGGCCGGCGGCGGCGATGTCCTTTTCCTCGAAGGGGGCGTGGATCTCTTTGTGCTCATCCTGCTCCCGCTGTTGTTGAAACCAGCCGATCTCGGAGCCGTGGAATAAGCCCAGGTGCAGTCCTGGCCCATCGGTCGTGAAATCAGCCAGAAAGTTGCGGGTACCGGCGGGACGCAGGTGCGCGGCGCCCCACAGCGTCACCCCTTCGCCGAGTTTCACCGGGTTCAGCCGATCCTGATCGAACACGTGTACGTTCGGGGTGAAGCCGGCGCGAGCATAGAGACTCGCAGGGCCGTACCAGTCGTGATTGCCCGGAGCGATGTAGACCGGCAACGGAGCGATAGCCGCAAACACCCGGCGCACGAACTGTAGCGTGTCCTCGGTATAGTTCCCGTGTTCGTACAGGTCACCACCACAGAGCAGCGCATCCGCCTGCTCCGCCTGGGCGAGCCGGCAGATGTTCTCGAGCGTCAGCCGCAAAGCGTTGCGCCGCTTGGTGGCAACGGCTGCCGTTCGGCCGAAACCGGCAAATAAGCTGTCGAGGTGGAGGTCGGAAAAATGTACCAGCTTCAACAATGCCTCCTGGTTCATAGGCTCGGGTTGGGTCACAGTTGTCGACACTGGAACGCTGTGTCGGTATACTGGAGTGAGAACAGGATGTTAGCGACAGAGTACTGCACCTTAAATGTTCTGGCAAGAGAATAACTGGTTCTCTCTCATCATTGGAGGCGACGGGGATGGAGCTAGACGAACGCATCAAGCAGCACATGGATGCGAAGGAGTGGAAGCTCGCCGATCTGGCGCGTGAAACCGGGATCGCGAAGGGCTACCTCTGGGAACTGCTACAGGTTGGTGGCAGGAAGCGTCCTTCGGCTGACACGCTGTACAAGATTTCGCAGGCGCTGGGTACCACCGTCGCCGACCTCCACGGACGAGCCCCCGAAGCCGGCCCAGCGACTGGAGAGGACATCTCCCAGTCATTGCAGGCCTTTGCTGCGGAGGTAGAGCTGTCTCACGAGGATACTGCGATGTTGGCCATGATCCGATTTCGGGGTGAGCAGCCGAAAACTAAGGAGGACTGGCGATTTCTCTGGGAATCCATCCGGCGAGCGGTGCGGGGCTAACTTCCAGTGGCGCGTCGCAGGTTCGTGAGCCCCGCCGCCTGGGCGCTCGCGCGGGTGGCGGGTGTGGAGAACCCTGAACAGGCAATGCACCTGCTCGTGGCGCAACTCCTGGAGGAGGCTGAACAGACCAGTCCGCCCACCAATCTCCCTCTCGTGGCCTCCTTCCAGAACATCGCCGGCGTCGACGAGGCCACCGTACTCGGCGCAGCGCTGATCGTCCGCATGGGCACAGCCTTCCGGGTGGTGGTCAATCGGGACGACACTCGGGAGCGTCAGCGCTTTTCTGTGGCGCATGAGATTTGCCACACGCTCTTCCCGCACTTCCTGGGGGTGACGGCGCTGGCCGACGCGGACATCGGGGTGTTCTCCAAGACGAGCGAGGAGGAATGGCTGTGCGACATCGGAGCATCGCACCTGCTCTTGCCGCCCGGCCTTGTGCACGAGGCGGCGCTCGCGATGCCCCACGATATTCAGGGCCTCGCGCGCATCGCCGGTACTTTCGGCGCCTCCCTCGAAGCAACAGCGATTGCGCTTGCCGGCCTAAACGTCTGGCCCTGTGGCGTGGTGGTGTTCGAAGAGGCGGGTGATATTGCCGATGCGACCGTGCAGGACGAGCAGCCCAGTCTCAGAACGCAGGCGGTGTGCCTGCCGGCTGCACTCAAGCGCCGGTTCTTCATTCCGCTCAAGCGACCGGTGCGCACCGATGGCCCCATCTACGGAGCCCTCTCGGTGGGAGGCCCCACGCAGGGGGTGGAGGTGATTGACACGGCCAAGGGCCCTGCAAGGTTCCGGACGACCGCTCTCTGCCAGAGCTTTACCCACAACGCTGTGCTGCGGCGTCGAGTTGTTGCCGTGGTGCACCCGGTGGAGTGAGCGCTCCCGCGGCAACCGGCGAACAATGGACGACGAGCGGTCTCCCGCCTAGCCTCCTGAGCGGACATCACGAGAACGGACGGCTCATTCTGGAGCCCGTGCCGCGCGACGCGAATGCAGGGCAACACCACGCTCGACGGCTGCCCTACACCAAGACTGACAACGGTCAGCACCGGAAACAACACGAAGACACGGAGGTATCCTGTTGAGCGAATCCACGGTTTATGACCTCAGCCACCAAGTCGAGCCAAAGTTCATGGCCTACTGGGAGTATGACCCGGAGGCAACGGTCGTGTGTTCGTGTGGGTGGCGCGGCCCTGTGGCCACCACGGAGGACTCCCACCGATGGGGGCTGGACGTCGCGTGCGCGCAGTGTTCGAAAGGCCTGCTGGTCATCGAATTCCCGACCCGGGAGGAAACGGAGATCGCCGCAGATCACAACGCGAACGCAGCAAAGGTGCTAAGCCGTGTGTCCGCAATCGACCAACGCTGGGAAAAGTACGACCAGGTGAAACTAAAGACCGCCTCGCAGTTGCCTGACCTGCCCGGTGCGGCCATCGAGATCGCGTGGGACCTTGATGGGTCGACAGGAGATTCGAGAGGAGATGTGGTGCTCCGCCATGAGGGTAGGGAGATTTGGCGAGAGCTCGGCTGGTATGAGTGCTATGAACGCTTCGTCGCGGTCAAGTGGCCGCAACGTGGTCATCCATTGCATGGGTGGCCTGGGCCGCGCTGGCACCGTCGGAGGGTGTGTCCTGGTTGCCAGCGGCATGTCGCCCGACCAGGCACTCCGCACCCTCAATGAGGCGCGTGGGCCGAATTGTCCAGAGACGCACGCACAGCGGCAGTTCATCCATGCCTTCGCTGCAGTCTGGTCTAAGGAGACTTTATGAACCGTGCAGCCCGCCCACTGCGTCAAGGAAAGGAAGGGGAACGCCTAATGCTCTTTTGCATGCACTGCCGCACCGCACCGCCGTCGGGTTCCGCGTCTTGCCAGCAGTGTGGTCAGGTGACGACCAGCATTGCACCCGGCGACCTGCGGGCCAGACCGATTGGGGGAGGGCACAGCGAGCCTGAGATCGCACTGGTGCAACGCATTCTGGCGGTGTTGCAGCGAATCACTAAGCCTGTTCTTGTACCGGACGTTCCGCCAGTGCCCGAACCGGAACGCCAGGGCGTCATCCCCAGACTCAAAGTCCAACTGCCCTACTTCTTGATTCGGGCGTTGCAACCCTCAGAGGACGTGTTGGGTGCTTTCCGTTGTTCGGGGGTCCGCCACAGCTTTCACGAGGACTTTCAACCTGACCGCTTCGTTCTCACCAACCAGCGGGCACTGCTGTTTGAGGCCAGACGAGTAAACAAATATACGCTGCAAATGCCGTTGACGGTCGTGCTGGCGGCGTCTTACAGCCTGGGGCTCAACGAGGGCGAACTCAGGCTGCGCACTGGAGTTGCTCAGTGGACGGTACAGGGCATAGGGAATGACCATCTTCGGTTCATCGAAGGGATTGTTTCGGGATCTATGCCCCAGTCTAGACAAAACCGAATATTTTATGACGTTCAGCATACGGATCATGCCGCTATGATTTTGTCCCCAGCCGCACCGCTCGCTGAACTGCACTTGTCCTCTAAGGTTACTCTCCAGTTGCACCCACAGTACCTGCGCGTCGTCGACAGCCAATGGGGTGTCTCTAATGCGGAGCTTGAAGATGTGCAGGTACTCGAGTTCAAGGATGTGAGGGGCATCTTCCGACCCGGAAAACTGGCGATCAGTGCCGGCGGGGTGCTGCTGAGCGGTCACTTCGGGAAGCAGGAGCGCGCACTGTTCCTGCAGTTCATCGCGGAATTGGGTAAGGCGACGGCTTAGCCCGTAGCCAGACACCCTCAACTTGAAGCTCGAAGCGCTCAGCGCTTCCTGGAGGCCACAGGGCACTCGCGTTGATGCCCGAATGCTGCGTGCGACCACACGAGATGCTTGAAGGCATGTTCTGGGGTGGATACTGAGGGGCGAGCGGAGCGGTGACACATAGGAATGGGTCAGTGGCGCCTCACAGCGCGCAGAAAGGTGTCCGGTTATGGACAGTCCATCCAGGCATTCCCGCATACTCGGTTGCGTACTCGGCGCAGCTATTGGTGACGCCGTTGGCAAACCAACGGAGTTCATCACCTCTTTCGAAGGGATCCGGCACCGATTTCCGCCCAACGGCGTGACCGGCTTCACCGAATACTGGGAACGGGACGGCCAACGCTTCGCGCCCTACACCGACGACACCCAGATGGCGGAGGTCGTCCTGCGCAGTCTGCTGTTCGGCCATCACCAGAACCTCGGCCTCGCTGCCACCATGGAGCACATGGCGGCCGGGTTTGTGGACTGGTCACTTAACCCTCAGGGCGGCCATCGGGCACCTGGCAATTCTTGCATGGCCGGCTGTCGCGCGCTGGCTGGGGGAGCGCACTGGTCGGAGGCCGGCGGGGCCACGGCAGGGGGCTGCGGTTCGGTGATGCGGGCCTACCCGTTTGGGATCCTCTTCGCTGCCGACGTGGCCCTGGCCGAGACCTGGGCAGTCGAACACTCCAAGCTCACCCATCGCGACCCCATCGCTCTTGCAGCCTGCGCCGCCTTCGCGCGATGCATCGCGATGACCTTGCAGGGTGCGGGAGATGAACAGGTTTTGGCAGTCGCTGTGAGCGCAGCCGCTGGCTACAGCCCGCAGACGGCGGAGATGATGCGGGTCGCCCTCCGAGAGGGGCGGGACGGCACGCCGCCGGAGGTGACGCTCCAGCGACTGCAGGGCTGGGCGGCACACGAAGCGATCGCTGCCGCGCTGTACGTGGTCACGCGGCACCCCCATGATCCGCGCACCGCCATCCTCGAGGCCGCGAATACACCCGGCGATAGCGACAGCATCGCCACGCTGGTCGGGGCGCTGCTGGGCGCACGGTGTGGTCTGGAGGTACTGCCAGAGGAGTGGATTGCGGACGTGGAGCGCTCCGCGGAACTGAGGGAGCTCGCTGAACAAGCGGTCGCCACTGGAGTGTAGTGGAGCGGGTTCGACCTGGGTGGCCAATCCTGAGGAATGGCTATAGCGATACGCAACCAGTACCGATCTGCCTGCGCACATCGATGATGCGGGTACTAATGACCGTCAGAACCTATCACACCCGACGAGGTGCACCGTGACAGTGATACCGGTTAACCTGGGCCCCTTCTTTCATGCGAGGGCGACATTCCGCCCGGACAAGCAGGGGCTGGACTTACGTGGCCAACGGTCGGTCTCGATTGACGAAGTGGATATCTTCACCGGTCTGATCACCCTGAGCCTGACCAACCAGGACGAAAGCACAGCGTTCACCCTGGAGGATGTCGTCAATGTCGTGCTCGAATTGCATCCCGACGAAGCTGCAGGGGCGTCAGTCGTCACGCAGAAAGGGGAATACTCGTATACCGTCGCAGGCAATCGCGTGGTGCGGGACGCTGTGCGGGTCATCATAATGAACCTGCCCGTTGGCGCGTCCGAGATTGAGTTCAAAGCGCACATAGTAGCGCTGGCTGAGGCGTTGGCCCGACGCTTCGACCAAGAGCCGGTGCTGCTGGAGCTCCAGAAGAACGGCGTAAGTGCGCACGTGTACGGAGTCACCCGGTAGTCAAGCCCAGCTTGATAACTCGTTGGATATGAGCCCCGCCACAGGCGGGAGATCGTAAGGAGGAGCACCGATGCGGGTCTTATTCGACGTCGATGGAACGCTCATCGAGAGCGGTTCAGCCAGTGATAACCATCCCCTCCCGAAGACTGCGATCGTGGAACTCCTCAAGGCGCTGGCCGCCGGTGGCCATCGGATCGCGGTGGCATCAAGCGCAGGGCGAGAGGTCGCTGCCGCAGTGTGCGTGGTGCTGGGGATCCGCGGCCTCGTGCGTATCGTCGACAAAGAGCCCGACAACTATGACCTGGTGATCGATGACAGCGCTGAGGGCGGCCAGGGGCTGGGCCGGCAGTTGCTCCAGGTGCGTAGCGGGATGCTTGGCGCCGAGGTCGATGACCCCTGGCCCTAGCGCCGGCGTCCGGCGCGAGGTGCAGCAACTGACCGGCTGCGCCGCTCGTGTTGGGTTGCCCGAGCAGTGTGGAGGTGTTGCGATAGGAAGCGTTGCGCCGCAGAGGCTGGCTGAGCCAGCCGCATCCGGCAAACGCCAGGGAATCGTTCCGCATGCCAAACTGCCAGCATCTTCTGGGTTGAGCCCGGCACGCAATGCGCTGACATGGCCTCACTCCCGGGTGCAGCATCGAGCATCTGCTTAGGCTCGAGCCGTGCGAGCACCTCTTCGGTGGTCCCCGGCACAGCACCTGTGGGGGGTGTACCGCCACCCAGCGCAAGGCATGTGGCCCGCTAACGGACCACCGATTCCAATGCATTTGACTGCGGCCCCTCTGTACAAAGTTACTCAGTTACGCTTTATGTTAGGTAGTGGACGCCCACACGATCGGTACAGTCGGGCGCCGTTGCACGGGGGGCGAAGGTGCCGAGCAGCACTCTGAACGACTTAAGGAGGACGGCATGGCTACCGGCGTGATTCGCATCGACGCCCAAACGAAGGCGGTCGCCGAGTACTGCGCAGGGACACAAGGGTTGACCACGGGAGCGTGGGTAGGAGTGGCCATCCTCAAGTACGCCAACGCTGTGCTTGCCGAGGATCCGGCTAGCGAGCGTGCCGTGGTGGCTCGGCATGTGAAGGCCAGACTGAAGCGGATGGACGCATTCCTGAAGCTGACTGACATCGAGGAGTTCCTCGAGGGGACCCGTGAGGAAAGCGATCGGAAGTGATTTCTTCACCTTGTTCGCGGGCGGGCAATGCCACAAGCCGCAAAGCCCTCCCGGGTACGTCAGGGAAGCTGTCCTCGGCGCACCCTGCGTGCACGCGCACTGGAATCACTGTCCCTTCCCTCACAGCTGCGGACTGCGCTCCCAGTTGGCAATGCTCCCCTTGTAGATCGGTAAGCGACCTCATCGCCGAAGACCGAGCGGGACATCAGCCGGAACGCGCGCTATGCCGCGAACTCGACGCATCTTCACCGGACTGGGTGATCATCGGGAAGTGGTCGCCAAAGGCGACACAGAACAACAGATCGGCATCGGGATCACCGTTCGCCTGAGCCGACGTCCGCAGCATAAGCAGCAACATGAGGGTTTGGCGGCACTCGTGGTCATCAGGTGGCCGGCGTGTGACCCGGTGGTGCGGGCCGGGGCCGAAGCTGTCGATCGCTGCCTTGCTGCGGCCTGAGGCCCGAGCCCTCCATCGTTACTGCTGGGAAGGTCGCGCCGGTTGCGCTGCCAACGCACTCGCCGGTGCACGCCCGTTTCAGCGCCGCCCGCTCCACTGGATACCCTTCACCGAACAACGGAGAGGCCAGTTCCACCGATTCCCGGCGTTGCGCTCGGAACCGGCACAAGCGCCAGGAACTGCCGTTCCGTGTCCCGGCGGGTAGCTGGCCGGATCCGCGCGTGTCCTCAGGTGGACTTAGCTGCGGGTGCGGCAGCCCGTGGGCATCATGCCAAGCGTCCACCCGTGCTGCGGTGACCTACGGATTACCCCGTGGCGTGCTGCACCTGCAACAGTTCCCGCATGCTGCGCTGGGTGGGCCGGCCATGACGCCAGTCTCAATACTCCCGAATTCGGGATTGAAACGGACGCCTGATAAACGGGGTGGGCACAAAGCTGCCGTTTCGAGAGATGTTGAACACGGAGCTTAGGATGTTGACTGGGCTAGCCGTCAGCGCACCAGGCGTCGTACGTGGTTTCAGAGCCTCAACCCACGCGTCGCAAACTGATGAACAATGTCGTCGACCAGACCTGTCGTCAGGGACAGCGCCGCAGTGGCATCGCCCTGGGTCGCTTCCGGCATGTCGCCGGGATAGCGGGGTGCGACTGCCCACTCCGAAAGGATGGCCAAGTCCGCGGCAGTGGCCGCGACCTGCCAACCATTCGGAAGCTGCACTGCCAGGAGGGTCAGATCATGGGTTCTCGGCACAGGGAGACCCTCGAAGACCAAGACGGCTTTCAGAGCCTTCTCTACCGCCTGTTGGGCGAGATAGCAAGCATTCCGGGGGACGCCGGCCGCAGCTTTGAGAAGCGCCGCGGCCGACTGCGCATCCTCAGCTGCGAATCGCAGCCAAAGCATCACTTCGTGGTGGGCAGCATTAGCTTCGGTCATACACCGGAATGCCTTCGTCAAGGGCTGGCTTGAGGACTGTTCCGACCAGCCGGCCACGGGTGGCTATCTCGTCGGGCGTTGTCACGATAACGTCCACCGGGAAGCCTGCAAGCTCCTCGTGGATGGCGATGGCCGTCGTCCTACGGTCGACGCCATTCGGCATCACCACTAACAGGTCGTAATCGCTATCCGCACGGGCGTGGCCGAGCGCACGCGACCCAAAGAGAATGATGCGGAGCGGATCGAAGCCTTCGATCAGGCGCCGCGTCACCTCTGGGAGTAGGTCATTCGCCAGCAGGTGCCGCCGAACATTCCCCGCCGTGGCGTCGGAGCTAGGGTATAAGACGATGCCTTCTTCCAGCGCTGCGTTTGCGAAGGACCTGGGTCGCGCTGCAAGCGCTTCAGGTGTGGTAACCAGCACCTGCTTCGGAGCGTGTGCGTCAGCCAAAGCCTTCAGTATGCGGAGGGTCGTTGTCCGACAGTCAGTGCCGTTAGGCATGACCACGAGGAGGGCGTAGTCGCTGTCCCAGCGGGTATCGCCGCGGGCGCGCGACCCAAAAAGCACCACTCGGAGCGGATGGAACTCCTCCGCGATGCGGAGGGTCATGCCGGAGAGTACCGTCGTAGTGGTCACGGGCCGCGCTCCTGTCCAAGCGGTCAAGCTCATTCCCGCCTCGCAATAGTATGGTACTCCACGATAGGGAGGTGACCAAGGCGGCGGTTAACCCGGACGGCTTGCAACGCCGGCCGGAGCGTTAAGCGCACCAGCCGCCGTCCCCGGTGCGTTGGAAGGCGCTGACCTCGACTCAACCCTGCCTGCACTCGCCCGCTAATCCCGCCCGCTCAGCAGAGCGGGTTGCCGCGGGCCGTTGACCAGTATGGAGCGTTTACCGCTCCACACCCGAAGATGGCGCTCGCTGGATGGCTACAATCCCATGGAGTTGATCAACGGCCTGATTCCCGAACGCCGGGCGTGCCAGCAGCCAGCATGCGCTGAGCGCCGCGTAACTCGATGCGTCTTGACTCGCCTGCGTTGTCAATGGAAGTAGGTCACCAAAGGCGAGGCAGAACAGATCGGCGTTGGGGTCACCCTTTGCCTGCGCCGCCGACCGCAGCATGGCCGGCAGGTCGACCAGCCAGAGCCTGGCATCGCGCACCGCGGTGACAAGCGCCGCGAGATCCGCGTGGTCGACTGCCCCATGGAGGCTGGCGTACCCCTCAAATCCGGCGGTTTGGAGTTCCTCCACCGCCTGGCCCCACCAAAACGCCGGGGCCCGCTGGTGCTCGAAAACCCACTTAGGTCCTACCGGCGGCTTGGGGGCATCCATCCCCAGCAGGCCGCGGAGCAGGTCGCTATCCGATGTCTCGCCGGGTTCGGTCACCTCACTGCCGAGCGGCGGGTAGCCACCGTAGCCGGGGATGAGCACCAGCATGAGGGTGCTGCTGCGCTCGTTGTCATCAGATAGCC
>ORMF010251709.1_pt1 | contig 13801 bp, 9 predicted proteins | sample 1779871 | NCBI WGS metagenome assembly ORMF01 (sample SAMEA104232316, study PRJEB22302) | groundwater metagenome | biome: forest; feature: aquifer; material: groundwater | place: USA | collected 2011-08-07 | depth 5.4 m | reverse complement strand
CCCCCCCCCCCCCCCCCCCGACCCCGCCCCCCCCCCCACACCCGCCGCGACCGCCGCCACCGGCGGCCGCGCCCTGGTACCGCATGTCCCACGCGACCTCGTTAACGCCGGCAGCCAGATTATTTGCATTCAGCTCCCGAACAACGGTTTTGCCGTCCTTCTCAAGTACAGTTACCTTGACCGGAGTTTCGGCTGTGGGCCGCTCCTTCAGGTAGAACTGAACCAGTGCGCCTGTTGGTGGATTGGGCGCCGTGAACCACTTGTGCCCCGTGCTGCCTTTGGCGTTGAAGTAGCGGAATGAGACCGCGCCGCGCGGATCGAAGAGGAACCTGTTGGATGCGATGGCCTTTTCAGCCTGTTCCAGCGGCGTGATGTCGTCGAGGATCCAGATCCCCCGCCCGTGTGTTGCCAGGATCAGGTCGTTGTCGCGCGGATGGATCTGAACGTCGTAGACGGGTACAGTCGGCAGCGGCGCGCCGAACCGCGTCCATGAGCCGCCCCGATCGAACGAAACCCAAGCGCCTCGCTCGGTCCCCGCGAAAAGCAGGTTTCCGTTGCGTGGGTGGTCGCGCACCACGTGGACCGTGTCGCCCTCCGGCAGATTCGACGAGATCGACCGCCATGTGTCGCCGTAGTCCTCGGACACGTAGACGTATGGCTTGAAGTCGTTGCCGCGGTGCCCATCGAACGTCGCATAACAACGGCCCGCCATGTGGTACGAGGCGTGGACACGGGTGACATAAGTGCCCTTCGGCACGCCGGGAACGCGATCGGAAATGTTCTTCCACGTGCGCCCGTCGTCCCGCGAAACCTGCAGGTTGCCGTCATCGGTCCCCACGTACAACTGCCCGGCTGCCAAAGGCGATTCCGTGACAGTGACGATCTTGCCCCACGCTGACTGCCCGTCGTTCAGAGACAAGACAGATCGGCTCGGCATAACCCCCATGATCGGGATTTTGGTCCTGTCTGCATGCGTCGAGAGGTCTTCCGTCCGCCTCCAGGTCTCTCCCCGGTCCTCTGAGATGAACAGCCTGTTGCCGCCCATGTAGATCTTGTTGTGGTTGTGCGGAGAAAGGAAGAGCGGCGTATTCCAGTCGAACCGATAGGGCGGCTCGCCCGGATTGGGACGGGGACGCATCGATTTGCGCTCACCGGTCGCAATATTCACCCGGCTGGCGTTGCCGTCCTGGGATTCGGAATAGACGCACGTGTAGTCGGTGGGGTCCACCTGGCAGAAGAAACCATCGCCGCCGCCCACTCGGAACCAGGCGTCGTTGGTCGGCCCCTCCATGGTCAAGGTGCCGCTCGGGCCGCCCCAGCTGCCATTGTCCTGGAGCCCGCCGTAAACCCAATACGGTTTGCGCATGTCGAATGCGACTTCATAGAATTGGGCCAGAGGGATCGTGTTGATGAAGTCCCAGGTCCGGCCGGAGTCCCATGTGGTCTGGATGCCGCCGTCGCAGCCGGCCAGCGCATGTTCTGAGTTTTTCGGATCGACCCAGATCGCGTGAAAATCGCTGTGGACGCCCCCATATACGGACCGAAACGTCTTCCCGCCATCCGTCGAGAGGCTGAGCGGCAGTCCGCCCGTCCAGATTCGCTGATCGTTGCTGGGGTCGATCCGTATCTGGCTATAGTACATGGGCCGGTTGTTGTTGCTGCTGGCCCGCTTCCACGTCTCCCCGCCGTCTTCCGAACGATAAAGTCCCGGTGAGGCGGTCTCTACGAGCGCGCAGACGATCTTGGGATCCTTCCGGTAGATATCGAGGCCGATGCGGCCCAGGTCACCCGTGGGCAGCCCTTCGGTAAGCTTCTTCCAGGTTTTTCCACCGTCCATGGTCTTATGAATGCCGCTGCCGGGACCACCGCCATTGAAGCCGAACGCCGTGCGCCGGCGCTGATAGGAAGCGGCAATCAGAGTATCGGGATTGACCGGATCGATCACTATGTCCGTCACACCCGTGTCATCGTTGATGAAGAGCACGTTGTCCCATGTCTTGCCTCCATCGGCAGTCTTGAAGAGTCCGCGCTCCCTGTTCGGCCCCCAAAGATGCCCGACAGCCGCCGCATAGACGACTTCCGGATTCCGAGGATCGATGACAATCCGGTTGATATGGTGAGTATCCTTGAGTCCCATATTCGCCCATGTCTTGCCGGCGTCCGTCGACTTGTACACTCCATCGCCCCAGGAGGAGCTCTGGCGATTGTTCGCCTCGCCCGTGCCCACCCAAACGACGTTTGCATCGGACGGCGCGATGGCTATATCCCCGATACTGCTGCACGGCTGGCTGTCGAACAACGGCTGCCAGGTCGTTCCGTTATTGACGGACTTGAAAACCCCGCCCGTCGCCGTTCCCACGTAGATGATCGAGGAGTTACTTTCGACCACCGCGAAGTCGTCAATGCGCCCTCCCATAAGCGCCGGGCCGATGTTCCGCCACGGCAAATCTTTCAAGAACGGGTCGAACGTGACTTTGTCCTGCCCGGCCCGAGCCGTCAGGACCGAGCCGGTCAGCAGGAATGGAATCCAAAGTAATTGCCGAAGTCTATGCTTCATTTCGGTCCTCTTATAAGGGGATGGGATGGCACGAAGGTTGCATGTATAGCGTCATTAGGTGTTCGCGCACGCATACCCAACCTCCTCCAAAATGCATGCTATGTGCGAAGTGCGCGTGAAATGACAAGGAACTGATAGATGAAAAAACAGGCAATTGTACTCGTTTTTTTGCGCTCGTCACGCTGATCTCGGCCGGCCTTCTCTCCGGCGGCTGCGGTACCAGCTCACCGGCGGGTATCCCGGTGATCACCGCGATTTTCGTCGCGGATTCCGGCAACGATCGCATCGTTGGACTTCGGGACATGACCGGTGCGGGCTGGATATCGCTTGGCGCCCGCGGCAGTCTGGTGAACCAATTCTTCACGCCGAATGGGGTCACGCTATCCGGGGGCGGTGCGATCGTGGTTGCAGACACTTTGAACCACCGGATCGTCCAGATGTCGTCGCTGAATGGAAACGGCTGGGCGACATTGGGGACGCTGGGCGCATCCACCAACCAGTTCAACTCTCCCACAGGGGTTTTTGTGGACCGTGATGGGCGCATTTACGTGGCTGACCGCGACAACAACCGTATCGTGCGTATGGACGACATCACCGGCGCCGGATGGACCGCCTTCGGCTCCTTGGGCAGCCAGATTAATCTACTCAGCGGCCCCACGTCCGTTGCGGTTAGCGCTGATGGAAAGATCTTTATCGCGGACTCGCGCAACAACCGAATCGTTCGCATTTCCAGCATGGACGGAACCGGATGGATCTCACTGGGATCGACCGGCGGCGGAGTTGGCCAGCTGCGCAATCCCATGGGCGTCTCCATCGGCCCCGACCTCAAGACGTATATCGCCGACAGCGGCAACCATCGAGTAGTTCGGGTCGACTCCATATTCGGAACGGGTTGGACCAGCCTCGGTACTCTGGGCGCGGGTGTTAACCAGTTTGCAAGTCCGGCGTCGGTAAATGCCGGGATCGACGGCAAGATCTACATTGCAGATACTGGTAATAACCGGATTGTTCGAATATCCGACATGGCAGGTGCAGGCTGGGCCACGCTTGGTACTGTGGGCCCTGGAGTGAACCAGTTCTCGGGCCCGGCTCCCATATTCGTTCGGTAACCGCGGAGAGCGTCAATGGCCCTGCCATGGATGATACTCTAGAGCAAATTCCACACGCTCTCTAAGAGGTGGGTGCGAATAGAACCAGAAGACGATGAACTTTGGGGGGTCGGGATCTGCGTAATTGCTTTCTACAAAGCTAATGAACGCCTGCGCGGTCGGCTCGTTCAAGTGGGTCAACTCCAGTCCAAACTTGTCCGCCTCGCGCTCTTCATATCGGGAGATGGCCGATTCGACCGGCGTCTGGATGAACAAGAACACGTTCAGGATCAGCATGGCCAGGGGGAGTCCGGCGATGTCATGCAGATTGCGAGCTCCTGCCTTCGTCCCAATTTTCTCGATGGCCAGCGGCAAGACACGTGAGAGCAGCCAGAGAAATAACAACATTCCCGGTATTCCGATGACCACGTTCCACCACACATGCCGGAGCACAAAGTGGCCGATCTCATGGCCGACGATCGCCACAATCTGGTCTTCGGGCATCGCCCGGAGCGTGGTATCCCAGATAACGATACGCTTGGTTGGACCAATGCCGGCCACGTATGCATTGACCTTAGTCGTCCGCTTTGAGCTGTCGACTCGATACACTTTCGCGTCTCCAATACCTGCTTTTTGCGCCAATATCAGGAGCCTCTCTCGCAGCGGTGAGGGGGGCAGGGGCTCAAACCGGTTGTACGCTCTGAGAACGAGGAGCGGCGAGGCGACTGTCATCGCGACGGTCCAGGGAATCGATGCCAGCCACAGCCACAGCCACCACTTCCTGGGCGAGCGTTCGAGCAGCAAGTATCCCAGCCATACCGCCGGGACGGTAAGCAGGCCGATCAGATAACCTCGGACGCGGTCCATCGTCCATAGGCCCAGTCCATAGGTCGCGAAACCATAAGACCGCTCGATTCTGTACCCCAAAAATCCGAGAGGCAGATTCCAGCATAGATATAAGAAGCTGAAAGCTGCATAGAACAGAGCAGCGCGAAGAATCGACAGACCAGTCCGTCGTAGGGCGCTGGGCGTTTTGTGTTGGGCGGACGGCAACCCGAGCGTTTTGTCCACGGCGTCGCGGATTCGCCGGCCGATACCGAAACGGATCATCAAACCGAGGCCGAGAAATCCCCAGGCAGTGGCGGCAAAATAGAGCGCATATCGCGTCCGATTGTATTCGATGATTTCAGGCCGGGGCCGCGGAATGACGATATGTCTTTTTGCCGAGAAGACAATTTGAGGTGCTGCAGGATGTGCGAACAACGAGCGGCTTGGGACGGTTACATAGACGGCAGCAACCGCGAGGAAGCAGATGATTCGGCGGATTTTCCGATGGACTAACAACAATCTGTTGGTGACGGGAACTCTCACGAGTCCGAAACCGCTTGCATGGATGGTGGATTCGAGATTTATCTCGAATCTTCCATTCGTACCGGGGGCAGGGGATGGGTCGACCCTGCCCCTACTTTTCGCGTTTGGTTCCCTCTCCTCCCGTCCAAGTTTCAGAATGACCAGTTAAACGCTGAGGCGGTTTCGATAGCAATAGACATTGCGAAGCGTCTCAACTCGCTCAAACCCGTGATCGCAAAGGGCTCGATCCGCATCCGCCACGGCTTCCTTGCCAAGAATCACATCGTGCATCTCAATGATCATCCAGGCCGCGTGACCGGCCAGGAAATCGGCCTCCTGACCGATCATCTCGATCTCGCAGCCTTCTACGTCGCAGACAAGATTGAACCGGTCGAATTCGGCATCCCGGGCAATCTGCTCCACCGTGGTCGCGCTCACCATGACGGGATCTTCCGATGGCTCAAAAATGTTGCTGGAAGTGAAATCCTGCAGAAAGAGCTTCACGTCGGATCGACCGTATGCGAGTGCGGCATGGACAATGTGGAACCGGCATCGGTTAAGCTCGCGATTTCGCCGTAGAATGGGAATCAGCCGCGGGTTCGCCTCGACAACCACATGTCGTTCGCGGTTCTGGAGCCGCATATTCGTGATGCAGGAGACAACGCCAAGGCTCCCTCCCAGCTCGATTACTGGCGTATCAAAAGGGAAATGCCGTAAGAAGAGCCTCCGCTCCGCCCACTCGTAATTGCGCTTTAGAAAGAGCCCTTTGAGACGCGTGGGAATGAGCGCGCTGCTGACGTCAATCAGGGCGCCGTCGATCCTCGACCGGTTGCCGAGCGCCTCGAGGATGCGCCCTTGCCATCGACGGTCGCGCTCCCATTGGTTCCGGAACCAGGTTGAAACATAGCGCCGGATCGACCTGGCTGCCGCGATAACTCCCTCTCGATGCGCAATCCGAAAAGTTAGAGTGAACAACTCGCCGATCCGGCGCAGTTTTCTCATTTCATTCCGCGCCGAGGCGGTCGGGGTTCAGTCCCTCTATCTCGGGCTGCACGAAGACGCCATTCTTCCTTACCAGTAGATCGTCGAAATAGATCTCCCCGCCGCCGAGTTTCTCGGTCTGGATCATTACCATGTCCCAATGGATTTGAGAACGATTTCCGTTGTCGGCTTCCTCGTAAGCCTGGCCGGGAGTCAGATGGAACGAGCCGGCGATCTTTTCGTCAAACAGGATATCCTTCATCGGGTCGGTGATGTACGGATTGAATGCCAGCGACCACTCTCCCACATATCTCGCTCCTTCGTCCGCGTCGAGTATCTGGTTCAGCTTTTCGGTATTACTTCCGGCATCGGCTTCGACGATCTTGCCGCTCTTGAAATTCAGCCGGATGTTATTGAATACCGTGCCGCGGTAAAGAGTCTCCGCATTGAATCGAATCGTTCCATTGATGCTGTCGCGAACGGGGCACGTGAAGGTCTCGCCGTCCGGGATATTTCGGTCGCCCGAGCAAGGCACCGCCGGGATGTCCTTAATGGAGAATGTCAGATCGGTGCCGGGTCCCGTGATTCTGACCCGGTCGGTGCGCTCCATCAGCTCCTTCAGCGGCTCTTCCGCCTTCTCCATCTTCGCGTAATCGACGCCCGAGCATACGGTGAAATAGAAATCCTCGAACGCCTCCGTGCTCTTTCCGGCGGCCTGAGCCATGGATGGACTGGGCCACCGCGTCACGACCCAGCGGGTCTTCGGCACGCGTACCTGACCGTGGACATAGTCCCACCAGTACTTTTCGTAGAGGGAATAACGTTCGCTGGGTACATCCGAGTACTCAGAGATGTTGTGGCTGCCTCGGATGCTGATATAGCATTTCACTCCTTCCATCCGCGCCCGCTCGATCTGGCCAATGAATCTCATCTGCTCTTCCGAGGCATGAGTGTAAAGCGCGCGAAGCACGGACTGCTGATACGTGGAGCAAACCGGCAACCCGCCGGCTTTCGCGATTACGCAGATCAGCTCTACTGTGAAGTCTGGAGGAGTTTCGGTCGCCTCGACCAGCACCTTCTCTCCGGGCTGGAGCTTGAGAGAGTGGTGGACGAGGACGTTGGCGAGTTTGGTGTATCGGGGATCGTGCATAGATTAAATATCACAGTCTACAATTTCGGGGGCGAGCCGGTCATTTCCGAATTCGGCGTTGTCGGATCGTATGGTTCGAGGACCTCTCTCCCGATTGGAGGATCCCAGTCGGTCTCGCCGTGAAGGTTCTGCGGCGTGATTTGAGCTACGAGCTCTTTAAGGCTGTACTCCAACCTGGCTGGCCTACGCATTGCCAAGCCGCCGTCTTTAACTTCAATCTTAATGGACATGTCTTCTTTAAGGTTGAGCGACTTAACGATCTCCTCGGGAATCCGTATCGCCAGGCTGTTACCCCATTTCTCGATACGCACTATCATATCATTATGTCTTTCTCTGCTCCAAAGAGAATACCGCGCAGGGTCCGAAATAGCTGGACGCAGCTTTCTTCGTTCCTTGGCTCCGGACCATCGCAGAATTGCCGCGATTTCAGGATGCTTGTATGTTGTCTAGAGACGCGCTCCTGCGCTCTCAAGAATTCCGATCACGTCCTTGCGTTTGAGTTGTCTGGCGTAAGCGAGCGCCGTCGTTTTGCCAAGTCGGCCCCTGGCGTTTACGTCGGCGCCTTTACGCACGAGAAGCTCCACCGTCGAAGCCCTGCCTAGTTGGATTGCGTAGAAGAGCGGACGGGCACCACTCTGGCACTTCTTGTTCACATCCGCGCCGTGATCGATCAAGACTCCTATGACGGGCCTGGGGGTCGCGAACAGCGCATTTTGAAGGACAGTTCGGTGTTGGACGTCTTCCGCGTTCGGATCTGCCCCGCGCTCAAGGAGGAGTTTAAGCATTTCCGGCTTTTTCCAGGAGACAGCATAGTGCAGCGGAGTATCTTTAATCCAGTCCCGCACGTTAATGTCCGCGCCTCTATCGAGCAAGGCAGCCACCAGATATGGATCACCAGATCGAACCGCCGAATGAAGCAAATGTTCGCCTTTGAAGATGCGAGCAGGGTCCAGGGCGTTAACGCCGGTTGCGCCTTTTCCCAGCAGAAGTTTGGCGACATCCATGTGACCATTACCGATCGCCCACTGGAGCGCCGTTTCTCGTTTCTTACCGCTGTCGTGTTCGAATAGAGCTTTGATGTGGTCCAATAAGGTCAAGGGTTTGTGCCCGGATCTCTCCGTCGAGGCATTCGGATTGGCTCCTGACTGAAGAAGGTCGTTGGCTGCCGCGAATCGGCCGCGATATGCAGCTTCGACGAGACCCCAGTCGAGCGCGTTCTGGTGCGCCCGGAGGTAACTGCCCCATCCAAGAATTGCGATGACGGTGAAAAGGCCGCCGAGAAAGATTAGATCGATTCTTCGTCGCCTACGAAAGAGTTTCATCGGCGTGGATAGGCGGGCCTGTTACAGATGGAGGTCCGTGACGGCCCCCAGGCTTGCGCTGGAGACCAGAGCGGCATACTTCGCCAGCACTCCGCGAGTATATCGTGGCGCCGGCGGCCGCCATCCGGCTCGACGGCGGTCGAGTTCATGATCGGGCACGTCTAGCTGAAGCAGCCGATTGGGCGCATCGATGGTGATGGAATCGCCTTCTCGCACAAGCGCGATTGTCCCGCCCACAAATGCCTCCGGTGCGACGTGGCCCACGACCATTCCATACGTGCCGCCGGAAAACCGGCCGTCCGTAATGAGGGCGACCGAATCACCAAGACCCGCTCCGATGATCGCGGAGGTCGGCGCGAGCATCTCGCGCATCCCGGGCCCGCCTTTGGGGCCTTCGTAGCGAATGACCAGCACGTCGCCAGGGTTGATCTTATGCGCCAGGACAGCTTGCAGGCACTCCTCTTCCGACTCGAAAACGCGAGCCGGCCCGGTTATGGTCGGGTTTTTCACACCGGTGATCTTCGCTACCGCTCCCTCCGTCGCCAGGTTGCCTTTGAGGACTGCGAGGTGGCCCTCGCGATACATGGGGTTCGACCATGGGCGGATTACGTCCTGATCGGCTCGCGGCTCAGTTGGTACGTCCGAGAGCTGCTCCGCGATGGTCTTGCCTAAGATTGTCAGGGCGTCTCCGTGGAGCAATCCGTGACACAACAGCATCTTCATGACCTGCGGAACTCCGCCTGCCCGGTGGAGATCGGTGGCGACGTATCGACCCGACGGCTTGAGATCGCAAAGGACGGGAACGCGACCGCGGATTGCTTCGAAATCATCGATCGTAAGCGGCACTTCAGCGGCATGAGCGATCGCCAGAAGGTGAAGCACGGCGTTGGTGGATCCGCCCAGAGCCATCACCACGGCGATGGCATTCTCGAACGCCTTGCGCGTCAAGATCTTCCGCGGCGTAAGTCCGGCTCTAACGGCTTCCACAAGCACACGGCCGGATTCAGCGGCGCTCACGGCTTTTTCCGCATCCTCTGCCGACATCGTGGAGCTGTACGGCAGGCTCATGCCCATCGCCTCAATAGCGCTCGACATCGAGTTCGCCGTATACATCCCCCCGCAAGCGCCGACGCCAGGTATGGCGTGGCACTCGACCTGATGAAGCTCCGCTTCGTCGATCTTTCCGGCGCTGTACTCGCCGACCGCTTCGAACGCGCTCACGATGGTGAGATCGCGCCCCCTGAGGCAGCCCGGTTTGATGGTCCCGCCGTAGACAAAGATGGCCGGTATGTCCATGCGCGCCATGGCGATAAGCGCGCCCGGCATGTTCTTGTCGCACCCGCCGAGTGCGAGGACGCCGTCCATACTCTGCGCCATACAGGCCGTCTCGATGGCGTCGGCTATCACCTCGCGGGAGACCAGGGAGTACTTCATCCCCTCGGTCCCCATCGAGATTCCGTCGCTCACGGTGATCGTCCCGAACATCTGGGGCATCGCACCGGACTCGCGAAGCGAAGCCTCGGCTCGTTTTGCGAGTACATCCAGGCCCATGTTGCAGGGCGTTATCGTGCTGTAACCGTTTGCGACACCGACAATGGGCTTGTCAAAGTCGTTGTCGCCAAAACCAACGGCGCGCAGCATGGACCGGTTCGGTGCTCGCTCGTATCCCTGCGTTATGGTTTTGCTATGTAGGTTGTCGGGCATTGGGTATCGCCAAAAGGTTAGATCGTGGATTTCATTCTTGATTGGAATGCTCGAGAGTTTCCATTCCTGTTTTTCCCATGGTAGATTCTACCTTCCAAATGCCTGATCGCAAAAAAGACCGGCCAATTCGGACATCGTTGTCCGTACTGGCCGGCCGGGATTTCGGAACCACGCGATTCTGCGTTTTATTTTGCAGTTACGAGGAAAACGGAGACGCTCGTGCAGCCCCGAGTTATGCGACCGTCACTTCATTCCCGTGAGGTCGAACGCAAACACGCGGGCGTTTGCGATGCCTACGTAGTTGCCTTCCTTAAGGAGGAGGGTCTTACCGGTTACCTTTTCCGGAAGCGCGAAGAAGAAACGAACACGGGTCTCTTCGCCTACTTCCAGGACTCCTTGTGCTATTTCATTGCGCGAACCCTTGAGCAGCCACTGGTTGTAGGGGACTTTTTCTCCATCGCCATCCCGCAGGACGGCATTGAACACACTCCAGGAGTAGTTTTCGCGTCCCTTGTTCGGGTTCCTGATGGTGAATACGGCAGACACGTTTTGCTTGCCGGCGGGCAACTCTACTTCGCCGAGCGGATCTTTGGAGTATGTTACCGTGTCGAGGCGAGCTTCTATCCCACCCAAGAGATAGTAAGTCCCCGCTTTGGCCGCTATCTCCCTGCGGACTGAGGCTCCGGATGGATCTGCGGCGTCTGCGCAGTTGGCTGGAAGAGGCGTCACTTTCCCGCGCAGGTCGTATCGAATTACCGGCTGCCCTTTCTCGCGCTCCACGATAAGCTTTGGGACCACTCCTTCGGCGGGCACCAGGATCGCGCTCACCACTTCGACCTTTTGAGCCGGCTTGAGCGATATGCGCCCGTTCTCTTTGGTCCCTTCCCTGGCGACGGCCTGGATCGCGTCCGCGTTCTTATCCTTTGCGTCGACTATGGTGTACTTGATGCTGTGCCAATCGTAAACCTGCTCTTTGGGGAGGGGATTGTGGATCGTGTAGTGCAGGATCAGCAGCTTCTGCTCGACGGTCGGAACATATATATGCGAATCGACGACATAGGTCTCGATTGAGTAGTCTGCGCTCTTCAGCGTGAAATTAACCGGCTCATACTTGCCGATCGTGTAGGTCTGTCCGAACTTGCCGAAATCGCCGGGCATTTGAGTAGTCCCAAGCACGATCGCGCTCTTGCCCTGGGCCGGGGCAGTCTTGCCGGCGGCAGGCTTCTTAGTCTGAGCAGAGCTCATCCCAATACCGCCGATCATGAACATTACGACACCGCATTGAATGAAGTTCTGTTTCAAGAAAGTCTCCTTTCGGATTTTGGACAATTACCTGAAGTGGAGAATCCGCGGGATTATCCAATCTCTTTAGGGTTGGCAATTATCGCTTTCGCGAATCGATGCGCTTGTAAGTTGGTGATTCAAGTCCGTTGATTTTTGCGCTCCGGGGCGCTGATTGATCAGGCGGGAAGTTCGGATTAACCGCGGTCCATTCGATTCGGATGACGCCGTCTGCCCGGAGTTCCTCGAACACTCCCGCCGGAATCCGATAGTTCGGCCCGAATGTGATTTCGATGGCCGGCAGCGGGACCGCGGGCCGCCCTGAATTGGGGTCGGGGTCCGGGAATAAATGAGTATTGTAGAGCAACCCGATCGCAACCATAAATGGTGTGTTACTGGTGCCGTCCGGGCAGACCGTTCGAATATTGAAAGGCGGACTAAACGCGGCCAACCCGAGCCCCAGTGCGCCCGTCCCGGCATCCGTATCGACCTTGAACCTCGCCACCAGATTGAATTGGACGGGGCCGTAGCCCACCGCAGGGAAGCTTTGCTGATTCTCCCAGTAGACGGTGCAGTCGCTGTCTGCGTACGATCCCTCACTCATGAGGTCTACCCCTGAATCCTGGGTCGCTACGGCCCCGCGCACCGGCTTGATCGGGTCGACGTGCGGTTGTTCGCGGTATTCCCCGATGTCCGCGCGGAAGCGAGCCACAATCGTTCCCGCGACTTTCACATCTTCGTGATCCGGATGCCGGAATGAGTACTGCAGCGGGATGATCCACTCCGTTAGCCTGCGAGGATTGCTCTTGCGGCCGGAGACGTCAACGATCACCTCTCCCGCAGCCGCCGGACCGGTGTTCGCGAGCTGGACCTTGATCTCGTCCTCGGCCCAGGAATTCACCGTGACGGCGCGTCCGTTAATCGTCACGGTCGGCTGGATCTGCTTGCCAAACAGCCCTTTCAGGACGAGCTCTCGCCCGGGCTCGTTTACCAGCATCTGCTCGATGCTCGGCGTCAAGGTGATCGGCTGGAACACGCCGGGCTTCGCAAACGCCTCGAGCGTGGCCCCGGTACTGGCATCGAAGCCGTACCCGTGGTTGTTCTTCATGTCCGTGAGTATTTCGTCATATGCGAATGGGCGCTGCTTCGGTGACTCGGGTTCTTTCTTGTTGTGTCCCAACATGCGATCGACGAAGTACCGAACGGCTCTGAACGCGGGGTTCGCAAACACGACCCTGGTCCATCCCAGGTATACTCCCGCCCCCTTCTTGTGGCACATGGCAATGAACGCCTGGGCGCCGTCTGGAACGTCGGTCTTCGCGCTGAAGCAGACATTCATAAAGACAACGCTTCTCGGGGCAAAGCTCATGTACGTGTCGACGAAAGCGGCGTTGATGCCGTAGCGGGTGTCGGTCTGGGGCAGCCCCCCTTGGGTTGTGTTTCCATTTGCCCCGGTGTAGTATGCAAGCCGGTTATTGTTCCAGTCGTCTGCGATTATCGGTATGCGGTCGTTATCCGTTGTCTGCAGCGTGGAAGATGACGCTATAAAGGTCTCGGCGCCATTCTTCATCTTGCCCTTGCCGCCGTGTGTGTTCAAGTAGAAGAATCCCGCCCCGGACACCCCACGAAGCGTCGCCAGCCGGGCGTCGCCCTCGGTTCCCGGTGTGATCTGATATCCGTGCGCTCGGAGATATGCCGCGACATCGTCGATCGGCCTCTGCAGTTGATCGAAGTTCGGGCCGAATGAGTGCATTAATCGAGCGTCCGTCGAAGAGGGCAGCTCCGCTCCGGCCCTTCCCGGTGGAGAGCGTAGAGGGTCGGCGTCGGGGTCTGTCACCGGCTCGGGATCGCGATTGTTACCCACGACGAGCAGACGGCCGTCTTTGAATCGCCCCCATGCGCACAGGTCATCGCTAACGCCCGCCTCCTCAAATTGCGGTTGGGCAGCCATGTAGTCCGCCATGGCCTGATTGACCTGCGGCTTCGGGAGGTGCTGCCCGAGCAGCTCAGAAAACTTGTCTTCGACGCCCTTGATGGCGGCCTGTCGGCTCTGATCGGAGATCGTTCCCCCGCCTCCGCCGCCTCCGCCTCCGCCCCCGGTTCCACATCCCGCGAGTACGATAGCGAAGAGGGCAAGCTGTACTCCTATTGACACTGAGCGCGATAACATTTGGTTCCTCCCAGTCTTATCACTTTCACGACGCAATGGCACGTCTGTAAACCCATCCAACGTAAAGACATGGACATTCTAACGGTGGACAATAAAGGAACTCTAAAATGCGGACGAGGGAAGAGGGAGGCAACAAAAAAGAGAGCCGTTGGCTCTCCATTCGTTCGAGTCCCGCCTCCGTGGTACGTCAGCCGGTTT
>ORMF011504807.1_pt1 | contig 13803 bp, 12 predicted proteins | sample 1779871 | NCBI WGS metagenome assembly ORMF01 (sample SAMEA104232316, study PRJEB22302) | groundwater metagenome | biome: forest; feature: aquifer; material: groundwater | place: USA | collected 2011-08-07 | depth 5.4 m | reverse complement strand
TAGGATTTGGTGGCGATGACGAGACGGTAGCCGGCGCGGCGGATGCGGTAGCAGAGGTCGTTGTCTTCGAAGGTGCCGAGGGTGAAGCGGGGGTCAAAGACGGTTGAGAGTTGAGGGTTGAGAGTTGAGTGTCCAGAATCTTGCGGCTCGGCGAGTTCGTTCAGGACGGAGCGTTTGACGGCGAGGCAGAAGCCGGTGAGCATGTCGACGTCCAACACCGGTTGAGAGTTGAGGGTTGAGAGTGGAGAGGTGGCGAAGTCATCTGCGAAGAGGTCCAGGGTGTCGAGGGAGGTGTAGGTTGGGGCGATCTGCTGGAGATGGCCGGAATAGTTGGTGTAGGGACCGGCAGCGGCGATGGAGCCGGAGCTGGTGAGGGCTTCCAGCAGGCGGATGAGGCCGGCGCGGGGGACGATGGTGTCGCTGTTGAGGAATAGGATCACATCGCCCGTCGATGCATCAAATCCTTGGTTGCATGCGCGGGCAAATCCCAGGTTGCTCTCGTTGCGGATCATAAACAGCTCTTTCGGCGGCTCGACGGAGTCCCGGATATGTGGATCTGACGGGGGATAATTCACCGCCAGCAGGAAGCGTGAGAATTCGGTTTCAGCCACGTCGGCCGCATCGTCCGGAGAAGCGTTGTCGACGACAATGACTTCGTGGATTAGGTCCGCGCACTTTTGCAGGCTTTCTGCGCACTGCCGGATGTCGTCTTCTCCGCCGTGGAGGGGGATGACGATGGAAACGGTAGGTAGTGAGTGATCAGTGATCAGTGATCGGTGATCGGTAACGGCAGACTGATGACTGATGCCTGATGACTTGCGCGGGACAGCGCTTCCGGGACAGGGATATGTTCCGCGAAGCCGTAGGCCTGGGGATGGGTGGGATGGAGGTTGCGCATGAGCTTATTGTCGTCCCAGGCGAGCCAGACGTTTTCGTACCAGCCGGGGATGATCTCGTCGCGGTGGGTGAAGGTGGCGAGCTTGCGGGCGATGCGGCCGAAAACCGGTTGAGAGTTGAGAGTTGAGGGTTGATGGGCGTTTGCGGGTACGGGTTCGCAGTAGGAGAGGTGGTGGAGGACGCCGTGTTCGGGGGATAGGGTGAGGGGGCGGCCGCCGTGGAACTCGCGAACCTTCCAGTGCGTGACGCTGCGAAGATCGATCAGGATGCAGGGGGTAATGCGCTCGCGCGGCCGGATGACGTATTCCGGGGACTTCCAGTAGGTATCCATATGGACGTAGACGCGATCGGCGATGCCAGGAACCAGCGAGTGATCAGTGATCGAGTAATCAGTAATCAGTGGTTCAGGGTTTTTTGACTGATGACCGATCACTGACGACTGAATACCAACTCCTGCTATCTGAATTAGGGTTTGGAGGAGCTGCGGTTCGATGATCTCGTCACCGTCGGGGATGAGGGCGTGGGTGAAGCAGTTCTCAAGCAGCCAGGCCATGGAGGATTGGCGGTGTTCGGACTCCGACGCCCACTCTCCCACGATCACTTCCGCTCCGGCATCCCTGGCGATCCGGGCTGTGCGTTCCCAGTCTCCGGGTTCGTACTCCGCCCCTTCGTCGTGCCAGGGGACTTTGCTGACGAAGGCGAAGACCCGCCCGGCGGATTTGAAGGAGGCGATGGATGCTGCCAAGAAGGCATCGTCGTCATGCAAGCAATAAGCGACTGCCAGTCGGGCGGACGGCCGCAGATCATCGATGCGTCCGGCAAGAACAGGAGGTTGTTGTTGGGTTGATCGCTCGTTGGGTCGGCTGACATCGGGTGAAGCGGAGGGCTTGGGCGTTTGGACTTTCATTGAGGGTCCTCCAATTAGTGATGCGGCCCTGGAGAGATCGGGCAGGGAGGGGGCTTTCCATCGATCGCATTTATGTTGTGTAGTGATCCGTACATGCGCGGGCGCGTCGAAGAGCGGCATCCATCTCCGCGTCGGTCAAGTATTCGAGGGGCCAATCACCGCTTTCATAGAGCTTGTATTCCTCGGCCGACTGAGGGAGTCGAACAGCCCAGACGGCTTGGCTGGTAAAGAGCGGCGGGCCATTGGACCATTCGCGAAATTGCGGCCGGCATTGGGCGGAGCGCGATGGTTTCGGCAATTCGCCTATCACCGGCAGCACGGTGGTTATACCGGCGCCGATTGCGGCTGCGCCGACGGACTGGAAGAATGATCGTCGGGTAAGCTTTTCCATGGTTGTTTCCTGCTCAGTTGGTTTGGTTTACCAGTCAAATTCGAAGGACGCGGAGCGTCCGGGCGATATTACCCATGGGGACCGTGAGAACGAGAATAATTGACTCTTGCTTGCCTCCTGCGTAGGAAACTTGCGGGCCGTTATCCGCCTACTTTCGAGGCCATACCTCTTGTCCGGAATCAACCTTCCATACTCGTACATCGCCTTCCAAGCCGCCGGCAGCCAGTGTCGAACCGTCAGGTGAGAAAAGGATTGTAACTATACGACTTCCTTCGCTCTTGAACTTCCGCAAGGTCAACCCACGACCGACGTCGAGTATTTCAATCGTCGAGCCCTCCCGAATGATAGCGGCTAACGTTAACGATCCACTGAATGCGACGAGTTCGGAACTTTCGAATTGAAATGGAAAGGTTCTTATAGTTTTCTCAGCGGCAGCATCTCGGATTTCTATTCCATGATCGGTTGCGACCGCCAATCGCAGGCGTGACGCGGCGAATGCGATTGCCTTCACTTCACCGGATAGCATATGGCGAGTCCAAAGAACTTTCCGAGTTCCAACGTCGACCGAAGTTAGTTCCGAGCCTGACGAAAACACCACAACGTTGCGGTTCGGAGGGCATGCTGACGACAGCCCAAAAGGTGTCATAATACCAAGCCCGGCGATCGTCGCACCGGTTCGGGCGTTTAAGATGACTAGCTTTCCCGGCTTGCCAGGAAATCCGCATATTACAGACACAGTGCCATCGCGGGCGCATGCCCTTAACGATTGAATTGGAAATCCAGCGAACGTCCTTGACCAAGACGGGTGACCCGACGGCGCAGTTAGGGCGGTGATTGTACCGTCGAAACCCCCAATCACAACGTTAGGGCTCCCGGATTGAACGGCGAGCGCCACGATACCAGCTGGGGCCGTTACGGGAACCTGAATCTCGTCTCCATGTTTAAGGTCAATCAGCGATAATGACCCACACTTGAGGTCCCCGCGTATAGTCAGTCGCGATACAATGATCGAATTGCCGAGATCTGAAAACTCCAAAGCCGAGACAGTGTCCATGAAGAAAGGCAGCATTAATTCACGCGTCGGCTGTCGGACTTTACTGTGATCGTCGGCACTTCCGCCAGCACCACCAACGTGTACCACTGCGAATAACGCGATACATAGCATCCCTATAGCCGCGACCCCAAACCAAGATCCTTGTTTCGTCACTGTCAGCCTCTCTCGTAGAACCGTTCTACTCGTCGGGAACAGGTCTTGCCCGTTCCTAGCGATTTCTATGTTCTTATGAATCTCCTGTTGAAACAGGAGGAGCTCGGCTATTGAATTAGAGCAATGTTCCAAGATTTGGAAATATTCCGCCCAAGCATTCTGCGCTCCACCCCGGGTAGGGTGGTACAAATAGGTCTATGTTCTGCGGGCACTTTTTGAGCGAGTTCTTCAGAAGAGTGCAATTAGAGTAATTGCAGCCAATTTGAAAGACGCCGAGAACGGGATCGTAACACTTCTTTCCAGGGGAGCAATAGTACCAGCACAAGTTCTCATATGCCTTCCTCAAATTGACGATGAGATTGCAGAAGAAGTAGCAGTTCATTAGATCTCCTCCGGCGTACAAACACCGCAATACGCAACCACGAAACGGATCGAACACTGCAGACGAAGTCAAGGGCCGGTCGCTAGCGAAGCTATACGAGTTGTTTCTGCGGGTAGTTAGATCAGCGGTGGCCCATTTGCCTCTCAAGGCGTCCATTACTCGGTCGTCTTGATAAAACCGAGCCGCCGAATCTCGGTAAAACCTTTTGGTTCCCAGAAATCGAAACGGCGTCGGCGTCGTCCCAGTTCGGGCAGATTCTTCGCCGTACGGCCAGTAGGAAAACGTATCGGTCTTCGCCTGGGTGTTGTCCAGCAGCGCGACCGTGGAGCCAAGCGGGTCGGGGACATATAGGCGGCGGACGCCGCCACGCTTTTCGGCGACGACTTCGCCGTTGATGACCGTGTATCTTACTGTTCCCATTTCAGTTCTTCTCGATCAGGTAGTCGTCGCCATCCCAAATGAACGTCACCAAGCCCGCTTCGGCTTCGTTCGCCTTGGCCGTAATCGCAGTACACGGTACTTACGTAACGATGAGCGAATGGTAGCCGCGAAAACATCCTGGTATTCTTCATTGAGCGCCTGAGGAGTCGTGCCCATATAGTCTGTTGCATTTGCATCGGCGCCGCCAGCGAGCAATGCCTCGACTGTCGCTGGTCTTCGACATTCAATTGCCAGCATCAATGGTGTCATTCCATTTATGTCGTGAGTATTGGGCTCGGCTCCACATTCGAGAAGCAGCCTGGCGGCTGCTGCGTCGTGTCGTCGGGAGGCCCGATGGAGGGGTCCTCGTCGCTTTGCATCGTGCGTATTTACTATTGCGCCGAAGTCAATCAACATCCTAATTGTTTCAATTGTTCCTGCGGTTACAGCCATGTCGAGCGCCGTCTGCCCTCCACATTCTTGCGCGTTGACGTTGGCGCGATTATTAAGGAGCAACCGTGTTATGTCGGGCTGGTCTCTGCATACAGCCAACATCAGTACTGTGTAGCCGGCATCTGGAATATCGCTTCGAACGAAAATGGATTGCAACAGAAGGTGCCAATATGTGTCTTGTCGGGTCCTTAAGCCTTGATCGAGGGCGTTTGGATTTGCGTTAGACGCCAGTAATAAAGCTGCCTCCCGTTTATCGCCGTGAAGTACAGCGTATACCAATTGCTGATCAAGGCCCTTCTGTCGAGCCTGAAGAATACTTGGCACCAGGACGGCGGTTATCAGCAACAGGAATAGGACCCAGCAAACTGCCTTTCGTGGTTGTTGCATCATCGCGTTAAAGCCCTGTTATGCACGAATAAAGCAAGAATTGTTGAAGTAAGGACGCCAGCGTGTTTGGAATCCCCTAAATGCCGCAATCCACATTTGCAAGGTAACACCAAGTATTCTCAGACAACCCATGGAGGAATATAAGGGGGGGTGATGTAGCCCGGCTTGCCGGTCTTTTTGCAGCTTGCAATACATTCTTTCAACCGCTTCAGTGCGGTCTCGTAGCAGATATCACCTTGTTTCTTGCAGTACTCATTGTTCCAGTGGTGTTGGCGACAGAACTGGATATCGTCATAACACGATTGTATTTCTGCCATTGCTTTGCTGATGCACTTTCGTTCGCATTTCGTTGGCGGTGGCGGCCAGCTGCACCGACATTTCGCCTCTCCGCACCCACACGGGCACCTGGCCTTCAGATCTTTTTGCGCGGGTAGAAATAAGAAGGCAGGCGGCGTCATAATTGTGAATGCTTTAGACTCGCCGCCGTCTCTGCCTCCGTTCGACGGGGTATTAAGCCAGCGGCCCCGCACGACATCGAGATGCGCCAATTGAAATAGACATAATCGAGCAGAATCGCGGTAATACTCGAAGGAACCAGCAAACCGGAATGGCGTAGGTATCGTCCCAGTGTGTGCGCTCTCTTCCCCATACGGCCAATAATCGAATGTATCGGTCTTCGCCTGTGTGTTGTCCAGGAGAGCAACAGTCGAGCCGAGGGGGTCGGGGACGTATAGGCGGCGGACGCCACCGCGCTTTTCGGCGACGACCTCGCCATTTATCACAGTGTATCGAACGGTTCCCATGTTAGTTCTTCTCCATCAGGTAGTCGTCGCCATCCCAAATGAACGTCACCAAGCCCGCGCCGGCTTCATTCGCGGTCTCTCTCTGGCCGTCGCCATTGTATTGATAGGTCGACCGGGTTGCATTCGGGAACACGATCCCGGTCAACCTGTTCTCGTTATCGTACGAGTAACTGGTCAGACTTCCAGCTGCGTTTTCCACGGTCGGGTTGCCATTATTGTCATACGTGAAAGTCGTCACGGTTGAGCCTTGCGCGCTGGTGGTGATCCGGTTCGCGGAGTCGAACACGGTCGTTATCGGATTCGTGCCCTCTTGCCATTTGGTTGTGATATTTCCCGCGTTATCGTAGATAAATGAAGCGCGGGAGCCGGACCATATTTGGCTGACAAGGCGGTAGCCGGCATCGTAGACCCAGGTTATTACGGTCCCGTCCTTGGTGCGGCCCGAGCGATTCCCCACGCTGTCATAACTGTCGACCATGGTGATGATCGGGGTGTTCAGGTGATCATAACCAATCCGGGTCGTGAGCCGGTCGGCGTTATCATATTGATATTTGCGGCTCACGCCGTTTCCGTCGAGCATCGTGACGCGTCGGCTGCCGGAATCGAATTGATAGGTCGTCCGATTGGCATCCGGATCGAGGGTCGCGGAGATTCGGTCCAGCTCATCGAACGTGTATGTGAAAACCCCGGAATCGGGATCGGTCAGTTTTGTCCTGTTGCCGACCGAGTCGTATTCCATGTTGAGAACGTATCCGCCGGGAAGGGACTTGCGGATGAGCTCGCCCCGATCGGAATAGGCATATGTTGTGGTGCCGACGGAATCGATCATTGTGGTCCTTCGCCCAACAGCATCATAATGGAGCGTGACGCGGCCTGATGCCGCGTAAGCGATCGTCACGAGACGCCCGACCGAATCGTACGCCAGGGTTTTGACGGCGTTGGTCGCGTCGGTCACGGTCGTGTTCCGGCCCGCCGAATCGTATTGATAGGTCGTCCGGTTTGCCAGGCTGTCCTGCTGGTACTGCAGGCGGCCCGCATTGTCGTACCCGAAACTGAAGCGATTCGAACGGGGGTCGATTATGGCCGTCTGCTGGCCCGCCGAATCGTAGATAAAACTGGTGCGGGCGTGAGCCGATGGCGCTGAGGGCACACTCGGTTCCGGCGGATTGCGATGAAGAAAAATGAGGTTAAAGCCGCGCTCGTTCACTGTGGAACCGCCTTGGTTTCCCGGTGGATACGAACTGATCGCACGGCGGAATCGAGCGCCGAATTGCCCTCAATTCCATGGGCATGAAGAACAAGAACCCTATCGTCCCAGCCAACGATAACGATTCTTGATCCTGCTTGCCGATCCACGACTTCAGTTGCAGGGAGTGCGTCTATGGTAGTACCCTTGACTGTGGAGGTCGGCGACTTCATTTCGGCGGCCCATTTATTCAAAGAGCCGCGTTGGCCACCATACGATCTTAGCGTGAAGTGTCCGCGGTCAGGGGTTTCGAACTCGATTCGCTGCTCGGAAAGGGGTCCTCGCGTCCGATTTATCTTTGTAACTGTCACCCACGTCTCCGGCACGGTAACGCTGAAGCTCGCGAGCTCATAGGTCGTCTTCCCTGAGACCGTGGTAGCTCGGATGGGTGGATCCTGGGAGTGATCATGACAACCGCCAAATTGCACGAGCGACATCGATAGTAGCAGTGCTGCCGAAGAAGGAATCTTCATGGGAACAGCGCGTGAGGGTGGGCGTGTGTTCGAAACTTTCGCATGCACTCAAGCAACCTCCTATCGCGCTCGGATTCGGCCATCCGGTGACAAGGTCTAAGTATCCAGCAACAGACACGCTTTCCGCACTCAATGCAACACATGTTTCCAGTACCCGGAGCATTTTCCTCTTGACCCCCCGTTACGTAGCAGTCCTTATAACATTCGTCGGACGGCTTGATTTCCGGTAACCCGAGATTTGTCATCGTACAGACGATAATATTCCATGGGTAGGCGCTTCCACCACAGAGTCGGTCAGCGAAATCATCACAGTCCTGGGATCGTTTGTTCCACCATCGACAAGCCGCGGCATAACAGGAGTAAGCTGGATCTGAGGGCGGCCATGGGCCGGGAGGAGGACCAGGATTCCAGGGGCGGTCCCCTTTGCAGATCGGAAGGTGTAGCTTCATCATGAATCCGGACGGGTCGATGTGCAGGATCGGATTGGACTCGCAATAAGTGTACGCGCCCATCGACGTGCCTGCGCTGTTCAATGAGTCTCGCGATGTCCATCGACCAGATCCCGTGTCGTCGTGTCTCGCTCTCACATAAACATCCGACCACTTCTTCCCCGTTAGCCGATATCCTTCAGTCCCCACCCATTGAACGGACGGATCAGCGCCCACACCAGTTTTCGCAAGGCGCGCGCCGAAGGGTTAGTACCGATAAGTATTGACGACCTGTGCGCTCTGGTTCACGGTGCCGACGACTGATCCCAGGGCGTCGCGGAGGTAGTCGGTCCGATCGTTGGACGTCTCCTCGCCGACGATCTCGCCATCCATTGTGTAGTAGTTTTTGACTGCCATTTCTCATGCCCTCCCCTGGAGGTAGTCTGATCCATCCCAGACAAATCACAAGTGTAGGCTTGGCACTTTCCATTTCGGCGCGAGGTTGCGCGCGCCTGGTATTCGTCTTCTGCTGAGCTCGCGGTAAGTGCCATCGCGTCCGATAGACTCCTTTACGCGTACGAGGAAGCACTTCTGCGGCCAATGTCCCGATTCGGCGACGATATCCCTCACGAGTAGAGTACGCTCCACGGTGTAGCCGTCACGCTCCGTATGGACGACCGGACTGGGCATACTACCGGGTGGAACCAGACGTTCATCGTATATGCCCCACCATCCGTTGGGTGATTGCTGCAGTCGCTTGAGGATGTCTCCCTGCCCATAAACGTATGCAGCATCAAGGGCTTTTCGCTCCATCGTGTCAAGTTCTGCAATCAGGCGTGTTCCGATCTTATGGCCCGCACTGGGCGGATCGGACGGCAACATAGTTCCAAAGGTTGCTGCTGAAGTCCGGAGGCGGACAAACTGAAGCGCAAGCTGCGGGCGATCTATAGTGACTCGTCCTGTTAACTCTCGTAGATGATCGATCCGAATTCGATGTCCGGGCGTGCGAAGCCACATTCTCATGGACGATCGGAAGTGACGCAATTGAGCGTCGGAGGGAGCTAGATCCAGTGCTGTGGTCTGATCTAGGAATGAAGTATTCTCAAGAGTCCGGCGATACATGTGCGGTCGCCGAACCATATTCGGATACCCCGCTTGACCGACGAAAGTCCCACATGCAGCCAAGGAAGCGAGGAGAATGGTCAGGTGTCGTGTGCAATCACAACGCGCGATTCGCCTAGCTAGATCGGTGCGGAACGCCGAGAACGTCGCGTAAATCATATGATGTTGCCTTGTGAGTCAAATGGACAGGACTTATTGGGCTTACCCCAGGGATTGATTCCCTTGCAGTACTCATCGCGTAGCCGCCTGTCTTTTTCGTATACGGATTTAAGCTTATCGCAGCAGGCGTCCCCCGGCGGACAGTGCCAGCAATCCAGCGCTTTCAGCATTTTTTCCATGCAGTTGACACCTGAGCTAAATGCGCGACACTCAGACCATTTTTCTGTGTCATTCACCCATTGTCTGTAGGCGGCATCGCATGCGCTCGCTGGGTGGTGTTTCGTGCACAGCGCAGCCCGTTTGCAGCATATGGCATCGTCGTGGCGATGCTGGCCCTCGTGGGCATCCACGCAGGGGGAATCACAGTCTACATCGCAATTCAATGTCCACATATGCCCAGTGCTCATGTCACAGCCGGAGTCCGCATCGTCCATCGGGAGACCGTTGCAGTACACCACGCCAGACTGACACTTGCAGGAAGGTGGTACCGGGCCGATGTGATGCGAGTCTGAGGGCTTGGCGGGTCGCAGCCCGTAAGGGTCGGTGAGACCCCCAGGCGACGCCGAACAATACGAGTAATCCGACCGAGCAGCATACCGCCGTAGAAAAGCGAAAAGAAAACGCGGTGAGCGGAAGACGGTGATTCTTGCCAAAGACAAGCCGGGAGCTGCTGGATCCCTCGACGTCCACGTCCCTGCCCCAGTGTCGTAGTGTCGCGCCCGGGCATAAGATTCAGACCACTTCTTTCCCGTCTGCCGATAGCCGCCGGTACCCACCCACTGAACCGATGGGTCAGCTCCAGCTCCGGTCTTTGCTAGACGGGCACCGTAGGGTTTGTAGCGATATGTGTTGACGACCTGTGCGGATTGGTTTACCGTCCCCACGACTGAGCCGAGAGCGTCGCGGAGGTAGTCGGTCCGAACTCCGCCGGACTCTTCTCCAACGACCTCCCCGTCAATCGTGTAGTACGCTTTTGACATTGCCATGATGTTTAGACCTCACCGAGGTAATCGGAACCGTCCCAAATGAGGGTGGTTCTTGTGCCGGCCACGTTTTCCACACGTTTCAACCCGTCGCCGTCATATTGATATGTAGTCGTTGTGCCGCCTTGCTCATGCCGGCTCAAGCGGTTTTCTTTGTCATAAACCATCGAGGTGACGTCGGCCGGTTCCTGGATCTTCGTGAGGTTGCCGTTTGCCTCATAGGAGTAGGTCGTAATTGCGCCGTCCGTGCTTGTGGTAATCCTATTCGCCGCATCGAACACGGACGTTATGACGCCGCCTGTTTCCGACGAAGTCAACCGGTTGTCATTGCCATCATAGGTGTAATCGTATGTGTGCGTGTTTATGCCGGTGGTGGCGTCCTGCGTGAGGCGGTTCGTCGCGTCGAACTGGTACGTTGTGACCGCTCCATCGCTTGCCTTGATCGTCTCCCTGTTTCCGACGTTGTCATAAGAGTAAGTGAAGCGAACCAGGACAGCGGCTCCCCCGTCTTCTTCGATGAGGGAGACGGGCTGGGATGCGGCGTCATACGTCCATCTCCGCTTCATTCCCGATTCGAAGAGCGTAGTGGTCCTTCGACCCGCCGAATCGTATTGATGGGTCGTTCGCCTGCCGCCCGGATCACGGAATACCGACAGGCGCCCGTCATCATCCCACGTTATCGTTCGCACGCCGTTGTCGGGATCGGTCAGTTTGGTGCGCTGGGACGCTGCGTCGTATTCATATGCCTGAACCAGAGTGCCTGGGTCCGTTTTGCCGGTCAGGCGGTTGAGGGCATCGTAGACAAACGTCGTGGTGCCGATGGAGTCGATGAGGGTGGTCCTGTTTCCGACGCTGTCATAATGCTGAGTAACGCGCGTCGAATCGGCGTAAATGGTCGTTACCAAGCGGTTTACATTGTCGAATGAGTACGTCGTAACATCTCCGCTCGGGAAGGTGCGCTTGGTGCGGTTTCCGACGGAATCGTAGACATAACTGGTGACATTGGCGAGCTGGTCTTTTTCGGTCGCCAGCTCGTCGCGGTCCGTATACGTAAAGGTTATGCGATTTCCCCGGGCATCACGTATCTCGGTATTCCGGCCTCCCGCATCGTACAGATTTGTCACGCGGAAGTTGAGGGCGTCCCAGGTGGCGCTGACCCGGTTGACGGCGTCGAAAATGGTGGACGACCGGTTTCCCCGGGCATCCAGTATTTCGGTCTGGTTTCCGACCGAATCGTACTGAAAAGTCGTCCGCAGATTGAGCGGGCTGACGGTGGCGCTGACTCTTCCGGCATCATCCCATACGGTCGTGGAGCGGTTTCCGAGCGGGTCGACGGACGCGGTCTGGCGGCCCACGGAATCGTAGACGAAACTCGATATATTGCCCAACGGGGAGATCACGGAGACGCCCCTTCCGACGGAATCGTATGCCGTCGTGACGGTCCGGCCAAGCTGGTCGACGACTTTGGTCCGCCTGCCCGCGGAATCGTATCCAAAGGTGACTACGCCATTGAGGGCATCTTGCACGGTCTGGACGCGGCCGGCGTTGTCGAATGAGGTCGTGGTGCGGTTGTTTCTGGCATCCTGGACGGCGGTCTGCTGTCCCGCATTGTCATAAACGTAAGACGTACGTGCACCCGTGGCATCGACCACGGCAGACAGCCGGTTGGCGTTTGACTGAAACACGCTCGACGTGATTTTCCCGTTCGCATCGGTCAGGGTGGTCCTGTTTCCCGCACCATCGTACTGGCTGGTCGTCCGGTTGTTCAATCCGTCGATCGTGGCCGAGACCTGGCCGGCGTCGTCGTAGACCGTGGTTACGCGGATGTTGAGGGGGCTCTGGACGGCCGTCTGGCGGCCTACCTTATCGTACGAATAGCTCGTCCGGTTACCCAGGCTGTCGACCATGGCGGTGACTTCCCGGGCGTTATAGACCGTTGTGGTTCGAAAATCGCGGGCGTTTTGAACGGCCTCCAACCGGCCCGAAGAATCGTACAAATAGCTCGTCCGGTTGCCGAGCTGGTCGATATCGGCGGTCTTCTGGCGGGCGTCGCTCCATACGCTCGTGACGCGCTTTCCCAGGGCGTCTATGGTGGCTTCCAGGAATCCGTCGGACAGATATTGGAAAGTGGTGACGTCGCCTAAAGGATTCTGCTCGGTCAGCCGGTTGGCGAATCGTCCATAGGTCCATGTGGTGCGCTGGTTCAGCGGGTTTACCACGGCCTGGAGGAGGCAGGAGGTGTAAATGTAGGTCGTTCGTTCTCCGGCCCCGTTGACGATGCCGACCAGGTTGTCGCCGTCGTCCCAAACCTGCGTGACGATCCTGCCCAGGGGATCCATGGTGCTGACGACGCGGTTGAGGGAGTCGTAGTTCAGGGTGGTGATGGTCCCGTCGCTCGCCATGATGGTGACGGGGTTGCCATTGGAATCATAGCTATATGTCGTTTTCAGTCCCCTTCCATCCGAATAGCTCTCGATCTGCCCGTCCGTCTTATACGTCCAGCTCACGATTCTTCCGAGAGGGTCCTTGAACTGCTTCAGTCGGCGCGTGGAGCCGGTGCCCTCGTAGATGAAGCTCCAAATCTTCGATTCCGCATCCGTCAGGGTGGTGAGGTTCCCGAACGCATCGTACTGCAGGGTCGTCCGGTTGCTGAGCCCGTCCTGATAGCCGGTGACCTGCCAGAGTGTGTGGTCCCAGGTGAGGGTATAGAGGACTCCTCCGGGGAACTGGACATCCTGGACGAGCTGGTTGTCGTAGCTGAAGGTGACGATCGGCCCCTCCGGGAAGAGGATGTTCTGCACAACGCCTCCGGCTCCCAGATACGTCGTGATCGCGCCCGTGGGACTGGTCATCTCGCAGGTGGGATCGGTTGGCGGCCCCGCGTAGGAGAAGGACCAGATCGCGGCGCCCGCCGCGACGGAGACGCACTGGGGGGTAGCATTGTACATGTACGTGGTGATGAAACCCCGGGAATCTTCGATCGTGTGGACGAGCGTGGTGTTGGAGCCGGCGAGCGAGTAGACGTACTTCGTGGTGCAGCCCAAAGGTGTGGTGTAGGTGGTGCAGTAGCGGGCGGAATTATATTGAAAACTCCACCGGCGACCGGTCCAATCCTGGACGGCGCTCAGGAGGGAGACGGGACCGCCGCTCGCCCCATAAATGAAGGTCACTTTCCGGCTGCCCGGGACCTCGATGGTCTTGAGCAGGCCGGCCTCCGAGCCCGATCCGTAGACATAGGTGTGGCAGACATCGTCCGCATCGGCCACGCGTATCAGCTCGTGCTTGACCGGGTTGCCGCCGCCCACCTGGGCCTGGTAGACGTACTTCTTGCCGTCCGGGAATACTTCCGTGACGACGGTTCCGTCGTAGACCAGGGTGGTGGTGACGCCCATATCGGCAACGGCGGCGTAGGTGATCGGGGTCGGCCCGCTGCCGGTGTAGACGCGGCCGACGAAATCTCCGCGCATGACGGTGACCCGGTTGGTGGAGGTGGAGGAGAGGACGCGCGCGCGGACGGACGCGGAGCGGCCTATGCCGTAGGCGTC